>Ga0315912_10000271_pt1 | contig 106757 bp, 89 predicted proteins | sample VfabasoilMG_FD_204469 | JGI IMG/M metagenome (GOLD analysis project Ga0315912, IMG submission 204469) | Garden soil microbial communities collected in Santa Monica, California, United States - V. faba soil | ecosystem: Environmental > Terrestrial > Soil > Garden | place: USA: California... | reverse complement strand
CGAGTGCGACTTTCACCAAGTGCCCACGGTCCATTCCCCCCTCATGTCGTGGAATTTTCGGATCGATCAACGGACGCCCGGCGCCGAGCGCCGTCGTCCGCGACGACGCCCTCTGCTCTAGCGGGCGAGGAGTTCGCGGATGCGGGCGGCGTGGCGGCCTTCGGGCGCGGTGCGGAACAGCACCTCGGCTTGGCGCTCTGCGCCCGCGCGGTTGCCGGCTTTGAGGAGCGCCTCCACCCGGAGCACGACGGCCTCCGTGCGTAGTGCGCCCGTGGGAAATTGCTTCCGGTAGGCGTCGAGGTACGCGATGGCATCCGCGGCGCGGCCGGAGCGAAGCGCTTCGCGGACGGCGTCGAGGCGCTTCAGTTCTTCGGCCAGTGACCAGGCAGATTGCCCGTCGTGCCCTCGGCCGAGAGCCATGGCGGCGAACGCTGCTTCTTCGGCCTTTGACATGACGGGTGGCGCCTTCGCCGGTGCTGACGCGACGGGCGGTGCCTCAGCCGGTGGTGAGGCGACCGGCGGCGCTTCGATCGAAAATGACCCGACGGACGGTCCGGCTACGGCTTCGGGCGGGGGCGGGAGCGCGGTTCCGACTGCGGCTTCGGGTGTGGGTAGGGCCGCGGGCGCGGGTGCGACTGCGAATCCGGCTGCGGGAGCGGCTGCAGGTTCGGGTGAGAGTTCGATCTCGGGGAGGTCCGGCGGGGCCGGGAGCGCCTCTGGCGCGGGGGCTGTTTCCGCGGCGCGCGCGCTTGCCTTGCCGCGTTTTTTCGGTGCAGGGGCAGCGGCGAGAGCCACCTCGCGCTGCTCGAACGCGGCGTAACGCTCGACCGTCACGACGGCAGCGTGGGCGCCGCCCGAGGCGACGACGCCAGCGGTGACGCCGACACCGAGCCACTTGGCGAGCGAGAGGAGCGTCAACGGTTTCGCCGCCGCGGCGCCGCCGAGCGCGGCTTGTTCAGCGACGGCGACGCCGGCGACGACGGACATCGCCGCGGCACCGATGCCGAGCGCGGCAGCCGCGCGCGGCAGGGCGTTTTCGCCGGGTTCGTCGCTGTCGGCCGAACGGAGCAGGCTCCGCTCGAGGTCGTCCGTCGTGCTCAAGAGGAGGGGAGTGAGCTCGCTCATCGCGAAACTCCTCGGTCGAGGCGCAGCCGCAGGCGCGCCACCGACTCGTGAAACGCTTCTCGCGCGCGCCGGAGCCGCGAGGTGGCGGTGCCGAGTGGGATGTCGCAGAGCTCGGCGATTTCGGGCCCCGAATACCCTTCGAGCTCGAAGAGCACGAACACGGTGCGAAGATCGTCGCCGAGGTCGTCGAGCACGGCGTCGAGCAGCGCGCGGGCCTGCTTTTGATCGAGCGCTGCTTCGGGCGAAGGCCCGGGCGAGTGGATGCGCTCGATCAGCGGGCTCTCGGCGTTTTCGGGGCGTACCTCGCGCGCGCGGCGGGCGTTGGCGGCCACACGGACGGCAACGGAGTGGAGAAAGCGGCGTTCGCGACCGTGCTCGATCTGGTCGAGCTTGCGCGAGGCGATGATGAACACTTCTTGTGCGGCGTCGTCGGCCGCTGCTTCCGGGACGCCAAAGCGCCGGACCACGCGCCACACGTCGCGAAAGTGCGTGTTGAGGAGCGCGGCCAGGCGCTCCGAGCGCTCCTCTTTACCCAGCACGGTGCCCTTCGCCACGGGTCCGCTCTCCCGGTCGAGCTCGAGGGGCTCGAAGGAAAGGGCGTCGAGGGTCGGGGAGGTCAGGGGCCGCACCAAAAGAGCCAATGTGGCACGTCCGCGAATTCGATCACGGAATCACCCCGCGAACCCCATTCGGGCCGCGAGGCCAGCCACCAGGACCGAGAATACCTCAGTTTCCGGTCAGGTGCCGGCGGGCCAGAGCTTCTGCACGGCTTCGCTGAGCTTTTTCACCGTGTCCGGCGTCATCCCCGAGGCGGGATGCGGCCAGGCGAAGCTCCGCGAGACGACCTGGTTGCACGAGAACGAGATCAGGATGTCGCTTGGTTGGGCGGTCGGACCACCGGCGAAAGAAAGCCCCATCTCCGGGTAGATGGTGCCGGGCGCGCAACGCGAATACTGGTTGTCGTAGCTGTCCGGATCGCCGAAGAGCTCACCAAGCTGCTCCTTCAAGTCCGGGTCCACGACCGGGGTCTGATTCAGGATCCGGAAGCCGTGAAAGCGCGGCGCGGTCGGCGCCGGCGGCGCAGCGGGTGCCGCGGGAGCTGCGCCGGGGATCGGCGGGATGATGCCGGGCGGGATCAGCTGCGTGAGGCCGGCGGCGCCTTGCTGCACCCACGCCATGATTTCGGGCGGGACACCGGGGATGGGGGCCGCTGCGCCGGGCGCGGCAGGTGCCGCAGCGACGGGGGCCGGCGGCGGCTCGAAGTTTTGCAGCCGGTAGGCGGTGGCATTCGCCGTCTTCAGCGAATCGAACGGGGCGGCGGGTGCACTGGCGCAGCCGATCGAGCCCAGGGCGGCGAGCGAAACGAGGGACGTCCACGCGGTGAGGGAGCGCATGGGCTTGTCTTACCGCATGTTCGCCGGCATCGAAAGCACTCTTGCCGCCCCCTTCGCCCCGGAACACAAGCTTTTCCGTGGCGGAACGCATCGTGGTCACCGGTGGCACCGGCTTCGTCGGGCGCGCGCTGGTCCGCCGCCTCTCTGAGCGGGGGGCGAGCGTGGTCGTGCTGTCGCGCGGCAGCGGGCTCGGGTCCGAACTTTCGGCGTTGCCCGGGGTGTCGTCGGAGCCGTGGGACGGCGTGTCGGACGGCGAGTGGTGGCGCGCGCTTTCCGGAGCGACCGCCGTGGTGCACCTGGCCGGACAGCAAGCCGTGGGCAAGCGGTACACCGCGCGCGTCAAGAAGGGGATCCTCGAGAGCCGCGTCAAAAGTGCCGAGGCGCTGGTGCGCGCGCTCGCTCAGGTCGAAAACGCGCCGCGCGTTCTCGTGTCGGCATCGGGCGTCGGGTACTACGGCGGGCGTTATGACGACGCCCCGTGTGACGAGGACACGCCGGCAGGCGACGATTTCTTGGCGACGGTGTGCGTCGAGTGGGAGGCGCGCGTCCGCGCGGCGGAGCCGTACGGCGTGCGCGTCGTGTGCGCTCGCCTCGGCGCCGTGCTCGGCCGTGGCGGCGGCGCCCTGTCGACGATGTCGCTCCCGTTCAACCTGTTCGTCGGCGGTACGCTCGGTCGCGGCTCGCAAGTGTTCGCCTGGGTGCACCTCGACGACGCCGTCGGCGCCTTCGAACGCTGCCTCGACGACGTGTCACTGAGCGGCCCCGTGAACGTTGCCGCGCCGAACGCCGTCAACCATCGTGAGCTCGCCCGCGCTTTGGGGCGCGCCCTTCACCGCCCGTCGTTCATGCCGGTTCCGAGCTTCGCTTTGCGCGCGCTTTTCGGCGAAGGCGCCTTCCCGATCCTCACCGGCCAGCGCGCGGTGCCGGCGAAGCTGGAGCGGGCCAGCTTTCGGTTTCGGTTCCCGACCATCGAGTCGGCCCTCGCCGAAGCCCTCGGCTGACGCCTTCGCCGAAGCCCTCGGCTGTCCACCCTCGGCTGACGCCCTCGCCGAAGCCCTCGCCGAAGCCCTCGGCTGACGCCCCGAACGACGACAGAAGCGGCGACGCGACTTTCGGTCCCCCCCGTCGGCCGACGCGAGGGGACCTCGATGCGGACCGGGCGTGCCTCGCGAAAAAGGGGATTCCAATTTGGAATATAGCCCAGAGGCTATGAGCCAACCGGCCATTTTTCGGCCAACATCGAAGCCAGACCAGGAAATATAGCTTTTGGGGAATGCCCTCTCACGGGAGGGGCGCGTCGGGCAGAAGGCGCGCGGGAGTAGGCGCAGCGGGAGTAGGCGCAGCGGGAGTAGGCGCAGCGGGAGTAGGCGCAGCGGGAGTAGGCGCAGCGGGAGTTAGGGAGACGGGTGCGAGAGCGACACCCTGAAGCCCCTGTCGTGTGCCGGTGAGCGACTATGACTTGCGGGGCGGACCGGACTCGAAGCCTGGGCAGGCGTGGACCGGGAGGCGGGGGTACTTAGCGAAGCGAGCGTCGGTGGTGGAGCGCTCGCAGAGGAGAAAATCGCTGCCTTTGGCCGAGCGGATGCGACGCGCGGAGCGGCACTCTGCGCACAGGCCCAGGCGCGGATCGGCGGCGGCGGGCCGCTTTTCGCCGGACAAATCAGGCGAGGACGGGAAGCGGGATCCGGAGTCGCTCGAGCAGCTTTCGCAGTGTTCTCATGGGAGCTCCGTAGGTGTGAGGGTTTTCCCTACACCCACTCCGGCCCCAAGGTCAAGACGTCGGCCGAAATGCGGAACCATGCGAGCGGAGCCCGCCGCGGGGGGCAAGGCCCCCTGTTAGTAGTAGCCGCCGGCGTGGATCAGGAAGCCGAACGAGGTGAGGTGAGCGTCGCGACGGTCGAGCTCCTCGCTGCTGTTGGAGAGCGAGTAGCCGCCGCCGAGCGAGAGATCGAGGAACGGGCCGCCGGTCAGGACGATGTGCTCGACCGGTGACAGCACGCCGAGCAGCTCGAGGTTCGCGTTCCAGAAGTGCACCTTGTTCTCGAAGTCGCCGATCGTGTCGCCGGTGCGGGGGTCGATGACCTCGCCGCTGGCGCTGCTCTGCGCGTAGCTCAAGCCGACGCGCGGCCAGATACCGAAGGTACGATCGAACGGGTAGGCGAAGCCGGCGCGGAGGCCGCCGAGCAACGTCAGACCGTCGTCCGCGGCGGTGGGCGGCGCTACTGGAGCCTGTCCTCCGCTCGCATCGAGTGAGACGCCGCGCGTCGAGACCATGCCGGTGACGCCGGCGGTGAGGCCGTTCCAGACCACGTAGTCGAGCGCGAAGCGCGGGAGCGCGGAGGTGCTCGCGCTGTCCATCCCGAGCAGGCCGAACGAGGTGACCTTGAACGTGTGCTCGAACTCTCGGCCGGTCGCGACGTCCTTGTAGGTGACCTTCTGACGGTCGAAAAAGACGCCGGTGATGCGTTCGATGGCGAAGACGAATTGCCCCGTGCGCCCGACGTTGTCGATCGGCTTGGGCGGCGCGGGGAACGGGGCCGGAAAGCCGGTGGCGCTGGCGCCGGTGGAGGTCGACGCCTGGGCCTGAAAACCCTGAGCTCGGGCCAAGGACGAAAGCAGGAAGAGCGCGCCGAACAGTGCCGTCCCGGGCTTTTTCATGCGGGCGGACTCTACCAGATCAGGGGGCGCAAGGTGGCGAGGCGCTCGGCGAGTGCGCCGCCGTCCGCCGCACGCAGGGTGACGTGGCCGACTTTGCGTCCCGGGCGGAGTGCCTTGCCGTAGTCGTGAAGGTGCGCGTGGGGCACGGCGAGCACGGCGCGCGGATCCGGCAGCGACCCGATGCAGTTCAGCATCGCCGCTGGCCCGTAAAGCGCCGTCGAGCCGAGCGGTAGGCCGAGCACGGCGCGGAGGTGCTGCTCGAATTGGCTGGTGACGGCGCCCTCGATCGTGAAGTGGCCCGAGTTGTGAACGCGGGGGGCCATTTCGTTGGCGAGCAGGCGGCCGCCGACCTGGAAGAGCTCGAGCGCGAGCACACCGACGTAGTCGAGGTGTTCGAGCAGCGAGGCCATGTGCGCTTCGGCGGAACGCTGCCGCTCGGGCGAAACATCGGGTGCGGGCGCGAGCGTCAGGCGCAGGATGCCGTTTTCGTGGTGGTTCTCGACCAGCGGGTAAAAAGCGATCGAGCCGTCCGGCGCGCGGGCGCCGATCAGGCTGAGCTCGCGTTCGAACGGTACGAAGCCTTCGAGCAAGTAGCCGCCGGTACCGAGTTCGGCGACGGCGGCCGCCACCTCGGCGTCGGTTCTGAGCACGCGTTGGCCCTTGCCGTCGTAGCCGAGGCGCCGCGTCTTCAGCACGGCCGGGAAACCGGTGAGCACCAGGGCGTCGCTGAGCTCGGCGGGTGACTCGACGTTGTAGAACGGCGCGGTCGGGATGCTGAGGTCGCGGAAGCAGGACTTTTCGAGCCAGCGATCCTGCGCGGTGGCCAGCGCCCGAAGGGAGGGAGCGAGCGTCGTTTTCTCGGCGATGGCGAGCGCGGCGTCGACCGGCACGTTTTCGAACTCGTAGGTGACGACGTCGCACGCGGCCAGGCGCTCGAGCGCTTCGGGTGCGGCATAGTCGAGCGCCAGGTGCTCGCCGATCTCGGCGGCCGGCGACACCGGGTCGGGATCGACGAACAGAAAACGAGCGCCCAGCGGCAGCCCGGCGAGGGCCAGCATGCGGCCGAGCTGCCCGCCGCCGAGCACGCCGACCAGCGGGCCGCGCGCCTCAGCCTCTCGGATCGGCTTCGCGGAGGACACGTTGCTTCTGCTCCGCGCGGTAGCGATCGAGCGCACTCGCGATTTTGGGACGACCGCCGGCCACGATCGCGGCGGCGAGGAGCGCTGCGTTGACGGCGCCGGCACGGCCGATGGCGAGCGTGCCCACCGGGACACCCGCCGGCATCTGCACGATGGAGAGCAGTGAATCCAGCCCGCCGAGCGCGCTCGACTCGACCGGCACGCCGAGCACCGGCACCCACGTCTTCGCCGCGACCATGCCCGGCAGGTGCGCGGCGCCGCCGGCACCGGCAATGATCGCTTCCAGCCCGCGCTTCTTCGCCGACTCGGCGTACTCGAACATACGATCGGGCGTGCGGTGGGCGGACACGATCTTCGTCTCGTGCGGGACGCCGAGTGCGTCGAGCGTCTCGGACGCGTGGCGGAGCGTCTCCCAATCGCTGGAGGAGCCCATGATCACGCCCACGAGGGGCTGTTCGATTTTCGCTTTCGCCACGCGGAAAGGCACGCACTCTAGTGAGTTTGCAAGGGGGTGCAAGCGGGTAGGTTAGACTCGCGCGCGTTTCATTCATGGGGACCTTCCACGTCCACGAGAGCCACCGGATCGAGCGCCTCGCGGGCGAGCTCGCCCTCCTCTTCGACGCGCCGCGCGGAGGGCCGTTCGACCCCGAGGCGGTGGTGGTGCCGGGCCGCGGAATGTCGGTGTGGCTCTCGATGCAGCTCTCCAAGGAGCTTGGCGTGTGGGCGATGCCGTTCACCTACCCGCGCATGCTCGTCGAGCGCGTCGTTTGCTGCGCTCTCGGCGAGGAGGCGCTCGGTCCGGAACCGCTCTCCGAGCCCCTGATCGAATGGTGCGTGAGGGCGACGCTGCCCACGCTGATCGACCAGCCGGAGTTCGCGGAGCTCCGGCGCTATCTCGAAGGCGACGAGCACGGCGCGCGCTTGTCCGAGCTCTCGGCGCGCATCGCGGCCGTCTTCGACCAGTACCTGACCTACCGGCCGCACTGGATCCGGGCCTGGCAGGGTGGCGGCGTGGCGAGTGCTCCGGGCGACGAGCGCTGGCAGGCGTTGCTCTTCCACCGTGTCGCTCAGCGCCTCAGGCACCGGCACGTGGCGCACGTCGAGGACGCGGTCCTCACGCGACTTGGAGAAGCGCGACCGCTCAACGGGCTACCGCCGCGGGTCTCGCTGTTCGGCTTGAGCACCATGCCGCCGCTCTACCTGCGCGTCTTCGTTGCGCTGTCGCGCCACGTGGACGTGCACTGGTTTCGTTTCGCAGCGGGCCCGGGCGCAGGATCGCGGCCGCCCGCCGACGAACCGCTCGCGCGGCTCGGCACAGCGGGCGACGAGCTCGCTTCCGTGCTCCGCGACACGCTCGAGCATCAGGGCATCGTGGCCGAACGCCACGAATACTTCGAGCGCCCGTCGAGCGGGGGGCTCCTCGCTGCGCTCCAGGCGCGCCTCGCGGAGCCGGGAGTCGCGCCGGCCCCGACTTCGGTGCCGATCGAGCCGACTTCGACTGTTTCCGTGCACGCCTGCCACGGCCCGATGCGTGAGGTGGAGGTGCTCCACGACCAGCTCCTCGCGGTCCTCACCCGCCGCGAGAACCCGGTGAAGCCGGACGAGGTCGCCGTGCTGGTGCCGAAGATCGAGGAGTACGCGCCGCTCATCGAGGCGGTGTTCGGTCGCGACCGCGAGGATCGGCGCTTCATTCCGTTTCGCGTGGCCGATCGCTCGGCGCGCCGTGAATCACCTGGATTCGATGCGTTTCTGCGCGTGCTCGCCCTGGTGCGCGGGCGCGTGACGGCGGCGGACGTGGCGGATCTGTTCGCAGCGGAGACGGTGCTCGCGCGGCTCGGGCTCGACGCCGAAGGAGCGGACCGGATCAAGGGCTGGATCGTGGAGAGCGGCATTCGCTACGGCATCGACGGCGCCCACCTCGAATCCATTGGCTTGCCGGGCGACGGCGCGCTGACCTGGCAATTCGGGCTCCGCCGTTTGCTCCTCGGGTACGCGATGCCGTCCAGCAAGCGGCGCACCTTCCGCGGGGTGATGGGGTACGACGAAGTCGAGGGGCACGACGGCGCGCTACTCGGCGTGCTCGCCGGGTTCGTGCGCACGCTGACGCGCACGCTGCGCGATTTCGAACGACCGCGGTCGCTGCCGGATTGGACGCTCGCTCTCGGCGAACTCGCGCGCGAGCTCTTTGCCGACGACGAGGCCGGGTCGCGCGAGATTTCCGGCATCCAGCGCGCGCTGGAGCTCGCCGGGCGGCAGGCGGCGGCGGCAGGATTTTCGGGCGATCTCGATGTTTCCACCGTCCGGCGACTGCTCGAACGGCAGGCGGACGCGGCCGGCGCCGAGCGTGGGTTTCTCGCCGGCGGCGTCACCTTCTCGGCCATGGTGCCGATGCGCAGCGTGCCGTTCAAGGTCATCGCGCTGCTCGGCATGAACGACGGTGCGTTCCCGAAAATGCCCCGGCCGTTCGAATTCGATCTGATGCAGACGGCGCGCGAGCCCGGCGATCGCTCGCCGCGCGACGACGATCGGCAGCTCTTCCTCGAGACGCTGTTCGCCGCTCGCGAGCGACTGATCGTCACCTACGGCGGGAAGAGCGTGCGCGACGACCGCGAGATGCCGACGTCGACGTGTCTGACGGGACTGATCGAGGCGCTCGTGGGTGCGCCGGGTCCCGAAGCGGACGCGCGGCGCAAGGCGCTGGTGGTCCCGCATCGCCTGCAGGGCTACAGCCCAGCGTACTTCGACGACCGCGACACACGGCTTTTTTCCTTTCGAGACGAGTACGTGCGGGCTGCGGCGAGCGTGCAGGGCAGGAGCGAGGTCCGTCCGTTCGTCCAGACGCTCCCGGCGTTGCCGCTGCCGGCCACGCTGCCGCTCGACGAGCTCATCCGCTTCTGGAAATCCCCGCCAGCGTACCTCCTGAACCGTCGCCTCGGCGTCTACCTGAAAGAGCGGCGACCGGAGATCATGACGCGCGAGCTCCTCGTGGTGTCAGCGCTCGACAACTGGCATGTGGCAACGCCGCTGATCAACGAGCTGATCGACGAGCCCAACGCAGAAGTGGCCGTGACGCGCATCGAGGCACAGCTCCGTGCGGAGGGACGCTTGCCGGTCGGCGGCTGGGGACGATGGATGATCGACAAGCAAGTCGAGCGCTGCCAAAAGATCGCCGCCGAGGTGAAGACCCGGCGCCGCGGGGCGCTCGCGATGGACGCCGCGATCGACATCGAGCTCGACGGCTGGCCGCGGCTCCAGGGTTCGCTCACCGGCGTTCACGGTGGCGGACTCGTCGAATACGGCTACTCGGGTGTCCGCGCCCGCTATCAGCTCGAACTCTGGATCCGGCACCTGGCGCTGTCGGCTTCCTCGGTGCACCCTCCGCGGTCGGGCGTCCGCATCGGTCGTAACAAAGACGACGCCGAGGTGGTCGAGTTCCTGCCGCTCGCTCGTGACCAGGCGCGGGCCGAACTCGCCGAGCTGGTTCGGCTTTACTTCGAGGGCCTCTGCCGGCCGCTTCCGTTCTTGCCGGCAGAGAGTCAGGCGTACGCGGAGAACCTGCTGAAGGAGGGGAAGAAGGCGAAGACGCCGCGCGAGGCGCTGGCCGCCGCCGTCCGCGCCTACGACGGCGGCGACATGAGCACCCTCGCGTTCGACCCGCACCCGCAGCGTGCCTTCGACTACCTCCTGCCTCCGTTCGATGCCGCCTGCGATCGCGGCACTCGCCGCATCGAAGACACCGAGTTCCACCGGCTCTCGCTGCGCATCGTCGGGTCCTACCTGGGCGCGAAATCCGAGGAGTCGTCGTGACGCCCGCGGCCGACGTTCCGTTCGACCCGCTCGCGATCGCGCTCGATGGGAAAATCCTGATCGAGGCGAGCGCGGGAACCGGCAAGACACACTCGATCACGACGCTTTTCGCGCGACTCGTGCTCGAGCAGGGCATGGATCCTGCCGAGATCCTGGTCGTCACCTTCACGGAAGCCGCGACCGCCGAGCTTCGCTCCCGCATCCGCGCGCGCCTGGCCGCCGTTCACGCCGCCTTCGAGCGCGTGCGGAGCGGGCGACCGGCAGGCGACGACGTGCTCGGCCCGCTGCTCGAACGAAACCCCGACCAGGAGGTGAGTTACCGCGAGCGGCTCGAGAGAGCGCGCGCGACGCTCGACGAGGCGGCGATCTCCACGATCCACGGCTTCTGCGCTCGCGTCCTCCACGACCACGCTCTCGGCACGCGGACGCGGTTCGATGCCGAACTCGTCGCCGACCTCGAGGAGATAGAGCAAGACGTGCTCCACGACTTTTTCCGCCGGCGGTTCGCGCGAGGCGAGAGTGGATTCGCACGCGACCTCGACGCGCACGGCATCGGCCCCGACGACTTGCGGCGCATCGCCGACATGGCGTTCGCCCACCCGGACGCGCGCCGGATCCCCGATCCCGGTCTCCTTTCGGAAGCACAAGCGCGCGCCGTGGTCGCCTTCGAGCACGAGTTCGTCGATTTTGCGCGACGCGAGCTCAAGGCGCGAAAGGAACAGCGGGCGGTGCTCGGCTTCCACGACCTGCTCGAGAAGGTCGCGGAGGCGCTCGCCGGCGCCGACGGCGAGGCCCTCGGTCGCGCGTTGTCGGCGCGCTTTCGCATCGGGCTGATCGACGAGTTCCAGGACACCGACGTCACGCAGAGCGAAATCTTCGAGCGCATCTTTGCGCGCAACGGACGGCCGCTCTTGCTGATCGGTGACCCGAAGCAGGCGATTTACGGTTTTCGCGGGGCGGACGTGTGGAGCTATCTCGCGCTCACGCGCGACGCGCGGCACCACACGCTCGGGACGAGCTATCGCTCCGATCCCGGCCTGCTTGCCGGGGTGAACCAGCTCTTCGCCGTGCGCGACCCGTTCCTCGTTCCCGAGATCCGGTACCGCGACGTGTTGCCGTGCCCGGGCGCAGAGAACGTGTTCCATGCCGCCCACGCGTCGGGTTCGGCGTCGATCGAATTTCTATTGCTGGAGCCCGGGGAGGACATGTCGAGCCCCGCGAGCAAGGCGCTGGCGACGCCGGCCGCCGCGCGGGTCACGGCGGTGGAGGTGAGGCGGCTGCTCGACGGCGGCGGCACGATCAAAGGCAAGCCGGTGACGGAGAAAGACATCGCCGTCATCACCCGCACCAACGTGCAGTGTTTCGAGGTGCAGGAGGCGCTGCGCCAGAAGGGCATTCACGCAGTCGTGATCGCCGACAAGGACGTGCTGTCCTCGGACGAGGCAGAAGACCTGATGCTGGTCCTACCGGCGGTGCTCGATCCCACGAGCCGGGGCGCCGTGCGCCGAGCGCTCGCCAGCATTCTCTTCGGCGAGCCCGCCGAGAAGATCCTCGCGCTCGATAGCGATGCGGCTCTCGCGGAAACCTGGGCCGAGCGCTTTCAGCGCTGGCACGGGCTTTGGGTCGAGCGCGGCACGATGCGCATGATCTGCGCCCTGTTCGAGGAAAGCGGCGTTGCCGAGCGCCTGCTGAAGCTTTCGGGCGGCGAGCGGCGCCTCACCAACTACCTGCACCTCGCGGAGCTCTTGCATCGCGCTGCGGTAGCCGAGCACCTCGGTCCGGCGGCCCTCCTCGCCTGGCTGCTCGAGCAGCGGCGCACGGAGGGGTCGCCGCCCGAACACGCCGAGATCCGGCTCGAGAGCGATGCGGACGCCGTGCGCGTGCTGACGGCGCACAAGGCGAAGGGCCTCGAATTCGGCGTCGTGTTCTGCCCGTTCCTGTGGGACTCGATCGGCGAGAAAGACGACGGTCCGCCGAAGCTCTTTCACGACGGGGACCGTGCGGTGATCGATCTCAACGTCGACAAGAAGATCCGCAAGAAGAACATCACGCGCGTAAAATGGGAGGCGCACGCCGAGGAGCGGCGCGTCACCTACGTTGCGCTGACGCGGGCGAAGCATCGGCTTTCGGTGATCTGGCTCCACGCGTACTCGATGGGCCAGTCGGCCCTGACGACGCTCCTCCATCCGCCGGACAAGCTGGGCCCGGACGAAATGCCGTCGCAGACGTACCTCGGTGACTCCGCCGACCGGCTCGGCAACGACCTCCAGCGCATCGCGGAACGCTCGGGGGGCGCCATCGCGCTCCGCCGTGTCGCGTGGTCCGAAGACGCGCCCCCCTTGCCCCACCGCGTGCCGGCTGCCGCCGACCCGCGCGCCCGATCCATCGACCGGCGCGTGCTCCCCGCGGCTCGCACGGAAAGCTTTTCCGCGCTCACCCGGCGCGAGCGCCCGCGGCTCGACGACGCCGAGGAGGGCCGGGACCACGACGCGGCGACCGTCCTCGACGCGGAAGAGGCGCTTGCCGCGGAGGCGAGGGCGGCCAGTATCGCGGACCTCGCGACCCAGTCACCGTCGCCGTCCGATCGCATCGCGCTCGACGGCTTCCCGCGGGGGCGACGGGCAGGCGACTTTTTCCACTCGATCCTCGAGGTGATCGATTTCACGACCGCGAGCTACGAGGAGCTCGTCGACCCCGTCAGCGAAAAATACGAGCAATTCGGCTTCGCGCGCAGCGAGCCGCCGGAGCGCCGTGACGAATTCATTGCGCTCGCGATCCGTGCGCTCCGCGAAACACTCGAGACGCCGCTCGACCGCGCGGCGGGCCTCTCGCTCGGTGCGATCCCGAAGGAGCGGCGCCTCTCCGAGCTCGAATTTCGGGTGCCGGTTGCGCCGGGTGCGAGTGGGCTCGAGCTCACGCCGAAACGTTTGGCCGAGGCGTTCCGCGCGCACCCGAGCCCGGCGCTCCCCGCGTCGTACGCCGACCGCGTCGAGCGTCTCGCGTTCCCGGCCCTGTCCGGCTTCCTCAAGGGCTACATCGATCTGGTTTTCCAGCACGACGGGCGCTTCTACGTCGTCGACTACAAGACGAATCACCTGGGGGACGTGATCGGCGAGTACGACACCGCGCGGATGACGGCCGAAATGGCCGAATCCCACTACTTTCTCCAGTACCACCTCTACACGCTCGCCGTGGTGCGCATGCTCCGCCGCTTTCATCCGGGTTACGGGTACGACGCGCACTTCGGCGGCGTTTACTACCTGTTCATGAAGGGGATGCGGCCCGGGGCGCCCGGCGGCGTGTTCTTCGAGAAGCCGCCACTCGCTCGCCTCGACGCGCTCTCCTTCGCGCTCGGAGGCGAACGATGACCCCGCGGGAGCTGCTCGGGCGCGGCATCTTGTCGGCGCTCGACGTCGAGCTCGCGGAGACGCTCGCCGAGCTCGCGGAGGAGAGCGATCCGGCGGTGGTGCTCGCGTGTGCCTTCGCCAGCCGGGCCGTTTCGGACGGCCACTCGTGCCTGGACCTCGGTGAGCTCGCCGGGCGCGCTTTCGTCGACGCGGAAGGCCGTCCCGACGACGGCATCACCCTGCCTGCGGCGGCGACCTTCGCCGAATCGCTCGCCAAAAGCCCGCTGGTCGACGGCGCCGGCGCGCGCCAGGGCGAAGAAAGGCCGTTCGTGCTCGAAGCGGGCGGGAAGCTCTACCTCCGCCGCTACTACGAGTACGAGGCGCGCCTCGCCCGGGCGCTCCGCGGTCGCGCGCGTCCGCCCGGTGAGCTCGTTCTCACCGAGCGGCTCCGCGCGGCACTCGAGCGGCTGTTCCCGAAAGTCGACGGGCACGACGAGCGCCAGCGTCGCGCGGCCGAGCTCGCGATCCAATCGCGCCTGGCCGTGGTGTCCGGCGGACCCGGAACCGGCAAGACGTACACGGTCGCGAAAATCCTGATCCTCTTGCTCGAAGGCGCCGATCCCGGTCGTGCGCTGCCCGAAGTGGCGCTCCTCGCACCCACCGGCAAGGCCGCCCAGCGCCTCGGCGATTCGATTCGCGCCCACGTGGCGACGCTCGCCGCGAGCGACCAGGTGCGCGTCTTTCCGTTCGCGCCGATGACGATCCATCGCGCGCTGGGCTTCCAGCCGGCCACGCCGACGCGCTTCAAACACGGGGAAAGCGCCCCGCTCCGCGCCGATCTGGTCGTCGTCGACGAGGCTTCGATGGTCGATCTCGCGCTGATGACCAAGCTCGTCGAAGCAGTGCGGCCCGACGCTCGGCTCGTCTTCGTCGGAGACAAGGATCAGCTCGCCTCCGTCGAGGCCGGAGCGATCTTGAGCGAAGTGTGCGCGGCGAGCGGACCGATCGCCGAGCACGTGGTCGAGCTTTCGCACCCCCATCGCTTCGAGGACGGCGGCGGCATCGCCGAGCTGTCGCACGCCGTGAACCAGGGTGACGCTTCGCGCGCGTTCGACTGTTTCGCTCGCCATCCGAACCTTCGCTTCGAGCCGCTCGAGGAGGGCGAGGACGTGCTCGAACGGCTTCGATCCGACGCCGTCGGGCGCTTCAGCGGGCTCTTCGCCGGCGCGCCGCTCGAGCGCCTGGCCGCGCTCGACGGGTTTCGCGTGCTCGGGTGTCACCTCGAGGGACGGCGTGGCGTGAAGACGCTCAACGCCCGGATCGAAGGGGAACTTCGGGCGCGAGGGCGGATCGAGGGGCGCACCGCTTTCTACGACGGCCGCCCGGTGATCGTGACTGCGAACGACTATCAGGCCGAGCTCTTCAACGGTGACGTCGGTGTCGTCGCGCCACGCCCTGGCGACGCGGCGAGCCTCGGCGTGCATTTCCGCGCCCGCGACGGCGTCACCACGCGTGCATTGTCGCCCGCGCGCCTCCCGGAGCACGAAACGGCGTTCGCGCTCAGCGTCCACAAGGCCCAAGGCTCCGAGTTCGCGCAAATCGCCCTCGTGCTCCCAAGCCGTCCGTCGCCGATCCTGACCCGCGAGCTCATCTACACCGCCGTCACCCGCGCGCGCCGCGTTGTCACCCTCTTCGGCTCAAAGAGCGTCCTCGAAGCCGCCATCGAACGCCGCGTCGAGCGGAGCTCCGGCCTCCGCGACCGACTCGCCTAAAGCGCGTCTCACGTCGTCGTCCTTTCATGACCCGCCAGAAGGGGTACCGGGGCCGGCACTCCGATTTGGAATATAGCCTTCAAGCTATTAGAATTTCGGCGGTTTTCTGGGCAAATAGCGTGGTAGAACTCAAATATAGCCTCTGAGCTATATCCCCGCGCGGACCCTTCCCCCATGGCTGCGCACTCCGGGGCGCCGAAGCCGACCACGCCGATCGCCGCCGCACGTCCAGTGTTCGCGCCGTCACGTCATTTCGGCTACGGTCGCGCCATGTCGCTCCCGTTGCGCGCCGTCGTCGTCGGCCTTGCCGCCGTTGCCGCCTGCGCTGCTGCGAAGCCGAAAAAAAGCGTGCCGCCAAGTGCCGCTTCCGCCCCCGCCCCGAGCGCGAAAGCGCCCCCCGCCGCAGCGAGCGTGAAGGCCCCGACCGGAGCCGCGAGTGCGAAGCCGCCGCCCACCGATCCGGCTCGTGAAAAAGGCGCTGCGCCGGGCAAACCGGCGACGCCCAGCACTCCCGGTGCTTGCCCCGCCGACATGGTGCTGGTCGATGGCGACTACTGCACGGAAGTCGAGCACAAGTGCCTGAAGAGCTGGTTCGACAAGAGCAACAAGAAAACCATCTGCGAGGAGTTCGAGCCCAAGTCGGTTTGCACAGGGGAAAAGGTGAAGAAGCGCTTCTGCATGGATCGCTACACCTGGCCGAACCAGAAGGGAGCGCGCCCCGAGGTGATGAACCGCTTCCACCAGGCGGAGCTGAAGTGCGCCGCGGTCGGCAAGCGCCTGTGCACCGAAACGGAATGGACGATGGCCTGCGAAGGCCCGCGTTACCTGCCGTATCCCTACGGCTACGTCCGCGACGCAAATAAATGCCACGGGGACATGGAGTGGGACTCTCCGGACATGCCGAAGGTCGCGAAGCGCGACCCCGAGGAACTCGCCCGGCTCTGGAAAGGCGTTCCGAACGGCAGCCAGCCCGCCTGCGTCAGCGAATACGGCGTGCCCGATCTGCCCGGCAACGTCGACGAGGTCGTGTCGAGCGAGTCATTCGATCTGCCCGGCTACAAGGGCAAGTTCGACAGCGTTCACACCGGTGGCCCCTGGTACAAGGGCGTCAGAAACCAGTGTCGCCCGAAGATCTACACCCACGACGAAGCCTTTTATTACTACTTTCTCGGCTTTCGTTGCTGCGGCGAATCCGATCAGAAGCCGACCGATCCACGAACCCCGTTCCAGATCAAGAAGGGTTGGAAGCTCGAGCGCATCGAACGCTCTGCCGGCTTCACCCTCGATCAGATCAAACAAAAACTAACCGACAAGTCCGCCGGCAAGTGCACGTGCGCTGCGTCCGACATCCTGTGCAAGACGATGTGCGGGACGCTGCTCGGACCGACGGCGAAGGACTACCGCTAGGCTGACGGCCCTCACAAGACGAGTGGCGCCGACGCGTACATCGCGTCCCCGAACGTCGTCCGCGCGTCGCCGAACAGATTTGCGATGGCACTCAGGAGGTCGTTGTGTGACGCATGGTCGAAGGTGAGCGCACGGCCGGGGACGAGGCCGCCGCCGTGGCCGGCGAGCACGAAGGGCATGCTTTGCTTCATGTGGGTGGCGACGTTCTGTAGGTGCGAGCCGTAGAACACGACGCTCTCGTCGAGCAGGCTGTGGCCGCCCATGTCGATTTCGCTCATTCGCTGCACCAGGTGCGCGAATTCGCCGGCATACCAGCTGCAAATGGTCGTGCATTCGGCGACGCGGTAGCCGCAATCGTTCATGTAGCAGGCGTGAGTGTCGTTCAGGTCGAGCCACGGCAGCGTGTATTGTGCGGCCGAATCCACGAACTGCAGGGTCGCGACGTTCGTGCGATCGCAGGCCAGCGCGAGCACCAGCATCTCGGTCATCAGTCGGCCGACTTTGGGGATCGCACTGTCGGTCGGTACGTCGCGAATGGACCCGTCGTCCGCCGAATTCAGGCCCGCGGCCGGATCGTAGTCGGAGGTGTCGATGAGCTCGGGCGGCACACAAGAAACGGCCGCGAGCTCTTGCTCGAGCGCGCGCAGGTGCGTCAGGTGCTCGTCGAGGCGAGCCCGGTCTGCGGCACCGAGGCGTGCAGAGAGAGAGGTGTAGCGTCCGACGACGGCATCGAGCATCGAGCGATCCCAGGCGGTGCCGGCGTCCTGCGGCATTTCGCCGAAAAGGTCGTTCCAGATTGCGACCGGATCGAGGCGCGGCGCGATCGGTGCGAAGCCCGGTGAGTCGGCGAAGTTCAAGATATCGATAGGGCTAACCGCGCCCTTCGCCTTGCCCGTGCCCCAGCGAACCGCCAGCTCCAGCGTCGGGATCGGGGGCGGGGATTCCGCTATTTTCGCGAGCACCTGATCGAGGCTTGGCCCCTTCGCGAACGTGCCCGCCGTGCCTTGTACGGTGCCCGTCAGGAGCGCGACCATGCCCGCCTGGTTCTGCTCCCCGAGAGCGCTCTTCATGTCCACCCCGTGCAGTACGAGCACGTGATCGCGCACGGCTGAAAGCGCCGAGAGGATGGTGCTGCCCAGAAAATCGGGCTCCGTGCTCAGCGGCACCCAGCTCTCGAGCACGCTGCCGCCCGGCTGGTACATGGTCACGAAGCGGCGCGCCGGCGCGCCCTGCGCTCGAGACACGCGTGGCTCCCCCATGATCTCGAGCCACGGCAGCGCGATCGCAACTGTCCCCGCTCCGCGCAATACCGCGCGCCGGCTCAGGCGAAAGGGCTTCACGCTCCTCACTGGCCCTCCGCGGGTCGATACAAGAATCGATCCGTGCGCGTGAGCGCGAGAACGAGCTCGCGGATGTTGCCGCTCGCGAACGCCTCCTCGAGCGCTCCGCGCGAGCAGCTCTCGTCCGTCGCTGCACTTCCGCCGTACGCGAACGTCATCCAGTGCCTCACGTAACAGCGCTTCGCATCCTCGCTGTCGCCGATGAGCGCCTGGAGCTCCACGGCGTCCGCCGCCGGACCGGTCTGGTCGGAGATCGTGAGTGCGCCGCTCGTGTCGACGGGAAACCCATTGTCCGTCGTCCGAACGCGCCCCGCCGAATCGAACCCTTCGAACGTGAAGCCCACGGGGTTGACGAGGCTGTGGCAACCAGCGCAATTCGGCGGCTCGGTGGCGGCGCTGACGCCCTCTCGCGTCGTTCGGCTCGGATCCGGCGCGAGCCTCGGCTCAATTCCCCCGCCCGAGACGACGCTGCACAAGAGCCGCTCGAGCACCACGCGCCCGCGCCGCGTGGGGAACGTCGTATCCGCGGCCGCCGTCGCCGCGAGAAACGCTCCCTGTGTCAGGAGCCCCCTGCGCCCGTTCACCTCCACGCGCGTCCATGCATCACCCTGCGCCACGCCGTCTCCGTAGAACGCCGAAAGCGGCCCGTTCCGGAACGTGTACCGCGCCGTGAACAACGAGCGAAAGTCTGCGCCGCCGTTGAAGGTCACCTCCTCGACGAACGCGCCCGTTTCCTCGCGCATCAATGCCCCGATTTCGGCGGTCACCGTGGGATCCGGCGCCACGCGTGGATCGACGGCGAGTAGCTCGTCGAGGTGAAACCGCCGCACGACGGGTCGAGCGCGCACATCGTCGAATAGCCGCGCCGCTTGCTCGACAACGGTGCCCGGCTCCCTCAACGCGCCAGAACCCGCCGCGTCGAGGAGTTCATCATCCGGCGGCGCATCCCAGAGCAGGTACGAAAGCCGGCTCGCCATCTCGTAGGGCGTCGGCCGAGCCCAGCCGACCGTCCGAGGGTCGGCGTCGGCATCGAGCGGCTCCCCCACTTCGACGCGATACAAGAACTCGGGCGCCTGCAACAGCACCTCGACGACGGCGCGCACCCCGCTCGCAACGGCCCCGCCGCCGAGTCGCGCTCCATTCTCAAACACCGCTACGAAATCGGCCAGCTCGTCATCGGTCGCGGGCCGCCGGAACGCGCGCGTCACCGCCTGCTCGATGAACGCGTCAGGGCACGCTGCCTCGCCCGGTTCGCACCCCATCACGAGCTCGAGTGTCGCCTCGTCCGACGTCGCCTGCAGCGCCAGATCGTGCGCCACGGCGTGGTACGCCGCCACCGTCGCCTGGGTGACACCGCTCGTTAGCGCCGTGTCCGTCTCGGCCGGCAGCGCATCGGCTGCCACCACCCAATCACCGAATACGTCACGCACGGAATTTTCATACTGCGCGCGCCCGAGGCGAAAGAGTGGCGCGGCAGGTGCTGTCGCCCCGTCGCAACTCTCCGTGGCGCCGCCCTCCCCGGCGGCCCCCGTGCCTCCGACACCCGCTGTACCGCCCTTGCCCGTGCCTGCGGTGCTCGGCATGCCCGCCTCGGCGCCCATGCCATCCCCGCCGACGCCGGAACCCGCGGACCCGGACACGCCGCCTGACCCGGCGCCAGCGGACGGGGCTGGCCGGTGGTCGGACGAGCGCCCGCAGGCGAACGGCGCGACCGCTGCCAAGGCGAGGACCCACACGCCGCTCCCGTGGTTTCGAGCCACGAAGGTTAAGGACGTGCGAGGAGGGGGAAATGCGTCACGCATGCGACCAGCGCCGCCGTGGCGAGGGCCCCCGAACGATCGCTAGCGCAAGAGTAGCATCGCCCCGCCACGCGCCAGGAGGCCGGCGAGGAGTCCTGCGAGCACGTCGTCGGCCATGATGCCGAAGCCCCCGGGGAGCTTCTGAACGGTGTCGATCGGGCCGGGTTTGACGATGTCGAAGAACCGAAAGAGCGCCACCGCGGCGAGCGCCGCCCAGAGACCGAGGGGCAGGGCGAGGCCGACGGCGATCAGCGTTCCGGCGACCTCGTCGATCACCACCGTTTGCGGATCCTCGACGCCGGTGTCGCGCGCCACGCGGCCGCCCGCCCAGATACCGCCCGCCGTGGCGGCGAAGGTTCCCGCCCAATACGGCAGCGGCCCAAGCGTGCTCAGGCCGTAAGCAAAGGGGAGCGCGCCGAGCGTTCCGACCGTTCCCGGTGCGAACGGCGAATAGCCGCAACCGAACCAGGTGGCGATGACGCGGGCGACGACCATCGACCCCGGGTCACGGGGGTTCGGCGTCGATCAGCTTGCAGGAATCCGGACGCGCGAGCATCGGCGTCTGGTCCGGGTTCGTCCACTGGCCGGGGTTCCAGCGGAGCTTCGACCCGTCGAGCTTGCCGACGAACGTGACCTGGCACTCGACCACGAAGCGCGCGAGCTTCTCTTCGTCGATGCCCTGGGTCGGCTCGCGGTGCAGGCGGGTCGCGACGGCGGGCGTCGCCCAGAGGCCGGCGACCAGGATCAGCTGATTCTCGAGCCAGGTGCGGTACGGCTGGATGACGGTCGCCTTGTTGTCGTCGAGCGGCTGCGACGGATCGCGCGGCCAAGTCTCGTTCTCGCCCTTCCAGCCGCAGTGGTAGCCGGCGACGGGCTTGTCGTACGCGCAGCCGAGCTTGTTGAAGTCGGCGGTGATCAGCGTGATGGCAACCGTCGCCTTGCCGCCGATCTCCCAGGTGTTCGGTTTGGGGATCGTCGGGTCCTTCGGCTCGAGGATGTTACCGACGGCGGAGAAGGGAACGACGGTCGTGACGAGCACGAACACGGTGGCGAGCAGGAACCGACCGCCGATGACCTGTGGCGGCTCTTCCTTTCGTCGCGGTTTCCGCCGCGGCGCTTCGCTGCGCGGGCGCTCGTCGTCGTCGTCCTTCGCGCTCGGACGCTCGTCCTCCCGATCCTCGTCGTCATTCGCCATAGCGGCGTCTTGATAGCGCAAAAAACCTCACCGCCCCAGCCTATAGATCCAGGGTGAGCCGACCTTCGCCCAAAAAGTTCTGTCGCGCCTGAAAACACCTGGTCAGGAACGCCATTTTTCAGCCTGATTCGGCTCGGGCGAGGCCCGGCGCGTGCTACCCTGGCGCTCATGCCTATTGACCGGCGCTACGCCCATGCACTCGCTTTCTCGGCCCCCCTTGCTGCGCTCCTGGCCCCCGGGGTCGCCCGCGCGGATCTCACGAGCGAGTTCGCTGCGACGCTGACCGTCGACGCGTCCTACGTCACCGGTGCGAACGGCGCGACCGACATTGCGTTCCACAGCGACGGTCGCGCGGTCATCACGCGGAAGAGCGGGGACATCACGATCCGGCGCGCGGACGGTACGAAGAACATGCTGACGGGCACGTTCACCGGCGTGGACACCATGTCGGAGAAGGGCCTGCTCGGCGTCGTTTCGGACTCGAACAACAACTTCTATTTTTACGTATCGAACGGGTCGAACAGCAACGACAAACACCGCGTCTACAAGGGCGTGCTCAACGCGGACGACACGCTGACGATCGACATGGCGACGCCGATCATCGCCGCGTCGCGCAACCTCGGGCCCGGCCTCGAGGGGCCCGCCAACCACGACGGCGGCGGGCTCTTCATCCACGAGAACATGCTCTACATCGGCGTCGGCGACACCGGAGCCAACGCGACGCCGCCGCAGAACAAGTTCAGCAGCTGCTTAAACAAGGGGAATGGCAAGGTCCTGCGCGTCAACCTGGACGGCACCATCCCGGCTTCGAACCCGCTCGTCGGCGTCGCCTCGGTCACGTCGTGCGACACGCCGACCGGTAATTGGGGGACGGACGCGCCGGACGAGCGCATCTTCGCCTGGGGGTTCCGCAACCCCTGGCGCATTTGGGTCGATCCGGTGACCGATCTGCTCTGGGTCGGTGATGTCGGCGAGACCACGCGTGAAGAGGTGTCGGTCGGTGCGATGGGCACCCATTTCGGCTACCCCTTCGAGGAAGGCACCAGGGTGTACGCGGACGTCGACGGGATGAATTGCGATAGCCTGTCGCCTGCGAAGCCCTGCACCGCGCCGCAGCACGACTGGGCACGGCAGAACGGCTACGCCTCCGTCGGCGGACTGATCCCCCAGGGCTGCGGTTGGACAGCAGCGCTCGGCGATCGCTTGCTTTACGTGTTCGCCGAGTTCGGCGGTGGCTGGATCCACGCGCTCGAGGTCGAGTCCGATCGCTCGGCCGCGACGTCGTCGACGGCGATCGACATGGGGAGCTTCACGGGCGGCCCGGTGTCGATCCGCCAGGGGCCCGACGAGGCGATGTACGTCGTGTTCAACGGCGCCGGCGCGGTCTACCGCTTCAGCCCCACCAACCAGACGGGTTCGGATTGTAACTCGAGCAGCGGTGGAGCAGGCGGCATGGCCGGCACGGGCAACACCGGAGGCGCTGGCATGGGAGGTTCCGGGGCTGGGGCCGGCGGCGCGACGGGTGGTAGCGCCGGTGAAGCGACTGGCGGCACCAGCGGCGGCGGCATGTCGGCCGGCGGCACGTCCGGCGGGATGAGCAGCGGTGGCGCCGGACCCGCGGGTAGCGGCGGCACCACGGGTGGAACCGGAGGCATGTCCACGGGCGGAACGCCGGCCACGGGCGGCAGCGGCGGCACCGGTGGCGCAGCGAGCGGCACCGGCGGCTCCGGCGGCGCAACGGGTGGTACCGGCGGGTCGACGGGCGGCATGACCGCCGGCGGCGCTGCAGGCACGGGCGGCACCGAGGAAGATCCCGGCTGCGGTTGCCGTGTGGCCGGGTCACGCGGTGGCACCCTGGCCATGCTCGCAGCGGCACTCGCGTTCGTGGCTGCATTCGGACGACGGCGCTCGCGACGCTGACCGGCGCCGTCACGCAGAGGGAAAATATCGATGCGAGTTTCGCTGACGCAGATCGGCTTCGGCACCCTTTCGGCCATCGTCGTGCTTGCCTGCGCAGGGCGAGCGCGGGCGCAGTTCGAAGGTGAGTTCGCAACGACGCTCGAGGTCGACGCGAGCTACGTCACGGGCGTCAACGGAGCGACGGACATCGCCTTTCACAGCGACGGGCGTGCCGTGGTGACCCAGAAAAACGGCCAGATCGCCATTCGACGAACCGACGGCACGAAGAATGTGCTTTCGGGAACGTTTTCCGACGTCGACACCAACTCGGAGAAGGGCCTGCTCGGCGTGGTGTCGGACCCGGCGACCAATACCTTCTACTTCTACGTTTCGAATGGGCCGGACGGCGACAAGCACCGGGTGTACCGCGGGACGCTCGGTTCGGACGACACGCTCACGATCGACACGGCGAACCCCGTGGTCGCGGAATCACGCGGCGTCGGGCCGGGCCTCGAGGGGCCGGCGAACCACGACGGCGGCGGGCTCTTCATCCACGAGGGACATCTTTACGTCGGTGTCGGTGACACGGGCGCGAACTCGACGCCGCCGACCAACAAGTACAGCAGCTGCCTCAACAAGCCGAACGGCAAGATCCTGCGCGTCAACCTGGACGGCTCCATCCCTTCGGACAATCCGCTGCGCGGGGTGGCGAGCGTCACGTCGTGTACCGGTACCGGGGCCGCTTTCGAAACCGCGGCGCCCGACGAGCGGATTTTCGCCTGGGGTTTTCGCAACCCGTGGCGCTTCTGGGTCGATGCTCGCACCGATCTGATGTGGATCGGCGACGTGGGCGAGACGACGCGCGAGGAAATCTCGGTTGGCGGCGGCGACCAGCACTACGGTTACCCCTTCAACGAGGGCACCGAGGAATGGGGCATGGTCGGCGGTCTCGATTGCACGACCGGCTTCTCTCCGGCCCGGCCCTGCACCGCCCCGGTTCACGACTACGACAACGGCAGCGTCGGTTCTTCGGTGACGGGCGGGCTGATCCCCCAGGGGTGCGGCTGGACCAACGCGTTCGGCAATCGCACGCTCTACATCTTCGCGGACTACGGCTCGAACTGGATCAACGGTCTCGAGGTGACGGCGGATCGCCGGGGTGTCGTGTCGTCGACCGCGATCGAGATGGGAAATTTCTCCGGCGGCGGCCCGGTGTCGTTCCGCATGGGCCCCGACGACGCGGTCTACCTCGTCCTCAATTCCGCGGGCGCGGTCTACAAGATCAGCCCCGCCGAGCAGACGGGGCCGGACTGTGGCGCCAGCGGAAGCGGCGGGACCGGCGGGGCAGGCGGTTCTGGTGGCAGTGCCGGAGCAGCGACGGGCGGGAGCACGGGCGCCGCGGGCGGCGAAGCAGACGACGGTTGCGGTTGTCGCGTCGTCGGTCGTGCGCCACGGTCGTTGTCCGCGCTGGCGCTCCTCGGGTTGCTCGGCGGTGCGCTCGTGCGGCGGCGCCGTTCGCGGCTCAGCGGCGCAGGCTGACGCGCGCCGGAGCGGGGCTCACGGGCAGGCCGTGAGCGAGGTGATGAAGTCGTCGACCACGGTCGTCCCGAGGTCGTCGACCACCCGCGTGCCGATCTGCGGCATGCGGAACGCCGGATCGGTCGAGTGCATGCGGAGCGACACCACCGAAAGCGACGTGTCCCCCGGCATGATGCGCATCGCACCGGTGATGCCGCCGGGGACGGCCTTTTCCGGCATCACGTTGCAGAGGTTGGTGTCGGCGAACGGCGTCGAAAAGCGCACGTCGAACCCGGTGTAGTTGCTGCCCGGGCGGTGGCAGATCGCGCAGTTCGCGTGCAGGTACGAGCGAGCGCGCTCTTCGAGGTCACCGCTGCCGGCCGGGTCCGGCAGCGCCGGGGAACTCGCCGGCGGCGCTTCGAACGCGCCGATGTGCTCGAGCTCTTCGAGCTGGTTCCGGGTCACGCCGTTCGGGTACGTGTAGTCGACGTTGAGCTGGTCCGTCTCGGGCCCGAGCGAGACGCCGGCCGCGGTGGTGTGGCACTGCAGGCACTGCGGGCGACTCGGGAAGTGCCAGTTCACCATGCCGTTCGGCCCTTCCACCATCGCGTCGTACCCGTCGGTGTTCGACGCCAGCAGATCGGCGTCGGTCTGATCGTCGCGCCACTGGTAGCTGAAGCCCCACCAGTCGAACTCGCCGCGGCGAATGAGCAGGCGCGTTTCCACCAATTTCCCGAGGAAGGCGAAGGTCTTCATGAACACGGTGCCGACCGGAAAATCCCAGTCGCCGTCGTCCTGACCGGTGCCGCCGTCTTCCGGCGCCATGCATTCGGCGGGCGTTTGCATGCAGTTTCTGACGTGGATCGTCGCCGCGTCCGGCAGCGCGATGAAGCGGCCTTTCTCGGCGCCATCCGACCAGAGTGGGCTCGCGACGCCGTAAGGGATCAGCGTGGCGGCGGGCAGCGTCGGGTTCGTCGGATCGACACAGCCGCTCATGCTGAGAAGCGCGGGTTGCATCGCTTCGCTGGTCGGCGGCACGCACGTCTGACCAGTCGGGCGAGCCGGTATGCCCCACTCGGGGGTGCCCGCTTGCCCGGCGGTTCCGGCGCCGCCCGCGCCGCCTCCCGCCATCGACCCGCCCTCGCCCGCACCACTCGTCCCGCCGCTTCCCGCACCCGCCGTCGCACCGCCAGCGCCGGCACCGCCCGTACTTCCCGCGGTTCCCCCGCTCCCGCTCCCGCCCCCGGTCCCGCTCCCACTGCCGCCCCCGCTACCGCCGGCACCGCCCGCGCTTCCGGCTTGTCCACCGCTCCCCGCATTCTGCGACGGCGGGTCGGAGTCGTTACTGCAGCCGGTCGAGGCGAGCACGAAGGTGCACGCGATGAAGACGGATCGACGGGCGAGCGGAAGGCGCGTGGAGCGCATCGAAGCCATCGGCAACGCCTAGAATAGCCCGAAATGCCGGTGCCGGCACCGTGCCTAGAGCGGCCGTCTTTTGCGTTCCACCCCGCTCTAGGGGCAGCGGGCGAACTCGGCCTCGTACAGCGCCTGGCCGAGTTTTTCGTGGCCTTTCGGGCCGAAGTGCAGGCCGTCGTGGAACGGCGGCTCGTAGTCCGGACAGAGCTTCTCGGCGTCGCCGCACGACAGAAGTGAAAAGGCGTCGATGGCGACGTCGATCGTGTTCATGGCGGCCTGGGTGAGGACCCAGGAGTTCAACTCGCGCGTTGCGGCGCTCCGTTTGGGGTTGAAGTATTTCGTGAAGCCGCCCCAAGGCGCGACGGTCAGCACGACCACGCGGGCGCCGCGTTCCTTGCCGGCGGTGATCATCGACGTGAGATCGGTTTCGACCTTCGCCGGCGTGCGTCCGGCCGTCTCGTCGCTGTAGAGGTCGTTCACCCCGCCGAAGAACACCAGGTGCGTGAAGCTGCCGGGCGGCTCGGCGAGCACCACCGCTTCGAAGTGCCGCCGCATCTGGTTCACCATCGCGCCGCCCTTCGCGTAGTTGGTGAAGCTGCTCTTCGGACAGTGCTTCTCGAGGTAGCGAACGTAGCCGCCGCCGCCCCCGCGAACGTCGGTGAGCGAGTCGCCGACGAGGCCGACGCGACAGGGCGTTTGGCTGGTGGCGAGGGTCGATACGGCCTTCGGCGACAGCGCGCCGGACGGCGACGGGCCGGGTGGTGGCGGCGCCGCGACCGCGTTCAACGACGGCGCGGCGGACGGCCTGGACGGCGCCGACGTCGCGATGGACGGCGAGGATGGTGCGGACGTGGGCGGCGCTGTGGTCCCCGCCGTTGAGTCGGCGGGCGTGCTCGTGGTCGCGGCAAGCGTGGGCGCGGGACGCTCGCCCTGCGGCCGCGTCTGACAGCCGAGCGAGAGCGCGAGCGAGAGTAGGGGGTAAGGCGACGGGCCTCGCCCACGATACCAAACACCGCTTTTCGACATTTCGCTGGAGGTTATCTCGTAACCCCGCATGGGAGGAGAGGTGCTGTAGCGGGCTGTCGAAAATCGAGGCGCGGAGGGCAGGGAGGGTCCTGCAACGGGACATAGCTCAGAGGCTATGTTGCCGGTCGAGCCACGCTCTTCCACCAAAAATCGCTGAACGGACTATAGCCTTCCAGCTATATTCCAAATCGGAATGCTGCTCTCAGTACCCCCCTAGGGCAGCTCACGCACGCGCCGGCCAGAACTCCGCACCGTTCGGCCAATGGCAAGACGCGCTCTAGCCTCGCTGGGCGGCAATGCGTCGCTCGCGCTCGAGGGCGGCGAGCCGCGTCACGACGCCGCGGGCGACGATCTCGAGCACGTGCGCGACGATCTTCTTTCGCTGGCTGGCGCTGCCCGAAAACGCGATGCGGCTCCGCGCGCTCTTGCCCTTCGGCAAGCGACCGAAGGCCGTGCAGCGAACGTTGAGCACGCCGCCGGTCTCCGTCACGGTGAGCTCTTCGACCGTCACCCGGAACTCGATCTTGGCTCGACGACCGGCGCCCCAGTCGGCCTTTCGTGCCGCTTGCTTGAGCGCAAAGCGAAAGTGACGTTCGAGCCCGCCCGTGGCGGCGATGGACGGAGCAAACTCCAGCCGATCGAGCTTCACGCTCGGGCGCCCGATCGACCGTTCCCCGATCCCTTTCGCGAACGGCGCCTCGTCGGCCGAGGTCGGCCCGGAGTCGTCGCCCGGCGACAGTTCGGCTCCGGCGTGTGTCGCGGCGAACGTTAGGGCGATGGTGACCCCGAGGGCGACGAGAGCAGGCTTCGGGCTTCTCACCTCCCCGGCATACCGAAGAGCGCCGGGATGGGCCAAGTTGCCCTTTTCGGACGATTCTACGCCGTGCCGAGGGGTGCTCGGCTAGCGTGCGGCCATGGAGGAGCCCGAGAACCCGGCGCGCTCGGACCCTCCGTCCTCGCGGCCCCGCGATCGCGAGGTGGACGTCGACGTGGTCGTGATTGGCGGCGGCGTGAACGGGACGGGGGTCGCCCGCGACTGCGCGCTCCGTGGCCTCCGGGTGGCGCTCTTCGAGCGCAACGATCTCGCTTTCGGTGCGAGCGGGAACTCGAGCGGCATGATCCACGGCGGGCCGCGCTACCTGACGAGCGACCCGGACGTGACGCTGAGCTCCTGTCGCGACTCGGGGCACATCCAGCGCATCGCGCCGCACCTCCTGTTCCGCATTCCGTTCTTGATGCCCGTGTTCGGGCTGAACGAGTTTTTGGCTGCGGCGACGCTCACCGCGTACGACGCCTTCTTCGAGGTCTACGATCGCTACCAGCCGCTCAAGCGCGGCAAGAGCCACCTCAGGTTGTCGGCCGAGGAACTCTTCGCGCTCGAGCCCGGGCTCACGCCGCACGCGCGCGGCGGCGTCACGTTCGACGAGTGGGGCATCGACGGCGTGCGGCTCTGCGTTGCCAACGCCGTCGACGCCATGGAGCACGGCGCCACCGTCCGCGTGCACACCACGGTGACGGAAGTGCTGCGCGACGAACGTGTGAGCGTGAGCGGTGTTCGCTTCCAGAATCGCCGAACCGGCGAGGGCGGCACGATCACCGCCGCCGTCGTCGTCAACGCCACCGGTGCCTGGGCGCCGATCACCGCCACCCTCGGCGGGCTCGCACCGAAGGCGGCGCGCGTGCGGCCGGGCAAGGGCATTCACGTGTTTCTCGACCGGCGGCTGACGAACTACGCCATCATGACGCGTGCCATCGACGGGCGTCAGGTCTTCCTCCTGCCCTGGCAAAACGTCAGCGTGCTCGGGACGACGGACGACGACTACTACGGCGACCTCGATCGGGTGATCGCGACCGGCGACGAGGTGCGCTATCTATTTCAAGCGGTGGCCCGCGTTTTCCCTTCGATCTGGCAGGCCCGCGCGATCGGCACCTGGGCCGGCGTCCGGCCCACGCTCTACGCGTGGGGGCCGAACGAGGACGATCTTTCACGCGAGCACCAGGTGGTGGACCATGGCGCGCACGGCGCGGGCGGCCTGTATTCGATGCTCGGCGGTAAATTGGCGAGCTATCGCCAGTTCTCCCAGGAGATGACCGACGTGATCGCCCGGCGGCTGCGCGTCGGCATCGCCTGCCGCACGCACGTTGCGCCGCTTCCCGGCGGCGACGACACCGTCGATCCGATGCGCCTCGTCGTCGAAGGCGGCATGGACGCCGTGACGGCGACGCGGCTCGAGTACCGCCACGGTAGCCGATCACTCCGCGTGCTCGAGCGCATGAAGAAAAATCCACGCGAGGCCGCCATCGTGTGCGCCTGCGAGCCGGTGACGGAAGCCGAGGTTCGCTACACCGTCGAGCACGAGTTTGCCGACAGCGTGGAGGACGTATCGCGCCGCACCCGGCTCGGCCTCGGCATTTGCGGTGGGGTGCGCTGCGTCGCGCGCTGCGGGCGCATCGTGGCCGAAATGCGTGAGCGCTCGCCGCGCGACGGCCTGCGCTCCGCCCGCGATTTTCTCGCGATTCAGGCGCTGCGGCGCCGTGCGGCGGTCGGGCCGGAGCAGGCGCGCCAAGAAGCGCTGGCGATTGCCGCCCTCCGCGCGGAAATCGGTGGCACGAGTGAGCGAGAGCGAGCGCCCGGTGAGGGCATGGAGGACGGATGAGTAACGTTCCGGTCATCATCGTCGGAGCAGGTTTTGCGGGGACGGCTGCGGCCTGGGCGGCACGTCGCGCCGGAGCGCCGGTCGTCGTCATCCACGACCGCGCGGGCTCGAGCGCGATCGGCTCGGGTGCCCTCGACCTCGAGCTGTGGGATCAACCCGCGGACGAAGCCGCCGAGGCAGCGCTCGCGGAGGAGATCGAGCTCCACGCTTTCTTCCGCGATCTCGGCGGCTACGAAATCGGCGCGCGCAGCATTGCCACCCGCGAGGGGCTCGTGCGCCGTGCGCTCGGGTCGGACGCCGCGCTGCTCGATCTCACGCCGCTCGCCGGAAAACGGGTCGCGGTCGTCGACGTCGAACGGGACGACGGCGACGTCGCTCTCGTCACGCGCTCGCTCGCCGCGTCGTCCTGGGCCGAGCGGACGGGCACGACGTTCGAGGTCGTCCCGGTGAAGGCTCTTCGCAGCGGGCCCGAACGCCGCATCCCACCGTACGATTTTGCGGCCCTCCACGACGATCCCGAGCGCCTGGCCGCGTTCGCGACGCTGCTCGGCGACGCCGATCCGAACGCCGACGGGTTCTTGGTCGGGCCGTGGCTCGGTCTCGAACGCACCACCGCCGCCGCGCTCCGCGCCGAGCTCGGTAAGCCCGTGGGCGAGACCACGTCGCCGATGGGCGGCGCCGCGGGAGCCCGTTTCGAACGCGCGCGCGAAACACTCTTTCTCCGCGATCACGTGGCGGCGCGGCGGGCGCGGGTGACGCGTGTTCTCGCGCGCTCCGGGCGCTGGGTGCTCGAGATCGAGGGTGAGCTCGACAGCCACCTGAAAAAGGAGGTCGAAGGCGTGAGCGTCGTGCTCGCGACCGGCGGCGTCGCTGCCGGTGGTATCACGCTCGCCTGGGAGCCCGGCCACGGTGCCCGGGGCTTCACCGTGCCGTTCGAAGCTCCGGCGCTTCTCTCGCTGGACGGGGAACTGCTCGCGTCCGGCGGTTCCCTGTTCGGGCCGACGCTCGAGCGGCTCGGCCTCGGCGCGCTCGAGCGCGTGGGCATCGCCACCAGCGGCAACGGCGAGGTCTACGGTGCGGAGGGCGAGCAGCGCGGCCTTTTCGCAGCGGGCGACGCCGTCGCGAAACGTGCGCGCACCGTGCTTCGTGCCGTCCTCGACGGCATCCGGGCGGGCACGCTGGCGGCGAGCTCTCACTAGCGCTCGTCGGAGGAGCTTGTCGGAGGACCAGCTTCGCTGGTCTTGTCGCGGGCTTCGCCCGCTCGGGCCGCTACGCGGCCCGTTGCTCCGGGCGCCTCCCCGAGGTAACCCGACCGCTAGCATGACCGACCGCGCTCTCGACTCCTTCTCCACCCGAACCACACTCGGCGTCGCCGGCAAGAATTACTCGTACTTCAGCCTGCCGAAGCTCGCCGCCGCAGCGGGCAAGGACCTGGCGAAGCTCCCGTTCGCGCTCCGCATCCTGCTCGAGAACCTGCTCCGCAACGAAGACGGCAACGCCGTCGTCAAGAAGGACATCGAGGCCGTCGCCAGCTGGGATCCGAAGGCCGAGCCCGATGCCGAGATCGCCTTCTACCCCGCGCGCGTCGTGCTGCAGGACTTCACCGGCGTCCCCGCGGTCGTGGATTTCGCCGCCATGCGCGACGCCATGGCCGCCATGGGCGGCGACCCGAAGAAGATCAACCCGCTCTTTCCTGCCGAGCTCGTGATCGACCACTCCGTGCAGGTCGACTACTACGGCACCGCCGACGCGCTCGTCCGCAACACCAAGAACGAATACGAGCGAAACCAGGAACGGTACGTGCTCCTTCGCTGGGCGCAGAAGGCGTTCGACAATTTTCGCGTCGTTCCGCCGTCGACCGGGATCGTGCACCAGGTGAACCTCGAGTACCTGGCGCGCGTCGTGTTCGACGCCAACGGCGTCGCCTACCCGGACACCCTGGTCGGTACCGACAGCCACACCACGATGGTGAACGGCCTCGGCGTGCTCGGTTGGGGCGTCGGCGGCATCGAGGCCGAGGCAGCGATGCTGGGCCAGCCGATCAACCTGCTCGTGCCGCAGGTCGTCGGGGTGCGGCTGTTCGGGGCGCTCCCGGCCGGCACCACCGCGACCGATCTGGTGCTCACCATCACGCGCCTGCTCCGCGACCACGGCGTGGTCGGAAAGTTCGTCGAGTTCTTCGGCGACGGCCTACTCGGGCTCACGCTCGCCGATCGCGCGACGATCGGCAACATGAGCCCGGAGTTCGGCTCGACCTGCGCCATCTTCCCGATCGACGCCGAGACGATCGCCTACTTGAAGCTCACCGGTCGCAGCCCCGAAAGGGTCGCGCTGGTGGAGGCGTACGCCAAGGCACAGGGCCTCTTCCGCGAGAAGGGCGCGGCGGATCCGGTGTTCAGCCAGACGCTCGAGCTCGATCTCGCCAGCGTGGTGCCGACGTTGGCCGGTCCGCGCCGGCCGCACGACAAGGTGGTGCTGACGGCGGTGCCGGCAGCGTTCAAGAAAGCGCTGCCCGAGATGGCCGCGCAGGCGAAGGCCAAGGGCAAGGGCGCGCCGGCCGCGGTCACCCCCGAGGATCTCGCGGTGGCGGTCCCTGCGACGCTCGACGGTAAGTCCTTCACCGTTTCCCACGGCAGCGTGGTGATCGCCGCCATCACGTCGTGCACCAACACGTCGAACCCGTACGTGCTGGTTGCCGCCGGGCTTCTGGCGAAAAACGCCGTTGCCAACGGACTTTCGCCGAAGCCCTGGGTGAAGACGAGCCTCGCGCCGGGCTCCAAGGTCGTCACCGAATACCTCCGGACGTCGGGCTTATTGCCCGAGCTCGAGAAGGTGGGCTTCAACGTCGTCGGCTATGGCTGCACCACCTGCATCGGCAACAGCGGACCGTTGCCGGAACCGGTGAGCAAGGCGATCGGGGAGGGGAACCTGGTGGCCGTCAGCGTACTCAGCGGCAACCGCAACTTCGAGGGTCGCATCAGCCCCGACGCGCGTGCGAACTTTCTCGCGTCGCCGCCGCTCGTCGTCGCCTACGCCCTCGCCGGCCGCATCGACATCGACTTCGAGAAGGAACCCCTCGGCACCAACAGCGGCGGCAAGCCAGTCTTCCTTCGGGACGTCTGGCCGAGTCCCGCCGACGTGAGCACGATCGTGCAGGGCCACGTGACGGCCGGCGCGTACGAAAAGGAATACGCCGACGTGTTCAAGGGCGACGAGCAGTGGCGCGCGGTGCCGATCCCCGAAGGCGATCGCTTCGTGTGGGACGAGATGAGCACCTACGTGCGCCGCCCGACGTTTTTCGAGGGCATGAGCCTCCAGCCGGCTCCGATCGCCGACATCGAGGGCGCGCGCGTGCTCGCCGTGCTCGGGGATTCGGTCACTACCGATCACATCTCGCCCGCGGGAAACATCGCGAAAACGTCGGAAGCCGCCAAGTATTTGACCGAGCACGGCGTCAAACCGAGCGATTTCAATCAGTACGGAGCTCGCCGCGGCAACCACGAGGTCATGATGCGCGGCACGTTCGCCAACGTGCGGCTGAAGAACCTGTTGGTTCCCGGCGTGGAGGGCAGCGTCACCCGCTACCTGCCGACGAACGAGCAACTCAGCATCTTCGAAGCCTCGATGAAGTACCAGGCGAGCAAGGTCCCGCTCGTCATCTTCGCCGGCAAGGAGTACGGCTCCGGGTCGTCACGCGACTGGGCGGCCAAGGGCACCTTCATGCTCGGCGTGCGCGCCGTCATCGCCGAATCGTACGAGCGCATTCACCGCTCGAACCTGATCGGCATGGGCGTGCTCCCGCTCCAGTTCCCCGCCGGCCAGACGCGCGAGTCGCTCGGCCTCACCGGCGAAGAGACGATCGCCATCCGCGGCATCGCGTCCGGCCTATCGCCCCGGAGCAGCGTCACCGTCACCGCCGTCGCCGCCGACGGCAAGAAGATCGAGTTTTCCGCCCTCGCGCGCATCGATACCGCGGTCGAGCTCGACTACTACCGCCACGGCGGCATCCTCCAGTACGTGCTGCGGCAGCTCGTTCGCTAGTTCGTCCGCTAGCTCACTGATCCGCCCGTTTTTGGGGAATGGCCCGAGCCTTTTCTCGGCCCCCTGTTCGTGTAGGCTCGGCCTATGAGGGACCAGCGGCAGGCGAACGAGGTGATCAGCGTTGCGCTGATCATGTTCGCCGGCTGGGCGTTCCTGACCGGCAGCGCCTTGATGCCGGCCACCTGGGTACTCAGCGGCATCGGCGTGTGGGTTTGGTGGCGGCGGGCGAAGCGTTTCGCGTAGGCCGGCGGCTGCTACCCTAAGGGCTGACCCGTGCTCGACACCGTCCGCGCCTGGTACCCGTACGTGATCGCGGCGTTCGTGCTCGTGGCGGTCGTCGGTGGGTGGCTCGGTCCGAAGCTGCGAGCGCCGTGGTGGTGGCCGTCCTGAGGGGCCTGTTACCTTCGGGGCGTGCGTGCGTTCGGCCACCTGTTGATCGCCGTCGGGGCGACGGTCTCCCTGTACGGCCTGGCGAGCTGGGCCTACGCGGGCGACTCGACTCCGTTGACCGCGGGCGTGACAGTCATGGTCGCCGGGTTCGTCCTGCCGCGCGTCGTGCGGAACGGCTGACGCCGCGGTGTCGTCCGGCTTTGGCGCGTACCAATTCGTCTCCGGAAAACGGCTCGGGCGGCGGGGCGATTGTCACTGGAGCCGGATGCAGTGTTGACGCCGTGCTCATAGCCCCGCTGCCGCGCACCGCGCGGCCCCAGGCGCCTCGGTCATCACCAACGCTTCTGCCGCGCGGAGCCGCCTCGAACTAGCCGAACACTGCCGTCGCGCCCCCGAGCCCGCGCGTACGCGGGCTTAAGGAGGGCGCCCGCGCCCGCAGGCGAAGCCGAGGACGCGGGCCGTGCGGCGGCGTACTGCACGGGGGCATCAAATCCCCCAGTCCGACATTCCTTTGTAGGAATATTCCAAATTGGAATGTCCCTTCCAGCGACCCCCCTTCGCCAACCACTCTCCCGGTCGAGCGCCGCGCTACTCCGCGGCGCGCCCTGCGTTCGCTTCTGGTGTGGAACGGCGGTGGACACGGAGCATCATCTTGCCCTTCGGGCGGAGCGTGATGACCGGCATCAGCTTGGGCGGACCCTTGGTTTCGAGCTCGAAGGTGAACGATTGGCTCATCCGTGCGACCACGACCAAGAGCTCGAGCAGCGCGAAATGTTGCCCGATGCAGACGCGCGGACCGCCTCCGAACGGGAAGTAGGCAAACCGGGGCACGCCGTTGCACTCGCCGGTAAGCCACCGATCGGGGCGAAACACGTCCGGCTCGCGAAACCAGCGCGGGTCGCGCTGCACGACCCACTGGCAGGTGACGGCTTGGTCACCCGGCTCGAGCTTGACGCCGGCGACCACGAGCGGTTGGTCGGCGAGACGCGCCATCGTCCACGCCGGCGGGTAGAGCCGCATCGACTCACGCACGACGGCGGCTGTGAACGGCATGTGCTCGGCGTCCTTCGCCGTCGGCGCGCGGCTGCCGAGGACGGTGTCCACTTCCGCAAGGAGCTTTCCGTAGATGTCGGGGTGCGCGGCGAGGAGGTAGAGGGTGAAGGTGAGCGCCAGCGCCGTCGTTTCGTGCCCGGCGAGAAAGAGCGTCATCGTCTCCTCGAGCAACTCGGCGTCCGTCATGGGCTCGCCGTCGTCGCCGCGGAGCGAGATCAGGTGACTCAAGAGGTCGGTGCCCGGCTCGGCGCGCTTCTTGCGGATCACCTCGAGCAGGATCTCGTCGAGCAGGGCCCGAGCCTTCTTGATCCGCCGAACGGGAGCGAGCGGTACCCAGCGCGGGAGCAGCGCGCGGAGCGTTTGCCAGAGAAGCTGGTATTCGCGCTGCACCTGGGCGAGCGCTTGCTCCACTTCTTTGAAGCGCGACAGTTCCGCACCGAACAGCGCGCGCGTCACGATGTCGAGCGTGAGGTGCATCGAGTCCTCGTACACGTCACGATCCTCGCCGTCGCGCATCGTGCGAATGGCGCTGTCGGTGCAGTCGACGAACGTCTTCGCATGGGCCGAGAGCCCGTGTGGCTGAAACGCGGCGGCGACCAGCTTTCGCTTCTTCTTCCAGACCTCGCCTTCGGCCGTCAGCAGCCCCTCGCCGAGCAGCATGCCGAGGTCCTTGGTGAAAAAGTCTTTCACCAGCCCGCTCTTCGCGTGGACCACGCTCTCGATCGCGTCCGGCGCGAAAAACAGCACGTAACGCTTTTGTAGCTGCCGGAACTCGACGACGTCGCCGTGCAGGCGCTGCGCTCCGGTGAAGGCGGCGAGCGGCGATTTGCTGAAGAGCAACAGGCCGCCGATGCCGCTGAGCTCCGGCGAGTACTCGAGCCCGGTCGTCATGGCCCGTCTCCCATCGAGCTCACCAGCAGATCGACGAACGCGCGCGCCGGCTCGGAAAGCGCGCGCCGCTTTCTGTGGACGATGCCGACCGGGCGCGTGAGCTTTTCGTCGCTCAGGCGCAGCTGGACCAGCGTGCCGGCGCGCACCTCGTTCCTGACCGTGTTCTCCGGCACGATCGAGACGCCGAGGCCCGCTTCCACCGAGCGTTTGATGGTCTCGATGTTGTCGAACTCGGTCACGATGTCGACGCTCGTTTGGTGGCGGCGAAGGGCACGGTCGATCGCGCGCCGGGTCGGCACCGCGCGGTCGAACGCCACGAAGGCTTCCCCGGCCAGGCTCCGCAGCGGAACCGAGTGGCGCTTCGCGAGCCGGTGCTCCGGGCTCACGACGAGCACGAGCTCCTCGGTCCGAAGCGGTATCACCTCGAGCTTCTGGCGGTGTGCCGGGAACGCCACGATGCCGAGGTCGATCGTACCAGCTAGACACGCCTCGACCACCCGATCCGTGCGGCTGTATTCGACCTGGATCGCCACCTGTGGGTGGCGGCGCAAGAATTCCTTCACGTGGGGCGGCAGCGCGTGCAGACCCACGCTGTAGACCGTCGCCACCCGGACCGTGCCGCGCATCCCGCCCCCCGGTTTTCGCAGCCGGTCCTCGAGCATCCGCAGGCGCTCGAGGATGGCCATGCTCTCGGCGTAAACGAGCCGCCCGGCCTCCGTCGGCTCGACGCCGTGGCCGCCCCCCCGCTCGACCAGCTTCTGGCCAAAACGCTCTTCGAGCGCCTTCACCTTCTGGCTGACGGCCGACTGGCTGACGAAATTCCGCTCCGCGGCGCGGGTGAAGCTCTTCGTTTCGCAGAGGTCACAGAAAGCCTTGAGCGACTCGAGCTGCATTAGAAATACTAATAGTATACCTGAGACTTTTGAATTGGACTAATGGGCACGGGAGCCCTAGAAAAAACGCCATGACGATGCGTCAGCTCCCCGTGCTCGGGGGTCACCCGACGACCCTCGGCGGCACCCTGCGCTCCGACGCGTGGTGGACCGGCCCGCTGATCACGTTCGTCGTGTTCACGGCGTTCATCGTGTACGCCACGTACCGCGTCTTCGAGGGCGTCCACTACTACGCGGACCCGTACCTGAGCCCGTTCTTCTCGCCGGTGATCTTCACGAACCTCACGGCGCCCGGTGCTGCTCCGATCGAGCACGCGTGGTTCGGCGAGTGGCCTGGCTGGTGGCCGGTGTTCTTCCTCATGCCCGCGTCGCCCGGCCTCCTGATCCTGCCGTTCCCCGGGCTCTTCCGCTTCACCTGTTACTATTACCGGAAGGCGTACTACCGCTCGTTCGTCGCCTCACCGCCCGGTTGCGCCGTGAGCCCAGGAAAGCGGCCCCGCTACCACGGCGAGACCCGTTTCCTGATCTTCCAGAACCTGCACCGGTTCACGCTCTACTTCGCACTGACCTACATCGTGATCCTCAGTTACGACGCGTTCCTCGCGTATTTCCGCGGCGGCGAGTTCGGCGTCGGCGTCGGCAGCATCATCCTCACCATCAACCCGATCCTGCTCGGTGGGTACACGCTCGGTTGCCACGCCTTTCGCCACCTGATCGGCGGCCGCAAGGACTGCATGTCGTGCGGAGAGCAGACGCTCCAATATCGCGGCTGGAAGGCTGCCTCCTGGCTCAACGCCCGCCATATGGGCTTTGCCTGGGTGAGCCTGGTGTGGGTCGCGTTCACCGACATCTACGTGCGCGGCGTCAGCAGTGGCGCCATCACCGATTTGAACACCTGGAACTGACATCATGCTCGACGTTTCCGAACTGAAGACAGTCGAGGTCGACGTCGTGGTCGTGGGTGCCGGCGGCGCCGGTCTCCGCGCTGCGATCGAGTCGAGCGCGCTCGGCATGAAGACGGCGGTGCTTTCGAAGAGCCTGCTCGGCAAGGCCCACACCGTGATGGCCGAGGGCGGCATGGCCGCGGCGATGGGCAACGTCGACAAGCGCGACAGCTGGAAGGTGCACTTCCGCGACACCATGCGCGGCGGCAAATTCCTGAACCTGTGGCGGATGGCCGAACTCCACGCCAAGCACGCGCCCAGCCGCGTGAAGGAGCTCGAGGAGTGGGGGGCCGTCTTCGACCGCACGAAGGAAGGTCTGATCAGCCAACGCAACTTCGGCGGGCACCGCTACCCGCGCCTGGCTCACGTGGGCGATCGCACCGGCCTCGAGTTGATCCGCACGCTCCAGGACCACGGCGTGCACCAGGGCATCGACTTCGAGATGGAGTGCACGGCGCTCACGCTGCTGAAGGACGGTGAGAAAATCGCCGGGGTGCTGGCGTATTACCGGGAAACCGGCCGTTTTCTGCTGCTCCGCGCGCGGGCCGTCATCCTCGCCACCGGTGGCGCGGGCAAGGCCTGGCGCGTCACGTCGAATTCCTGGGAGTACACCGGCGACGGCACGTACCTCGCGTACGAGGCGGGCGCGGAACTGATGGACCTCGAGTTCACGCAGTTTCACCCGACCGGCATGGTGTGGCCGCTCAGCGTGCGCGGCATTCTCGTGACCGAGGGCGTGCGCGGCGACGGCGGCATCTTGCTGAACAAAGACGGCAAGCGTTTCATGTTCGAGTACGTGCCGGAAAAATTCGCGGCCGAGACGGCCGACACGGTGGAAGAGGCAACGCGCTGGCTGGATGGCGACAAGAACGCGCGCCGCCCGCCCGAGCTCTTGACCCGCGACGTGGTCGCTCGCTCGATCCGCGCCGAGGTGAAGGCAGGGCGCGGCTCACCGCACGGCGGCGCGTTCCTCGACATCGCGAGCCGCCGCCCGGCGGATTTCATCAAGCGGCGGCTGCCCGGCATGTACCACCAGTTCAAGGAGCTGGCAGAGGTCGACATCACGAAGGAGCCGATGGAAGTGGGGCCGACGCTCCACTACTTCATGGGTGGCATCCGCGTGGATGCGGACACGCAGATGACGCGGGTTCCGGGGCTTTTCGCCTGCGGCGAGTGCGGGGCCGGCATGCACGGCGCGAACCGCCTGGGCGGCAATTCCCTGTCGGATCTGATCGTCTTCGGGCGTCTCGCCGGCAAGGGAGCGGCCGAGTACATCCGCGGCCTGACCGGCCAGACGCCGCGCGCCGACGACGAGCAGATCAAGGTGGCCATCCGCTCCGCGACCGAGATCCTGAATCGTGAGTCGGGCGAGAACCCGTATGCGCTTCACGACAAGCTGCAGGACGTGATGGAGGAAGGCGTCGGGATCGTCCGCACCGAGGACGAGCTCAAAGCGGGCATCAGCGGCATCGAGGCGCTGAAGGAACGCGCCAAGACGATGAAGGCGACCGGCACGAGCCAGTACAACCCCGGCTGGCACGAGGCGCTCAGCATGCGGTCGCTCCTGGTCACGGCCGAAGCCGTGGCCCGGGCGGCGGTGATCCGGCAGGAAAGCCGCGGCGCCCACACCCGCATCGACTACGAGGGCGAGCGCGACGAGTGGGTGAAGGTCAACATCGTGAGCCGCAAAGGGAAAGACGGCCAGATGGAGGTGGAGAAGGTCGTCCGCGCCGCACCCCCGAAGTACCTGGAAGAGATCGCGAACTCCAAGATCGAGGATCTCGAATCCGGAAAGGTCGGCGCCGACGCGCCGAACGACTGAAGGAACCCATGAGCACCAGGCGAAAATTCCGGATCTGGCGCGGCGACAAGGAAGGCGGCGACTTCAAGGAGTTCGACGTCGACGTCGACCCCGGCATGGTCGTGCTCGACGTGCTCCACCGCGTGCAGGCCCAGCAAGCGAACGATCTCGCCATCCGCTGGAACTGCAAGGCCGGGAAATGCGGCTCCTGCAGCATGGAGATCAACGGCCGCCCGCGCCTCTCGTGCATGACGCGCATGAACGCGTTCGCGGAGGACGAGACGATCACCGTCCAGCCGCTGAAGACGTTCCCCGTGATCAAGGATCTGGTGACCGACGTCTCGTGGAACTATGCGCAGAACAAGCGCATCCGGCCGCTGAAGCCGAAGCCGCGCGGTGCCGACGGCGAGCACCGGATGTACCAGGAAGACGTCGATCGCGTGCAGGAGTTCCGAAAGTGCATCGAGTGTTACCTGTGCCAGGACACCTGCCATGTGCTGCGTGATCGCGACGGGCAAGATCGGTTCGTCGGTCCCCGCTTCATGATCCGCCTGGCGAGCCTGGAGATGCATCCACTCGACGACGACGACCGGATACCGGAGATCAAGAAGGAATTCGGCTCCGGCATGTGCAACATCACCCGGTGTTGTACAGAAGTGTGCCCCGAACACATCAACATCACTGACAATGGCATCATCCCGCTCAAGGAGCGGGTGGTAGACCGCTACTTCGACCCGATCGTGTACCTCGGGCAGAAGCTTTTCGGCATCAGCAAGCGTCGCTGATCCAACAGCGACCCTTCACCGTGGCGTAACGACACGCCGTGGACGTTTTGCACGCGGTGCCCGTGCGGATTTTCCGGAAAAGTCGCCGTCGATCTCCGGTGTTCGTTGGCATGCCGTTTGCTCCCCGAATGGGGGATTCACCCCTACTTTCGAGGTGTTTACGTGCGAGACAGCGCCAAGAGTTTACCGGTCGGCATCGCCAGTGCGCGCCGGAATTTTTCGTCATTGGTGTCAATGGCTCGTGGCGGTCAACGCATCAAGTTGACCCGCCACGGGAAGAACGTCGCTTGGGTCGTCGGCTCCGACGACCGCGAAGCACTCCGCAAGAAGACAGCCAAACTCAAGCGCAAGGGGCGAGTGGCACCCGGTGAGTGATGCCTCGAACGAGGTGTCGGAATTCTGTACAACTTTTGCGTCCACCGGGGCCGTGGACCACTGTCGGGTGGGATGTTGCTTTTCGATCTACGGGTGTTGGTCGTCGATCCGGATCCCGACTCGGCCGGTGCGGTGGCGTCGCACGTGAAGGATCAGGGGGCGACGGTTCAGATCGTGCGGGACGCGACCGAGGCCGTCGCCGTCGTGCAGAAGAGCCACCTCGATGTCGTCGTGTGTGAACTGGACCTGCCGGATCTCGACGGACACGCGTTGCTTCACGTGCTTCGCGAGTTGCCCCGCGGCGGCGGCGTGCCGGCGATCGCGGTGACGCGCCGGACGAACCTGATCGAGCACACCCTGGTCGTCCGCGAGCGCTTCGAGAAATACCTGGCGAAACCGGTGCACTTTCAGGACACGATCGACGCCGTCTGTTGCGTGGTGGGTGACAAGAAGATCCCGCCCGCCGGAACGCCGCTGTCGGTGGAGGCACTCGGTGACGGTCTGGTCGTCCACGACTATCGCTTCATGCTCGGTGCCCTCAACGCACCGACGACGTACCGCTACACCGCGCTCCTTCGCGTCGAGGAACACGAGCTCACGAGCATCTGGACGTTCGACCGGGAGAAGCCGACGCACGATCCGTTCGTGCGCGGCATGCCGGTCACGGGGACGCCCTGTGCCGTGCTCCGCCAGCACCGAGGCCCGCTCGTCATCGACGACGCGAACGACGGCGCCTGGGCCTTTCACGTGCCGGCGCCCTTCCCGGTCCGCTCCTTCGCTGGGGTGCCGCTCCGCCCGCGAGCGGACGCGCCGTTCGGTGTGCTCTGCCACTTCGACGAGAAACCGAGGCCGATGCAGAAGTCGGCGGTCGAGAATCTCGAGCGCGCGGCCCGCATGATCAGCTTCGCCAGGCGCTCGGATCCGGCCCGTCGCCGGTCGTGAGTCCTGCCGCTAAAGCGAATAATCGGCGACGACCACGAAATGGTCGGAGTAGATGGTGGGGATCACCTGGCTCCGCTTCAAACGGAGGCCGTTCGAGAAGATCCAATCGGTCTTGTAGGGGACGACCATGGTGGGCACGAAGCGCAGCATGTTCGGCGTCATGTGGCGGCAGAACTCGGAGATGGCGAGCTCTGGTTTGTGGGGCTCCCACAGCGTGCTCAGGCTATTGAAATCGCCGAGGACGATGCCGCGTGCGCGGGGATTGCGCGACCGTTCGTCGAACCAGTGCTCGAGAACGACGCTCGCTTGGAGGAAGCGCCCGCGCACCGGCGTGTGGTTCGCGCCGGCGCGGTTCGAGAGGTGAAGGTCGTAGACGCGGATCGTTTCGTTGCCGACGGCGAGGTCGACCCACGCGGCGGAGCGTTTCGCCCCGACCTGGGGTAAGGTGAGTCCACCGCGGGTGACGATGGGGTAGCGCGAGAGGATCACTTGCGCTTTCTTGCAGTGCTCGTGGGTGGTCGGGTCGGCCGGAACCGAATGCTCGTAGACGGCCCCGTGCGCGCGAAGCATCACACCGCGGAACAGGTCGACAGCACGCCGGTCGTTCAAGCAGGCCTCCTGCAGGCCGATCACGTCGAAGCGAGCGAGGTAGGGGTTGTTGGTGAACGTGCTGCGGATCAGCCCCAGGAACGGTTTCCTGAAGGCGATTCCGGTCGCCACGTTGAAGGTGACCACGCGGAGCTGCGCGGCGTGGGCCGTGGTGCCTGCGAGAAGGGCGACGAAGCACAAAGCCGCGGCGAGCGCCCGTCGGACGCGGCCCGAGCGCGACCATGCCCACGTGCCAAGGTCCATCCCCCTAGTCTTAGCACTCGACTGGAACGTGCCCCGTTCGGCAGACTATAGTCTCGGGTTCGAGGGTTGTTCATGAACGCATCGACCGTGATCCTGATTGCGTTTTTCACGTCGGCGGCCACGACAACGGGCACGGTGTTCGTGCTGCAGCGGGCCGGCCTGTTGACACCCGCCGCGCCCGAGCCGGCGGCGGCGGCGGGCGAGATGGTGCCCGAGTTCGCCGGTCTGACCGAAGCCGACGCGCGGGCGAATGCCGCCGCGGCGAACATCGCGCTGTTCGTCGCCGGGCGCGAGCCGGCGCCGGGCCGCAAACCGGGAACGGTCGTCCGGCAGTCGGTTCCCCCAGGGCAGCGCGTAGCGAAGCAGCACCCGGTGAGCGTCATTCTCGCCGACGAACTCCCGAAGGTGCCGAGCGTCGCGGGTCTGCCGATCGCGGACGCCACGCAGAAGCTCGAATCCCTCGGGTTCAAGGTGGTCGCGGGCACCAAGATCCCCGACCCGAAGGCGCCGGACGGTACGGTGATGTCGCAGCTCCCCGCGGCTGACGAAGGGCTCGAGAAGGGCGGCACGGTCTCGCTCAAGGTCTCCGCGGGCCCCGCCGACGTCGAGGTGCCGCGCGTGACCGGCAGCGTCGCTCAGCGGGCGAGGACGGACCTCGAGAAGGCCGGGTTCAAGGTCAAGATCGAGTGGGTGTCGCTCGCCGAATCGCAGGGCCTCATCGTGCTGCGGCAAACGCCCGCCGCCGGCGAGAAGGCGAAGCCCGGCACGGAAGTCACGATCGTCGCGAACCAGTGAGGCGGTGCGGGGGCCCGGCTCAGGGTCGCTTCGCGGCCGGCGATCGTGCGGCGTTCGCTTCGGCGAGCACGCGCTCGTACGCCGCGCGGAGCGCGAGATCGGGCCCCTTCGTCGGATCGACCGGTACCGTGCGCGCGACGCCGTGGTCCACCTGTTCGGTCGTCTTCGGCCCGGTGCCGCTCGCCGTCTCCGGCGGCTCGAGTTTGGGCGGCGCGGCCTCGTTCGGGGCGCCGGGGACCGCCGGCAAATGACCTTCGAGGTTCCCCTCGCGGACGATGCCGTAGTCGCCGGGGGCCGCGCCGACGACGACGTCCGGCTTCACGCCGTGCGCCTGGATCGCCTGCCCGCTCGGCGTGTAGTAGCGGAGCGTCGTCAGCCTGAGCCCCGCGCTCCCCGGAAGATCGACGATCGTCTGCACCGAGCCCTTGCCGAAGGTGGGGGCGCCCACGATGGTTGCGCGCTCGAGGTCGTGGAGTGCCCCCGCGACGAGCTCCGAGGCGCTGGCGCTGAACTCGTTCACCAGCACGGCGACCGGTCCCCGGCGCATGACGCCCGAGCTGTCGGCGTGCACGGCGTCGACCACCTGGCCCCGTCGCCGGGTGGTGAAGATCACTCCGCGCGTCAAAAACTCGTCCGCGATGGCACTGGCTTCGTCGACCAGCCCGCCCGGGTTGTTGCGAAGGTCGAGCACGACGCCCTGGAGCCGGCCCGCGGCGCGCGTCCGCAGCCGGCCGAGGTGGTCCACGAATTCGGCGTGCGTGCCGTTCTGGAACGTCTTGATCCGGAGGTATCCGACGTTGCCCGTCAGGAGCTCGCTGACGACGCTCGTCACGGTGATGACGCGGCGAACGAGCGTGAAGTACAGAAACCGCTCCACACCCTCGCGCCGGATCGTCAGCCGGACCTTGGTGCCCGGCTCACCGCGCATCGTCCGCACGAGATCGGCGGGGCTCTTGCTGCGCACGCTCTGCCCGTCGATCGCGACGATGCGATCGCCCGGGCGGATGCCGGCGCGCTCGGCCGGCGACCCCTCGATCGGTGCGATCACGGTCGCGAAATCGGTCGAGAAGTCGACCTCGACACCGACACCACCGAAGTGCCCCTCGGTGTCGCCCTGGAAAATCCCGTAGTCCTCCGGCGGTAGGTACGACGAGTGGGGGTCCAGCTCCGCCACCATGCCCTTGATCGCACCCTCGACTAGGCGCGTTCGGTCGACCGGGTCGACGTATTCGTTTTCGACCATCACGAGCACGCGCGCGAGCTGATCGAGCATGTCGTACGGGTCCTGGCGCGCCGTCGTGGCGCGTGCGGCCTCGGCCGCGAGGCCGCCCCCGGCGAACGCTGCGGCGGTTAGCCACACCCAACGTGTGCGCCGGAAGCCGGTGGAAAGGAGCCGGAGGCAGTGGTTAACGAAGCGCGGTCCGAGCCGCTCCGAGCGACGGGGCCAGAGGCTTGCGAGACCGACAAAACGCGTCGAGGGCGGTAGCTTCGATGAGCGAGGCATGGGGTTGCCTCGAAGAATACTCTATTGATCTCGAGAATCTGTGGGTGATACAAGGTGGGAGGAACGCGGGCTTTTGCCCACCCCTTCCTCACCGAGGTGCTCGTGGCCGACGACCCCAACAAGTCAAGCGGGAGCGACAAGCGCAAGCAGAGTCTCTACTTCCCGGAGTCGATGCTGCAGGAGATCAAGGACGAGGCCGCACGCCTCGACCGGTCGCTCTCGTGGGTCGTTCAGCGGGCTTGGAAGATGGCGCGGCTCGAGATCAAGAAGATCCCGAGCGTGAACGACATCGCCGACGACGAGGAAGACGACGCCGCCACCTGAGGGACGGGCGCTAGCGCGAGGGCAGGGGCGACCGGTCGCGGAGTCGCACGTGGCGGCTCCCGATGGGACACGCCTCTATCTCCGGCAGTCGGCCGGTCCGCGCGAGCTGACGGCGCTCTTCTGCGACGGCATCGCCTGCGACGGGTTCATCTGGAAGTACCTGTGGGACGACCTCTTCGAGCGCACGAGCGTCGCCCATTTCCACTACCGCGGGCACGGTAGGAGCTCGGCCCCCGCCAATCCGGATCGTATCGACGTGGCGGCGCATGCCGCCGACGCCGACAGCGTGCGGCGAGCGCTCGGTGACCCGGAGGTGATCCTGGTCGGGCACTCGTTCGGGACCCAGGTGGCGCTCGAGGCCTACCGCCTGCGGCCGGACCGGGTGCGCGCGCTGATCTTCGTCTGCGGCAGCTTCGGCCGCGTCACCTACACGTTCAAGAACACGGACATGCTGGCGAGCGTGCTGCCGGACATGATGGGTTTCGTCGATCGGTACCCGCGCATCGGCCGCGCGCTGTGGTCCAACGTGCCACCGAGCGTGGCGATCCGGATGGCCGAACTCACCGGCGACATCGACGTGTCGCGCGTCAAGGTCGAGGACGTCGAACCCTACTTTCAGCACGTGACGCGGCTCGATTTCGCCATGTTCCTGCGCATGCTGCGGGCGGCGGGCGAGCACTCGGCCGAGGATCTCTTGCCGTCGATCGCCGTGCCGGTGTTGGTCGTGGCGGCCGACAAGGATTCGTTCACCCCGCCCGACGTGTCGCGCGCCATGGCCGAAGCGATCCCTGGCGCCGAGCTTGCGCTGCTTCCCGGCGGATCGCACCTGCTCCCGCTCGAGCGGCACGAGGAGCTCGCGAAGGTCGTCGGGGATTTTCTCGACCGCCGGGTGCTCGCCTAGGCCTCATGGGGCGACGATGGCGACGCGCTCGGGGCGGCGAAAGATCACCTTGCCGGTTTCGCCCGGGCAGCCCCAGCAAGTGCTGAAGTGGAGCCGCGGGCGAATGTCGTCGCTGTAGGCGAGCGCGACCGGGCCGGGCTCGTTCTTCATGACGAAGCTTGCGGCAAGCCGGTAGGCGTCGCCGCCGAGAGCGTAGAACGCCACGACGAAGGAGGTGTTCTCGCCAGCGCGCGCCGAGGCGACCAAGAAATCGGTGCCGGCGACCGGGCTCCAGGCGAGCGGCGTGGTGGTGAAAAGGAACCCCTTCTTGTCGCCCGGCCCGCGCGCGATGACGGTCTCGGCCGAATCGGGCTCGCGAAAGTACTTCACGTCCTTGGCGAGGTCCTTCGTGGCGGGGTCGGCGGCGAGCAGTGCCGTCAAGCGTGCGGCATCGAGCTTCACCTTCCGGAAGGCGTCGCCGAGCCCCGGCTCGGTGAGCTCACGCGCGTTCGGCGGGCCGCTGCAACATCGAAAACCGAGGTCCGCTTCGCGGGTGTCGGCGGCGGTGCCGCTGCGGGCGGCACAGCGATGCGCTTCGGCCGGCGCCTTCGAGCCGGCGCCGCGTAAGGCGGCGAGCGCTTTGGGCGTGCCGGCGGCGATGTCGCTCGCCGTCCACTCGCGGAGCGCGCCGCCCAGGGCGAGCACGTCGAAGACACTCGCACACGAGTTCGGTTCGGTCGCGCAGCGCGGCTCCCAGCCGTCGCCGGACGCGAACCGCGCACTGTCCGGTCCCTTGCAGGCGCGCTCCCATTCGAGCTCGGTGCACAGGCGTGCGGCGCGCTCGCCGCACAGGCGCGCGGCCTCTTCTCGAGTGACGCCGGTGCGTGGAGGCACGTTCGGGTCGTTCGGGTAGGGCAGCCGATCGATGCGGAAGGCACCGAGCTCCACCTTGAGCAGGCGCGGCTCCAGCTCGGGGCGCCGGCCCGGCTCGCCCGGGCTGCTTCCGGCCTGAAATGCCCCGGTCGGCACCTCCCGCGTCTCTCCGGCCCGAAGCGGCGCCGGCGGCGGGCGCGGGCTCGGCTTGGCCGGACTGCCCCCATCGAGGGAGCCCGAGGCAGGACCCTTGGCGCACGCGAGGGGGGCACTCACCGCGCAGGCGAGCAAGAACGACGCGGTCGGATGCAAGGCGGGGCCGAGCGTAGCAGGCTCGGCGAGCTCCCGCGCGGCTCGTTCGGCGCTACGCTCTCGCCGTGCACCCGACCCTGGCGGCCGAGCTCGCGGCGTTGATCGTCGCCGATCCCGACGGCACGCGCCTCGACGCTCGGCTAGCGCGGGAGCCGCTGGCGCTGCCGCGGGACGAGATCGTCGCACTTGCGGCGCGGGCGGTTCGCTCGCGTGCGACGGTGGAGCAAACGGCGCTCGCCCTCGGGCTCATCGCGGTGCTCTCGGCGCCCGAGCGGGGAGTGGGGGGGCGTTGAGCCCGCCGCTCGAGATCCGCGGCCGTACCCTCGTCCTGACCGAGGATCCGGAGCTCGTGCGGCGCCAGCTCGCCGGCGAACAATTCTCCGACCCCGAGGCTCTGCCGCTCGCCGATCGGGTGTCGACCGACGAAATGGCTCCGTCCTATGCCTCGTACTATTTCGACGATCGATTGGGCCGCTACGCGATGGTGGGCTTTCGCGGTGGGGTGATCGGCGAGGGCGCCCTTTCGAGCGGTGGGTTTGCGGTGCTGGTCGGTGGTGAGGCTTTCGGCTCCGGTAGCTCTCGCGAGACGGCGCCGTACGCGCAGATCGTGGCCGGCATCCGGCTCGTCGTTGCGCGGAGCTTCGGCCGCATCTACCGCCAGAACTGCGAGAACCTGGGCCTTTTGACGAGCACCGACTTTTCGCTGCTCGCGCGGGCCCGCCGCGGCGAACCCATCGAGCTGACCCTGCAGGGCGAATCGTCCGATGCGCTCTCTCTGGAGGTGGTCCGCGCCGGCGGGTTGCTCGCGCACGCGCGCGCGCGGTTCGACGGTCGCGTGCGAGCGGTCTCGCCGTCCGGGCGGCGGCGGGCGATGACGATGGTCGAGAAGATCGTGGCCCGACACGCTGTCGTCGACGGGCAGAGCACCGGCGTCGCCGGCGTCGCGCCGGGGGACGCGCTGTTCGTTCGCGCGGACGTGCGTTTCTCGCATGAATACGTGACGCCGATGGCCGACGCGCAGTTCCGGCGGGCATTCGGTGACGACGCGCGCGTCGTCGATCCGGACGGCGTGCTCCTGTTTCGCGATCACCTCACGTTCGTGCGCCACGTGCTCGAGCGCGATCCCAAGAAACTCCCACTCCTCCAGCAGGCAGAGCTCTTGCCGCAGGTTCAGGCTGAGTTCGCCCGCCGCCACGGCATCCGCGTGCTCGGTGAGGTCAGCGAAGGCGGGGCGCCGCGTGGCAGCCACGCCATCTGTCACGAGGAGATGCTCGAGGCGGTCGCCGAGCCGGGCATGGTGGTGGTCGGCACGGACTCGCACGCCTCGACCGCAGGAGCGCTCGGTTGCCTCGCGTTCGGCGTTGGCTCGAGCGACATGGCTCACGCCTTCGCGACGGGCGACGTACGCTTCAAGGTGCCGGAAACGGTGCGCGTCGTCGTCGCGGGCGCCCTCCGCCCGGGGACGACCGCCAAAGACGCCATGCTGACGCTCTTCGGCTCCGAATTCGTGCGCTCGGGCGGCGCCCAGGGTCGCGTGCTCGAGTTTTGCGGCGCGGGCCTTCGCGGTCTCTCGCTCGACGAGCGGGCCACGCTCGCGAACTTGGCCGTGGAGGCCGGCGCCTTCACCGGGATCGTCGCCGTCGACGAGCTGGTGCTGGCCGAAGTCGCGGCGCTCCGGGGAAAGGACGCCGCGGGCTTCGCAGGTGCCGCCGTCGAGCCCGATGCGGGCGCCGATTACGCCGGCGAGGTGCGGCTCGATCTCGGCACCGTCGAGCCGATGCTCGCTCGACCGGGCGATGCGCGCGACGTGCTCCCGCTGTCAGAGCTTCGAGACCCGCCGCGGGTGACGATCGCCTACGGGGGTACCTGCACCGGCTCGAAGCGCGCGGACCTCGATTTTTACGCGTCGGTGCTCGGTCCCGCCGCGGCGAGCGGTCGGACCGTGGCGCCGGCCGTCAGCCTGTTTTTGCAGTTCGGGTCGCAGCGGGTGCGGCGGTACGCCGAGGAGCACGGCTACCCGGAGCTGTTTCTGCGGGTTGGCGCCACGGTGCTCGATCCGGCGTGCGGCGCCTGCATCGGAGCCGGGCCGGGCGTGTCACGTGACGCGTCCGACGTCACGGTGAGCGCGGGGAGTCGTAACTTTCCCGGGCGGAGCGGTCCCGGTCGCGTCTTTCTTGCAAGTCCGTTGGTCGTTGCCGCGAGCGCGCTCGCCGGGGAGCTCACGGCGCCGCCGTCGTTCGTCGGGGGTGGACGGTGACCAAACGTCGCCGTGGCTCACCGCGCGCGGGTGCCGAGCGAGGCTTCCAGCTCGGTCCGGGCGTCTGGACGCGACTTCGCTACACCGTGTTCGACGCCGAGGGTGAGCAGGTGGCGGGGACGCCGGCCGAGGTCGGGCTCGTGTTCGGCTACGGTGTGCTCCTGCCGGCGCTGGAGGTGGCGCTCGCCGGGCTTTCGGCCGGCGCCGAACAGAGCGTGGAGCTCGAACCGAACGAAGCCTACGGCTCGCGCGACCCGCGTGCCGAGGTCGCGTTTGCGCGCGAGGAGTTTCCGGCCGACGTGGCGGAAGGGAACCACTACGAGGTCGAGCGGGAGGACGGCACGCCGGCCGTGCTCCGCATCCTCGCCGTGAACGAGGAGACCGTCCTCGTCGACCTCAACCACCCCCTCGCCGGCCAGCGGGTGCGGTTCGACGTGAAGGTGCTGGAGGCCCGGGTCGCGACCAGCGACGAGATCGCGCTGTCGGAGGCCGCCCTCGAGGCGGACCAGGACGGGGAGGAGGACCCCGAAAATACCCTGCCGGGCGGGCTCACGGGCCTGCTTCCGGCCAGCAGCTTGCTTCGCCGGGGGGTCCGGAGCTAGGACATCGCCCCCAGCATGGCCATTACCGACGACCTGAAGTTCGACGTTCGCGTGAGAGACCGCCTCCTCAGCCGGGGCCTCGTCACCGAGGCCGAGATCGACAAGCACGTGAAAGCGCTGCCCGATCTGGAGGCCGAGGCCGTGGAGCTCACCGCCAAGCAGCCCGCACTGCAGAAGGAAAGCGATCGCGACATCGTGATCGTGCGGACTTCCGGCGTGCGGCCCCCGATCGCGCCCGTCTCGCACGACGATGCGCTCGGTGATGACGACGACCTCGACGACGACCTCGACGACGACCTCGACGATGACGAGGACGACGAGGACGACGAGGAGACCAAGGTCTTGGACAAGAAGGTCCTTGTCGCCGCTGAGCCAGTCGCCGAAAAACCCGCTGCTGTCGCAGACGAGGACGAGCCCGCCGAGGAAGCACCGAAGAAAGAGGAGGCCTCGGACGACGATTGGGGAGGCGGGTAATGGTTGACGCCGATCGGCGCGCGAAGACGGGCGCGGAGGGGAGCCCGGGCGCTGGAGCGGCGGAAAAGGAATTGCCCGCGGTCGATTTCAGCACGTTCGTCGTGAGCTTGAGCCACTCGGCGCTGGTTCACCTCGGTGATGCGCCCGATCCGGAGGGAGGCCGCGGCGTTCACCTGCCGCTCGCGCGCCAGACGATCGACCTCCTCGCGCTCTTGCAGGAAAAGACCAGGAACAACCTGGAAGGGCCCGAGGAACGACTCCTCGAGCAGGCCCTCTACGATCTCCGCCTGCGATACGTCGAAGTCTCGCGCGCCAAGGCCCAGTGAAGGCTCACCCGGCCGTCGCCCTCCTGGCCGTGGCCGGGGTGCTGTGCGCCGCTGGCTGTGGCCGCGGAAAGCCGAGTGGCGGGCTCCCTTCCGGCGCCGTTCAGGTGCCGTCGGGCCTGCTCGCGCCCCCGCCGCCGCCGCCGCCCGGTCCGGGTCCGGTCGGCATGCCGCAGAGTTTCGCCGAGTTGGCCGCCCAGACCGACGAGGCGATCGTCTTCGTGAAGACCCTGCAGGAGCGCGGCATCGGCGGGCGCCAGCGTGTCGTGGGCGAGGGTCTCGGCACCGCCTTCGTCTTCGATCCGACCGGGCTCATCCTGACGAACAACCACGTCATCGAGGGGGCAACCGAGATCCGCGTGACGTTCAACACCAAGCGCGAGCTATCGGCGACCGTCGTCGGGCGCGACCCGCCGACCGACATCGCCGTGCTTCGGGTCGAGGCGAAGGGCCTCAAGCACGTGCCGCTCGGGGATTCTACGGCCACGCGCGTCGGCGATTGGGTCGTCGCCATCGGCAATCCGTTCGGCCTCGCCCATACCGTGTCCGCGGGCATCATTTCGGCCAAAGGGCGCACGAACCAGGACGTGCGCGGGCTCGACGATTCGGGCTACTACGACTTTCTGCAGACCGACGCGAGCATCAACCCGGGTAACTCGGGTGGCCCGCTGCTCGACACGCGCGGCAACGTCGTCGGCATCAACACCGCGATCCGGGCGCAGGCGAACAGCATCGGATTTGCCGTACCGATCAACATGGTGAAGGAGCTCCTCCCGCGCCTGCTAAGGGACGGCAAGATCAAGCGGAGCGCGATCGGTGTCGTGGTCGAGGCCGTGCAAGCCGACGATGTCGGACGGCTGAGCCTGCCGAGCGAAGCCGGGGCGCGCGTTCGCGGAGTGGTTTCGGGCGGGCCTGCGGATCGCGCCGGCCTTGCCGCGGACGACGTGATCGTCGGCTTCGCCGGCGAGCCGATCCCGACGCCTGCGCGCCTTCGGTGGATGGCGAGCCTGGCCGGTGTCGGGCAAGAGGTGACGCTTCGCGTTATCCGCTCGGGGCGGACGTTCGATCTGAAGCTCGTCCTGAACGAGCTGCCGGAACAGGGCGCGCGGCGCGAGCCGAGTCTTCCGTAGAGCGTTCCCCAGCGGGGCTGGGATGGGAGGGCCGCTGGGGCGGGGAGAAAGAGGGACCTACCCCCGTAGATCCGGGGCAAATGCTGCGCCCGGCTCCCACGCTCCGGCCCGCGGGCCGTGGTGGCCGCCGGGTGGCTCTGACCGTCGCTTCTCCGCCCACGGTGAATAGCGGCTCGGCTCGGGCGTCCTACCGAGAGGCCCGTGGGGCCGCATCCGAGGCCGACAGTGAACTCATTCAGCGTGCTCAACGAGGCGACGACGCGGCCTTCCAGACCCTGGTGGAACGGCACGAGCGACGGGCCTACGCGATCGCCGTCGGGTTGGTGCGCGATCGCGAGGATGCGCTCGAGATCGTCCAGGAAGCGTTCCTCCGCGTGTACCGCGGGCTCGACGCGTTCAACGGCGCAGCGAGCTTTTTTACCTGGCTGTACCGCATCGTCAAGAACCTCTCGATCGACCTCATGCGCCGTCCGTCCTGGCAGCGCGAGCTTTCCGAGAGTGCGGTCGATCTCGACGGCGATCACCCGCTCGAATCGGCCGTCCGTGGTGCCGATCCGAGCGACCTCTTGCTCAGGCGCGAGCTCGGCGAACGGATCCAGCGGGCGTTTGCCGAGCTTCCCCCGTACCACCGTAACGTCATCCTCATGCGCGAGGTCGAGGGGCTCAGCTACGAAGAGATGGCGAGCGTCGCGGGCGTGTCGAAGGGCACGATCATGAGCCGGCTGTTTCACGCTCGAAAGAAGCTCCAGCGCGCGCTCGGGGACTGCTACCGGGATGCAAACGGGGACGACGGCGAGCCCGGGGGCGACCGGTGACCGTTTCCGACCGCGACGTCATGCAGCTCTTCGACGGCGAGCTCGATGCCGAGCGGGCGCGAGCGATCCGCGCGGCAGGCGTCGACGATCCCTCGGTCGACGCGCGGCTCCTCGCGCTCGCGCAGCTCTCTGCTTTCACACGCGCCTGGGCGCGCACCCGGAGCCCGGCAGGCCCGACTCGCGCGGCCCGCCGCTCGCTCGAGCGCTCCCACGCGCGGACCCGTAGGATAGGCGTCGTGGCCATCGCCCTGTCGTTGGGCGTCGCGGTCATCGCTCCCGGACGACCGGGCGAAACGGCGTCGTACGGCGGCGCGGCTCCGCTCGCACCGGCGACGACGGCGGCCCCTGCGGTCGCGGTCGAGAACGTGGACTTCGGTGCGCACCAGGGGACGATTTTCTCCGTGCGCGGCGCGGACACGGACACGACGGTCGTCTGGCTTTCGGACGATACCGACGGCGCGCTTACCGCCGCGTTATGAAGCGCCGCGCGCTCCTCTGGGCCGCGCTCGCCACGGCCTGGCCCGCCGCAGCGTTCGCCGGCGACAAGCCCCCGGCGCCCGCGCCGGCACCGGCGCCACCGTTCGCCGAACTCTTCGTGCTGCACGCGACCCATGGGACCCCCGAGGTCGATCCGCGGCTTCGCGATCTCGAAGAGCTGACGAAGCCGCCATTTTCGACCTACGAGCGGTACCGGCTGATCGATCAGGTTCGGCTGCCGCTCGTTCGGGGCGAGCCCAAGACGCGACGTTTGCCGAATGGCCGCGTCTTTCGCGCGGAGCTCCTGTCGATGCACGGACCCGACGTCGTTCGGCTCTTGGCGAGCATCAATCAACCGGGCGCTGCCGATTTTCTGCCGTTGCTCGAAGTGAAGGCCAAGATGGACCAGCGCTTCATCGTCGCCGGCCAGCGCCACAAGAGCGGCATCCTCGTGCTCGTGATCACGGTACGGCGGCCGGCGGCGTAAGCGCTACGGCACCGATCCGTTTGAGTTGGGGACTTCGATGCCCCCCCGCTGTAGCGCGCCGCACGTCCCGCGTCCTCGGCTTCGCCTGCGGGCGCGGGCGCCCTCCTTAAGCCCGCGTCCCGCGGCCTTGGGGGCGCGACGGCGGAGGTTCGGCTGCGCCGGTGCGGCTCCGCGTCGACACAGTGTTGCCACGACGTAGGCGCCTCTGGGCGCGGGGGCGCGAGGGCGGAGATCGGGTTCACAACTTGGCCACAGGGGTTGACTATTTCCCTGGCTTTCACATAATATAGCCCTATTCAAGATGCAAAGTCGCCAGCGACCGCACGCCCGCCGTCGAGCTTCCCCGACGAAGTCGATGCAGCTCGATCTTCCGTTGAAAGGAACGTGGGGCGGCAAGCGCCGAAACGCCGGCCGGAAGCCGGGCCCGCATCCCAAAACTCCCCACCGCCGCCGCCCGAAGCACTACTTCGGCCACCCGGTGCACGTGACGCTCCGAGCCGTCCTCGGCTCGCTCCGCTCCCAGGTTCTCTACCCGACCGTCCGCATCGCCATCGGCCGGGCCACCCGCCACGCTCCTGAGCACTTTCGCATCGTGCACTACTCTGTGCAGTCGAATCACGTGCACTTGATCGTGGAAGCAGCGGAGCGTCGCGCACTCACCGCGGGCGTCCACGGGCTCGAGGCGCGCATCACCCACTACGTCAACGAGCTTCTCCGTCGCCGCGGCGCGTTGTGGGCCGACCGCTGGCACGGCCGAGCCTTGAAGTCGCCGCGCGAGGTCAGAGCGGCGCTCGTCTACGTTTTGGCCAATTTCCGGAAGCACTCGGCCCGTCCCGTGCCGAGTGGTGCGGATCCGTGCTCGTCGGGGGCGTGGTTTCACGGCTGGCGCGGCGTCCGCGCGGAGCGCGGCCCTCCGCCCCTTTCGGGGCGGGCGTGGCCGGTGCCGGCCACGGACGAGAAAGTGCCCGTCTCCCGTCCGGAGTCGTGGCTGCTCCGAAAAGGCTTCCTTCGCGCGGGCCGCGTACGCCTCGATGAGTCGCCACGAGTAGACCAACGGCACGCGGCCAAGGCAGCGCCAGCGCTCTGAGGCGTCGGCCCTCCGCAATCCGTTTGCTGCTCCCGCTCCGCCGTCCCCGCCGGTCGCGAACCCACGCCGCAGTGCGCGAGCACCGTGCGCCGCGTCCCTCCCCGACCCCCAGCACTCGCTCTCACTCTGACCCTGACCCTGCCGTTCCCTCTAGAGCCCGTCTCATCACCGCTTCGCTGGTTCTGAAGCGGCCTTCGCCGCTGTGCTGCGGGGTGATGAGACGCGCTCTAGAGCCCCATGTAACCGACGAAGCCGGCGATCTTCCAGGCGCCGTCGATGCGGCGGAGGACGAACAGGGATTTCCGGCTGAGCACGATCGGCTCGCCCTCGAGCGGGTGGATGAGGCCGTCGAAGCGCTTGAGCAGGACGCCCGAATCCCCGTCGAGTTCGAGCATCGGAACGGTGAGGGTGTCGAAGATCGCGGCGGCCGGGTCGCCGGCGAGGCGGCGAGCGCGATAGAGAGCGCTCTGCTCGAGCCAGCGGTCGCGGTACGAGGCGAGCGTCGGGTAGGAGAGGCGCCAGGCGGATGGATCTCCGGAGCCGCGCGCGTCCAGCCCGAAGAACCCCTGCTCGATGAAATCACCCTCGATGCCCGCCCAGTCACCGGTCACGAACGCCCGAACGTCGCGCACCACGGCCATCGCGTACGCGGCGTGACGTTCGTCGTCCGGGGCGTAGGGGTTTTCGCCGCTCATCGGTCTAGAGCATATCTCGTAATTGGCTTTGCCAATTCCGAGGCGTGTCGTGAGATGCGCTCTAGCGCCCTGTCGGGATCAAGCGCTCTAGCGCCCCGCCGGGATCAGGCTTCCGGTGGCGGCGATCGGCAGCGTCAGGGTGAAGGTCGTGCCTTCGCCCGGCGTGCTCGCAACGCGAATGGTGGCACCGAACGAGTCGAGGATCCCCTTCACGATCGAGAGGCCGAGGCCGGTCCCGCGCCCCTCGCTCTTCGTGGTGAAAAACGGCTCGAAAATCAGCGGCAGGCTTTCCTGCTCGATGCCGGTGCCTTCGTCCTCGATGTCGAGAATGACGGCGCGCGCGTCGAGGTCTACCGTTGCCGAAAGCGTCAGGTGCCCGCCGCGCTCGGCCATCGAGTGCGCGGCGTTCGTGAAGAGGTTGACGAAAACCTGCGTCAGCGAACCCGCCACGCCGAGGATCGCCGGCAGGGTCGGTGGCATGCGAATGTCGACCTCGATGCCAGCGAACTCGTGCTCGCAGAAGACGATCGCCTTCTCCACCACCTCGCGCAGCGCCACCGGCCCCGGGATCTCCGTCGAGGGTCGCGCGTAGGCGACCAGGTCGCGGGAGAACCGCAGGATGCGACCGGCGGCGTCCTCGATACGGCGCAAGCGCTCGAGGTCGTCTTCGGCCTCCACGTCGGGCAGCCGCGCGCGCGTCTTCCGCGCGAGGTACTCGGCGTAGGCGATGATCGAGGTCAGCGGATTGTTGAGCTCGTGCACCACGCCGGCCACGATCTGGCCGAGCGACGCCAGCTTCTCGGCCTGGATCATGTGGGCCTGCAGGCGTTCGAAGCTGCGCGCCGACGCGTGGGCGCGGCGGTACGTCCGAGAGCGAGCGAGCGACCGCGCGAGCACCAACGCGGCCCGTTCCATGATCGACAGATCGAGCGGGGAAAGGTCCGTACTCGAAGCGACGTGAAGGGTGGTGGAGGCATCGTCGACCGCCAGGATGCGCTCGTCGTGGAGGGTCGGAAACAGGCGCGTCGGATCGCGCTGCATCGCGTCCGAGGCTCCGGGCGGAAGACGCACGCTCACCGTCGGGCGCTCGCCGACGTCGGTGACGACACAGGTTCCGAGCGCGAGGTGGGGAAGGAGCGTCGTCATGCCGTCGAGGAAGCGCTCGGCGAGCACGGCGGGACCGCTCTCGAGCGGTAAGTCGAGCGCCAGTGCCAGCAGCACGTCGCGCCACGGATCGGCCAGCGGGCGTTCGGAGGTGGAGGTGCGGCGAGTTCCGGTGATCTCCCTCGCCTCAGAAACGGCGGCGCGCGCCGGGGTCGGCGTGAGGTCACCCAGTTCGTGACGGCCGGTCATCGTCGCCCCTCCGTTTCTTCCTGGGCTCCGCTCGCTCGTTCCAGATCGAGGATACGGGCTTCCCCGACGTAGCTCTTGGTCTCGTACTTGGTGATGCTGCCGACCTTACGCACGATCTCGGCCATCCGCTCGGCCTCGGACACGATCACCTGCGCGTTCTTCAGCATCGTCGGCTCGCGCGCGAGCTGACGGCTGAGCAGCTCGGCATAACCGATCACGCTCGTCAGCGGCTGATTCAATTCGTGCGCGGCCGCGCCGGCGAGCTCGGCGATGAGGGCCTGTTTTTCGCGATTTCTGAGCTCTTCCTGCGCGCGCTCGAGCTCACTCTGGATCCTGAGCTTCTCGCGAAGATCGGTGAAGATACCGAGCGAGCCCACGGGCCTCCCATTTTCCACGACCAGAGAGGCGGAGAGGAGTACGGGCACGCTCGTCCCGTCAGCGCCGAGCATGTTCACCCGATGGTCCTTCAGGCGCCCGAAGCCCGATTGGTTCGGGTCGCGGATGCGCCGCATGATCTGGCGCGCCACGCCCTCGGGATAGAGCCTCTCCACGTTGAGCTTGCCGATCACGTCGGACGGCGCGTAGCCGAAAACGCGGGCGGCCGCGCGATTGAACAGGCGCACCGTGCCGTCCAGATCCGCCGAGACGATGGCGTCGATCGAGCTTTCGATGACGGACTCCAAGAACTCCTTCGTCTGCTGGAGCTCGATCGCGGTGCGACGCTCCTGCGTCACGTCGCGAATGGTGATGAGGATGGCGTCGTCCTCGCGCAATACGGAGCTGAAGCTCACGTTGACCATCGAGTGCTCGCCTTGCCGTTCCGCGAGCGCAAGATCGATGCCGCGAGGGTAGACGCCGGCCTCGAAGCCACGAATCAGGCGCTCCGCCATCGCTTCCTGATCGGGAGCAAGCAGCGACTTGAACGTCGTCTGATCGAGATCCCGCTCGCCGACGCCGATGATTTCCCGCGCGCGTGGGTTGGCGAAGAGCACGCGCCCGGTGCGATCGATGACGACCATGCCGTCGGCGGCACTCTCGAAGAACCCGGCGTAACGCTGGAAGAGCTGCACTCGCTGCTCGGCCTGGACCTTCTCGAGCGTGCTTTTCTGCGTCTGGTCCTTCAGGGATTGCAGGATGCGGGCGTTCCTGAGGGCGATCGCGGTGGCGTTCGCCAGCGTGGAGACCAGGGAAAGCTCCGCGTTGCCGAAGCTCGCGCGGTGCTTCGAACGCAAGAACAGCACGCCGAGCGGGCGACCCTGCTCGAGCAGGATCGGCATCAGCGCGAGTGAGGCGAACCCGCGCGCGGGCTCGCGCTGGGCACGCACCACCTCGAGCAGAGCGCTCTCGGCGGCATCGCGAATCACGAGCGAGCGCCCGGTCGACGCCACCTCGCGAATTTCCGGATACTGATCGAGATCGATCGGGAGGTCGCGCAGCGAGTCGTCGTCGCTCGATGCCAGCACGTAGCCCACGCGGCCGGACTCGGCGAAAAGGACGATGCTGCAGCGGTCGACCCGGGATACCTCGGCGATTCGCTGCACGACGGTGAACAGGATGTCGCGAATGTCGAGGCTCGACGCCAGCGCCTGCGTGAGGTCGAGCACTGTCTGCTGGTCCCGGTCTCGGCGCGCGAGCCGCTCCAGGTACTCGCGCACGCGTAGATGAACGCGCAGGCGCGCCAGGAGCTCGCCCGGACGAAAGGGCTTTCTCACGTAGTCGTCCGCGCCGTGCGAGAACGCCCGCTCGATCTCGGCGTCGGCGTCGAGTGCCGTGAGCACGATGACCGGCACCTCGGCGAGCTCGGGTCGCGTGCGCACGAAGCGAAGCACGGCGTAACCGTCGGGTTCGGGCATCACGAGGTCGAGCAGCACCGCGCTCGGCGCGGGTTGTGTACGGAGATGCGCCAGCGCCTCGGCGCCGCTCGAGACGACGACCGCATGAAGGTCCGCGCCGGCGAGCATCTGCCCCAGCAGATGGCGGCTCACACCGTCATCGTCGACGACCAAGACGTGTGGGTCGGTGGACACGGACGTATTCATCGTATCACGGGGCGCCGAGGGCGGGTATATTGCGGCATCGTGAGTGAACCGCCGCGCAACCCCGCGGGTGATCCCGAGATAGAGGAACTCGGTGACGAGGTCATCATCGCGCAGGAGACGGGCGCGCACGCACCCCAGCGTCGCGCGAACGTGACCACCGACCACCCGACGGTGGTGATCTCCGAGCACCCGCCGGCCAAGCCTGGCGCATCGGTTTCGGCCTACGGCGCCGTTCGCGATCGCAGCGAGCAGACGGTGGTGATTCGGGACCGCAAGCGGCTCGACAAGATGCGGCGCGAGATCGAGCGGCGGCGTAGGCCGCGCACTTCCCGCAGCACGATTTACCTGGTTGGCGTCGCGGCGCTGGCGTCGCTCGCGACCGGCACGCTGATCGCCGCGCTGGTTGATGCCAGCGATGCACCGGCGCCGGCGCCGGCGCCCGTGACGTCGGTGTCTGCTCCGCTTCCGGTGGAGGAACCGCTACCGAGCGCCGTCCCGCCGGGAACCATCGATCTCGACGCGCTTCCCGACACGACGGACCGTCGTCGCCCCTGAGTGCACCGAGCGCTCGGTGGCGAGCGCTGACCCGTTTACGGTCAGTCCGTCAGCGCTTCGGGGGCCAGCGCGACGGTGTAGCCGAGCTGCTCGAGCTCGGGTGCGATCTGTTTCCGGTCGCCGACTAGCACCACCACGAGCTCATCGGGCGTGATGAGCAGCGCGCTCGACGCGACGTCACCGGGGCCGATCACGTCGAGCAGCGAGGGATAGCGGGTGTGGTAGTCGACGCCCAGATCCAGGGAAAAGAGCGGGGTGATCGCGGCGGCGACCCGGCTCGTGTGCTCCAGGCGCGCGCCGAGCGCGTGCAGGAGATCGGCCTTCGCGCGCGAGGTTTCCTCGGCGGTGATCGGCGCGCCGAGTGCCGGGTCCCTCGCCCGTTCGAGTTCTTTCACCGCTTCGCGTAGGGCCTTCGCCGTCACGTCGGTGCGCACGCTGGTCGAGACCACGAAGGCGCCCCAACCGCGCGTCGCCACCGCCCGCGCACCCGCGCCGTAGGTGTAGGCGTGCTTTTCGCGGAGGTTCGTGTTGATGCGCGACGTGAAGAGCCCGCCGACGATCGATGCCATCACCTCGCGCGCCTCGAAGCCCGGAGCCGAGCGAGCGGGGAAGCGCTGGCCGGCGAACAGGGCGGTCTGCACCGCGCCGGGTCGATCGACGATCATCACGGTGCGCCCGGTCGCTGGCGGCGGAGTCGGAGCGGCCGGCGTCTCTGCACGCGGCCTGCCGGCGGCGCGCCAGCCGCCGAAGTGCCGGACAACGGTGGTGTAAACGCGCTCCAGCGTCAGGTCACCGACGACGATCAGCGCCGCGTTATCGGGGCGGAAGGCCCGGGCGTGGAAGGCCTTGAGGTCGGCGACCGTGAGCCCCTTCACGTCGGAAACGGAGCCCCCGACCGGCTGACCCTGAGCGGCGCCGAGCAGCACCCGCAGGCCGGCCAGGGACGCCAGGCGGTCGGGCATTTGGCGCTCGGAGACGATGCCGTCGAGCCATTCGCCTCGCACCCGCTCGAACTCCTTCGGCGCGAACGCCGGCACCGTCGCGACTTCGGCGAGTAGCTCGAGGGCGCGGTCCACGTCCTCGGTCAGGGCGGAAAGCCCGACGAACGCGTCGTCACGCGCCGCGTCCGCGACGAGCGGGGAACCGAGGGACTCCGCCGCTTCGGCCAGCGCGAGGCTGTCGTGCTTCTTCGTGCTCTCGATCATCAGACGCGCCGTGAGCGCGGCGAGACCGCTCTTGCCGGCGGGCAGCGAGGAGGCTCCGGATTTGGTGACGAGCCGCAGGGTGGCGGCGGCAGCCGGGCGGTTCACGACGTAGACCGAGAGCCCGTTGTCGAGCTTCGTCAGCTCGGGCTTCGGAAAGCGCACTTCGGCGCTCGTGCCCTGGGGCGGGCGTTCGGCGCGCCAGGCGTCGGGATCGGCGGATCGCGCGGCAACGGGCTGAGCCGGCGGCTTGCCCTGGTACACCTTCACCTCCGACCCACAAGCGAAGGCGAGGAGCGCAAGGAACGAGAGGAAGCTCTTGGTCACGGTGCCCCCGTCTGCGCCGCCCGCGGCCGGGTGATCACCGTGACCCGCGCCTGTTTACCGAGGTGCGTCGCAACGACTCGCCGCACGTCTTCCGGCGTGACGGCGGCGATCGCCGCGTACCACTTGGGCAGGTAGCCGGGGTCGCCCAGGTAGTGGTTGAAGCGCTGCAGCATGCCGGCGCGACCCGACTCGCCGCCGCGGCCGTTCAAGAGCTCGATGTCGCTCGCGAGCGCGAAAAGGATGCGGCGCTTCGCGCGCTCCACTTCGGCCGCGGTGGGGGCTTTCGCCGCGAGATCGTCGAGCACTCGGTCGACCGCGGCCTCGACGGCGTCGATCGCCTTGCCGGAGGCGACCGTCGCGTCCACGCTGACCATGCTGGCGAGCGCGTTCGAATCGAGCGAGGCATCCACGTCGGCGGCGAGTTTTTCCTCCACCACGAGCTTGCGATAAAGGCGCGTGGCTCGGCCACCGGCCAGCACGGCGGTCGCGACTTCGAGCGCCGCGTCGTCCGCGCCGTAGGCGGGGGGAGCGATGTAGCCGTGCGCCACGCGCGCGAGTTCCACCGGTTCGTCGATCACGAGGCGAATCGGCTTGGTCAGCGGCGGCGTCGGCTTGCGTGGCGCGCTCGGCCCCTTCTTGCCTCCGAGCGTGCCGAAGTACCGTTCGACCAACATCTTCGCCTCAGCGGGGTCGAAGTCGCCTGCCAGCGCGAGCGTCGCGTTGTTCGGCGCGTAGTAGGCGCGAAAAAAGTTCTTCACGTCGTCGAGCGTGGCGGCGGAAAGGTCCGCCATCGAGCCGATGACGGCGCCGTGGTACGGGTGCCCCGCGGGGAACATGGCGTCGAGCAGCGCGAGCGAGCTCGGTCCGTACGGGGCGTTCTCGTAGCTCTGGCGTCGCTCGTTCTTCACCACGTCGCGCTGCACATCGAGGCGCTCCTGGTTCACGACGTCGAGCAGAAATCCCATGCGATCGCTCTCGATCCAGAGCGCGAGGCCGAGTTGCTCGCGTGGCACGGTCTCGAAGTAATTGGTGCGGTCCCAATTGGTCGTGCCGTTCACGTTGGTGGCACCGACGGACTCGAGCATCTTGTCGAACTCGCGCCCGACGTAGCGCGACCCTTCGAACATCAGGTGCTCGAACAGGTGGGCAAAGCCGCTCCTGCCGGGCGGCTCGTTGGCTGGGCCCACGTGGTACCAAAGGTTCACCGCCACGAGCGGGAGAGTCGGGTCGCGATGGAGAATGACGGTGAGGCCGTTGTCGAGCGTGAGCTTCTCGAACGGGATCTCGAGCGGTTTCATCGCCTTCGGCGCGGGGGTGGCAGTCGTCGCGGACGCGGGCGGTGCCTTGGGAGCGGGCGCGGTCGGAGCGGGCGCCGTTGCGGGTGACGTGGTCGCTCGGGGTGTCGGCTCCGCGTGAGCCGTCGACGCGAAGGACGCGAGGAGCGCGAGGGAAAGCGCCGCAGCGTCGAGCGGCCGACCGACGGCGAAGGGATACGCAAGCTTCCGAGTCACGGGCGCACGATGCCACACGAGCGCCACTCGGTGTGACGTCGCTTCATTCCGACGAGCGGGGATGCTATCGGCCGATCGAGGAGACCAGGCGACATGTCGCAGCAAGGCCCCGGCGGATACGGTAACCCTCCAGGCGGCGGGGGGCCGGGTGGCGGCTACCCACCAGGTGGGGGCTACCCGCCGGGCGGCGGCTACCCACCAGGCGGTGGCTACCCGCCCGGTGGACCACCGGGTGGCGGCTATCCACCAGGTGGGGGCTATCCGCCGGGCGGTGCGCCTCCAGGCGGTCACGGTGGTGCGCCCGGGCAGCCCCCGTACGGTTACGGTCCGCCCGGCGCCCCGGGCGGCTACGGCGGTCCCGGTGCACCAGGCGCGCCTGGTGGGCCCGGGTTCGGTCAGCCGGGCGCCCCGCCGCCGCCGAAGGCAAAAGGGACGAGCCCGGTGGTGTTCATCGGCCTTGGCTGTGGGCTCCTCTTGCTGATCGGTGGCGCGGGAGCGGCCTGGTTTTTCTACACGGCGAGTCAGGTCGTCCCGGCGGGGCTTGCCTTGGCATCGGCCGTTGCGCTCGCAGCCGACGGCGGCGGCGTGTCCATCACCGTCCCCGGCCCCGCCGGCTCCGGCGCAGCGATCGCCGTCGGCCCCGGGGGCCTCGCGACCGGTGGCCCCGTCTGCGAGCAGGCGGCGGCCTGCTGCAAGTCGATCACGGCAAAGGCCGGCGCCGACGCTACCGCGCAAGCCGCGTGCGACGCCATGAAAACGGCGCCGCAAATCGGCTGCACGCAGGCACTCGAAGGCTACCGCCGCGCCGCCCCCGCGATCGGCGCTGTCTGCCCGTAGCGTCTCCGTCCCGTTCGCGCGTGACGGTGTTCGATTTTGGGGTTTGAGATGCCCCCGCGAAGTTGAGTATCTTCGCTGGCTCGACGCGGCGCTGCCGCGAAGGAGTGACGAATGGCAAAAGGTCAGAAGAGGCCCGCGAGCACCAACAAACCGAAGCTCAGCATCAAAGAGAAGCAGGCGAAGAAGAAGGAAAAGCTCGCTGCAAAGAAGTAGCAGCCTCGTGCTTGTCCAACGAAGGGCGGCGTCTCGCTGCTAGCGGCGGTGTTCGCCGGCCACAGCGAGCGAACGCCCTTCCCTTAATCAGCCGGCGTCCCTTGCGCGGTGAGTGGCGACTCGCGGCGCGACGCGAGATGCGCTGATGCGCTCTAGACGAGAACGCCGGCGAGTGGACCGCAGGTCGGTTCGATGCCGAAACCGGTGGCGGCGGTGTAGCCGAGGCCGTGCATCACCGAGGTGTGGAGCTTGTGTGCGCTCTCGGTCTGCGGGAGCTTCAGGTATTGCCCGGCCTTGAAGCCCATGTTTTTCCCGCCGATCAAGAGGTACTGCATGTCGCGCGGGCTGTGGTTGTGGTCGGTGCCGCTCTCGACGCCCCAGTAAATGAGCGTGTTGTCGAGCATCGTCCCGTCGCCCTCGGCAATCATGGACAGCTTTCGGGCGAGGTAAGCAACCTGGCCCGCCCACAGGCGATCGAACTTGATGAAGGCTTCGGTGACCGTCATCTGAGCGCCGTTCACCTGCACGTTCGATGTGCGGCTGGTGTTGCTCACGCTCAGATGGGCAACCGTGTCGTGCCAGCTGTTGTTGTCGCCGGCGACGAGCCCCATCATCCCGGTGTGGTGGCTGCCCGAGAAGCCCATGCCGAAATCAGCGACCCGCGTGCGGTCGCACGTGAACGCATTGACGATCAGATCGGCCTGCACCTTGGCCCACTTGTCGATCGACACGTCGTTGCGATCGCTGCGGTTCACACCCGAGGTGTCCACCTTCTCGCAGGTGCCGCCGACGGTCGCCGGCGGCTGAGTCACCGTGCCGTCCACCTGCATCTCGAGCTCGGCCAACGAGTCGAGGTGGATCTGTAGGCGCTCGCGCTCCTCCTGACCCAGGAAGGTCTGGATGCGCCGGATCTCGTCCATGTTGACCTCGAGCGTGCGCTGCGCGATCAACGTGTTGATGTCGGTGGTTGGGGTCGGAGTCGGGGTTGGAGTCGGGGTCGTGCCGCCGAAGGTGACGCCGTTGAAGATGTCGGTGAACACGCGCGCCGGATCGGCCTGGTGGGCGATCGGCTGCCCGGGCCCGGAGTACGAGCTGACGTGGCGCTTGTCGCCGCCGCCCGAGTCGCCGGCGCAGACGTGCATGCTCGCGATCGGCGTGCCGCCTCTGATCTCCGTTTCCTTCAGCAAGATTTGATCGATCGACGGGCCGTTCGCGTAGTGCGTGGCATCGTCGAAGAAGCGCTGGCCGGTAAAGAGCTGCGCGACGCCGGCCTCGTGGTGGTTGTCGAACGTCCACGAGTGGTCGATGCGCTGGACGAACTGCATGTACTGCTCGAGGCCGACGAAATCCGCGAGCGGCTCTTGCAGCGTGAACCCGTAGGTGCCCCCCATCGTCGGCCACCACTCGCGCGGATGCGAATCGGGCGTGAACACCAGGACCAGGCGCTTGGGCAGCACCGGCGCTGCTTCGAGCGCGCGCTGGCGCAGGAACGGAGCCAGGAACACGCCGCCGAGCGTCGTCTTGAGCAGCGCGCGACGGGAGAACATGTTCTTCTTCGACAACATCGCCCTAGTTCCTCACCCGATGGTAGGTGCTCGGGGAGCTCATCACCGCGACGACCATGTCGCGGAAGGCTCCGGTGGCGACCGATAGGCGCGCCGCCTGGACCGGCGGGATGCCGCGATCGGCTTCCACGACGCCGAAGTAGAAGCGGAAGGCCTGGGTCGCCACGCACTCGCGAGTCCACTCGCTCTGAGCGAGGGCGTTCGCGAGATCGGTGTGGTTGGCGAGCGGCCGGTTCACGTCGGTTTCGTACAGGTGGCCGCTGGTATCGATGGTGACGCCGTTTTCCACGGTGCGGAAGCGGCCGGCCGCGTCGAGGTCCTCGAAGGCGAAGCCCACGCCGTCGAGCAGCGTGTGGCAGCCGGCGCAGGCGGGCTGACTCGCGTGGAACTCGTAGAGTTCGCGGGTCGTTTTCGGCATCAGCGTCATCTGGGTTTCGCTGATATCCGGCACCACGTCGTCCGGTAGGTGGATCTGCTGGCAAAGGAAGCGGTCGCGCACGAACTTCCCGCGCAACGTCGGCGACGACGAGGTCGGCTTGGCGCGCACCGACAGCAACGTGCCGAGCGCGAGGACTCCGGTGCGCACGCCGCCGGCCGAACCGCTCGGCTCGCTCGTGTAGAACGTGCCGAGGGGACCGGTTGGCATCGGCACGGGCGTGGTGAGAAGCGCGGGGATCGTCCCGGTCGGGCCACCGTACTGGGCCAGGAACGAAACCGTCTCGTCCTTCATCGCCTGCTTGATCGAAAGGAACGTGGGAAAGCGGGTCTCGTCCTTGTTCACTTCTTCGGCGTCGAACAGGTAGACCTGGAGCCAGGCGGACATGAACGCAGCGAGCTGGGCCGTCGCCTCCGGCTGGTTCACCAGCGCCGCCACCTGGGTCCCGAGCGTGGCGCTCTGGGTAAGCTCAGTGCCGGCCGCCAGCGCGAGCAGCGCCGCGGAAGGCGGACCGTCGAGCAAGCTGTAGGAGAGCAGCGAAGCGACCTCGTGGCCGGTGAGCGTGAAATCCGCCACGGCCGGGTCCGACCCGATCTCGGTGCGGTAGAGGAAGTTCGGCGACGTGAGCAGGCCGCGCACGACGGCGCGGAAGCCGAGGACGGGGTCACCCTCACTCGCGCCGAGATCGAAGAGCCCGCCGTAGGCCGTGAGTTCTTCGGCCGTCGCCGGGCGCCGGAAGGCCTTCTCGATGATGCTCGCGAGGAACGTGTCTCTGGACGCCGCCGTGAGCGCACCGCCCGGGACGAGGGCGGTAAGCTGTGCGGTCGTGAGCGCGCTCGACAGCGTCTCGGCCTTGCGGAAGTAGCCGGTGGCGAGCGGCACGCGGACGAAGTGCGAGCCCGACATGTTCGGATAAACGCCGTTGTCGAGATCGGGTTCGAGGTCCGACGTATCGACGGCGACACCGAGCAATGCCTGCACGGTCTTCGCGTACTGCGCGTGGGTGAGCTTCCACGTGCGGGCGCGCAGCGCCTCCGCACCGGGCGCGGGCGGGGTGTAGGGGACGTTCCCTTCGGGATCGGGAGTGGGCATCGAGCCGCCGGCGCCACCGGTGCCCGCGGATCCGCCCGTCGCCGTGCCGCCCGTTCCGGCGCTGCCGGCGGTCACGCTGCCGCCGGAGCCGGGGACCGTGCCGCCCGTCGCGCCCGCGCCCGCCGTCCCGCCGCTAGCGCTGGCCCCACCGGTCGCCGGGGGCGTCACCTGAGTCTGCGGGCCGGTCTCGATATTCGCGGTGCAGGCCGAGAGAAGGCCCAGGAGCCCGCCCAGTTGCCAGATCTCCAATTGCCTCCGCTTCACGATACTCCCATAGACGCATGGAAGTATGCCCGTCAGTCACGACCCGTAGCCGGAAAATACGCGCTGACCTCGCGAACTTCCGATCACACGCGTAACCGCCAGCGGAACTGAAATTACGCTCGCACCCCGGTAGGGCGTGGAAGCAAGACCTACATTGTCGCCACTTGTGTGGATGTCCTTGACGCCCCGGCATTGGCCGGGCCGAAATGCGCCCCTCCATGCCCGAGTCGATCCCGCCACTACGTGCCGCCGAGGCGCGACGACTCGCTGAAAACCCGACCTACAACGCGCCATGGCGCCGCTTCGGCCCCTACTTGAGCGAGCGGCAATGGGGCACCGTTCGCGAGGACTACAGTGCGGGCGGCGAGGCCTGGGATTACCTGCCCCACGATCACGCGCGGAGCCGAGCCTACCGTTGGGGTGAGGACGGGCTCGGCGGCTACAGCGACCACCACCAGCGCCTCTGCGTCGCGCTCGCGCTGTGGAACGAAAAGGATCCGATCCTGAAGGAACGCCTGTTCGGCCTCGCGAATGCCGAGGGGAACCACGGCGAGGACGTGAAGGAGCTCTACTACTACCTCGACGCAACGCCGACCGGCTCCTACGCGAAGTTTCTCTACAAATACCCGCAGCGCGCTTACCCGTACTCGGCGCTCGTCGACGAGAACCGGCGCCGCGGCCGCGACCAGCCGGAGCTCGAGCTCATCGATCTCGGTGTCTTCGACGACGATCGTTACTTCGACGTGTTCGTCGAGTATGCGAAGGCCTCGCCGAACGACATCTTGATGCGCGTTCGGGTCGAGAACCGCGGGCCGGACATCGCTCGCCTCCACCTGCTCCCGCACGTCTGGTTCCGCAATATCTGGTCGTGGGAGGTCGGTGCCGTGCGCCCGGCACTCGAGCGTTCGGGCGCCTCGTCGGTCGTGCTCGACCACCCGGAGCTCGGGCGCTTCTTCCTCGACGTGGACGGCAACCCCGACCTCCTGTTCTGCGAAAACGAAACCAACTTCGCGCGACTCTTCGGCGGCGAAGGGCCGCCCTTCGCGAAGGACGCCTTTCACCGTCACGTCGTCGGCGGAGAGCCCGGCGCGACGAACCCTGCCGGCCGCGGCACGAAATGCGCGGCGCACTACCGGCTCGAAATCCCGCCGGGCGGCCACGCGACCGTCTGTCTCAGGCTCGCCCAGACGCGCAGTCCGTCGCCGTTCGGCGATTTTTCAGCGCTCTTCCAGCAGCGCCTCGCCGAGGCCGACGAATTTTACGCGGAGCTCCAGACCGGCATCACGAGCGCGGATGCGCGACTCGTTCAACGCCAGGCGCTCGCCGGAATGATCTGGTCCAAGCAGTTCTACAACTACGACCAACGTGCCTGGATTGCCGGCGACAGCGCGCAACCGGCTCCGCCCCCAGGTCGTGCCTACGGGCGCAACGCTGACTGGGATCACCTGGTCAACGACGACGTGATCTCGATGCCGGACAAGTGGGAGTACCCCTGGTACGCGGCGTGGGACCTCGCCTTTCACTGCCTGCCGATCGCGCTCGTCGATCCCGAGTTTGCCAAGCACCAGCTCGTTCTGCTCACGCGCGAGTGGTACATGCATCCGAACGGGCAATTGCCCGCCTACGAGTGGGCACTCGGTGACGTGAACCCGCCCGTCCACGCCTGGGCGTCCCTCCGCGTGTTCCAGATCGATCGGCGCGCGCGGGGCGGGAACGGCGACCTCGATTTCCTGGAGCGCATCTTCCACAAGCTGATGCTGAACTTCACCTGGTGGGTGAACCGGAAGGACGCGGAGGGGCGCAACATCTTTCAGGGCGGCTTCCTCGGTCTCGACAACATCGGCGTCTTCGATCGCAGTAAACCGCTGCCGACGGGGGGCTTCATCAATCAGGCCGACGGGACCGCCTGGATGGCGATGTACAGCCTGAATCTCATGCGTATGGCGCTCGAACTCGCGCGCTTCGATCCGGTTTACGAAGACATCGCTTCGAAGTTCTTCGAGCACTTCCTCCACATCGCCGAAGCGATGACGAAGATCGGTCCGGACGCCGTCGGGCTCTGGGACGAGCAAGACGAGTTCTTCTACGACGTGCTGAGCGCGCACGGTCGCTCGGTACCACTGCGCGTGCGCTCGATGGTCGGGCTGATCCCGCTCTTTGCCGTCGAGGTGCTCGACCCGGCATTGTTCGACGCGCTCCCCGGGTTCACCGAGCGCTTGCGCTGGTTTCTCGATCACCGGAAGGATCTCGCCGCGCTCGTCTCGCGCTGGCACGAGACGGCGGCCGGTGAGCGACACCTCTTGTCGCTCCTGCGTGGGCACCGCATGAAGCGCCTGCTCGCGCGCATGCTCGACGAGACGGAATTCCTCTCGCCACACGGTGTGCGCGCCCTTTCGCGCCACCACCGCGATAACCCCTTCGTGCTGGATCTGGACGGCCAGCGTCACGTCGTCAGTTACGCGCCGGGCGACTCCGACACCGCGACCTTCGGCGGGAATTCGAACTGGCGCGGTCCCATTTGGATGCCGGTGAACTTCCTGCTGATCGAGTCCCTGCAGAAGTTTCATCACTACTACGGCGACGATTTCAAGGTCGAATGCCCGACCGGCTCGGGGCGCATGCTGAGCCTGCTCGAGGTCGCCGAGGAGCTCGGTCGCCGACTCAACACGCTGTTCTTGCGCGACGAGAACGGCCGCCGCGCCTGCCTCGGCGATCACCCGAAGCTCCAGAACGATCCACACTTTCGCGACTACGTGCCGTTCCACGAATTTTTCCACGGCGACGACGGCCACGGTCTCGGCGCGAGCCACCAGACGGGTTGGACGGGCCTGGTCGCGAAGCTCCTCCATCCGCGACGCCCCGTTCACTGAGGCGGTATGGGCGCCGCTGAACGCTCTCGACCGGCTCGAAGTGCGGGAGCGCGAGAGCCCCCAAGGCGGGGGCTCTCGCGGTCACATCTTGCGGGGGCGCTCGCGTTGCTCGCGGTGGTCGTTCTCGGCTTCACCGTTTTCGGCGACTCGGACGAGGACCTCATCCTCGCTCGGGTGAAGGAACTCGCCTCGGCCGTCGAGACGAAGGAGGGCGAGAGCATCATCTTTCGCCGCGCCCGCCTCGGCGGCGTGTTCAAAGAGGCGCTCGAGCCCACCATCACGCTGACGGCGCCCGAACTCCCGACCACGACCGGCATCCAGGAACTCGCCCAACTCGCGAGCATCGCACCGCAGGCCTTCGGCGAAGTCGGCATGAGCGTCGGCGAGACGGATATCCAGATCGAGAAGGCGGCGAACCAGGCCCGCGTGGTCTCCCGCATCACCCTCACCGGCTCCCGCGGCGGCGAACTCCGCCGTGAAGCACGCCACGTCCGCTTCCTTTTCCACGAAAGCGGCGGTGACTGGCGCGTCACATCCATCGACGTCGACCGCCGCAGCGACGACCAACCAGAAGCCCGCCCGTAGAGCACATCTCATAACCAGCTTCGCTGGTTCTGAAGCGGGCTTCGCCCGCTGCGCTGCTTCGCAGCGCGGCTCTAGCTCTGTCCTCGGGGGCGTCCCGCCCCCGGAAAAATGGCCACGCCATTTTTCTCCCCCTCACCCGCTTCGCGGGTGGCTAGAGCTCCGCACCTCTTCACGAGGTTGTGAGATGCGCTCTAGGGCCCGCGTTCGTCAGCCCGAGCACCTTGGCGATCGAGCGGTCACGCCGCCGAGGGCGTCGGCTTCGGGGCGGGTGGTGCACGGCTGGCGAGGGATGCGGCGCTGGGGGTGGTTTCGAGGGCGAGTGCGACGAAGGCAAGCCAGACGCCGAGGGCGAGAGCGAGGTGGCCGACTTGCATGACACCCGGTGCGGAGAACCAGACGTTGGCGGCGCCGAAGAGGAGTTGCGAGACGATGACGATAGTCAGTGTTCGGCTGCCGCGGCGCGCGCTGGGTAGGCCGCTCTGTCGCGCCAGAGCCGCGCCGAGCCGCGCAACGAACGCGCCACCGAGCACGGCGAGCACCGGGTGCGCTACCCGCAGGCGTTGGAGGAGCGTCGCGCCCAGACCATGGTCTTCGGCGACGCGACCAGCGAGCGTGGAGGCGCCTGGCGGATAGAGGGTGTCGCCGAGCGCGGTGACGGCTCCCGTCGCAGAAACGAGCACGAGGACGAGGGCCCCGAGTGCCACGGAGCGGCCCCACGCCGTCGAGGCTCCCGCCATCCGTTCCCCCGAGCCGCCGGGACCGCCCAGTGCCGCCAACAAGAGGGCGGCGGTGAGGGCGTACGTGCTCACGAGGTGCGCGGGCATGACGAGGGCGCGGCCGAGCGAGGCGTCGCGGTCGACGAGTCCGAACAGCACGAGCGCGGCACCGATCAGCGCTTCGACCACCATGAAGGCGAGTGCGACGTACGACGCCGTGCGCACGCCGCCCGGGGGATGCGCGCGCACGGCGAACACGACCAGGCCGATCACGAAAAGGAACGCAAGCCCGGACGTGACCCGATGGGTGAGTTCGATCATCGTCTCGACGCGGCGCGGCAGGTGCACGACCTCGCCGTTGCACGACGGCCAGTGCTGCCCGCACCCCGCGCCGGACCCGGTGATTCTCACTACTGCTCCGAACAGAATGACGAACAGGGTGAGACCGAGTGTCGCCCACGCGTAGCGGCGAAACCCTCGAACCTGGGAGTCTACCTGGGCGACGTCCGGAGAGTTTCCGCGGCTCGAATCGGGACGCGGGGGGGGCGCGGGGGGGGATGCGGGGACTGACGCGGGGACCGACGCGGGGACTCCCGCGGGGGTGATGACGGGTCGATTTTCGCTCGACAAGGCGGGGAAGATAGCCAAGATTCGAGCCTCCATCATGACCAAGCCGTTTTTCGAGGGCATCGAGCCCATCCGCTACGAAGGACCCGACAGCGAGAACCCGCTCGCCTTCCGCTACTACGACAAGAATCGAGTCGTACTCGGCAAGCGCATGGAGGAGCACCTCCGGGTCGCCGTCTGTTACTGGCACAGCTTCGCGTGGCCGGGGAGCGACATCTTCGGCCTCGGGACCTTCGATCGGCCCTGGTTCAAGGTCACGAACCCGGTCGAAGCGGCGGAGCTCAAGCTCCAGATCGCCTTCGAGTTCTTCGAGAAGCTCGGCGCTCCTTATTTCACCTTCCACGACCGTGACATGTCGCCCGAGGGGGCAAACCTCAAAGAGAGCCACGCGAACCTCGATCGTCTGACCGAAAAGGCTCAGGCTGAGATGGCCCGCACGAAGGTGGGTCTGCTCTGGGGTACGGCGAACCTGTTCAGCCACCCGCGCTACATGAGCGGGGCCGCCACCAATCCCGATCCCGAGGTGTTCGCCTACGCCGCCGCGCAGGTGAGGAAGATCCTCGACAAGACCAAGGACCTCGGCGGCCACAACTACGTGCTCTGGGGCGGGCGCGAAGGGTACGAGACCCTGCTCAACACCGACATGAAGCGCGAGGCCGATCAGCTCGCGCGCTTCTTGACCCTCGTCGCCGAGCACAAGCACAAGATCGGCTTCAAGGGCCTGCTCCTGCTCGAGCCGAAGCCGAAGGAGCCGACCAAGCACCAGTACGACTTCGACACGGCGACCGTGCACGCCTTCCTCCAGCGCTACTCCCTGGAAAACGAGTACCGCGTCAACATCGAGGCGAATCACGCCATCCTGAGCGGCCACACCTTCCAGCACGAGGTCGCGTACGCCATCAACAACGGGCTCTTCGGCAGCATCGACATGAACCGAGGGGATTACTTGCTCGGCTGGGACACCGATCAGTTCCCGAACGACATCGCCGAGATCGCCCTCGTCATGATGACGATCCTCAAGGGCGGCGGTTTCACCAGCGGCGGCATGAACTTCGACGCCAAGCTCCGCCGGCAGAGCATCGACCCGGCCGATCTGTTCCACTCCCACATCGGCGGCATGGACACGCTGGCGCGCGGCCTTTTGATCGCGGAGCGCATGATCGCGGACGGCAAGTTCGACAAGGTTCTGGCCGATCGCTACGCGGGCTGGCGCAGTGGCCTCGGAGAAAACATCCTCGGCGGTAAGCTCAGCCTGAGCGACCTGTCCGATCAGGTGCTTTCGAAGGGCATCGATCCGAAGCCGCGTTCCGGGCAGCAGGAGCTCCTCGAGGGGCTCCTCAGCCGCTACGTCTGACGGTCCGCGTGTCGAGGCTCCTCGCCGTGGTCGCCGCGAGCGCCGGGCTCTTCGGCGCCTTCGGTGGTTGCGGTGGTTCGGCGTCACCCTACGAGGACGTCGAGGCCTGGCACTGCTTCGAGGACGAGGCGAGTTGTGGCTGCCGCGGCACTGCAAGCGGCGTCACCGTCGAGGACCCGCGCCCGGCGGTCGTCACCTGCAGCGCGGCCCTTTCGTGCTGCTTCGTTAAGAAGGCGGCCGACGGAACCTTTGATTGTACCTGCGTTGCCGTCGAGGAAACGGGCGGCGGCGGCGAGGGTGGCGGGGCGGGGGCGGCGGGCGACCCGGCGCTCGATTGCGTGAGCGCCGCCGTCGAGCACGGCACCAGCGAGGTGGTGGTGCGTTGCCCTCCGGTCGAGCTCGACAACTCCAGCGTTTGCGCGGTCCTCGGCGAGAGCTGCGAGCCGGACTACCTGAACCGCCTCGGCTTGATTGCCTGCTGCAACGGCACGACCTGTCGCCCCGGGAGCGGCGGGGACGTTTGCCAGTGAGCTACGACGACGTTTGCTGGTGAGGCCGGCTCGGCTTGGGTCGCGGGGGCGCGCGTGATACGAGGCATGGTTCGCAGCGTCCGCCTGGCGGCGCGCATCACGGGATCGATCGGTGGCTAAGAGCAAACCTCAGGGCAAGGACAAGAAGCCGAGCCGCGAGACCAATCAATCGGTGCTTCGCCAGGCGATGATCCGGCGCCTCCCGCGCCGTCTCGGCGCCTCCGGTCAGATGTTTCTGCCGGCTGTACCGTCATTGCTCGAGCACTACGTGCAGAGCTTGCATCAGCTCTTCGCGCAGCTCGGTCGCAATTTTTCGCGCGAGGAAATGGAGCAGGTGCGCGAAATTCTGAAGCGGAAGCTCGACGAGGCCTTCACCGCGTCTCCCTACGCGCGCGTGGTGGTGAACTACGAAACGGACGCAGCGCCCAAGACGTCGCTCAGCTACCGGGTCAATACCGTCACGTCGACCATCGCCGACGAGTACGAGAGCTGGATCAAGACCCGAACCCCGCCGTACTTCGGTGCGCACCCCGACGCCAAGGTGATGACGCTGGCGCGTTCGCTCGGCGAGCCGAAGGACGTGCCGGTGCTCGACATCGGGGCCGGCACCGGCCGCAACACCCTACCGCTCGCGCGTGAAGGCTTTCCGACCGACGCCATCGAGCTCACGCCGACGCTCGCCACCATCTTGCGCGGCGAGGTGGAAAAAGAGGGCCTCAAAGTACGGGTGCACGAGGGCGATGCGCTGGCCGGTCAGACGCCGCTACCGGAGCGGCACTATCGGTTGGTGTTCCTGGCCGAGGTGATTGCGTCACACATCCGCTCGAACGATCAAGTGCGGCAGCTGTTCGAAGGGGCGGCCGAGGCGCTCGTGACCGGCGGGTACCTCTTGTTCAATCTTTTCCTGCCGGTTGACGGCTACCGGCCGGATCAGGTGGCGCGCGAGATGTCGCAGGTCTTTTGGTGCAACCTGTTCACGCGCGGTGACCTGACCGCCGCGATGGCGGGTCTTCCTTTCGAGCTCGTGTCGGACGAGTCGACGCACGACTTCGAGCTCGAGCATCAGCCGGCCGAGGGCTGGCCGCCGACGGGCTGGTTCGTTGACTGGTCGCGCGGGAACGACCTTTACGACGTGCCCCGCGGCCGCGCGCCGATGGAGCTTCGCTGGCTCACGTACCGACGGCTCGCTTGAGCAAATAGTCCCCCCCCGCCCCTTCTGCACGCTCCGGCCGAGCTGAGCACCCTGCTCCCAATACCAAGTGACCGCGGGGTATTCAGCAAGACACGTGCCGAGTCCGCACCACGCATAAATCCCGGAAATCGGTCGAGTCATGGCACAGGCTGAGCCAGCGATCTGGATCATCGTGTCGGGGTTCCGGGCGCTGGATGCGGGGGTCTTTGCCCCCAGGGCTCGGTCGTGGAGGGACCGGCTTTCGGGCGAGCCGCCGCGCTGCTAACGGCCGAACCCCGTGCTCCCGCACCCTCTCGATCTGATCGCTTTGATCCTCGGCGTGCTTGCCGCGCTCCGGCAGCTCGAGACGTCCGGGCGGCGCCCGGAGTCGTACCCCTGGGTCGATGCTGCGAACTTCGAGCGCTGGAAGCTGGCTGCGCAGGCGGCCTACCGACTCGGTGTCTCGGCCTGCTTCGGCAAGGTGCTGCTCGACATCGCGCTCTCGTGGCTGTTCCGCATACGGCCGCTGCCCTTTCCGGTTCAGGTGACGATCGGGGTTTCGGTCGATCTCGGCTGGGTCGTTTTGATGGCCGTCGCGTTCACACGCTGGCGGCGTGCCAGTGCCTTGGCACGCGAGACCGGCATGGACCGCCGCCCGGTAGGGCCGCCGCCGGACGCGCCGTAACCAGGGGGCGCCGGGGGCCTACTTCGCGGTGCTGCTGGCGACCGGTCGCGGCCGCACCGGGCGGCCCGACGCGCTCGCCCGCGCGGTGGCCGTTGCTGAGGCTTTGGGTGCCGCCGAGGCGCTCGCTTTCGGCGCGGCGGACGCACTCGCCTTCGGTGCGGCCGAGGCGGCGGCGGAGGCCGAGGTTTTCGGCGCCGGGGCGCCCGCGTCGCCGACTTTCACTGTCGCGACCTTCTTTTCGGTGAGTGCTGCTTCGCGCGTCACCTTTTCGGCCTGATCGGAGAGCGCGGACGTTTCGACCCAGGCCTGCGAGAACTGACCGACACCGGACGGAAACTCGACCAGGCTGAACGTGTCCATCTTCACGAGCCGGAACACGAGCAAGCCCTTCGGCAGCGTCGCGACCTCGGGCGTCTTGGTGTCGGCCTCGTTGAATACCTTGGCTTCGTCGGCGGTCACCCGGACACCCGCGCCGTCGAGCTTCTCTTCCTTCTCGACACCGTAGCGCTTCACGTCGCCGAGCTTGGGCGCCTCCGCGGGCGCCGGCGTCGGTGCGGGCGCGGGGGTCGGCGGGGGCGCAGGCGGTGCGGCTGCGGGAGCGGCGCTCGCGGACGGGGCCTCGTCGCCGCCAAGCTTCTTCTTGCAGGCGAGAAGCGCCGAGACCAGAAGCCCCACCGAGACCAATGCCGTCAGCTGTGCGCGCACCATCGTTGCCTCCTAATCGCCCGGTCCTTCTTACTCCACCCGCCGAAGCATGAGAATAGCGGGCGCTCCGGTTCGCGGGCCGGCCGGCGCTGGGGGGCGTGTCTCGCCACGCCGCTGACGAAAAGCTCTAGGGCGCTGCGGACGGCGGGGGCGGCGTCGTTTCGCTCGGGGGAGGGCGCCCGGCAAGACACTTCTCGATCGCCGCGACGATCGGCGCGGGCGCACCCTGTGGCAGGCGCGGCGTTCCGAGCACGTGCGTGAAGACACGGTCGAGCGGGTTCACACCCCACCACACGAACATCGCGCGGCCCTTGATGTTGGCGTCGGGAACGCCGCCGCCCTTACCGCCGTACCACGCGCGAGAGTCGGCGCTGTTGTTGCGGTTGTCGCCGAGCACCCAGGTTTCACCGGGTTTTGCGTGGTAAGGGCCCTGCCGTCCCTCCGAACGATTGTTCTCGAACAGCGTCAGGTACGCCTTGTCACCGAGAAACTCCATGAAGAGCTCGCCGCGCTTCTCCGGCGTTTCGCTGCCTTCGTTGTAGGAAAACTCACCCACGCGGCAGTTCGGTACGCGCCAGCCGTTGATGATCGGGTGGCCCCCGTCGACGACGAGCGTGTCGCCGGGCAGGGCGATCGCACGCTTGATGAAATCCTGGCTCGGCGCGTCCGGATTGGAGTCGGGAAAGATGAAGACGATCACGTCGCCGCGTTCCGGCGGCAACGCGTCGATCATGCGGTAGCTCGTGAAGGGAACCAACGGACCGTAAGCGAGCTTGTTGACGAAGATGTGATCCTGGATCTGCAGGGTCGGCAGCATCGATCCGCTCGGGATCTTGAACGCCTCGATCACGAAGGCTCGCAGCAGGAGCGCGACGCCGATCGCGACCGTGATCGACTCCACGTATTCGCGGAGCTCGCCTTTTTGCCAGCGGCCGAGGTGCTTTTGCACCAGCCGGCCCGCCTGGTCGTGGGAGGCCTCGAAGGCGGTCCGGTCGAACGGCGAGCGGGTCATGCTGCGCCTGAGGTCCTCGAGGCTCGTGTGGAGCTCTTCTCGCGCGGCGGCGGGGACGCCGCGCTCGAAACTCTGGCGGTGGCGCCGCATGATCCGATCCGCCTCGTCGAGGAGGTGCCCTGCACGCTCGAGCTCGCGCCGAGCTTCGCGCGGCACGTCTCGCCTACCGTCGGCGCCCGCGAACGGCAGGGCGTAGCGGTAGTGGTAGATGATCATCTCGAACAAGGTAAAAAAGCCGATCGTCGCCGGGATCGGTTGATCGTTGATGGCGAAGAGCAGCCGATCGACCAGCGTCACCGGCTCGAAGCCGTCGCCCGGGCTGAGCAGCGTTACGGTGAGGTGCGCGAGAACGAGCGGCACGACCACGAACCAGATCGGCCAGACGACGAAGCGATACAGGCGATGATTGATGGCAGCCTCGTTCACTTCGCTCTCTTTCGGTCAGGGTAGCCCGGTCGCACGGGCTGCCGTCGGGTCACGGTCACGGGGCGTCTCCGAGCAGGACGAGGTAGTCGATCTTTCCGGGGCGGTCCGCGCTCGTGTCCGGCTTCGGACCGTGCCCCGCCTGGTCGCTGTGGTCCAGGACCAGGTAGTAGCCGCCGGGCGGGACGGGCACGAAACGCTTCATCTCCGTACCCGCTGCGAGCGGCTCGTCGAGCAGCACCGGAGGCGGGACCGGTCGGGGTCCGGCGACCTTCACGTAGCTGTCCACCAGCGCGTCGCCCTGCGCCTTGCCGACCACCAGCACGTCGACGGACGGCGTGCCGTCGAGCGTGACCGTCAAATAGAGCGCCTGGCCCTCGTCTTCGACGTTGAACGCGCCGACGAAATCCTGCTGTCCGGTGTGGAGCTCGGTGCGATCGTTGGCGAGGATCCGCTTCTCGGTCTCGACTTGGTACGGGTGGTAGGGGAGCTCGCCCTCGGGGATCATGCCCATGCCGAACTCGACCTCGCCGCCCGAGTCGCGCCGGACGACGGTGAAGCCGCGCCGGAGCTGCCCGTCGATGATGCGCTTACCGACCGCTTCCGGGCTGATACCGAGCGTGCTGAGGGCCGTCTGTGCTGCCGCCTGGTCGACCATCAACAACTGGAACGAACTCGTGTCGACCAGTCGTGGTCGGAAGTACACGTAGAGGGCGCCTTCGTGGAGCCGGAAGTCCGGCGCGTACTCGATGAGCCCCGCTGCATCGAAGCCCACGCGTCCGACCACGCTCGCCCACGCGTACCCCCGGCCCCGGTACTGAACGATGAATGATTTCCTGGCTTCCTCGTCGAGGACCTGCGTCTGGCAGCCGTTGGCGAAAAAGCGACCGACGACGGGCTGATCGTCGGCGAGCTTGAGCGGCGCGCCGCCCTTCGTCATCTCGGCGCAGAAGCTCTCCAGGCCGAACTTCAGCATGTCGAAACGCAGCGATTTGTTCGCCGGATCGTTGATCACTCCGGCGCCCACGATCGACATCGACCCCTTGCCGAGACCTTCCTTGGAAGGGCACCCGAGGAGCAGGAGGCAAAGCAGGCTGACCAGCAGGGATCGGGGGCGGCGGAGCTCCACGGCGGGGCGCGAGCCTAGCACTCTGGTACCATGGACGGGTAGGAACGGTCGCCCATGAGCCACGTTGCCGTCGTCGGGGCAGGTGCCTGGGGAACCGCCCTTTCACTCGTGCTTGCAGAGCGCGGTTCGGTGCGGCTCTGGACGCTCGAACCCGACCACGCGGAACGGCTCGCCGCCGACCGCGAGAATGCGCAATTCCTTCCCGGCTTTCGGCTCCCGGCCGAGGTGGAACCGACGAGCGATTTGAACCACGTCCTCGCCGGTGCCGAGCTCGCCGTGCTGGCACTGCCGAGCGTCGCGTTTCGTGAAACGCTCGCCCGCGCGCCGCTCGCGTTCTCGAGGGTCCCGTTGGTCATCGCGACCAAGGGCATCGAGCCCGAAACTCGGATGCTGCTCACCGAGGTCGTCGAGTCCGTCGTTGGCCCCTCGTCCGCTGGCTCCACACTGGTGCTCTCGGGGCCGAGCTTCGCGCTCGAGGTGGCGCGCCACCTGCCGACCAACGTCGTCGTCGCCGCTCGTGACCACACGGCGAGCGTGGCCGTACAGGAACGCATCGCGACCGAACGGTTCCGCGTCTACTCGAGCGACGATCCGGTGGGCGTCCAGGTCGGCGGCGCCGTGAAGAACGTGATTGCCATCGCGGCGGGCGCCTGCGACGGGCTCGGCTTCGGTCACAACACGCGCGCCGCCCTCATCACCCGAGGGCTCGCCGAAATGGGGCGGCTCGCGGTCGCCAAGGGCGGCAACGCCGCCACGCTGTCCGGCCTCGCCGGCCTCGGCGATCTGGTGCTCACGTGCACCGGCGAGCTCTCGCGCAACCGTGCGGTGGGCTTCGAGCTCGGCCGGGGAAAGCGTCTCGACGACGTGCTCGCAGGGCTCGGGCACGTCGCCGAGGGGGTGCCGACGGCCGAGGCGGTCTGGAGGCTCTCCGCCGAACTCGGCGCCGATCTCCCGATCTCGAGCGAGGTCTATCGGGTCCTGTTCGAGGGCAAGCCCGTTCCCGACGCCGTCCGCGACGTGCTCGCCCGCCCGCTCAAGCGCGAGTGAGCCCCGCGCCCGGCGTCACCGCTTCCCCGGGGTAGCCGAAGTACCCCGGGGTGAGGTGAGGCGGGTTAGGTCAGCCGAGGGCGAGGCCGCCGAAGGCGGCCTGGCCACCGATGCCGCCAAAGCCGGCGTCGCCAGCCGCGCCGCCGGCGCCGGCGCCGGCGCCGCTACTGCCCGCTGTTCCGCCGACGCCGCCGGTACCGCCGGTGCCACCCGTGCCACCCACGCCGCCCGTGCCTGGGTCGCCCGCGGTGCCCGCGGTGCCCGCCGTGCCCGCGGCGCCACCGTTGTTGCCGCTGTTGTCGGGAGCGCAGTACGACGCGGTGCCGTAGTTCAGGCAGGCGCCGGGGGCGCCGGGGCAGGTGACCGGATCGTCCCAGCCGCCGTCTTTGCAGATCTGGATCTGCGTCGCGTCATCCGGGTTGCACCGCGTTTCAGGTCGGCTGCCGGTGCGGCCGTCGTCGCACACGCTGCAACCGATGTCATCGCGGCAGTACTCCGCCGCATTGGTATCGCAAGCGACCGGATTGAGATCGTCGAAGCGGCCATTGGCCATGCACTCCACGGCATCCGCGCCCAAGTAGACCGGGCAGGTGAACGTGCCCGGAATGCACTCGGCCTCGCAGCTCGCCCGACCGTTGCCGCTCGTCGTGTTGTCCTCGTGGCAGGCACCCTCGGCGCAGTCCTCGAAGTCGCCCCACTGGCCGTTCGAGCCGCAGGTGCGGATCTTCTTCAGATCGTCGAAGTTGATGCCGCACTCGGTGTCGTTCGGCGCGCACTCGCCGCCGCAGACGATGCGACTCAGTCCGTACGTGTCGGAGCCGGTATCGAGGTCGAGGAAGTCATGGCAGATCGCGCCGCCGCTGCAGTTGTTGATCGTGATCGACCCGTTGCTTTCGCACTGCCGATAGTACGGCGTGCCACCGTTGGCGCTGGAGGCGATCACGCAGGCCTGCGAGCCCGCGATGCAGTCCGAGCAGGTACCGGGGTCGTAGCCGGCGTAAGTATCGGGGAAGCCCGATCCCGGAGCGCCGGTCGCGACCTGGCAAGCCGCGCAGTCCCGCGGATCGTCGAACGTGCCGTCCGGCAGGCACTGGTAGAACTGGCCGTTGGTGCCGCAGGCGCCGACGCCCTCGGGCAGGATGTAGGTCTCGAAGGCGCCGAACCAGTACACGCAGGCCGGCTCCATGCAGATGCCGATGTTGTAGCTATCGGCGGTACCCTGGAGGTTCGGTCCGCACCACTGTTCGCGTGCGAGGTCCGAGTCGAGGATTTCCGCGCAGGTGGTCACGCTGCCGTAGTCCCACTCGCCATCGTCATTGCAGGTGATGGTTGCCTCGCCGACGGTCGAGATCGCGCCGGTCGTGCCGTTCAAGGGCTGGAAGCAAGCCGTGGTGCCGGGCACGCAGGTGCGGTCGCAGACGGGGCCCGTGATGTAAGCCCCGATACTGCCCTCGGACTCATTCGGGAGGCCGTCGTAGGTGCACTCCGTGCCGTCCGGGCAAGCGTAATTCGCCCAATGGAGGTTGTTGTAGGGCGGCAGGCCTTCGCAGAGCGAGAACGAGCCGAGAGGATCGTCCTGGGCCGGGTCGCCGCAGATGAAGCTGCCCCCGGTGCGATTGGAGAAGGAGTCGTAGCCGAAGTACTCGCGCAGAGCGAACGGTGCCGCACATTCCGGCTGGATGCACGCGGCGCGTGACGTCTCGGGCACGTCGAAGACGGGCGGAGCTTCGCTGTTGGCGTACGCCGACTTCAGATCCTCGATGAACGCATTGACGGTGGTGGCGGCGATGTTGTCGTAGGCGCAGATCTCGGTGGGCGCGCACTCCGAGATCGTCCAGGCCGTGCCGTCCGCATTGCACGTGTAGACGAGCAGCGGGTTGTAGTTCCCTTCGACGAGCGCCGTGAAAACGTTGCCGTCACGCACGTCGTCGCAACGCACCTCGCCGAGCGAGCACACCGGGCCACGGCAGTTGCCGTCCAGGCATTCCATGTCGAGGTCGGCACAATCGACCTCTTCGTAGCCGGTGCCCTGCGCGTTGCAGATGCGCGCGATCTGGCGATCGGCGCAAACGCCTGAATTCGGGACGCATTCCACGTCGTCGTTGATGTCGCAGGCACCGTCGACGCAAGCCGTTCCCGTGGGGCAGGGCTTGTACACCCAGCCGGAACCGTCCTCTTCGCATTCCTTCACGCTGCCGCTATCGACGCAGGTCGTCTGGCCCTGTTCGCAGACCGTGACCGTGTCGTCGGGCTCATCGGTGCGCTCGCAGGTACCGGTTGCCGGGTCGCAGCCGGTCCCGGGGGCGCAGGCGATGACGACCCAGGAGCGCCCGTCTTCCGAACAGACACGCGAAACCTCGTTGGAGCTGCACTCGTGGGTCCCGGGAACGCAACTGCCGACGCAAACGCCGCCGCCGGGCGACGAAGTCTGTCCCGCCCCGCCACCGACGTCGTCGCAATCGCTTTGCCTCGGGTCACAGCACGTTTCGCCGGCGCCGCAGGAGAAGGGGAGCTTCAGCGTGCCGTCGGCACTGCAGACTTCGCCGCCCTGCGAGTTGAGGCAGGTCACCTGCTTCGCATTGCAGACCAAAATCTTGGTGCTGTCCCCATCGCCGCAAGCCACGAAGAGCGACGCAGCGGTCCCGAGAAGGACGGCGCCGTAGAGTGCTTTGCTATTCATCGTGAATATTCCTTTTCCCTGCTTCCCTGCATCGACACGGCGCGGGCGGACCCGCGCGGATGCCAGACGCCCAACGCTCCTACGGACGCGCATACTATCCGCCCCTCCGCGGAAACAAACGGTTTTTCCTGCGGTTCACCCCGGAGCGCTCGCGCCAGCGCGAGCGCGGATCGCCGAAGGGTCGGGAGGAGCCGGAGAGCTCGGGAGACACCCGGCTCGGCGTGGACCTTTCGGCCGGTCGGCCAGGATCCCGTTTCTCGGCGGGATCTCGCGGGCTTCCCGCGCGTGGCGCTGGGGTTTGCTAGGCTCGCACGCGCGACAGTGCCGATTGTCCGCTACTTCCCAGCCGAGGGCGCTCCGGTTCTCGTCCCGCTTCACAAGCCGGTGACGACCATCGGGCGTGCGCTCGGCAACGACATTGCGATTCCCGATCCGAGCGTCGCGCACCATCACGCGCAGATCGTGTTCAACGGGCGGGATTTTCAGCTCGAGGAAGTGGATCGGGAAGCGGAGATCCAGATCAACGCGAAGAAGAAGCGGCGCGCTCGGCTCGTGCACGGCGACCGCCTGACGTTCGGGCGGGCGCAGCTCGGTTTCAGCATGTTCACCGAGGTCGAGGTCAACGAGTCCGAACCGCAGCGGCGGAATGCCGACGGTGACATCGCCAGCCTGCGCCGCCTCCATGCGTTCAGCGAGCGGCTGATGACCGTGAGCTCGGTGGACGAGCTGCTCGAAACCCTGCTCGACGACGTGATCCAGCTCACCGGGGCCGCGCGCGGCCTGGTCCTTCTGGTCGACATCGAAGACGGCAAAGACGCCACTCCGCGCGTGCGCGCCTCGCGCAACGTCGGCGCCGAAGCGCTTCAGGATCCGTCCGGCGCCATCAGCGACAGCATCACGCGTCAGGTGATCGAGACGCGGCGGCCGGTGATCGTGAGCGACGCGCTCACCGATACGACGTTCGGCAAGAGCGAAAGCGTGATCGCGCTGAAGTTGTCGAGCGTGATGTGCGTGCCGCTGCTCAGCCAGGGGCAGACGCTCGGCGCGCTCTACGTCGCGAACGACGAGGTCAAGCACCTGTTCGAGCGCCGCCAGCTCGATCTACTCACGATTTTTGCTTCGCAGGCGTCGTTGATCCTGCAAAACGCCATGCTCCTGAGCGCCCTGCGCGCCGACAAGGAGAAGCTCCAGGGTGAGCTCGAGGACAAACGCTTCGGCGAGATCATCGGCGCCTGCGCGTCGATGATGGAAGTGTTCAGGAAGCTCCAGAAGGTCGCGGCAACCGATATCAGCGTGCTCATCACCGGTGAAACGGGGACCGGCAAGGAGCTCATCGCACGCGAGATCCACCGCCGCTCGAATCGCGCCGCCGGTCCGTTCGTGACCGTGAATTGCGGTGCCATTCCCGAGAACCTGATGGAGAGCGAGATGTTCGGCCACGTGAAAGGCGCCTTCACCGGCGCCGTCGCGAGCCGCGCCGGGAAATTCCAGCTCGCCGACGGTGGTTCCTTGTTCCTCGACGAGGTCGGTGAGCTCACGCCGCAGCTGCAGGTCAAACTCCTGCGCGCGATCCAGGAGCGCGTCGTCTTCCGCGTCGGCGACAACCGTCCCGAGCGCTGCGACATCCGCATCATCGCCGCCACCAATCGCACGCTCGAAGAAATGATCAAGACCGGCGAATTCCGCGAGGATCTCTACTACCGGCTGAACGTCGTGAACCTGTGGCTGCCGCCGCTCCGCGATCGCGGCGACGACGTTTTCATCATCGCCAAGGCGCTACTCAGCAAGTACGCCGACGAGATCGGCAGCCCGGTACGTGGTTTCTCGCCGCAGGCGTTGAGCGCGATCCGCAAAGCACCGTGGCCGGGCAACATCCGCCAGCTCGAAAATCGCATCAAGAAGGCGCTGGTTCTGTGCGAGCGCACGCTCCTCGGCCCCGAGGATCTCGATCTCGGCGGCGACGCCGAGGCGCCGATCGCCCCGCTCGAGAAAGCGAAGGAAGACTTTCAGCGCCGCTACGTGCTGGAGGTGCTCGAGCGCAACAACGGCAACCGCACGCAGACGGCCCGCGACCTCGGCGTCGATCCGCGCACCATCTTCCGCTACCTCGAGAAAGAGCAGAACCCGATGCCGAGCGGCGCGGGTGGCGTCGCCGAGGAGTGACCGCCCTCTCGGCGGGGTCGTGAGACGCGCGGTGCGGCGTTACTGAACGCCGCCGACCAGCCAGGCGAAACCCGGAACGAGCACTTCTTCCGGCTGGGCGCCGCCCTGCCGCAGCGCGCTCGACCCACCGCCTTGCGAGGCGAGCCAAAAGCCGTGATCGCCGAACACGAACAAGAGCGTGCGATGCGGCAAGGTTTCCATCACGTCGCGGACGCACCCGGCGACCTCGCGACCGAGCGCGTCGAGGCGAGCCGCCTCCGCCGCTCCGGGTTCCGACAGCGCGGCTTCCACCAGGTCGAGCTTCAAGAGCTCTCGGTGACCGGCCTTGATCCTGCGTGGGGTACGCGCCATCCGCCCCCGCGCGACCGGCACTTCGCTCTCCGGAGGGCCGGAAAAATCCGCGAGCCCCGCCGGGCCGCGGCCGATCAGCTCGAGTTGCGTGCGCGTGTCGGTGGGCAGGCCCGACCACAGGATCAGACGTTCGGTGAGCGCGACTTCGTTTCGCAGCTCGGCCCTGAGCTCGGCCTCCACGCGCAGGCCGAGGTCGAACCGCAGGCCGTCGACGAGCAGGAGCTGCACCGCGCGCGCCCCGTGGAGCCGTCCGATGCGATGGGCGACGTCGGGCACGTCGAGCACCATGGTCGGGCGCTTGCCGCGCAACCTGAGCGCGTCGAAAGCGGCCTCGTAGCTGGTGGCGAAGCTCGTCGCCCAGGCGTCGAGCACCGGGCCGACCTCGCTCTCGGGCGCAAGCCCCCGCAGCATCGCGTCGCGCAGCGGGACGTAGCTCTTCACGAACATGCGCTCGATCACGGCGAGGGGCTTCGGTCCCTCGGCGGCGCGAAGCTCGCTGACCCAGCGCGGCCAGTCGTCCCCGGCGGTCGGTTCCAGGGGCGCGGACGGTGGCTCGACGCTCACCGGCGCCGGATCCGGGGCGGCCTCCAACGAAGCCGATTCGATCGTCGTCGCTGCCTCCGTTTGGGCAAAGGCGCTCTCGGTCGCGGGCTCGAACTCGGGCACCGAGAGTCCCTCGACGATCGCGTCCGTGAGCTCGCCGACGAGACTCGGCTCGTCAGCGGTCGCGGAGGTGGCGTCAGTGACCGCGGCGACGGCGGCGACGGCGGCGGCGACCGCTTCGTCGATGTCGCTGTCGTCGTGATCGTCGGTGTGGTCGGCAGGGGCGGGCAGGGTGTCGCTTGGGGGTTCGGCGATCCGGACCGAGGGTGGTGGTTCGCTGAGTTCCATCGCTTCGCTGCTCGCGCGGACCTCCGGGTCCATGCTGGGAGCCGCTTCGCCGGTCGGGGTCGGTTCGGCGAGAAGAAGCGTTTCGAGCGGGGTCGGCGCTCCGTAGACGTCGAGGGTCCGGTCGCGCGGCGAAAGGCCGAGCAGGACTGGTCGCGTGCGGGCAGCGTGGATCCACCAGCGGAGGACGGCGCTGTCCTCGGCGTCGAGGGCGCCGCCGAGCGTCGCGATGGCGCCGAGCGAGCCGACCGTGACGCAGATGCCTCGGAGCTCGATCAGCCGCGCCCGGTACAGCTGGTCGCCGAGCGAGTCCTCGAGGTCGCCGGCAGCGCCGACGCCCGGAGGGCAGGCGCCCCGTCGTTCGAGAGCCGATTCAATCGCTTCCTCGAGCACGAGCGCGAGCTTGCCGCGGTCATGGGGCCGGGCGGCCGGGGCAGCGACAGCGAGAAAGCCATACCGCTCGGCGCTTTCCAGGAGCGCGCTGACGCTCTCGTCATCGACGAAGCGAACGCCCGTCGGCGCCTCGGGTCGTCCGAGTTCGGGGGGTGCCGGAGGAGGCTCGGGCGCGGCCTCGGGTTCGACCTCGGGCGGGGCCGGAGACCGCCCGAGAAGTCCGGAGAGAGGAAGCACGCTCATCGCGGTGAAACCTCGCAAGTAAAATGCGTTTCGGCCTAGTTTTTGGGGGGCTCTCCGCCTACCGGCTCGCGGGCCTGGGCGCGTTGACGAGCGACTTCCAGGGCCTTATTCTGATTGAGGTTCCCTCTGCAGAGCTCGTGGAGCCGTAGTAACGAATCCCTGACAGCATCGAACCGGGTGGCTGAAGAACAGTGGAGAGCTAGGCCCGGGATACCTCACCGGGAAGCCGGAAGCCGTTCAGACTAAGCCTCCCACCTAGCGCAGCTAGGGGTTCGGACTACAGAACTCGCGACTCACGCGGTAAGGAGCCCTCGAAACGGGTTGTCGCATCAAGCGGCGACCCGTTCGAGTTTCACCCCGCGGCGTGGGCCCCGGACCCTTCCGTCGTGGGCCCTGGTCGGGTACGGTCCCCCGCCATGAGTGCCCCCCCTTTCCCGCGCGTGACGGCGCCCGGACGAGCGCCCCGACGCGGTCTCGCGGTGCTCGCCGTTCTTGCCTTGCTCGCTCCGGCGGTCGCGCACGCGGCCAAGGTTCGAGGTCGCGTCGAGGGTTTCCGAAACCTGCTCAATCCGGTGTGGGCGGACGCGCGCGACCCGAAGGCACACGGCTACTCCTTCCGAGAGCAGGTTCCGACCGTCCGTGCCGAGTTTCGTCGCCTCTTCCCCCATGCTCCGAAGGAGATCTGCGTGGCGGCTCTTGCAGCCACACCGCAGAAGGCAACGCCCCCGGTGCTGGTCCGCGTGGGAGGCGGCCGGACCACGCCGGTCACCCTGGTCGCTCCCCCGGGCACTCGCCTCACGTTTCAGAACACCGATCCGTTCAAGCATCGGCTCTACGGCGTCGGCATCAACACCTTCCAGCCGGCGGACACGCAGCGCGGCGGTAGCCGCGACTGGAGCGTGCCCGGTCCCGGAACGTTCGAGATCCGCGATGAGCTCGCGCCGAGCCTCCGGATGTGGGTGATCGGCGAGCCGACCGTGGCGGCGATCGCGTACCCGTCGATGAAGGGCGACTTCGGGCTCACCGTCGAGACGCCCGGCGACTACGTGGTGCAAGCGTTCTTTGCCGGCAAGAAGGTGGGCCCCGCGATCCCGGTCAAGGTCGACCTCGCGGACGTGGATCTCTCCAAGTCGCCGCTCAAGGTCGGTGACGAGAAGGCCGCCGCGGCGGCTGACAAGGCCGAAGCCGAGAAGGCGAAGGCGAGTGATCAGGCGCCGAAGGAAGGCGGCGCGAAGTAGATGCTGCTCTCCCGCTTTTGGTACGTGGTGCTGGCGCTCCTGCTCGGGGCCGGCTTCTTCCTGCTCAACATCGCGTCGAGCATGTTCAACCGAGCCGGGCAGCTCTCGCTCGCTCAGGGGCTCGCCTCCGACGTGCAGGTCGTTTCCTGGTACCTGCGCGACGACGCGCGCCAGCGCGCCGCCCAGCTGATCCCGTTCGCCCTCGACCCCGACATGGCGAAAAACCTGCAGCGTTCGAGCGACAGCGATTCGCGCGTTCCGGGTGACGCCCGCGCGAAGCTCACCGAGGTCCTGAAGCGCGTGAGCGCCCAGATCCCGAAGGAGCTCGCGTTCGACTCGCTGTTCGCCGTCGACCAGCACGGGCGAGTGGTCGCCTCCTTCGGTTATCAGGCGAGCAGCGAAGACTTCGAACTCGGTGGCTACCCGGTGGTGGCCGATGCGCTCCACGGTTACGTGCGCGACGACACGCTGGTGCTCGATCGGCCGTACCGCGTCGTCGCGCGCCCGGTCGAATACGATCTTGCGGCGGCGCCGGCCGGTGCCATCGTCGGTGCGCGCGTGGTGGACGATCGCTTCGCTCGCGAGCTGTCGCAGCGCACCGGTGCCGCGATCGCGTTCTACGCGCACGGCCAGCGCACCGCGGCGGCCGCCCCGGAGGGGTTCACGGTCGCCAATCTCGATCAGATCGTCGGCGATCTCGCCGACCTGGACCAAGACAAGGAGTACAAGGAGAAGGGCCGGAGCGCCGTGCGCGTGATCGGCACCTTGCTGAGCGTGCAGTACACCCGCCTCCCGGGCGAAGCGTGGCAGCTCGGCGCGGGCTACGCGGTGGCGCGGGCTCCGGCCGCCGTGTCGGGGCCGTTCGGCTTCTTCGGCAAGGCGGACGACAAGGACAAGAAGGCGGGCAACCTGATCATCGCCATCCTCCTGGTCATCGTGTTCGGTGGCGCCGGCATCGGCTTCAGCGTGCTCGAACACACGAGGCCGCTCCGCTTGTTCAAGACCGAAGTCGGTAAGCTTGCGGCGGGAGCGATCGAGCAGCTCACCCCCAGTCATTTTCGCGGCATCTATCGCAAGATCGCCTCGGACTTGAACGACGGCGTCGACGCGATCCTCGCCAAGGGCGGAGGGCCGCGGCGCGGCCCGGCCGACTTCAAGGAGGTGCTCGGTGATCTGCCCGATCAGCCGCAGATGAGCGCCTTCAGTTTGCCCGGGGATTCCGCGCCGGGTGAACCGGTCTCGGATCCGTCCTCGCCGTCGCAGCCGCCCCGTGGCCTGCCGAATGCTCCGTCCCGACCCATGCCGGGCCCGCCGGGTGGGCGGCGTCCTCGCCCGTCCCCCCAGGCGCCGGACGTTGCGCCGGTCGGCGATGCGACGATGCCCGAGGGCGGGCTCGCGGCGTGGGGCAGCGGTGATCCCGACGAGGCCGAGTGGCGCGGGGTGTTCAACGACTTCGTGGCGCTCAAGCAGCAGTGCGGCGAGGCCACCGACGGCTTCACCTACGAAAAGTTCGAAGCCAACTTGCGCAAGAGCCGCGAGCGCTTGACCCAGCACCACGGCGCCAAGCGCGTGAAATTCAGCGTTTACGTGAAGGAAGGCCGCGCCGCCCTCAAGGCCAATCCAATCAAGGAATGACCACGGGCGGCGCCTCGTTGCTCGTCACAGCATGACCGAACCCCGCCTCCACAACGTGCTCATCATCGGCTCGGGCCCCGCCGGGCTCACCGCCGCAATCTATGCGGCTCGCGCCAATCTCCAGCCGTTCTGCGTCGAGGGTTTCAACGCGGGCGGCCTGATCCCGGGCGGGCAGCTGATGTTCACGTCCGACGTCGAGAACTACCCGGGTTTCGCCAAGGCCGTCAGCGGTCAGGAGCTGATGGGCGCGTTCCGCGCTCAGGCCGAGCACCAGGGCGCGGAGCTATTGACCGCCGACGTCCAGAAGGTCGACCTCTCGTCTCGCCCGTTCAAGGTCTGGGTGGGGGAGGACGAGAACGTGCTCCACCTCGCCAAGACCGTCATCATCGCGACCGGTGCGCGCGCCAACTACCTCGGTTTGCCGAACGAGGAACTCTTGAAGAACAAGGGCGTGAGCGCGTGCGCGGTGTGCGACGGCGCGCTCTTCCGCGGGCAGAACGTCGCGGTCGTGGGCGGCGGCGACACGGCGATGGAGGAGGCGTCGTACCTTTCCGGCCTGTGCGGCAACGTCACGCTGCTCCACCGGCGCGACGACTTTCGCGCGTCGCGCGTGATGGTGGAGCGCGTGGAAAAGAACCCGAAAATCCGCCTTCTCCGCTCGCACGTGGTGGACGACGTGCTCGACGTTGCGGAAGACCGGGTCACCGGCCTCCGCGTTCGCAACCTGAAGAGCGGGGACGTTTCGACGCTCGAGGTCGGCGCGCTCTTCGTCGCCATCGGTCACACACCGATGACCGAGCTGTTCAAGGGCCAGCTCGCGACGCACCCGAACGGGTACCTGAAGGTCGAGCCCGGTACGGCGAGGACGAGCATCCCCGGCGTGTTCGCGGCCGGTGACGTGGCCGACTGGACGTACCGGCAAGCCGTTACCGCCGCCGGCACCGGCTGCATGGCTGCGCTCGAAGCCGAACGCTTCCTCCAGGCAGAGCACTAGCAGCCCCATGACCGAGCCGGAGGCCGATCCGCTCACCGAACTTCGAGAGCTTTCGGTCCTGATCCGGGCGCACGTCGAGTGGCTGAGCGCCACCGGCGTGACGGGCATCGAGCGCGGACAGGGAGCGATCGCGCTCCCGGAAGCCGACGAGCCGCGCCCGGCACAGCGCGCCGTCGGTCCGGCGGCCACGGCCCCGGCTCCGGCCCCGTCGCGTCCAGCCGTCGTCGTGCCGGCGGCCCCCGTCGCGCGGCCGGCCCCCGCCGTTCGGCTCGAAGCACCCGAACGGCAGCGCCGGCTCGAGGTGCTCGCCGAAACGGTCCGCGGCTGCACGCGCTGCGGCCTTCACGCCGCGCGGACGCAAACCGTGTTCGCCCGCGGCACCGGCGAGTCGGGCCTCTGCTTCGTCGGCGAGGGGCCCGGCGCGGACGAAGACGCGCAGGGTTTCCCTTTCGTCGGCAAGGCGGGGCAGTTGCTCGACAAGATGATCGCCGCGATGGGCTTTTCGCGTGACGAGGTCTACGTCTGCAACATCGTCAAGTGCCGGCCGCCGAACAACCGTAAGCCGGAGCCCGAGGAGATGGCCGCCTGCATGCCGTACCTGGCCGAGCAGCTCACCGTGCTGGGCCCAGAGGTCATCGTCGCGCTGGGTGCAACGGCCGTGCAGGGCCTGTTCGGCACCGGTGAGGGCATCACGCGGCTACGCGGTCGCTGGAAGCTCTACCAGGGCGCGATCCCGGTCATGCCGACGTTCCACCCCGCGTTCTTGCTCAGAAATCCTGCCGCAAAGAAGGAGGTCTGGGACGACCTCCAGGCCGTGCTCCGGCAGATGGGGCGCGCCCTGCCGGCACGGCGCTGAGGCGAGGTCCGGGTCCGTGTCCGCGACGCGCGAGGTGCTTCGGACGGCGGCGCGCGTCGTGCTCGTGCTGGCGGCGCTCCTACCGTTCTTGCCCGCCCTGGTCGAAGGCCTGCCGGTCCTCGGCAAGCTCGGGCACGCGCTCGACGCCTGGTTCGGCTACCAGTGCGAGCGCGATCCGTCGCGCATGCTCGGCGTGGGCAGCGTCTGTGCGCGGTGCGTCGGGATCTACGTCGGGCTCGGACTCGGAGCGCTGATCGCGCGCCCGCGCGCTTCCTCGGTTCGCCCCCTGCGTGCCGCCGTCGCCGCGGGTCTCGTGCTCCTCCTCCTTGACGTGGGCAGCGAGCTGTTCGGCTTCCGCCCCGCCTGGGCACCGCTACGGGTCTTTTCGGGCCTCGCGTTCGCGTACCCGGTCGGGCTCGTCGCGGTCCATGCCCTCGCGCGGCACCCCGTGGGGGCGGAATTTGCTACTCCGACGGCCCGGCGCGGTCCGAAGTGCAGTCGTACATAGCCGGCGCACGGTAGGGGACAGTTGGGTCCGGAGGGGGCTCGAGGTAGATACCGCTTTGGCAGCCCGACATTTCCGAGTGCAACACGGCACTGTAGGTCCGTGAGGCGTCCGCGTAGGAAGGCCACTCGAACTCTGCGCGGCACCAGGTCGTTCTGCAGTCGACTCCGACGAACTTGAAGCCGTTTCGTTCCGCCGCCTGGCCCAGCTCCGCCGCGGCCTTCTCGTTCTTGGCCGCCGCCCACGCCGGATCCTTCGCTTCGGCGGCGTGGGTTTCTCGCCATTGCCGGTGCCTCTCGATGACGGCAGCTCGCTCCGCAACCGGGTCAGGGAGTGGCTCAGCGTTGGGTTCGCGGGAGCCGGCGCGATCGTCGGTTCCCGCGTCCTCGAGTTGAGCGAGCCTTTGGGCGAGCAGCTGTTGCTCACGGGCGAGCTTCTGGACCCGGGGATCGCTGCTAGGCAGCCGTTTGCTGGCGGCCTCCGGGGCGGCATGGGCCTGCGGCTCGATGGGGCTACGTTGCGGGTCTCGCAGCACGATCGTGACGACGACGCCACTCAGCGCGCCGGCGATGACCGCACCCACGAAACCCGCAAGGCGTGCGGATTGCATGGCTTTCTGGCGCTCAGGGAATCGCCCACCAGACCCCGCGGACCGTGCTCGCCCCGAGTGTAGAGTGGTATTGTGGGAGCACCACGAGCACGTAGGGGAAATGACTGGTGATAAGCTGCCACTTCGCCCGGGAGGGCGAGAGCTGGTATTGGCCTGTGCCCGTGCCCGACATGGCGGGGTCGCCGCACTCACCACCGGTGCTGTCAAAGTACGTGAAGCATGCCTTGGTGATGACATACTGGGAGTTGTGCCGATCCTCTCCATGTATGTTCAGGACGCTGACGCTCTCTTTTTTGAAGTCGCTGTCCTCTTGGATCGGACAGACGAAATCGACCCAACCGGTGGAGTTATTCTGCAGACCACTGGCGAGCTTATAGATTGCTGTGGAATTCGCCGGGGGTTCACACGACAGCCCGGACACGCGTCGCCAGGCCGCATCGGCGAGCGATGGTGCAAAAATCGCGGCAGACATCCCCATAGAAACAGTGAACAACCCGAGCAATTTGTGCCTGTACATTGAACAACCTCCTCCGCGGGAGCGTTCAACGCCCCCTCATGGCGGAAACATATCGACCTGAGGTGGGCCCAGCAAGGGAATAGTTTTCCGCCGACGGGCGGTATCAGATCGGCATGTTGCGCAAGCCGAACTCCACAGCGAGATGGGATGTCGGCGGCAGCTCGCCGTCCGGCGGACCTGCGCAACCTGCGCAACCTGCGCAACCAAACCTTGGCATTGGTTGCGACAGAGGGGGTTGGCTCAGAGACCCATCGTGAAGCCGAGCGACGGCTGGATGACGAAGCCGCTCGCGGGGAGCAGGTACATGAAGTTCACGTTGAGCTGGATGCCCATGTTGTCCTTGAACGCGAACACGCCACCGACGCCCGCGGTCGCGAAGCCCTGGCCCATCTTCTTCCAGCCGTCGACCGGCACCGGCGTGTACTTCTGGTAGTCGTAGTAGCCCTTGCCCTGGCGGCACTGCTCGTAGGGGCTCAGCTCGTCACCGTCGAGCACGTCGGGGTTGTCAGGATCCCAGGGAATGTTCTGACTCAGCTCGTCGCCCGGCTTGGTCGTGTTCACGCCGGCGTCCGTGCAGTCGTACTCCGGGATGCTCACCTTGGCGTCGACCTGGCCCATGCCGCCGCCGGCGGCGACGTAGGCGCGGAACTTCGAGGTGAGCGGCAAGAACCACCACTGGCCTCTGATCTCGAGGTGGAACGGCAAGAATGGGGTGCCGCCCGTTCCCTTCGCGTGCGCCTGCACCGGCATGCCGTTGGGAGGCCGCGTCACCTTTTGTCCCGCCGGTGGCCCACCACTGAAGGCGTAGCCGACCCGCGCGCCGATCGTCAGGCTCGGGAGGAACGCGCGATCGTACGAGAGCAAGAGCCGCTGCGTCGCGAGCACCATCCCTTGCTGGATGCCGTCGCGGTACGGATACGGTGTGTGGACGAAGGGCTCGTCGGTCGTGCCCTCGTAGAAGCAGGCGTAGTTCGACGTTTTCTGGCCCAGGTTCGAGTCGCAGACGTTGTTGCCGCCGACGATGGCGAAGTCCTGAGCGAAGTGGATGCCGAGCCAGTTCTTCTTGAACGGGGCTTTCGGTCCGAGATCCTCCGCGTCGCCAGCGATGTCGCACTTTCCGTTGATGCAGGTGCCGGTCGAGCAGTCGGCGTTGGTCTCGCAGCTCGGCGCCGTTTCGCACGTGCCGTCCGTGCACAGGAGGCCGCACTTACACTGGACGGAGTTCTCGCAGGCGGCGCCCCAGTCCTTCTCCCCGCGGCCTTCGCAGCCGTCTTTCTTGCCGCTATCGCAGCCCGGAAAATCGGGCGGGCAGTCGCCGGTGGCCTGGCAACGCTCGGGCGCCTCTTCGCCGTCGAACGCCGGCGGCTCTGCGGCCACGCCTTCGGCGATCTGGAACTCGTTCGGTGCCTGCTTCGTGCCCCAGGTGTCGACCTGCTCTCCCGAGGTGTCCTTTGCCCGCACATAGACGCGGAGCGTCCCGGCGATGCCGGTCGCGTCGCAGGGGATCGTCGCCCGAAAAACGTCCCCCTTCTTCTGCATCGGGAGCGTCTTCCACGTCTCCGACCCGAAGGCCTTGTACTTGACCTCCATCGTCGCGACTTCCTCGTCGCTCTGACACTGGACCGGGATCTTGCGGCGGGTTTCGATGTCCGTGACGCTCGGCGTGCATTCGAGGCCGCCCCCGCCGCCGGTCGGCGTCGCAGCCGGTTCGGGTTCGGCCGGCTCGGGCGCCGCCGCCGCTGCTCCTCCACCGACGACCGCGCTGAACGTCGCCTGCGTCTCGGGCGTGGCGAGCACCAGATCGAGCTTGACGTTCGGGTCCGCCGCGGCGGCCTTCTGGAACGCTTCCTTCGCACCCGGCTGGTTGTTCTTGCCGCTGCCGCGCACGATGCCGACGTACATCCACGCGCGCCCGAACACCTGAGGGCTGCACTTGTCGCCGCACGCGTTGATCGTGCCGAGCAGCACGCCTTCGGCTTTCTCGAAGTCCGTGGCGACGTAGTGCTGGTTGATCGCTTCGTCGATCTTCTTGTTGGCGGCGGTGTCACGCGTGTATTGCGCGGACGCAGGTGCGGCAATCAGCGTGACGAAGGCAATGAAGAGCAGCCGGTACAGTCGTCGAAACAAGAGTCCTCCCAGGATTTGGGGCAGATCGGCGGAGCGTAGCATCGTGCTAATGCCCGGGCCGCGTCAGCCGATCAGCGTCACGGGCTCCCACCCGTCTTCGGGCAGCCTTCTTTGACGCCTTCGGTCCGGATGAACTGGACCCGGCGGTTCAGAGCACGGTTCTGGTCGGTGGAGTTGTCCACCAGCGGCCGGTCGAAGCCGTAGCCGATCGAGGTCAGGCGCTCGGTCGCGACGCCGTGCGCGATCAGGTACTTCCGGACGCTGCCCGCGCGGCGATTGCTGAGATCCTTGTTGTACTTGGCACCACCGCGGTTGTCGGTGTGGCCCTGAACTTCGAGCTTGATGTCGCCGTTCTTGGCAAGCACCTCGACCACGGCGTCGAGGATCGGGAAGCTCTCGGGCCGGATCTTGTCCTTGTTGTACTCGAAGTGGATCTGCTGCGTGATCTTGACCTCGCAGTCGGTGACGACGACGAGCGACGGCTTGACTGGGCAGCCGAGCGGCTCCTGGTCCGTCGACCCTGGCTCGTTCGGGCACTGATCCTTCACGTCGACGACGGTGTCCTTGTCGTTATCGGGATCGGGGCAGCCGTCTTCGTCCTCGAAGCCGTCCGGATCCTCGGGCTCGTTCGGGCACTTGTCCGTGCTGTCGAGCAACGTGTCGAGGTCGTTGTCGACCTCCGGGCAGCCGTCGTCGTCGAGGTAGGTGTCGCGATCCTCCGGCTCGATGATGCAAGCGTCGATCGAATCGACCAGCCCGTCGCCGTCGGTGTCCGGATCGGCGGGCGCAATCGTGTCGACGAACGCCCGTTCCGCGCAGTATTGCGGGGGCGACATGTCGAGCGCGGCCTGGGCGTTCGGCGCCGCCTTCCAAAGGTGGGACTGGGCCTTCGAAACGAAGCCCTGATCGAGCTCGAGCGTGGCGAACCGCAGCTGGCTACGCGCCGTCGCCAATTCTCGCGGGGCGCAGCGCATGGCGCCGTTTCGCTCGGCTTGCTCGACGATCTTCTCGAGACCCGCGATTTGACCGCGCATCTTCGGTGCCTGCGCGCAGCCCACGGCGAGCAGGCCCAGCGAGAGCAGGGCGAGCAAGCGATTGAAGCGGGTCATCGGCCGGCCCCGCGGTGCGCGTCGCGAGCGAGCTGGATTGCCTTTTCCGCGTATTGCTCGCCAATTTCCGCGAGCTCGACGGCATCGCTGTAATCGCCCTCGCTCGCCTCGGTCTGTGCCTTATCGATGTGTTCGAGGGCGAACCAGTACTCGTAAGGCGCGTACTCCTCGGCGCCGAGTTCGTGCGCTTCTTCGAGCTTGGAAGAAGCGGCGTTCACTTGGACCGCGTAGAGCGTGTTGCCGCACGCACCGAGCGTCAGCGGAAACGCGGCGACGACGCCGAGGACGACGACGCGAAAGGTCGTCACGCACGCTCCGGTCAAAACTCGGAGGCTCGACGGCGGGAAGCTGGGAGGCGGGGAGATGGGCATCGGTTCGTCGCGACCCGGCCGTCGCTTTTCAGCGGGAACGCTAGCAATTGCCCGAAGTTTCCGTCAACCTCGCGTTTCGATAGGGCGCGAAGGCTCGTACGCTGGGCCTGCCGAACGGGGCCCGGCCTGGTGTCGGCGATTCGGTGAATCGCCTCGCAGGGACATGGGGCCACAGGGCCGTAGGGCGGCCCCTTCCGGCCAAAGCGAGACGGCCGCCTAGATATGCTCTAAAGGCGCCGGTACACGCCGACGACCTTGCCGAGCAGCATCGTTGACTTGAAATCGCTCGCCCGGACCAGGATGGGTGCCATCTTGGCGTTCGCCGGCTGAAAGCGCACGTAGTCGCGCTCCGGGTAGAAGTACTTCACCGTGGCCTCGTCCCCGATCAGCGCGACGACGATGTCTCCGCGCTCGGCCATGGCCTGCTTGCGGACGAAGATGTAGTCGCCGCCCAGGATTCCCGCGTCAATCATCGAATCCCCCGCGACGCGGAGGCCGAAGATCTCGCGCCCGCCGCGGATGAGCATGCGATCGACCCGCACCGTGTCGATGACATTTTCCTCGGCAAGGAGGGGGAGCCCGGCGGCGACTCGGCCGAGCACCGGCACGTCGAGAATGTCCTCTTCCGTGAGCGGGGGACGCGTGACATGGGGGAGGCTCTCTTCCACGAGCTTGAGCGCCCGGCTCTTCATGTCTTCGCGCCGCAGGTAGCCCTTGCGCTCGAGTGCCCGGAGGTGGTCGTTGACCCCGTTGGTCGAGCGGATGCCCATGTATTCTCCGATTTCTCGCAAGGTGGGGGGGTAACCCCTCTCCCCAATCGACTTGCGGATGAAATCGAGAGTCTCTTCCTGGCGCTTGGTCAGGCCCTGCATGGCCCCCCGAATCTACTGAACGGGTGTTACGAAGTCAAACTTTCCGGGTTCAAACGTTTAGGTAGCTCCCTGGAGCGCCCGCGCCGCCGCCCTGGAGCGCCCGCGCCACCGCGGGCGCGGATCGCAGAGCCGATTTCGCAAGACGGACAGGGCGAGGGCCGGGCGGCTGGACCGCTGGGGCTTAGAACTTCCCGCTCACAGACAGGAAGGTGAGCTTGTCGTTGGTCTCGCGGAGGCGGCTCACGAGCATGCGGACGATGCTCCAGAGGACCTCGTAGGCGAGGTCCTTGTGGAGGAAGAGGAGGTCGTCGAAGCCGTCCTTCGGGATCGCCAGCAGGCGGCAGCGCTCGTGGACGCGGGCGTCGGCCGAGCGGGCCGACTCGTCGAGCAGCGCCATCTCTCCGAACATCTGGCCCGGGCCGAGCACCGCCAGTGCCTCCTCCCCCATACCGGGCACCTCGCGGCTGATCCGCACCTTGCCCTCGAGGATCAGGTAGAGCTTGTCGCCGGCATCGCCGTGCTGAAAAATCTTCGTCCCGAGGGCGTGGGTTTCCTCGGCGGCGACCTTGGAGATCAGCTCCAGGGCCGAGGGCTTGAGCCCCGAGAAGAGCTCGACGCGAGCGAGCTGCTCCAGGCGATCGTTCATCCCAACGCGCAGCTTACCCGGAAAAGCCCGAAGCCCCCAAAGGGTTTACGAGCTCTACCGACGTGGCTAGAGCTCTCTGCTCTTCCTCGGCAGGGTTACTCGATGCGCTCTAGCGCGTGAACGTGACGGTGAAGGGTGCCGTCGTTTGTTCGATCGGCTGACCCGCACGGTTCAGCCCCGGCGTGAGGACCTTCCGAAGCGCGCAGTTTCGCGCGGCGGAACCGAACCCGAAACCGGGGTCCTTCAGCACGGTCACCGAGCGCGCGCGGCCGTCGGGTTTCACGGTGACGGCGATGCTCACGCGGGCGTAGTCGACACCTTCTTGGTCGGCCTCGCTCGGAAAGGGGCAGTCCGACCAGTCCGTCGAGACGGGCGAGGGCGCGCGCGTCATGTCCTTCGCGGCCGCTGCTGGGCCGACAGGCAAGCGCGTGGCCGGGCCCGAGCCGGTCGGCGCCGCCGCCACCGAGCGGACGGCGGTCTTCGACGTGCCGGCGCTGGCGGTGACGCCCCCCGAAAAGCGGTCCCCGGTGCCGGTGACGAACCCGTCGCCCGTGAGGTCGAGCGGCTCGTCGGGGTCAGGCTCTGCCGTCAGCACCTTGCCCGCTTCGGCGGCGGCCGGCGGCGGTGCGCTCGCCTGAGCGGCGCGCGGTGGCGGGGGGGTCGGATCCTTCTCCGGCTCCGGCTCGGGAGGCGGTGGCTCCGGCGGCGGCGGCGGCGGTGTCAGATCGATGTCGACCTCGGATTTCAATCGCTCGCGCATGTCGACGCGCACGGAGCGGGCGAGCTCCGCGAGGTGCGGGAGCGAGTTGGCAGCGCGCGCGCCGGCGGTGCCGTGCGCGCCGAGCGCAACGGCGAGGCCGACCCAGAACGCGATCCAGTTGCGGCGGTCGAGGCCGAGGACCCGCGCGAAGGGTTCGACGGGAGGAGGCTCGTCGCGCGCTTCTGGAATCCTCGACGGAGCGTTCATGCGCGCCCTATTTCGGCGCCTCGACCGGGACGCCGGTGTCGTTCGGGCTCACGGCGAACGCAATCTTGGCGATGCCGGCTCGCTTCAGGAGGTCGAGCACGTGGATCACGCGCCCGTGCTCGACTTTCTTGTCGGCGCGGATGACGGCCCGAAGATCCTTGTTTCGGGCGTGAGCGGCCTTGCCGAGCGGCAGGATCGCCTCGTCGTTCGCGATCGCTTCCGAATCCACCCGCGTGCGACCGTCGGCGCCGAGCTCCACGGAGAACACCGTCTGCACGGATTCTCCGCTTGCCGCCTTCGGTAGGTCCATCGGCATACCCTGCGAGACGATGATCTTCGCCGTGACCATGAAGATGATCAGCAGCACGAGCGTCACGTCGACCAGCGGCGTGACGTTGATGCCTACGATCGCGTCGTCGTTGTCCCCGTTGCTGCCGCTGCTGGCCATCTAGTCCTCGGTCGGGCTCTCTTGCCGCGTGCCGTTGTTCTCACCCACCAGGTGTGAGAGTAGCACGTGGGACAGGGCGTCGGTGTTGGCGAGGATCGAGCGCGAGATGCGCTGGTAGTAGTTGTACATGGCGACCGCGGGGATCGCGACGGCCAGGCCGATGGCGGTCGCCACGAGCGCCTCGGCGATCGCGGTCATCACTTCCGTCGGTGCTGAGAACGCGCTGTCCTTCGCCGCCATTCCCGTCGTTTTTTGGCCGAGGGCCTCGAACGCCTGCACGACGCCGATCACGGTGCCGAACAGGCCGATGAACGGCGCGTTGTTGCCCAGCGTGCCGAGGAAGGCCAGCCGCCGCTCGAGTTTCATGCGCTGGAGTGCCTGTGCACCCTGCATCGCCTCGTCCGCGGCGCGCGCACCGCGATCGGCTTCCAGCAGGCCGGCGACCACGACGGCCGCCTCCGCGCTCGGCGACTGCTCGAGCAGCTTCTGCGCGCCGTCGAGATCGTCCTCGCGCAGGCGCTCCCGGAGCCTGGTGGCGAGGGTCGCGATGTCGTCACGGAGCGACCAGTAAAACCACCCGCGCTCCAGCATGATGGCGACGGAAATCACGCTCAGCGCGATCAGGAGCCACATGACCCACCCCGCGCCGAAGTTGGTCATCAATCGTTGCAGCCATTCAACCAAGTTCATCGTGATCCTCGGGAATCTAGTCGGGTCATGCGTAGGGCCAACGTTCGGCCTTGCCCAGCGGCAAACGGGCGGCTCGTAGCACAGGCGCGAGGGGCCGGGCCCCGGCCTCCGGGCCTTTCCCGGGTTTCGGCGCTTTTTTCGGGAGCTCGCGCCGGGTTACTGGCCTTACGGCTCACAGCTCGTGGGGCATTAGATCGTACGGAGAGCGGAAGAACTGCTGGGGCGAGTACGCCCTGAGGCACGACACGCGGCGCATATAGATGTCCGCGTAGAGGTCGACCTGGAGCCCGAAGCTCGACATCTCGCTCTGTTCCTTGAGGAGTGAGCCCCAGTAGGGATGAAACTGTGACGACACGCGCTCGGACCGGGCGTCCGCCTCGGCCAGGTTCGCGCGGAGCTCGGTGCGCACGCGGTCGAGCGCTCGCTTCACCTGGACGCGCTCCGGATCGGTCGTCCCCTCGTTGCCGCCACGCGTGATGTCCTTGAAGCGGCCTTGGTAGAAGCGGAGCTCGTCCTCCAGCCGTTCTCGTTGCTCTTCGAGCTCGCGCTGGCGCCGGAGATCGAGGGTGGAGGATTCGTAGGCGGCGACCTCGTCGCCGAGCTCCTGGATGATCATGGCCGTGTACCACGAGGTCTCTTTTTTCGAGCGCAGGATGTCGCCGAAGATGTGGTCGCCGACGTAGAGGATGCTCGAGCCGGGGACGTCGAGCAGGCGCTCGAACTCCTCGAGATTGCCGCCCTCGTACGTCTTCCCCCGCTCCAGCGTGCCGCGCACGGGCCTGAGTTCGTCGCCGTCGCGTTCCATCAGTGGCCGCCCGTCCTGGAACCAGGACGGCTTCTTGGCCGAGCAGATCACGAACTCGAAGAAGTGACGCCAGCTCGGGTACTCCGGCATCGCCTCCGAGAGGAGGTACGTCATCATCTGGTCGGTGTAGCTGTACGGCGAGTTCGTCAGCAAAAAGAGGCCTTTTCCCGCCGAGCGCAGCTTGTGGAGCGTGCGGGCGAGATCCTTGTCGCGGTCCATGAACTCGTCGAACGCCGCGGTGACGATCGCGTAGACCGTGCCGTCCGCGTGGGCCTCGTCGATCGAAGCGCGCACGTCCTGGAACAACCGGTCGTAGTCGACTGGCTCGCCGCGAGCTTCGAACGCGCTCACGACGGCCGAGTAGCTCGTCACCTCGCTGAGCGCGAAAAGGGTGTCGATCCAGTGGTAACGCGGGGTGTGGGGGCGAATGCGCTTGTCGTGGTAGAGCGCCGCGAGCTCTTCGCGCGGCAGGCGGCGAAGGCCGTGATAACCGCGGTGGACGACCTTGTAGCGGTCCATCTTCAGCACGTGACCGTGCTTTCGATCGACGAGCAGACCACGGATCGGGAAGTGCGGATCGACCTTGAGATCCTTCAACCACGTCGGGTAGCCGCGGCGAATCAGTCGCTCGACCGTGAGCTCCACGCTGAGGGCGTCCATCCGGTCCTGGCGGTAGATCGCCAGCGTGTAGTCCATGTCGAAGCCAATCCACTCGATGCCCGACAGACGAAGGTCGCGGTTGACGAACACGCGGTCCGCGCGCGGGATCTTGTTCGGCTGCGACGGCGCCCCGGTGAGTCCGTCGAGAGGAAGCAGCAGCTGGTTGATGGCCAATCGACTCTCGGAACTAGGATCGTAGCACCGCCTTCGATCGACGGCAGAGCGCGCCGACCGAGCTCGGCCGGCGAGACGACCTGTGGCGCGGTGCTGTCCTCGGGGGCGTCCCGCCCCCGGAAAAATGGCTCCGCCATTTTTCTCCCCCTCACCCGCTTCGCGGGTGGCTAGAGCTCCGCAACTCCTCACGAGGTCGCGAGATGCGCTCTAGCTTCGCAGTCCGACGCCGTGGCCGGACGTGATCGCGGCGAGTGAGAGCTTATTTCCGGCGTCCCGGTAACCGCCCTCGAACGGGTCGCGTTTCAGGAACATCGGCGTATCGAGGTCGACGTAGCTGAAGCCGCCGAGGCCGCCCGCGAGGCACGCCGACGTGCTCATCGCGAGCCGTGTCTCGACCATGCCGCCGATCATCAGCCCGAGCCCCATCGCCCGCGCGGCGAGGGCGACGTCGAGCGCGCCGACCAGCCCGCTCTTCATGATCTTGACGTTGACCACGTCGGCGGCGCCGGCGAGCACCACCCGCGCGAGGTCCTCCCTCGTGCGCACGCTTTCGTCGGCCGCCACCACGGCGCCCGCCCGCCGCACGGCGGCGAGGCCCTCGAGGTCGTCCTTCGCCGTCGGCTGCTCGAACAGAAGCACCCGCTCGCGCAGCGGGCCGAGTGCCTCGTAGAGACCGATCGCTTCTTTTTCCGTCAGGCTCGCGTTCGCGTCGAGGACGAAGCGCGCGTCGGGAGCGGCCGCGGCCGCCGAACGCAGCCGCCCGAGATCGTGCTCGCGCGGGGCGCCGCCGATCTTGACCTTGAGCACCGAAAAGCCGCTCGCCCGGGCGCGCGAGGCCTGTTCCGAGGCCTGCGCCGCGTCACCGGTCGTCAGCGTGATGTCTGTCTCGAGCTCGGCCTGCACCCCGCCGAAGAACGCGAACAGCGAGATCCCGGCGTGCCGCGTCAGCGCGTCGAGCAATGCGGTTTCGAAGGCGCAGAGCGCGCTCGGCGTCGACGAAAGAGCGTCGGCAGCCACGCGCGATGCGGCGCGCCAGTGCGCGATCTCGAGGCCGACGAGGGTGTCGCGCGCCGCCTCGAGCGCGGCTTCGGCGTGCGCCCGCGTCTCGCCGTTGACGGCGGGAAACGGCGCGGCTTCGCCGATGCCGACCGTGCCGTCGTCGCACCGAAGCTCGACGAGCAAGTTCTCGGCCAGGGTTTGCGCGCCGGTCGCGATCCCGAACGGCTCGTTGAGCTCGAGATCGAGACGGCGCAGGACGAGCTCGGCGACGCGCGGCATCGCGATAGGCTACACTTCTCGAGCGTGCTCCCGCTCGGCATTCTGGTCACCGGCGAACCGGTCGACGCCGTCGGCCGGGCGCGCGGTTCGTTCGCGGATCTCTTTCGCTCTGCCCTCGCCGGGGTGTGGCCGGGGGGGCTCGTCGTGCGCGACGCGCGGGAGGGGCAGGGCTTCGTCGCCGGAGAGTTCGCCGGCGTCGTCATCACCGGTTCGCCCGAAAGCGTGACCACGCGGGCGTCGTGGATCGTCGAGGCCGAACGCGGGGTGCGCGCCGGCGTCGAAGCGGGGCTCCCGACGCTCGGGGTGTGCTTCGGTCACCAGCTTCTTGCCCAGGCGCTCGGCGGCGAGGTCGAGCAGAACCCCCGCGGTCGCGAGATGGGCACCGTCGGCGTGAGGCTCCTCGCCGACGATCCGCTGCTCGCCGGGTTGCCGCCGACGCTCGAGGTGAACATGAGCCATCGCGATGCCGCAACGCGGCTCCCCCCGGGTTCGGTGGTGCTCGGAGCGACCGAACTCGACCCGAACGCGCTCGTGCGCTTCGGCGAGCGCGCGATCGGCATGCAGTTTCACCCCGAGTTCGACGCCGGAGTCATGCGCGGGTACATCGACGCGAGACGTCCGGTGCTCGCGGCCGAGGGCATCGATGCCGACCGGCTCCGCGCCGAGGACGCACCGCTCGCCGTCGAGCTCCTCCACCGCTTCGTCCGGCTCGCCGCCGGAGCCTAGGCGCGGGCGCGCGCCCCGGTTTCGGGCGTTCACGTTGCCAGGCCGCGTTGCCGACGCTATGAGGCCGCGACCATGGGCTTTTCGTGCGGCATCGTCGGGCTCCCGAACGTCGGTAAGAGCACGCTCTTCAACTCGCTTTCCAGCGCCAAAGCCGAGGCCGCGAACTTTCCGTTCTGCACGATCGAGCCGAACGTCGGCGTCGTCACCGTGCCCGACGAGCGGGTGGAAGCGCTCGCCAAGGTCTGCAATCCCCAGAAGAAGGTCTACACCTCGATCCGCTTCGTGGACATCGCGGGCCTGGTGCGCGGCGCGTCGAAGGGCGAGGGGCTCGGCAATCAGTTCCTCTCGCACATCCGCGAGGTCGACGCCGTGGCGCACGTGGTTCGCTGCTTCACGGACGACAACGTCACGCACGTCGAGGGCCGGGTCGATCCGGTGGCCGACATCCAGACCATCGACACCGAGCTCTGCCTGAAGGACCTCGACACGGTGACGAAGCGCCTCGACCGCGCGCGCAAGCAGTCGAAAAGCGGTGACCCGGTCGAGCGCCTCGCGGTCACGCTGTGCGAGCGCCTGAGCGGTCACCTCGACCAGGGCCGCCCGGCGCGGTCGTTTTCGCTCGACGACAAAGAGCGCGACATCGTGCGCGAGCTATCGCTCTTGACGGCGAAGCCGGTGTTCTACGTCGCCAACGTCGACGAGGCGTCACTCGGCAAGCTCGAGGAAAACCGGCACTACGTCGCGCTCGTCGCGCACGCGAAGGCGGAGGGCTCGCGCGTGGTGTCGATCTCGGCCGCGCTCGAGGCGCAGATCGCCGAGCTCGAGCCGGCGGAACGCCCCGAATTCCTCGCCAGCGCGGGCCTGAGCGAGCCGGGGCTCAACGCCGTCATCCGCACCGGGTACGAGCTCCTCGGCCTGATCACCTTCCTCACGGCCGGCGAGCAGGAGGTGCGCGCGTGGACGGTGCGTCGCGGCGCGACGGCGCCGCAGGCGGCCGGCGTGATCCATACCGACTTCGAGCGCGGCTTCATCAAGGCGGAAGTGATCTGGTGGGAGGACTACGTTTCGCTAGGCAGCGAAGCGAAGTGCCGCGAAGCCGGCAAGCTTGCGATCGAAGGCAAGGACTACGTCGTCCGCGACGGCGACGTCGTGCACTTCCGTTTCAACGTCTAGGGGCAAGGCAAGGACGGGAGCTGGGGGTCGGGGAGGGCGCGCGAGGTGCGGTGCTCACGCACTGCGACCGATGCGCACCGCGGCCCGAGGTTCCGGAAGTGGACATAGCTCAGAGGCTATATTGGGCTGCCCGTCGCCCCCAACAGCAGGCTCCTAGCGCTGCTCGATCGGTCGTTCCGCCGATCCGCCTAGCCCCGCGCGGATCTCGGCCAGGCTCTCCACGGCGACGGGGCCGCCGAAGTAGCCGGCGAAGCGCGCGAGCCACACGCCGAGGACGAGGACGGCCAAGCCCGTGAAGGCGAGCGTCGCGGGCCGACCCGTCCACCACCCCGGCGGCACGATGTACCGGCCCGGCCCGCGCACGTAGTCGATGAGCACGATGGCCATCGCACCGGCGAAGAGCGGCCCGAGGAGCGGCGCGAGGGGATGAAAGTGGAGCGCGTCCGAAACGTGACCGTGCAAGAGGGCCCAGCTGGCACGCGTGAGGCCGCAGCCCGGACACGGCACGTCGAAGATCAGCGCCGTCGGGCAAAATGGCGGACCGAAGACGGCCGCGAGCGGGCCGAAGACGACGAGCGTGACGGCGAGGAGCGCGCGGCGAGCCTGGGCCCGATCCACGTCGCTACCGCCTGCTCAGGGTGGCGGCGCCCCGCCGCCGGCCGCCTGCCAGATCTCGTTCAGGTCGAGCGGGATGAAGTAGAGGCCGACGAACAGGTAGAGGACGGGGTGGGCAACCTGCGCGCCCGGGACGCCGGCCATCTGCTTGGCTTCGAGGATCTTGGGCGGCAGCTTCCACATCTCGATCAACCCGAGGATCGGGATAAAAAAGAAGATGGGGTTGATGTCGTCCTTGCCGCGGAACGCCTTGAGCTCGCTCATCATGCCCCAGAGCTGGATGATGGCGTAGACGAAGCAGAGCATGCTGATGACGAGCACCATCACGGGGTTTCTCGTCTTGCCGACCGGCCCGCGGCCGCCTGCGGGAACCATCGCGCCTGGTGCGCCGTACGGGGCAGGCGCTCCGTAGCCGCCAGGTCCGGGGGCTGCGCCGTAGCCCTGCTGTCCGGGGGGCGGGCCGTAGCCGGGCGGAGGTGCACCGAAGCCACCCTGGGGTGCCCCGTACCCGGGTTGACCGGGCGGAGGAGCAAAACCTCCAGGTCCCGGGGGCTGGCCGTAGCCGCCACCGGGGGGCGGAAAGCCCGGGCCTCCCGCGGCGGGCGGTGGCTGGCCGTAGCCGGGTGGGGGCTGCTGACCAAAGCCGTGACCACCGGGCGGGGCGCCGTAGGGACCGCCACCAGGACCGTACGGGTTGAACCCGACTCCGGCCGGATCGGCGACCATCGTGCCGCCGAGGGGGTTCACCCCTGGGGGATGCGCCGCAGGCGGGGGGTTCATCCCGGGGGGAGGCGCCACATGAGGCGGTGCGCCCATTCCGTGTGGTGCGCCCATGCCGGGCGGTGGTCCACCCATGCCGGGTGGTGGTCCACCCATACCAGGCGGCGGCCCCATTGGAGCGGCAGCGGGCGGGGCGCCAAACTGTCCTGGCTGGGGCGCGCCAGCCGGGGGAGGGTGCGCACCGGGCGGCGGCGCGTTCGCGCCGAGTGACGGCGGTGCGACGCCGAGCATGGTGCCCTTGAGCACCGGCCGGCCGGCTGTGCCGGCGCCGCCTGCCGCGGGCGGTGCAGCCGCTGGCGGGGCGGCGGGTGGCGCCGCTGCCGGCGCAGGGGCGCCGGGCGCACCGGGCGGGCGGTTGATGCCCGCCGGCGCGTTCATCATCAGCATCGTCCCTTTGAACTTGGGGGCTGCCGCACCCTTCAGGTTGAACCCGCACTTCTTGCAGGTCGTCGCCGCGTCGTCGTTCTCAGTCCCACAGTTCGGACAAAACACAC
>Ga0315912_10000270_pt1 | contig 107209 bp, 95 predicted proteins | sample VfabasoilMG_FD_204469 | JGI IMG/M metagenome (GOLD analysis project Ga0315912, IMG submission 204469) | Garden soil microbial communities collected in Santa Monica, California, United States - V. faba soil | ecosystem: Environmental > Terrestrial > Soil > Garden | place: USA: California... | reverse complement strand
TGGCATTCATCAAAAAGCAATCGTCGAGGAAATTGCGTTTGCGGTATAACTGGGCCAGCACGTAGGTAAGGGCGCTGGAAGTCTTGAGTCCCGAAAGCGTCTCATGGGGCTTTTTGACTTCGGTGAATACATCGGTACGCAGCCCCTTTTCATTCAGGGTATATTTTTTCAGCACAAGGGGTTCTGCTTCCACAAGGTAGGAAACGTCGTTGGTAAAGGGCCTGTAAAAACCCCCGTCGTTCCGGAATACCTGCAGGCGGATGCGGCCGTTCCCTTTGAGCTGGTTCACCTGGTCGAGGTGGCGGATCATCAGGTAGAGGTTATGAAAATTCAGGTCGGCATGTTCGTTCATGCCCAGGTATTTCATGCCGGCGGAGAGGCGGGCCAGGTGCTTTTCAAGATAGAGGATTTCGCCGTTCATCAGGCGGATCGTTTCAAACAAGGCATCGCCGTAGCGAAAAGCCCGGTTGGGAGAAGACAATACCGGTTCCCCTGATTCGTAAATACTTCCGTTAAAATTAATGTAAGATTTGCTTTCCATTCCCTGCAAAAATAGGCAAAGCAGGGCGGATTTATTTTGCCCGGTAAAACTTTCTTCAACAAATTATTTAACAAGGGGCAAAATATCCACCATCGAACTGTTTGGTTGGATCAGAATCGGCTGAACCCCTGCCTTTTCGCCGGCTTCGGCATCGCGGGGCGTATCGCCAATAAAATAACATTGCGCGGCATCCAGCCTGAATCGCGCCAGGGCTTTCTCCAGCATCTGGGAGCCGGGTTTACGGCAAAGACACTTGCCTGTTGCCGGGTGATGCGGACAATAGTAAATTTCAGTTAATTCGATTCCATTGTTGCGTAAAAAGCGATCCAGGTGAAGGTGAAGATATTCTGTTTGAGCGGCCGTATAAATTCCTTTCGCTATGCCACCCTGGTTGGTGATGACAATAAGCATATACCCACGGCGCTGGAATTCTGTCAGCGCCTCCACCACTCCTTCATTCACTGCAAAATCTTCGAGCTGCCAGGTATAATTGTCGCGCTCACGGTTCAACACGCCGTCCCGGTCCAGGAAGATGGCTTTATTCGTGGCCTTACTCATGGCAGCATCCCTTTAAGTTGTTCAATAAAATAAGGCCCGATGGAAGGCTTCATCGCCAGGGTAAAACATATGCCAAATAAGGCACCCCATAAGTGCGCATCGTGATTGATAAAATCTCCTCCCTTTTTTGCGGCATAGTAACAATAGGCCAGGTACAGAATTCCGAATACGATGCCTGGCAGGCTAAGCAGCCCGTATAAATAGAGCTTTGCGGCAGGGTTAAAAAGTATATACGTGAACACCACCCCGGATATGGCCCCGGAAGCGCCCAAAGCATTGTAAGCCGGATCGTTCTTATGTTTGGAATATGTAGGGAGAACTGACATCACCAGGCCGCCGAAATACAACAGGAGGTAATAGTTCCTGCCCGCCGATCCAAATATTTCCCGGTAATAGCCCTCTACCACCTGCCCGAAAGAATACAGGACAAACATGTTGATGAGCAGGTGCATCCAGTCGGCATGAATAAATCCGCTGGTAATAAAACGATACCACTCATTCTTCCGCGCAATTTTTTCCGGGTTAAAAATCAATTTGTCCATCAGGTCCCGGCGCTGAAAACAGATCACGGAGGCTATGAGCGTAACAGCTAAGAGGGTATTGGTCATAAGCAACTATTTCAACGGTGAAAAATAGAGAAAGATTTGCGAATTTGAGAATGAGTTAATTTGAGAATTTGAGAATTAGCAGATTAGCAGATGAGTTGATTAGCTGATTAGCAGATGTTTTGGATTGAAATGGAGCATCTGTCTTCAACCCTTGCCGGGCTTAAATATCTCTTCTTATTTCTCGGTTGGGCGTAGCGTTCAGCTACGCCCAAAAACAAAACCTCCCCGGTTTCCCGGAGAGGCTTTGCGGTCAGGTATGTGAAGCGTTTATTTTATGATCACCTTTGTTGTATTCAGTGGCATGGAAGGACTTTCCAGTTGCAGCAGGTAAATGCCTTTGGAAAGATCGCTGAGGCTTACCTTGAATTGATTGCTGCCTTCGTTCACCAGGTTGTGCTGTTCCATCACATGGCGTCCTGTCATATCCAGGAGACGGATGGTGCAGGTTTCGCTGTTTAAGGAGCTGTAAGCTACAGTCAGTTGATCCTGTGCCGGGTTCGGATATACGGACACCGCATTTAAGAAATCAACAGTATTAGCAGCTATCCGGCAGGCATTCGTGGTGATGGACAGGACGCTGGTGTTTGATTTCTCACATTCGTTGGAAGCAGTCACATTGATGATGCCACCGCTGTTACGGCTCCACAGGACAGCGATTGAATTTCCGGAAGAGGAAGTGATCGAACAGCCGGAAGGAATGGTCCATTCATAAGTCAGTCCGGCGACAGCAGGAACTGAATATTGGTAGGTACCGCCCGGGCAAACTGCAGCGGGACCGCTAATCGAACCGGGGTTCATCGGTCTTGCCGATACGGAAATGCAACGTGCTGCTCCGGCATTGTTTGATACGGGACATGCACTGTTAATTCCTCGTACACAAACGTCGCCACCGGAAGCAAACTGGATATTGGCCGTATTGTAGGTCTCACCGGCAACAACGCTGCCGTTTAAAGTCCACTGGTACTGGCTCGTATTGGCCAGGCCTGCAGGGGTGGTATACTGCAACATAGTATTGCAAGCGCCCGTAAGCGAACCGGAAATTCCGGAAGGCATGGCAGGCAGACTTGAGTAAACGGATTTGCAACGCACTGTTCCAACTTGTCCGCAGGCGCTTATCGGCGTCATGCACACCGTACCGCTGGCAAAGTTTGCAGGGAATTGAATCACTGCAGTATCCATGGTTGCGTTCATGCCGGTAGAAACCAGGGTAGCACCGGAGGGAAGTCCCCAGGAATACGTAGCTGCACCTTCCACTTTAGCAATCATATACGTAGCGGTTGTGCCGGGGCAAAGTTTATCCGCACCTGTGATCGCACCCGGGATAGCCGGTGTCGTTGAGATATTAATTACACGTGCCGCACCTGTATAACCGCAGTTAAAGCGAGCCGCTACACTGATTGTACCGCTAACGAATCCCGTAGGATAGTACACTTCAATGGAGTTACCGGTAGAGCTTCCGATAATTTGGGAAGCTGTTCCCGAAGTAGTGCTTACAGACCAGGAATATCCATCGGCGCCGGAAACGGCAGGTACACTGTATTTTTCAGTAGTGGCAGAACTGGCAGAAGTACATACAATTTTATTGCCGGCCGGTATGGCAGGTGTGGAAAGCGTACCCTGTACCCAGGTGGCCTTCGTGTTAAGCGTGCGTCCGCAACCATTGCGTGCATAGGCGAAAATGTAGTAACCGGATCCGTATGGATTACCTGCAACAATGTTGGCATCAGGCGAAGAGGTAGCAACACTCGTTACCGTGCTTGTGATCATGGTTCCATTGATAGAACTTCCTTCGGGGGCGCTCCATACATATTCACTGGCACCTGCAACTGGCAGAACCGTGGCCGTAAAGGCTGAACCGGAGCAGGCATTCGTTACCGATGCGGTAACATTGCCGATATAGCTGTAAGGAGGATTCGAAGAGGAAAGAATTTGAGCGTTACCTGTCATCGGAGCCGAACAGGAATTGCCTGCAGCGATGGCATCTACAGTATAGGTACCTACTCCACCCTGCAATCCGAATGAAATAGCGCTGCCGGATCCGCTCACCGGGGAACCTACATTGACGCCATTCAGTTTCAGTTGATAGGTAGCGGCAGCTTCAGAACCTGCAAGCCCAACAGGCATTCCGGATACGGAACCCTGGCAGTAGGAACCGCCGCCCGTTACTGCATAAGCCATAAGCGCTGCACAATTATCAGCGATACAGATATTAAAGGTACCCGAAGCTGAAGTAGAAGCTTCAGCGAAACCGTACACCCTTACATAGTATTTTTGTCCTGCAGTTAAACCGGTAGTTGTAAGCGTTTCATCGCCGTTGGATGCATTGGCATCGGCACAGGAAATGGAGGCGCCGTTGCAGGCACCGCTGCGGAGATCAATGACTGGATTAAATCCGGCAGAAGCGCCGGTAACAGAAATCACCGCTTTTTGACTTGCAGGCGCTACGAAGGAATACCAGACGTCATCGTCCGATTTACCTGTTACACCGTTGCAAAGAATGGCATTGGCCGACTGGGTAGCACCCTTTGTGCTGCCTGCAACCGGTGAACAAGCTGCATTGGCAACCAGGCTGATGGCAGCCGAGCAGTCGTCATTGGCAGGCGTATTGAAAATACATACATCGCCCGTCAGAACCGGACTGCCGTGACCGACCCTGGCCATGCGTACATGATAACGTGTACCGATTGCCGTATTCAGGATTAATATTTCATTTTTTGAGTTTCCGAGCGCGTTTACGCAGGCTACTTCCGTCAACGTAATTTTTGAAGTATACACATACATGGCCACGTCCCTGGACGAGGTATTGTAAAAACAAATACTCGTTTTTGACGAAGTGGCATCAAACCACAACCAGCCGTCTTTAACCGGGGCATCACAGGAAGAAGCAACCGGATCATTAACCGTTGCATCATCGATAATAAGGCCGGTAGCACAATTACCAACGATAATCTGCTGGGCCAGCGAATCGGACACTGCCGCAGAAGGGCTTTGCGCATCCGCCGAAAGAGAGTAACAAAAAACAAATGCCCAACATGCTATTGCAGCAATTGTTTTAAACCAGGTGAGTAGATTAGATTTCATGTTATGATTTTGTTTAGGTAAGTACGTTTTTATTACTGACCACCAAAATATTACGAACATGACCTAATCAGCCACTTTTTTAGGCTAAACAACCTCCATCATTTGGTAAATAGACTATTGGTTTTGGCGAATGGAACTAAAGGCTCAACAAAAAAGTGCAAAAAAGCCTCTTGAATTTGGCAAAAAAAAGGCTTTATTAATGAAAAATGATGGTTATTGTGTCATAAAGGTTAATACCCAGGAGTCCTGAGGCATTTGAGCGGTTTAAGGCAATTTCAAGGTATCCATCCCTGTTAAAAAGGGCTAAAAGCTCTCCTTCTTCCACTTCATTATACCATGTGCTGATCCTTGATAATGGAGGATTTACCCTTTTCATTTCAATATGAAAGCTGCGGCCATTTCGCTGTTTTTCGAAGACTTCTTCATTTACATTCAGCACCAGGTTTTCAAACTGATCCACGAAAATTACAGTGGCCCGAATACTGTCACTATTGACCATAGGCAGGGGATAGAATGTCTGGCTGATGGATGCCCGTTCCTTCGCAAATTCAGCAGGCTGTTTACCAAGAAACAGCTTTTCGATGGTATCAAGAACCAATGCGCCCCAGTCGAATGTGCTGGAATGGCTGCCATCGGCCACGTGAAATATCGTTTTCTGTTTGTCGCCCAAAACCAGTGAAAACAACCCGCTGTCAGTACCTACAAAATAATGCCCGTCACATTCCAGGATAAGCAGTTCAGGAATGGCATCGGCAGATAATTTGCCGCTGATTCCGGATATGTGGATGGTCCCCTTCGGGAAATGGTGCCAGGCATTCTTCATTATATAGGAAGCCTGGAGCACATCGAAAGGATGTATGGTATGGGAAATATCGACGATCGGCACACCGGGAATATGGTTTAGCAGCCTGCCTTTGAAGGCCGCCACATGATGGTCACGGATACCCCAGTCGGAGATTAAAGTAACAACAGGCATTTGATAACTAAGAACTAAGGTTTGACGCGGGTTCTATAGAAATTTGTTTCTTTGCGTAGGTCAAAGCCTTTTAACGCAACTTGACGAAAAACGTTCTTTTAAATCAACAATTTAAAGAAGAAAAGCATTGAGTGAAGTAATTATCCCCATCGACACGTTTAACCCCGTTGAATTTTTTGGCGTTAACGATACGAACCTGGAAGTTCTGAGAAAAAAATTTCCTGAATTAAAACTGATTTCCCGAGGAAATGAAATAAAAGTAATTGGAGACGACAAAAATATCCACGTCTTTAGTGAAAAAATCAACCGCCTGATCCAGCATTACCAGCAATACGGCAGCCTGACTTCAGACAACGTAGAACATTTCCTTAGCGACAAGGCCAAGGAACAAACCCCGCAACAACAGCAAGCCACACAGGACGTACTGGTTTTTGGCCAGAACGGCATCATGGTCCGTGCCCGCACGGCCAATCAAAAAAGGATGGTGGAAAGCTCGGAAAAGAATGATGTGGTATTTGCCATCGGACCGGCCGGTACAGGAAAAACCTATACGGCTGTTGCCCTTGCCGTCCGGGCCCTGAAGAACAGGGAAATCAAACGAATCATTCTCTGTCGTCCCGCCGTGGAAGCCGGCGAAAACCTGGGATTCCTTCCCGGCGACTTAAAAGAAAAAATCGACCCCTACCTCCGCCCTCTTTATGATGCACTCTATGATATGATCCAGGGTGAAAAAGTAAAGAGTTATATTGAATCCGGTGTGATTGAAGTGGCGCCCCTGGCCTTTATGCGCGGCCGTACGCTGGACAATGCCTTCGTGATTCTTGACGAAGCCCAGAATGCCACGGAAAACCAATTGAAAATGTTTCTTACCCGTATGGGCCCTTCGGCCAAATTTATTGTGACGGGTGACATTACCCAGATTGACCTTCCCAAGAACCAGCCTTCCGGATTGGTTCAGGCCATAAAAATCCTGGCTTCCGTAAAAGGCATTGATTTTATTTACCTCGATGCGCAAGACGTTGTTCGTCATCGCCTGGTACGTGAAATCATTGAAGCTTATAACCGATAAATCATGAGCACCTTGGTTCTGCCATCCGCTTTAGCAGGAACAGATTTCCGCCTTCCGGGACAGACAAAGTTTTATAAAGGAAAAGTCCGCGACGTGTATACCGTCGGCGAAAAGCTGGTCATGGTTGTCACGGATCGCATTTCCGCCTTTGATGTCGTTTTGCCCCGGGCCATTCCGTACAAGGGACAAGTCCTTAACCAGGTAGCGGCCCGCATGATGAAAGCCACGGAAGACCTGGTAGGCAACTGGATCCTTTCCGTTCCCGATCCGAATGTTACCATCGGACGGAAATGCGAACCTTTTAAGGTGGAGATGGTTATCCGCGGTTACTTAACCGGGCATTCCTGGCGAGAATACAAAGCTGGTAAGCGGATGTTATGCGGAGTGAAGATGCCGGACGGAATGCGCGAAAACGAAAAGTTTCCTGAACCCATCATCACCCCGACTACCAAGGCTTCGGAAGGCCATGATCTCGATATTTCCCGCGAAGAAATTTTGAAGCAGGGTATTGTAAACGAAGCCGACTATATGCTTCTTGAAAAATATACGCGTGCCGTATACCAGCGGGGAACAGAATTGGCAGCCCGCCAGGGACTTCTGTTAGTCGACACCAAATATGAATTCGGGAAGAGCGGCGATGAAATCCTGCTCATCGATGAAATCCATACGCCCGACAGCTCCCGCTATTTTTATGCTGCCGGTTACGAAGAACGCTTAAGTCGTAACGATCAGCAAAAACAACTTTCCAAAGAGTTCGTCCGCCAATGGTTGATCGAAAACAATTTCCAGGGCCAGGAAGGCCAGCGTGTGCCGGAAATGAGCGATGCCTGGATACAAAGCATTTCAGACCGGTATATTGAATTGTTTGAAAATGTGACCGGCGAGAAATTCGTGCGTTCGGATACTTCAACGATTTCGGACCGGGTGGAAAAAAATATTCTTAAAGGACTCCGGGAGCTCACCTGAAAAATTCAGGTGGTTCCGTCTTCACCGCAAAGGCGCATAAGTGCAGCGGGAATATGACTTACGATATCACTGGCCAGCAGTCCGACTTTCCCGATTTCCTGTACTGCCAGATCGCCGGCAAGGCCGTGTACATACACACCTGCAATTGCCGCTTTCCCGGGAGAAAATCCCTGCGCCAGCAATCCAAGGATCACACCAGTCAGCACATCCCCGCTCCCACCCGTTGCCATGGCCGGGTTTCCGGTGCTGTTGAAGCAACAGCTTCCGTCCGGAAAGGCAATACAGCTATGCGCACCTTTTAAAACAGTGATTACACCGTACTTCATTGAAAACGAAATCTGCTTTTCATGACGTTGAAAATCATCTTCTGATTTTCCTGCAAGTCTTTCGAATTCTTTTGGATGCGGGGTGAGGATGGCTTCCGTTTGAAGTAAATCCAGTAAATCCGGATGCGCGGACAGGATATTCAGGGCGTCGGCATCCAGCACCATGGGCTTCTTTTGCTTAATCAACTGCCTCATTCCTTCCTGAGTCCTTTCATCGCCCGAAAGCCCGGGTCCGGCTCCTATTGCAGTGGCCCGATCGGTTTCGTTTTCATCCAGGCCCGTAAAAACCTGGTCAGAAGAATCGGCATGAACCATGGCTTCCGGCAGCGTACCCAGGAAGACAGGCACGCCGCTTTTGGGAATATGCGCGGTAAGCAGGCCGGTACCGGTACGAAGACAGGCTGTCGCAGAAAGAATGGCTGCACCTAGCATGCCTTCAGATCCTGCGACCAGGAAAGCATGGCCGAAATTTCCCTTATGAGAAAATTTGGCGCGGGGTTCCATCCAGTGTTCAACCTGCTCCTTTGTGACGTAGTATTTATTTGAATCCAGGTTTCCGATAAATTCCTTATGAAGCCCGATATCCAGTACTTTCCATTCCCCGACATATTGTTCATTCATGGCGAAGAAGAAACACAGCTTGGGAGTCTGAAATGTTAGTGTATAATCCGCGTGCACGACAGGATAATCTGCTGGAGTTGCTGCATCGGCATACAAACCCGATGGAATATCCACAGCAATGACCGTTGCCTTGGATTGATTGATCTTTTCAATAATAGCTGCCGCCATGCCGCCAATTTTACGGGAGAGGCCTGTGCCGAACAAGGCATCCACCACAACATCGCCCGGGAAATCCGGTAACTCCGCTCCTGTTTTTAACTCATTCAGGAGATTGTCTTTCAATTTTCTCAGGCTTTCGCTGCTCGTATTGCAATCTTCAGAAAGTTCCAGCGATTCATTCACCAGGTAGGCGCATACTTTATAACCTTTCAGGTGCAACAGCCTGGCAATGACCAAACCGTCGCCGCCGTTATTACCCGGTCCGCATACGACATCTATGCATTGCTCCTTTTTTATTTTCTTTTCAATTTCCGCGGCGGCCAATGAAGCTGCGCGTTCCATCAAATCAAGGGAACGGATCGGTTCATGGAGTATGGTATACGCATCGGCCTGGCGGATCTGGGCGGCCGTAAGAACCTTTATTGCACCTTCAAAAAGAGATGTATTATCTCGTGCATTCATCATGTACTGCAAGTTACATAAAATCAATTTAAGGTTGCGCTGCTATTGCAGTTACGTAAGGGACCACCCTTCGGCTACGGTCAGGGACCACAGATTTTCATGATTAGTCATGATTGGATTTGCTAACGGTCGAGCAGGAAAACTTCAACGGTATTTTCCAGGTGTCTTTTGAGATGGGAACCGTCGCCATGCAGGGTAAAAATCTGCCGGGGCTTTATTTGTTCCACCACGGCCAGCAATTCATTCCAGTCGGCATGGTCGCTGATTTGAAGGATGCTGTCGCAGGGGATTGGCGATTTCTTCCAGCCCGTGGCGAATATCTTATGGATATTTGAAGCACGCGTGTAACGCGACAAAGCAGGCGGCGGAACGATGCATATGGCATTCTTTGCATCCAAAAAATCCTTTCTCCGGTAATGCAGCCAGTCGCCAAGTTCCATTCCTGATTCCCTGTATACGTTATGAAAACGGCCCACCTCCGGGTGTACAAATACCGTTCTCTCCGGGCAATGCCTGGTGATGAGCCTGGTAATACGTTGCGCCTTACCCATGACGTAAGCGCCAATTAATAAAAGTCCGTCAATGTTCCTGATTTTCTGTATCTCCGCTTCCGCTTCCGGATGAATGTAATCCGGGTTGGCAAATGTCGTTTCCGTAATCAGCACATCGGCTTTCACCAATTCGAATGGTTCAGCGCTGGAATCGGATTGTGTTTTAAAATCCCCCGTATACAAATAGACCGTGCCTTGATGCTCCATCCGAACCTGGCAACTGCCTAGCATATGCCCTGCCGGATGGAGGCTGACTTTCACCCTTCCCATTTCTATAGGCTTCCCGTATTCTACGTCCATAAACCGGGACGCAATTTTATCCCGGTACCGCGCCATCATCAGCATGCGTGTTGCGGTCGTACAATGAATTGTACCGCTGTTACGCGTGGCATGATCGGCATGGGCATGGGTAACGATGGCCTTGTGAACGGGACGGGAAGGATCCAGGTAAAAATCGCCCTCGGCACAATACAATCCCGATCCGGTAACTGAAATAAACCGGTTGATGCTGCGTATTTTCACGTTACTCGCCGGCCAGTTTTAACATCTGCCTGTGCACGTTGAGGACCTGCGGAAGTACCATCTGGCTTTCATCATTCACAATAACAAAGTCCGCCTTTTCATTACGCTGCTCATCGCTCCACTGCTTCTGGATTATTTTCTGGACTTCCGCTTTGCTGCGTTTGTCACGTGCTGTCACGCGCGCTATCCGCAGCTCTTCCGGCGCAGCTACAGCCGCTACTTTGTCACAGTCCCTGTAGGTGCCGCTTTCAAAAAGTATGGCCGCCTCCTTGATCACGTACGGCGCCTGCCTGTTTGCTTTTTCCCATTTTTTGAAATGATCCTTCACAAGCGGATGGACCATGGCATTCAGTTGCTGAAGGGCATCGTTGTTTTCAAAAAAATATGCGGCGAATTTCGTGGTATCGGGTTGACCTTCCGCAGTAAATAAAACGGCCGGAAAACGGGCCCGCAACGTTGAAAGCAGGGCGGCATCCGATTGGTACATCTTCTTTACTTCCGCATCGGCTTCGTAAACAGGTATACCCAGGGAGCTGAACACGCGGCAGACTATGCTCTTGCCGCTTCCAATCCCCCCGGTGATGCCAAGTACCTTCATTTTTTCCGGAGGATAAATTCAACCCGTTCGGGTTCGGAAGTAACAAAACGCACGTATCCGGGCTGGCTAAGCACATGTACCCGAAGCCTGTTTCCATTCGCAGCGGATGCTTCCGAAGCATCGACCATGACATTGAATTTGTCAGGCTTCACCAGCGAATATTTACTTACCGGAACGAGGAACCGTACCTTCACTTTGTCAGGAAAAGATTTCAGTTCATAGTCGCTTCGGACATTGGCGGCCAGGACAGGGACTTCCATGGATCCCTCCGTAAATTTTTCCACAGGCACAAAAAACAACACCTCGCTGATGGTGGACTCCACGTAAGCGGGCAGCTTCAGTTTCAACTTTAACTTGATGTCGGCCTTGGCATTTGCATACACAGCAGGTTCTGTCTCCACGTAGGTGATACCGGTGATGACGGATTCAGGACCGGCAATTTCCACTTCATTCGGCATCACGGAATAAATCCCCAGCGAGTCAAATTGTCTTTCGAAAGAGAGGGCTGCATCCACTTTCACAGGCACCTTTTTCGTGACACGTGAACCAAAACTAAACACCAGCGAATCGGGAGCGATGGTTGTGATGGAGACATTCTCTCCCAGTTGCCTGATAATTTCCGCAGTCAGTTCGTTCGTGGATACGGCTACCACACCATTTAAGCGTTCGGCGCTTTGCGTGGACAACAGGGATGCCACATCCACGATCAATTGTTGGCGTTCCTTGCCGAAATCAAAAGACAGGATGGAAAACCCGGAAGTCTTTACAGTCAGGGACAACGATGCCGGCAGCTCGTTCATGACGACCTTCTGCCCCGGAAAATTCTGGTAGATAACAGGCATGACCAGCCTGGCCGAATAATCTTTGGAAAGTGCGATCAGGAACCAGAAGGCTATGGCAGCCACCACACACACGAGAATGGCTGTAAATTTCCGGTTGGCGCCGCCCCCCGGACTACTTCCTGTGATTCGTTGAAAAAAGTTTTTCAACGGCGTGGGTTTATTTGCCCTGGTTTTGCTGGTTGGATTCCAGCGCCTTGGTTGCATCGGCTGCAATAGCCGTTTTTTCGACCTTCACCTTTACATTCGTGTCGATCTCAATCATAAAAGTACGGTCCATCACTTCCACGATGCGTCCGTGAATGCCTCCAATGGTAACTACCTTCGCGCCTTTTTGCAGGGACTCACGGAATGCTTTTTCAGTTTTGGCCTTTTTCATCTGGGGCCGGATCATGAAAAAGTAGAATATCCCGGCGAACAGCACAAGATAGATCAGCATGACGGTGCCATTGCTTCCGCCGGCAGCTTGTAGGAAAATGGAGAGTAGATTCATATGGTAATTAAGAATTAAAATTGTTTATTTGACTTCGCCTGTAATGGTGAGCACCTTGGAATTAGGAACAGTATTCGCGATGATGGTAACGGTCTTATGCTGCATCCCGGTTTTTCCTTTGCTGTTGAAAGTCACTTTGATCGCGCCTTTTTTTCCCGGAGCAATGGCTTCCTTTGGATAGTCCGGCACGGTGCAGCCGCAACTGGCGCTGGCCGAACTGATGAGCAAATCAGATTTTCCTGAATTCGTAAATTTAAAATCATAAGTAACGGATTCGCCGTCTTTAATACTTCCGAAATCATATGTTTCGGTCTCAAACTTAAAGACAGGAAGCATATCCTCGGCGCTGCCAGTTGAGGAGGCCGTAGCCGGATTATTTATACTCTCCGGCTTTATGGCATTGTCAGGTACTTCGGATTTCACATCCTCCTGCCCATGCTGACAGGCAGACAGGATAAACAGCATGGCCAGGAAACCAATTCGTAAACGAATTCGCATAGGTACTTTATGTAAGTTCCGCAAAAATAACGGATCAAAATGAATTTTCAGGCAGTAATTCCCTGGTGCGGATAATCGTCTGAACCCGGTCAGGACCAACGGAAATAATGGAAATAGGCACGCCCAGTTCGGATTCCAGGAAACCGATGTAGGCGCTGAGCTCTGAGGGGAAATTCTTTTCCGCGGAAATACCGGTCAGGCTGTCCTTCCAGCACGGAAGGGAATGATAGATGGGTTTGATGTCTTCATATACCAGGTCATACGGCATGTAGTCAATCATCTTACCGCGGTATTCATAATGGGTGCAAACTTTCAGTTCCTCGAAACCGCTCAATACGTCTGATTTCATCATGATCAGATCCGTGACGCCATTCACCATGATGGCATAACGCAAAGCGGGCAGGTCAATCCAGCCACAGCGCCTGGGGCGCCCTGTCGTGGCGCCGAATTCATTCCCGGCCTTCCTTAACCGCTCCCCTGTTTCATCATGCAGTTCCGTCGGGAAGGGTCCGCTGCCCACGCGCGTGGCGTATGCCTTGAAGATGCCGAATACGCGGCCGATAGTCCGAGGAGAAATTCCCAGGCCTGTGCAGGCGCCTGCCGTAATTGTATTGGAGGAGGTAACAAATGGATAGGAGCCAAAATCAATATCCAGCAAAGAACCCTGTGCACCTTCGGCAAGAACAGGCTCGCCCGACTTTATATATTTATTGATAAGATGCTCACTGTCAATAAGGTTAAGCTTGCGCAATTCCTGAATTGATTGCATCCATTCGGCTTCAATTGACTCCAGTGTGAACTCATAATTCAGGTGCGATAACAACTCGAGATGTTTCTGTCGAAGCTTCCCGTATTTTTCCTGGAAGGATGCGGATTCGATATCGCCCACACGCAATCCGTTGCGGCCCGTCTTATCCATATAGGTAGGACCAATGCCCCGCAGTGTACTTCCGATTTTCTCTTTTCCCTTTACCGCTTCCGATGCCGCGTCAAGAATGCGGTGCGTGGGTATAATCAGGTGAGCCTTGCGCGAAATAAACAGGCTGGCCGCGATGTTCACATTCATCTTGCGCAGGGCCGCAATTTCTTTACATAAAGTAACCGGATCAATGACAACGCCATTGCCGACAATATTGATGGTATCCGGATGAAAGATGCCGGAAGGTATCGTATGCAGCACATGCTTGATGCCGTTAAACTCGAGGGTATGCCCTGCATTCGGACCGCCCTGGAAACGGGCAATAACCTTGTAGCGCGGTGTCAGTACATCAACAATTTTTCCTTTTCCTTCGTCTCCCCATTGGAGACCGAGCAGCACATCAACAGACATCAGGTAACAAAATTAGAATGGGTGATTGATAGATAAACAGGTTTGGATCGGAAGCCCGATTGGAATGAACGGCTTTGAACCCGTTGCCAATCTTCTCCCGCCTTAGTTTTCGAATTGTTTTACCGCTGCCGTCAGGTTATCGGTAATGGTAAATACGGTGTTCAGTTTGGTGATGATAAGCAGTTCTTTGATTTTATCGCTGATGCTGCAGATGGTGGTATCGCCTCCATTCTTTCTCGATTTGGTAAGAATATTCACGAGCACATTCAGGCCGTTGCTGTTCAGGTAACGGAAATTCTCCATGGAGATCACAAAACTAATCGTCCCCTTTTCAATGAGTCGCTGAATGTGGTCGAGCAAGGGCGTGGCCTGGTTTTTATCAATCAGGTTACCCCGCATTTCAACGATGGCATAAGTGCCTTTATCTGCTATCTGGTATTCGAAATCCATGGTCTTAAGTTTATGTCGTTTTAATTTGATGCTGACAGGAACCGTTTTTTTTCAACTGGTTACAATGCCCGTATAGGTTAAGCGAATGATGGGAAATGTCAAAGCTAAGCAATTGTCCCATCATGGCCTGTATTTGCTGAATGCGGGGATCGCAGAACTCAAAAACATGCTCGCAATCCTGGCAGATGAGGTGATCATGCTGTTTGTAGGCATAAGACTTCTCGTAAAGAGCCAGGTTTTTGCCAAACTGATGCCGGGTAACCAAACCACATTCCTGGAGCAATTCGATGGTATTATAAACCGTGGCGCGGCTTACCTGGTGATTTTTCGTATTGAGCTTTGAATAGAGCGATTCCACATCAAAATGTTCGTTGATGCTATACACTTCTTCCAGGATAGCAAACCTCTCCGGGGTCTTGCGCTGACCGTGTTTTTCAAGGTAATCCGAAAAGATTTTACGTACCGTATCTTTGACTTCCGCCCCGCTCATATCCCTCTTTTTGAGTTCATAAACAATAAAATTCCCGCCGCAGCAGGGAATAAGCGAAGTAACAAATTTTCCCTGAAATGGGGAAATGTGCTAATTAGCCAATGTGCTAATGTGCTAATTACCAGATTTGCTGGTGAGGCTTTTCTCAGCGATTTCTCTGCGTTTCTTCACTCTGCGCTTTTTCTCTGCGTTTAAATGCCCCTCCAAAGGAATTCTGCCCATTTTAGAATAATTGCTCCGCCATGGCTTTTTTATAAAACGCTGAGAACACTGAGGTTAAGACGCAGAGGAACGGAGAGTTCAGTCAATTGGCTAATTGGCACATTAGCACATTGGCACATTGGCACATTAGCACATTAGCACATTAGCACATTGGCTAATTAGCACATTGGCTAATCAAGCCCCTTGACGGTATGAAAAAGCCTTCCCCAGCGGATCTTCTTGAAAAGGCTGGCATTGGAATCGTAGCTCATCCAGATGAAAACAGCCTTGCCTACGATATGGTCTTCGGGAACAAATCCCCAAAAGCGGGAGTCCTGGGAGTTGTGACGGTTATCCCCCATCATAAAATAGTAATCGTACTTGAAGGTATAGCGGTCGGTTTCTTTGTCGTTGATGAAAATCTTGCCGTCGGCAACACGCAGGCCGTTATTTTCATACTCGCCGATCACCTTCTGGTACAGGACAATATTGGTGCTATTCAGCAGGACCGTAGCGCCCTTCTGAGGGATGTAAAGAGGACCGTAGTTATCGACATTCCAAGGGTAATGCGAATCGCCCGGGAAGGTGCTGGAATCCCAGCTTCCGCTTTCGAGGTTCAGCGATTCCACGGAAATAACATTCGACAGCGCTTTTATTTTCTGAAGGTTCTCATCCGTCATGAAAATGATGTAGTCGCCCTGGTCGGTGACGCGGCGGACATCCTGTTCGTTGTTTTTTTCAATACCCAGGGAGGACAGGAACGCAGAACTGAATCCCGTGCCGTCGGTCTTTACATGGTATGCGAATTCATGGTTCTTCGGCAAAGGAATTTTTTTGGAGTCGATATATACCTCACGCTTTAAAATACTGATCGTGTCGCCCGGTAAGCCCATGCAACGCTTGATGTAATTCTCCTTTTTATCGACGGGCCTTCCCAAAATTTCGGCCGGCCAGTTAAAGACCACACAATCGCCGCGGCTTATTTTGCCGAATCCCGGCAACCTGTGGTAACCGATTTTAATCCATTCGAGGTACGACTTGCCTCCTACCACAGGCATGGTATGATGAGCGAAGGGAAAGGACAGCGGCGTCATTGGAATACGCGCGCCGTAACTCACCTTGCTTACAAACAGGAAGTCACCTACCAGCAACGATTTCTCCATGGAAGGTGTGGGAATGGTATAGGCTTCAATCAGGAAAGTGCGGATGATGGTCGCCGCGATAACGGCAAAAATGATGGCGTCGATCCATTCACGAGTCGTAGACTTATGCTGGCCGGGTTTGGTCTTTAATAAAAACCAAACGCCCACCGTAAAGATTCCAAATACTATATCCTTAATTAAGTCCCAGTTGATTCTGAATTTCGACATAAATGAATTTGTTTGCAAAGAAACGCCGCGAAGGTAAAACTATTTAAACCTTAACAAGAATTAACCCTTTGACCCAGGACCCTGGGCTCTGGACTCTGGACTCTGGACTCTGGACTCTGGATTCTGGACACTGGACTCCGAACTCTGGAATCTGGAATCTGGAATTTAGATTTTAGACTTGCGGCTTACGATCTATTTCCAGGGTCCAGACTCTAGTGTCTAGTGTCTAGTGTCGAGTGTCCATTGTCTATCGTCTATCGTCTATCGTCTATCGTCTATCGTCTATCGTCTCCCTACGTAATTGACGCTTCGCAGGTTACCGCCAGCCTTAAAATTTCAACAGATCCCGCATGCCGAAAACGCCCTTTTTTCCTGCCAGCCATTCGGCGGCAAGCACGGCGCCTTCCGCAAAACCTCTCCTGCTCTTTGCATGATGCATGATCATCAACTCATCATCCGGACTTGTATAATACACCTTATGCGTCCCCGGATCCTCATCGATCCGGTAAGCAACCACAGGCAAGGTACCGGCATATGTGCCGGGCGTTTCACCCTTCCGCGTGTCGACATGTTGCTCCTTTGTAATCCTTCCGATTCCATCGCGGAGCTCTTTTGCAAGCGTCAGCCCTGTGCCGCTAGGCGCATCCAGTTTGTGGATATGATGGATCTCCTCGATCAGCGGGACATACTGCGGCTGGTTGTTCATGATCCGTGCCAGCGAACGGTTCACTTCAAACAGGATATTCACGCCGATGCTGTAATTCGAAGCATAGAAAAACGCCTGCTTTTTTTCCAGGCAGACTTTTTTGACTTCTTCCATCATCTCCAGCCAGCCCGTAGTTCCGCATACGACAGGGACGCCGGCTTCGAAACATTTCAGGATATTTCCGTAGGCCGCTTCCGGCTGCGTAAATTCTATGGCCACATCCGCTTCTTTCAGATCCGCAGAAGTATAAGTAGCGGCGTTATGCGCATCAATTTTCTGCACAACAACATGCTGCCTGGAGAGTGCTATCTCTTCAATGGCATGCCCCATTTTTCCATAACCTATAAGTGCTATTTTCATGATTCGTATATTCGTCCAGATTCGTTTTCGTATTTGCTATTTGAAAGTTAAACGTAACGACACTCCCGCCATCTGCTTCCCTTCCATCGTTGGACTGATCCACGGCGATGTCTGAAGGCTCAGGTTATCGCTGATATCAAAATCCTTTAGCTGTGCATCGACATACGCGTCGATGATGTTCAGCACATACACGACTCCAATCAGGACGTAGCTAAGATCCCTGTTGCGGCGGTAATAGTCCTTTCGCACCTGGATGTCTTCGTCGCTGAGATTGGGATACTGGTTATCGACCGTAGTGCTGTCGCCGTCAAGCCTGTATTTGTATGCATCGTAGAAGTTCTGGTATTCCTCGTTATTCGTTTTTACAAAATACACCAGGGTACCCAACCCTGCATACAGCACGGGAATTTTCCAGTAGCTTTTATTGTAAGCCTGCCCCAACCCCGGCAGCAAGGCCGACATCAGGGCAGCCTTGTTCGCACGCTTATTCACTGCGGAAACGGAATCCGCTTTTTGTGCCAGCGTTAGTGACGGACAGCCAAGGAGGAACAAAAGAATATAAAACCGGCGTTTACTCATCGGTCGCTTACTAGATGACGAAAATACAGGGAACAAAAAAGAATTGCAATACGGGCAATACTCAGTAATTGAGCAATTCGAGAATGCGGTTCAGGTCACTATCGCTTTCAAACGGGATGACGATCCTGCCGCGGCCTGAGTTACTTCGCTTCAGGTCTATCTTCGCGCCGAAATGTCCGGACAATACATTTTTAATTTTTGAAAACTCCAGGTCTAGTTCTCCTTTGGGTCCGGCCGGTTTCCTGTTTACAGGAGATTTGTTGCCGCCTTCCCTGGCCAATAGTTCCGCATCGCGGACACTCAGGTCGTTTTCCAATATTTCACGGAAGATATAAAGCTGTTTCATGACATCCGTTACGCCGAGAATGGCGCGGGCATGACCCATGCTGATACGGTTGTCGCGTACGGCAGCCTGGATCTCCGGAGGCAATTTGAGGAGCCTCATAAAGTTCGTTACCGTCGTCCGGTTCTTTCCCACGCGGCCGCTGAGCTCTTCCTGGGTGAGGTCGCATTCGTCAATCAGCCGCTTATAGCTTAGCGCTACTTCCAATGCATTGAGGTCCTGGCGCTGGATATTTTCCACGAGCGCCATTTCCAGCATGGAGCGATCGTTGGCTACACGGATGTAGGCGGGAATGTGCGTAAGTCCGGCCATCTTGCTTGCCTTCAAACGGCGTTCCCCGCTGATAAGCTGGTAACGGTCGTAACCCAATTTGCGCACGGTAACAGGCTGAATGACACCTTGTGCTTTGATGGAATCGGAAAGGTCCTGCAAGGCTTCGGCATCGAATTCCGTGCGGGGCTGAAAAGGGTTTGAGTCTATGGAATCCACGGCAATGGCGCTTACATTTCCCACCAGGGCTGTTCCTGCGGAAAGATCGCTGCGTGAGGTGATGTCCGTTTCCGGGTTTTCAAGCAGGGCGCTTAATCCTTTTCCCAGGGCGCTTTTCTTAATTGTCATGTGTTACCGGTATTATTTTTTCGGAAGACTTGATTTTCGTGAGGTTGTTCTTCTGAAGTATTTCACGCGCTAAGTTAAGGTAATTCACTGAACCTTTGCTGGATGCATCGTGCATAATAATGGTTTGCCCGAAGCTGGGAGCCTCGCCCAGCTTGGTGTTGCGCTGGATGATGGTATCGAAAACGAGCTGCTGGAAATGCGTTTTCACCTCTTCCACCACCTGGTTGCTTAACCGCAGGCGCGAATCGTACATGGTCAGCAGGATGCCTTCCATCTCCAGGTCCGGGTTCAGGCGGCTTTGTACAATCTTGATGGTATTAAGCAGCTTGCCAAGTCCTTCCAGGGCGAAGTATTCGCATTGCACGGGAATGATGACGGAATCGGCAGCCGTCAGCGCATTGATCGTCACGAGGCCCAGGGAGGGCGAACAGTCGATGATGATGAAATCAAATTTGTCCTTGATCTTTTCCAGCACATCGCGCATTTTTTTCTCGCGGTTTGGAAGATGAATCATTTCAATCTCCGCTCCCACCAGGTCGATGTGCGAAGGAATCAGGTACAGGTTCGGAGTCTGCGTCGTGAGAATGGTATCATCCGGATTCGCTTCGTTGATGATGCATTCGTAGATGCTCGTCTTGATGCTGCGCGGATCGAAACCTACCCCTGAAGTGGCATTGGCCTGCGGATCGGAATCGATAAGCAGTGTTTTATATTCCAATACAGCCAGGCTGGCTGCAAGGTTCATGGCCGTGGTGGTCTTCCCGACGCCGCCTTTCTGGTTTGCGATAGCGATGATTTTTGACATAACTTGATCGTAGTGTGTTTTATGTTTTAGTTTAAGTTTCTTAATCGTAGGATAGGTTCACAGTCTTCTCTTCATTAGCTAATTGGCTAATTCATCACATGCTCACATTTCAATACTCGTTCCAATCTCCATTAAAGCCAGGTTTTTTCCTGCTCCTTCAAACTTGCTTACTGCTTCCTGGTGATCGATTTTTATCAAGTCGAAAGTATCGTAATGCATTCCGATGATCCGGTCGCAGCGGATAAACCCGGCGGCGATTACAGCGTTGTCGATACCCATCGTATAGTTATTTCCCAACGGAAGAAAGGCGAAATCTATTTTTTTGTATTCGCCGATCAGCTTCATGTCGTAATGCAGCGCCGTATCCCCGGCATAATAGAAATTCCCTTCCGTTGATTCGATAAGGAATCCCATGGCGCTGCCGCCATAAGATCCGTCAGGCAAGCCGCTGGAATGGACGGCGCTTACACATTTGACTTTTCCGAAATCAAAGATCCAATGCCCCCCGGTATTCATGGGATGGCAGTTTTTCACCCCCCTTTTTTCCAGCCAATGTGAAATCTCCCAGGAACAGATCACCGTGGGTCCGGCTGCCTGGGCAATGGCTACGGCATCTGCAATATGATCGTCGTGGCCATGCGTAATTAGCAGATAATCAGGCCTTACCTTTGCAATGTCTATTTTAGAAGCCAGCTTATTGGGTGTAATAAACGGGTCTAAGAGCAATGTTTTTCCATTCACCTGTATTTCAAAACAGGAATGCCCGTAATAGCTTATTTTCATCAGTTGGCGTCAGCTTGCAAAAATAGAAGAATGCCGGGGCGTCAGGTTCTAAAGTTACCAACACTTTAACCATTTTGTTGATAATACAGGTCAAAATTGTAACAGTGGATTGTTCATTAAAAGCTGCCGGTTATAGCATTATCAGACTGGAAATTACTATCGCAGAATTCGCCACAAGCAAACAAGCAAACAAACAAACAAACAAACGAAGTTTCACCAAACGAAAAGCGGAATGTTTCTGAGTGATCTATTTGTCAAGGCGGTAAAAAATCAGGATGCAGAATCTACCCTGGCATGCCCGTTTTGAGCTTCCTTCCTTGCCTTCCAGAAAATATAGATGGCCATGATGACCATCGATTCAACAATCGTAATAATCATGATCAGGAATACCAGCAGGTTGTTGCGCCAGTGATTATCGGAGAAAATGGAAAAGCAGATCTTGGCAAGTCCTGACAAACCGAAAATCACAGCCAGCGCAAAAGGAAAAGTGGATATCCTGGAATGTGAAAAGAGCAGGTAAAACATCACGGTGGATGAAAGAATGGAAAAACAGACCAGGATGTTATTGAATACATCGTACGATGGCCATATCAACCCTACTACTAAGTTTGCCAGGACGATGATCATCCCGACAATTGCAATAACTCTTCCCTTCTTCATATAAACATAAATCCTCCCATCGGGGTTTCGCGAAAGCTATTCATGCCTGCGAAACAAGCCCCATTCATCCATATATTCTTCTTCTTCCAGCTGCCGTACCTCCTCCATCCATTTATTAAACAGGTCACGGAATTCAAGCATGTCGTCACGAAGAACCTGGACATAATTTTTATCGGCATTTTCAAAAAACAACTGGATACCCGAGGCCGACGTCAGCAGGTATTCAGCATGGTAACGGATGATGGATGCATTCTGCATGCATATCAGCCAGCTATTCGAACCCAGTGCGCCGGCCAGTTTGGGCGCCAGCATGAAGGCCGATTCCGTCATCGTGGAAGAATACATCTTCTTCATCTCCTCTTCGGGAAAGCTCTCCAGCAGCGCCGAAACGGTTTCAATGATTTCATGCGCCTTCAGAAAAAGAGGATGGTTGTTTACATAATCATTCCTCCGCTTCTCCTCCTTCTCCAGTTCTTCCTTCTCCTCCGGTGTCAGGTTTTCGAAATCGAAATTGAAGTCATCTTCCATGGCTTGTTCGTGTTGTAGTATTACAAAGATAGAAATCTGTTATACATCTGCGAATACGAATCCCGATTTATCGGGACGAATCTACGAATGTGGACTGAATTTACACAAACGTATAGCAGGACTTGGCGAAACGCTCTTATCAGAATGTGGACAGGCTTCGGATGAATTAGCTAATGATAGAGAGTGCATAGTCGTCTTAAATGACGCTCTACTAAATAGCCGGGGATTGCTTCGGCCATTGCGATCAGGATTCTCGTGCTGATCAATATTGCAACCGCAATTGCCTCGCAATGACGAGGCGATGTACAAGCGTTAGTCAAAAATGGGAGGGGAAAAGTGCGCAGCTGCGCGCTTTTCCCCTCCCATTTTTGACACCTTAATATCAAAGACCCGTCATTGCGAGGAGGTTGCGGCGGGAATATTCCAGGTCCAACGAATATGAACGCAACCGACGAAGCAATCTCCCTCGGTATTGTACGCAATCTGCTAATCAGCTAATCTGCTAATCAAAAAACCGATTTACTGTTTCGTTATCCTGAAGATTCGATCGTGACTGTCTGAGGATAATTTTAGAAAATATATTCCCGGCGAGAGATTCTTCAAACTAATCTCTTCCATCAACCTATGATCCTTAACCCGGATAATACGGGTGAACACGGATTTGCCGAGGATATCAATCAAGTTCATTTCATAGGTACCATTAGCCAGTGCATCGTGTTTAATAGTTATGGATTCAGTGGCAGGGTTTGGATAAACCAGTAAATTTTCCGGGCTGCCTGTTTCCTCTATGCCCACACCCACTACGGGATAACAGGCAGAGGTATCGGTACAGCCGCTCTGCGTAATGCGTACGGAATAAGTGCCGCTTAGTACGGGAGTATAGCTCTGTCCGGTTGCACCGCTCACTGCCGTCATGCCGCTGTCGCAGTACAGCCATTGATACAAGGCTCCCTGCTCATTGGCTGTGAGGGTAGATCCGTTCACCGCCACTGTCGTATCGATTATTACAGCCGTTATGAAGTAGGTTGCAGCGGACGTTGGAGATATCGCACAGGGTGAATTTGAAGTCATAGTTACACTAACTGAGTCGCCGTTAGAAAGTGAACAGGATGAAAAAAGATCTGAATTGATTCCTACATTCGTACCATTCCATTTCCATTGAAAGGAAGGCGTAGGACCTCCTAAAGTAACTGAGGCATTAAAAAAAACACATTCATCAGGACAAATAGGGTTTCCGGGTACTGCGGTTATTGTAACCGTGGGGATTACCACCGGGACCACTGTCACGGTAATCGAATCGGTATCAGATGTTGCAGCCAGGCAGGAAGCATTTGATGTAAGTACTACACTAACCACATCGCCATTACTCAATGAAACAATAGAATATGTGGAATTCGTAGCTCCGGGAATCAAAACTCCGTTCAGGTACCAGGCATAGGATGGTGAAGCCCCTCCTCCAAAGCTATTCGTCGTGAATTGAGCAACGTCGCCCTGGCAAATAGTTCCGGGTCCAAATAATGTAACATTTGGTTGAGTTAAAGCAGTTCCTGCAATGGTTCTTGTCGGCGAACCCACCGTATCATTTGATACACAAGGCAAGCTGGAAACCATCCAGGTCTTGAAGGATTTGACCCCGGCCTGTACGACATAAGAAAAAGTATTGCTCGTAGTCCACAAAAAAATTCCAGACTGAGGCGCCCCGATTCCCCAACCATATATGGGGTTGGGACCACCATTTAAAGGTGTGGCTGTCAAGATTACAGTTTGACCTACGCAATAAGGTGGGCTCGATGGAATCGAGGATAAAACAACGCTGGATGCTGGAGTTGACGCTATGGAAAAGCCCGCACTTGCTATGGATGGCAAAGCACATGGGGAATTTGAAGTCATTTGAACAGAAATTGAATCCGAGCTGCTCACTGTCGTAGTAAAGACATTTAAAGGCCCGGATTGTTGTAATAAAGAACCGATATACCAATCGTAATTCGGTGCACTGCCACCGTTATTAGGGACAGCTGTGAAGGTGATGTTGGTTCCGGCGCAAACAGTTCCACTGGGTGTAATGGACACGCTTGGAGGAGCGCTTGATGTTACTGTCGCCGTACAAGCGCTGGTCGTCATCATGCCGCAGGCATCGGTCGCTGTGCAGCTGTAAACAGTAGTTCCAGCAGGAGAAGGCGAAATGGTTTGTCCGGCTCCGCCGGGTGACCACGAATATGAATAAGGTCCGACACCGTTACTCGCAGTTGCAGTCAGGGTCGTGCTCCCTCCCGTACAAACGATATGATCAGGCGTAATGGTATTTATTTCAACTGTATGCCCTTCCACCGTAACGACCCAGGCCGAATTGGCTGAAATACAGTTGGCATTGCATCCTACAGAATTATCCTTGCAGCGGTAAAAATCCATGCTGAAATCCATGGTATAGGAGGAACATTGCGGCGCCGGAATACAATTTTGAATGTAGGGCATCAGCGAAGCGGAAATGGAGGCATTGCCAGCCACATCGCTGCCGTTCAAAAAAGCCATACTGGAAGGGGCACGGCAACTGCCGTAATGAACAATAATGCCGCCGTCCTTCATGGTGCATGCATTGCCGGCGAGGTAGCTGAAGTTCGTTGTGACATCCGTCACCGTACAAGAAGCAGGAACAGAAATGGATGCCATGTTATACGTACATCCGCCGGAATAACAGGCAGGTGTATACCCTGAACCTGCAATGGCGGCCTGTGCCATGGATCCGGTTGCAGTTACCAAAGGGTCAATGGTGACAGGATAGACAAGCGATGGATTGGAAAGCCAGCTGCATGGAACATAGACAAAAAACTGGTTCCGTTGATTAAAATCTGAAGAGGCCATCATCGAAGATTGCGACGGGGCATTGTCATGCACCAGGCTGCCTTTTATCGTGAAAATTGCTTCGCCTGTTTCATCCACGATACGCATCTCCCCTTTAAGCTTGCCTCTTTCATCCGTCGTGGCCTCGGATGCATCCCATTGCAAGCCACCAGGCAATGCGAACTCCTGCTTCATAATCAGCCAGCCATCGGTGTAGTTTAACTTTCTGTTTAAAATAAAATTGGTTTTCAGCTTGCCTTCGTATACGATCAGTTCCAGGTCGATGCCGGGATAAAAATCCGTGACTTTAATGCCTCCGTCGCCTGCCGTATAATTGGTCCAGTCCGGTTTGCCCAGCGCAACCATGTTCCTGTTATGGTCCAGGTGAAACAACTCTAGCATCCGGTTAAATTCGAGTTTATATCCGCGGCTTTCAATGGAACAAACTTTTCCGTTCATATTAATGGAAACCGGGTTCGGCTGGCGTGACGCATGGAATTCTCCCGGCATTGCAGGGACTTCCAGGGCCGGATTTATTTCTCTCCATTGGCCGAAAGCATCTTTGTAATTTATGGCGCCCACTGATTGCTGCTTATAAAAGTGAGCACCGTCGCTTCCATTTGAAATGAAATAACGGGCATCGGATTTCCGCACGGAAACATCTTCAAAACAATCCCTGCAAGGACTGGAAGCCGGGAGCTTCCCCAGGTCGGGATGGCCTTTAAATTCCTCCGGTGTTCGTTTTAATAATTCTTCTGTTACTTTCTTTTCCTGGTTAGAAAAGAGGTAGAAATTTACCGGCTGCGAGGTTTGATTTTCGGCGGCGCCGGCAAGGAAGTTTCCGAGAAATAGAACTAAAACAAAGGTTGCGAATGTTTTCATGTTGCAGCAATTTAATGCCCCTGTGTAAATATAGCATTTCAATTAAAACCCCAAATTACCATTTGACGAACTGCCTGTACAAAGTGGCTGGTACGCTCTTGAATTCGTAGTTTTGTCGCTACGAAAAATGAAAAAAGCATCTCCAAATAAGCAAATTGTCCCCGGCAGCAAGCTGGATAAACGATTTTATCTCCAGGAGGATGTGGTCGAAGCCGCACGAAATTTGCTCGGTAAATATTTGTTTACCCGTTTTGACGGCCAGCTGACAGGAGGCATTATTACGGAAACAGAAGCCTACGCCGGCGTCATCGATAAAGCATCCCATGCATTCGGCGGCCGGCGCACAAACCGTACGGAAACCATGTACAGCGAAGGCGGAACAGCCTATGTATATCTCTGTTATGGCATGTATTCCCTTTTTAATGTAGTGACTAATAAAAAAGATATTCCCCATGCAGTCCTTATCCGCGCCCTTCATCCTGTTGTAGGCCTTGACATCATGGAAAAAAGAAGAAAGATGAAACCTGCTTCCAAAAATTTTTCAGGCGGACCCGGAACTTTATCCATTGCCCTCGGTATTCACTTTACCTCACATAATGGCTTACCGCTTGCAGGCAGTGAGATCTGGATTGAAGACCGCAAGCTGAAGATCGCTCCTTCACAAATAACGATCGGTCCGCGCGTTGGCGTTGAATCAGCCGGCAAGGATGCGCTGCTTCCCTACCGGTTCCGTATCAGGCCGGAAGATTTGCTGTACCATTGATCCACGGTCTGCATTCCACAGTCCACAGTCCACAATGCACAGTATACAGTCCACAGTGCATGGTTTATGTTTTTTAATGAATCGGTGGTCCGCGGTGAATGGTCACTACCTTCTAACTACTATCTACTTTCTTCTTTCTTCCTTCTTCTTACCTTCGCCTCCCTATGAATACTTTTCCAAGAATCATACTAAATAAAGGCAAGGAGCGTTCCCTGAAGAACTTCCATCCATGGGTTTTCTCCGGTGCTGTGAAGTCGGCGGAAGACGGAATAGGGGAAGGTGATATTGCCGAAGTCTTCTCGGCCGATGGAAATTACCTTGGTACCGGTCATTACCATGAAGGATCCATCAAGGTTCGCCTGTTTTCCTTCGAACGCACCGATGCCGGACCGGATTTCTGGCTTCAGAAAATAAAGGCCGCTTATACCCTTCGTGAATCATTGGGGCTGGCCCGTAACGAACATACGAATGCTTACAGGTTAGTTCATGCCGAAGGAGATTCCATGCCCGGATTAATTCTTGACATCTACCATGAAGCAGCCGTAATCCAGACACATACCCTGGGCATGCAAAAGGCTATACCTTTTATATCCAAAGCGCTGAAAGAAATTTACGGCGACCGGCTGAAGGTGATCTATGATAAAAGCGCGGAAGCGCTGTCCAAACAACATATTCGCGGAGCAACAAACCAGTACCTTCTTGGAAGTGAATCGTCAGCAGTCGTACTTGAAAATGATTTGAAGTTCCAGGTGAACTGGGAGGAAGGACAAAAGACAGGCTTCTTCATCGACCAGCGAGAGAACAGGAAACTGCTTGCCTCCTATTGCAAAGGAAAAACGGTAGTCAATGCCTTTGCCTACTCTGCCGGTTTCTCCGTGTATGCCCTGGCTGCCGGAGCGCTTCACGTGGATTCCGTCGACAGCAGTAAAAGGGCGGCCGAATGGGCGGAAAAAAATGTCGCCCTGAATTTTACCGGCGCCAGTCACCAGTTCCATTGCGAAGATGTCTTTGACTATTTCAAAAAGAACCATGACGAAGCGGATGTGCTCGTCCTGGATCCACCCGGTTTTGCCAAGCACCTGAGCGCCGTCAACCAGGCCAGCATAGGTTACAGAAACCTGAATGCGGAAGGAATAAAAAAAGTAAAAAAAGGCGGCATCCTGTTTACCTTCAGCTGCTCCCAGGTCATCGATCGTACGTTGTTCCGTAAACTGGTCTTCCAGGCTGCAGCACAAACCGGCAGGCAAGTCCGGATCCTGCATCAGCTTTCACAACCACCGGATCATCCCATCAATCTCTATCATCCGGAAGGGGAATATTTGAAAGGGCTGGTTTTAAGAGTTGAATAACGTTCAGAAGTTCAAAAGTTTAAAAGTTCAGTAGTTTAAAAGTTCAAGAGTTCATGAGATTAATATTCGGGGAATTATTGCATTTAAAAGAGACCACAGATTTTCAAGACGGTCATGATTTATCATGATTTGAGGTAGGCAAACCGGTAAATAAGTTTTAAATCTACACATCACCTAATTAGCTAATTAGCTAATCATCACATTAGCTAATTATTCATCATGCTCGTCCAAACTACATATAGAGACATCTGGAAAATGGCCTTCCCCGTCATGATCGGAAGTATTGCCATTACCATCCTGAATGTCACTGACACGGCATTTCTTGGACGTGTAGGTGAAGTGGAACTAGGGGCATCGGCCATTGGCGGCGTATTTTATTTTGTGCTGGTCATGATTGGCGTAGCCATAGGAATCGGCACACAGATCCTGATTGCACGCAGGGCCGGCGAAAAAAAACATGCGGAGATCGGTGAAATATTTGATCACAGCTTTTTGATTTTCCTGGCGCTGAGTGTCTTCCTTTTTTGCATCCTGAAATTTATGGCTCCCGCCCTGCTGCCTGTTATTCTGAATGACGCGCGCGTGGTGGGTGCCAGCATCCAATTCCTTGAATACCGGTCCTATGGAATTTTCTTTATCCTGCTGGCTACCGTTTTCCGGTCCTTCTATGTGGGTATTGCACAGCCACGGGTGTATGGCTATTACTCCTTCCTGATGGCCGGAGTCAATGTTATACTTGGATACGGCCTGATCTTCGGGCACTTCGGTTTTCCACGAATGGGCATTGCGGGTGCCGGGTTGGCTTCCAGCATATCCGAAGGCGTAGCGCTTATTTTCCTGGCCATCTATACACTGCTCAAACCGAACATCAGGGAGTTCCGGCTTTTTCGTTTTGAAAAACTGAAAGGACACCTGATCCGTCAAAACCTGGAATTGTCGGCGCCGCTCGTCGTACAGAACATCCTGTCTATGGGCGCCTGGTTTATCTTCTTTGTCTTTATCGAAAAGATGGGCGAGCATCCCCTGGCTATTTCCAACATTACCCGGGGCGTTTACATGATAAACATGACGCCCATCTGGGGATTTATGGTCGCGGCCAACAGCATGGTCAGCAATATCATCGGCCAGGACAGGAAGAAAGAAGTGATGGAATTGCTCCACCGTATTATTCTCCTCAGCCTGGGCGTGACCGTCCTGATGATTGGAGCCAACCTGTTATTTCCCTACCAGTTGCTGGGCTTGTTTACGGCAGACCGTTCCGTGATGGAAGACAGCTATATGCTTCTTCGCATCGTCAATTCAGCCATGTTGTTTTTTGGTTTTGCCATCGTTTGCATCAGCGCAGTCAGTGGCACCGGGGCTACGCGCGTGGCCCTGGTTATCGAAATAGTCGCCATCGTACTTTACATGGTTTACATTTACCTCACAACCTTTTATTTTAGATTGTCAGTCGAATATGTATGGCTGTCGGAAATTCTCTACTGGGTGGTTACAGGTGCGGCCTCCTATGTTTATCTTCGCAGCCGCCGCTGGGAGAAGATTCAACTGTAAACGCCGTCAGCCGTCAATCCGCCATGTCACAAAAACTTCGAATCGTATTTATGGGTACGCCGGAATTTGCCGTTCCCGTCCTCGATGCCCTGGTGAAGGAAGGCCTGGACATTGCAGGGGTGGTGACCGTACCTGACAAGCCTGCCGGTCGCGGCCAGAAACAAATGCAATCGGCCGTAAAAAAATATGCGCTGGAACATGGATTGAAGGTCCTGCAACCGGCAAACCTCAAAGATCCCCAATGGCTTGCCGAACTCCAGGCACTGCAGGCCAACCTGCAAGTAGTGGTAGCCTTCCGCATGTTGCCTGAATCGGTATGGAAAATGCCAGCCCTGGGCACCATCAACCTTCATGCTTCTCTTCTTCCCCAGTATCGTGGTGCAGCGCCTATCAACTGGGTCGTGATAAACGGCGAAACCGAAACGGGTCTCACTACATTTTTCCTTCAGCATGAAATTGATACGGGCTCGGTCATTCACCAGCAGAAAATGGCCATTGCTCCCGGAGAAACTGCCGGCGAACTGCATGACAGGATGATGAAAGAAGGTGCGGTCTTGGTGCTAAAGACCCTGCATACTATTGAAACAGGAAATGTGGACTTAAAGCCGCAAAACGAAATGCTTCCCGGAAGCGCGTTAAAGTCTGCACCTAAGCTTTCGAAGGAAACAGGGCTGCTCAAAAAAGAGTTGCCGGTAATGCAGGCCTATAATCTCGTACGTGGACTGAGCCCATACCCTGCTGCTGTGGTCACACTCAAAGAAGCATCTACCGGCAGATTACTCAACATCAAAGTATTTAAAGCATCTATTGATGCCGACAGCGGTCACTTTCCCGGCGAAATAATTTGCGACAACAAAACTTTCCTGAAACTGTGCTTTACTGGCGGATGCTTGTCTGTTACCGACCTGCAGGCCGCCGGAAAAAACAGGATGGCGATAAAGGATTTCCTGAATGGATTTAAAATCACCGGCACCTGGTCGTTGACTTGACCTGACCTCCGTGCTTTTGTGTCTCTGTGGTAAATAATTTATCCTTCCGGTTTTTTTCTTTTCCATTTTACCTTCGACTCTTCCTTTCGGAAAAGGCGTTCCATGTTCCGCTGGTGCGTAATCAGGACTAACACAGCCACAGCCAGGGAGAAAATATTAATACTTGAATTCGTGCTGTAGAATACCATAATGACAATGGGAAAAGCCAGTCCGCTGGATATGCTGCTAAGCGAAACATAGCCCGTGGTAAATAACACGGCAAAGAAGACACCGGCACAGGCCAGTGCGGCCTGCGGATGAATGGCGATCAATATTCCCAGCATCGTTGCCACACCCTTCCCCCCGCGAAAACCTACATAGACAGGAAAGATATGGCCCAGCAAGGCGCATACGCCCATGGCGATTTCATAATCAATAAATTCCGGGCCCAGTGGATCGTAATCGCCAACGACATGGGCCAGTTTGACAGCCAGGAATCCCTTCAATATGTCCATCAGGGCCACAATGGTACCCGCTTTCCTTCCTAGGACACGAAAGGAGTTGGTGGCACCGGCATTTCCGCTGCCATACTCCCTGACATCCGTATTGTAAAACTGGCGGCCTATCCAAACGGCAGATGGTATGGAACCAACGAGGTAAGCCATCAAAAGGCCAAAAATATTTGGTAGGGTCAGCAATGCGGGGTCGTTAGGGTCTGCAATAATAAAAAAATGGGCTGAAAGAATAACTTTGCCGCTAATTCAAACACCTATGCCCGTTAACCGCCACGCATACGAAAAGCTGATAAAGGATCTTTTGCCGTTTGGGGCCGGCCTGGTGGCTGTTTCCAAGAAGAAAACAGTTGCGGAAATCAGGGAGCTGTATGAATCAGGGCAAAGGGATTTTGGGGAGAATTACGTCCAGGAGCTCCTGGCCAAACAAAAAGAGTTGCCCGCCGATATCCGCTGGCATTTTATCGGCCACCTTCAAAGCAATAAAGTGAAGTCTATCGTTCCGTTTGTCCATTTAATTCACAGTATTGACAGCATCAGCCTCCTGACGGAAATCAATAAGCAGGCGGAAAAAAACAACCGCGTCGTGGACTGCCTTTTGCAGATTTACATTGCCACGGAAGAAACTAAATTCGGTTTGTCGACAGAGGAAGCGGAAGATTTTCTGCTAGGGTCCGATCTGCCCCGGCTGAAAAACATCCTCCTGAAAGGAGTGATGGGAATGGCTTCCCTGACGGAGAACGAAGCGCTGGTTAGAAGCGAGTTCCGGCGTTTAAAGGAGTTCTTCAAAAAGACAGCAGAGAGAAAATTACCGGGTACAAACTTTCAATATCTTTCCATGGGCATGACAAATGATTACCTGGTCGCGCTGCAGGAAGGAAGCAACCTCGTGCGTATCGGATCCGCAATTTTTGGAGAACGTTGATAATTCGTTTACCTGAATACTAAGACAACTGCGAATGACAGACAATATGCTGGGCGTACTTTTCGGTTTGATGACCGTGGTGTCCTGGACACTTTGTATTTTTCCGTTTACCCAGGCCGCCCGCAGGATCGGCGCCAACACCCTGAATCATTTCAGGCTGCTCCTGGCAACGCTGTTTATTGGCGTAGCTTCCCTCCTTCTCAATTCGTCGGAATTCAAATTGCTCTTTACTTCAAGTTATGCTCCTTCCTGGTTCTGGCTGGGACTTTCCGGTATCGTCGGGCTGACCTTCGGAGATTATTTTGCTTTTCGCATGTATGCCATCCTGGGCGCGCGAATCGGCAGCGTGCTAACAACACTGGCTCCTGCGGCAGCACTTGTTCTTGGCGGCGTACTGACCCATGAACATATTTCCCTCATTGGCATCCTCGGCATTTTCATAACCATTGCCGGAATTGTTAACATCAGCTTTGGCAAACGTGAACGCGAACTGATACCCGATCACGGACATGGGAGTATTAGCGCCGGTGTCATCTGGGGTATCGGTGCTTCCTTTTGCCAGGGTGCAGGACTCGTGATGGCAAAGAAGGCCATGATGAGCCAGCATGAAACGGGTTTCCATATCACCCCTGTGAATGCGACTTTTATCCGTTTAATCATTGCCTTTTCTTCGCTGGCACTGGTCACTTTGCTGTTGGGCCGATGGCGGCAGGTAGCCAGTCCGGCCCTGCAGAACCGCGACGGAGGGTTGAAGTATGCGATTATGGGAACGATATTCGGGCCTACGCTTGGCGTCTTGCTTTCCCTTTTTACCGTGGCACATATTGATGCTTCCGTAGGTCAGACGATCTTTAGCCTGGTACCGGCAGCAGCCCTGGTATTTGCCGCACTATTCCTCAAAGAAAAATTTTCGCTTCAATCCCTGGTCGGTGTCGTGGTTGCAATTGCCGGTGTCATGATCCTGATCTGGAGGGATGCTATTTCATCCTGGACAGGTTTTTAAAAGCATTTCCTTTATATATTACATTCATTTGACAAACGACCTTGTGCTGCACGGGTAAATGGCCTATATTTGGCATGTTTATCAACCTGTTAGCTAACAACATGTTCCGTAAGAATGGCCTTAAAAACAGGGTTTTCTATCCTGTTTTTTTTTATGCCTTATTCCTTATTTCCAATGTCTTAGGCCAATCAGCCTGTACTGTTACCGTAGATGCAGGTAATAATATCGCAATTTGCTCCCCTTCTATCCTTCAGTTAAACGGATCTACATCGGCGACAGGAACTAATATCCGAAGCATTTCATGGACTCCGATTTCCGGTTTAAATAACCCGACCATACTTACCCCAACAGCGGCAGTCAGCGCTCCCATTACCTATCGTCTGAGTGTGACGGCACTCAGCGACAGCAATATGGTTGTGAATGGAAATTTTGATGCCGGTATATCGGGATTTACAACGGCCTATGCCCTGGGCACCGGTGGAACCTATGGCCTCCTTAGCGATGCTGCTACCTATGCCATCTCAACCAACCCCCGGCTCACGCATACCAATTTTGCCATCTTCGGCGATCATACAACCGGCACCGGAAATATGATGGTAATTAATGGGGACACAGCCTCCGGAAACCTTCCCTTGATTTGCCAGACGATTCCCGTCACTCCTTATACCGATTACGACTTTAGTATATGGGCCGCAACTTGTGTAAGCAGCAGTCCGGCCACATTAAGCCTTCAGATAAACGGCTTCACGATTGGAAGTCCTTTAATACTTCCGCTTGCAACAGGCGTTTGGACGCAACTTGCCCAATCCTGGAATTCAGGCCCCAGTACGTCGGCCACGCTTTGCCTGGTAGATCAGAATGCACAAGTGTCGGGAAATGATTTTGCCATTGATGATTTTTCCTTACGCGAAATTTGTACGGTACAGGATTCCATGAGCGTGACCATCGGCGCCATTGGCATCATGGATCTCGGCGACGATACAACCCTTTGCACAGGGCAGTCCACGATTCTGAATGCCACGGTGACAAATGCCACCCGTTATCGTTGGAATACAACGAATCCGAACGATACCTTACCAACGCTGCCGGTAAATACATCGGGACAATATATTGCCACGGCCAGCATCGGCGGTCTTTGCCCGACATCCGATACGATGAATGTCCTCGTGAAGGCGTACCCGATACTTGCCATCCCGCCGGATACTTCCTTTTGCCTGGGAAATACCGTTCAACTGGATGCCACGGCTTCGTTCGCCACCTCTTACCTATGGAATGACGGGGTGACTTCACCCGTTCGCAATGTTTCCAATGCAGGCAACTTCTCTGTAATCGCGTCTAACGGCAACTGCAAATCGTATGACACGACGGTGGTAACGACAGGTGCAGCGCCGGTGTTTACGCTGGGAAATGATACTTCCTTATGTCTTCCGGATTCCATCGTACTTACCGCACCCTTCCTACCGAATGTGAACTACACCTGGTATGACGGAAGCCATGCCTTTACCAATATCATCACCACTCCCGGCACCTACTGGCTGGAAGGAGTAGACGGCGGCTGCCTGACACGTGAATATTTATATGTCGCTCCCGGAGATTGCGGCAGCGTCTTTATCCCGAATGTTTTTACGCCCAACGGAGACGGTAAAAACGACACCTGGCAGATCTACCAGTACTCCGTTGTATCCATCACGATCAGAATCTTTAACCGCTGGGGCGAGCAGGTATTTACATCCGACAAGCTTGACTTTGCCTGGAACGGACTTTATAAAAACAGGGCCTGCACACAAGGCGTGTATTTTTATGTGCTCGACGGGTTTTATCCCAGTGGGGATACGTTTAAGTATAAGGGGTCGGTTACGCTGTTGAAGTAAAGACTGTCTGAACCTTGATTAAACGGATTGAATGATGGACTATGATTTTTGATGGTTTGATTGATGGACATTTTTTTATAATGGGTGCTGGGTATTCCTCAGGGATTCAATCTGCTATTAAAAAAATTAGATTACTTTAGTGAAATAATTGAGCACCTTTTTTTCATATAGGTCTTTTTCTTTATCCGGTTACTTTTTGTCAGCATTTATTTTTAGAATTCTTTATGCTTATTGATAACCATAAGTATTCCGAACTTACCGGAAAAATCATTGGGTGCGCCATGCATGTTCATCGAACATTAGGCAATGGTTTCCAGGAAGTATTGTATCAACGTGCGTTAGAAATAGAGATGGATTTAAGCTTAATCGAATTTAAAAGGGAGTTTGAAATGCCTGTATTCTACAGGAATAAACAAATTGGCACTCGTCGCGCGGATTTTTTGGTGGAAGAAAAAATAAGCGTTGAAATAAAGGCCGTAATAAAACTGGAGGATGTCCATCTTGCACAGGCCATTAATTATTTAGAAGCATATAACCTGGAGATTGGATTGCTTATTAATTTTGGATCAAAGAGCATGCAATTTAAACGCCTCCTTAATGCGAAATATAAACAGTCTGAACCTTGATTAAACGCCTGCCTGCCGGTAGGCAGGGATTAATTGATGGACTTTGATTATCAATAAACGAATTTGGATAGACTATGAGGGATAAAAATCAAGGAAATCAATTAATCCGCTTAATCAAGGTTCCGACTTCTGCGCTATGACTGGAAAGATCAAGTACACTTTTACTTCGCCTCCCTGGCAGCACTCCTCCCCGGGAGGCTGGCATTTTATTTCCCTTCCAAAGAAATTGGCGAAGGAAATCAGGAGCACCCTGAAATCAGAAGAAGAAGGTTGGGGTCGGTTAAGAGCGATGGCAAAAATCGGTAATAGCGAATGGAAAACCGCTATATGGTTCGATACAAAAATGGGCACCTACCTGCTGCCACTAAAAGCTGCTATCAGAAAAAAAGAAGCTATAACCTCCGGGCAAAGAATATTGGTAGAAATCCGGCTTTGAAATGTTGGAAATTGTCTGAACCTTGATTAAACGCCTGCCTGCCGGTAGGCAGGGATTAATTGATGGACTTTGATTATCAATAAACAAATCTGAATAGACAATGAAGGATAAAAATCAAGAAAATCAATTAATCTGTTTAATCAAGGTTCCGACTTCTTCGCTATGGATTAATTTCAATCGGCGTTCCGATTTTGACGGCGCTATATAGTTCATCTATTTCCTCATCCGTCACCGCTATGCAGCCTAATGTCCAGTCATACCAACGATGAAATTTATTTATAAAGCCAGTGTGGTTTCTAAGTCCGTGTAACTTTACATCGCCGCCGGTTGGTTTTCCCAGCCTGTTTGCAGCAGCGATATCTTCTTGGTTGGGATAGGAAATGCCTAAGTTTTTATGATATCCGCTATTTGGATTTTTATCGCTGATGAAATATAAGCCTTCCGGTGTTTTCTTGTCGCCTTCAAATTCTTTGTCTCCAACTGGTTCCTTTCCAAGAGAAACCGTATACGTTTTCACCAGATGACCCTTCGCATAGGCTAATAGCTGTCGCTTTGATTTGTAAACAACAAGCTTGTCTATCTCTGTTCCGGCCTGTAGCTTATCCTCCGGGTAAAAATAATACGCAATCATTCCCAGGAGACTGAAAAGCATAGTAAATCCAACAGCTTTGCTCAGCATTTCCAATCACTTATAAATAAAATTTATCGCACTGCAACTTTTCAAATCAGAACGCAGCCGGATGATCTTTCTTGTACTCCCGTATTCAAATTCAACAGCAGCCGTATTGGGCGGAGATTTACCCAGGTTTTCGGCATATAAAACCAGGCTGTTATTTCCCTTTTTTAGCTGCAGGTCCAGCCGTTTCTTTTTCTTTTCCACGCCGTAGTTTTTCAATAGCCAATCGCCGTTAAAGCTCAGGGAGATTGTGTCGCCGTCGATGATGAGATTGTCGTAGACAAAGACTTCCACGCTGGAGGAGTTCATTTCAAAAGTTTCGGACTGGGAAACGGGGCGACCCAGTACCTGTATAGGAATGTTTTTATCATCGAACTTCACGCCGGAAGTATCTGTAGGGGGCGTTGGTGGAGGCAGCGTTTGAACCGGAGGCGTTTCCTTTTTTTCGGCCATATCCCTCACTACCGGCTGCTCAACCCGATGCCGCGACCATACCTTAAGCGTTTTATCTGCGCTACCTGTGAAGATTAATTCATCGGATTCGGCGAAAATGGAAACCGACACGTTTCCTTTATGCCCGAAGAGTTCCTGCTTCACTTCCCTGTCTTTCCAGTTCCAGATCCTCGCCCAATACCCAATGTTTCCGCTTACCAGGAATTGGCCGTCGGATGAAAACGACATGGGGCTGCTGATGCCTGCTTTAAAACCAATTAAAGGAGGCGTAACAATTGCTCCGAGGTTCAGGCTCCAGACAGCAACGGTTCCATCCTTATTCCAGCTTGCCAGCCTTTTTCCCGGAAGCAAGGCCAGTTGGTCGACCGGTGAATTCCCGGACTGAAGTTCCTGGATAATGTTATCGCTGCGGGTATTTAATACACGTATGACAGATCCTGTAGCAAAGATCAATGCGCTCCGGTCGTCGGTAATGACGGCATCGCTGATGGGTTCCGTGAAATCATAGAGCTTCCTCACATCCTGGCTCAGGTCGGAGCGCGTCTTATACAGGCGGCTGCCGGAACTGAAATAAATGAATCCGTCGGCTATGGAAAACAGGGCGAAACGAATGTCTTCATAGTTCCGGTGAACGATTTGATGGAGAAGATTGAAATTTTCAGCGTCCCAGATTTTTATTTCATCTGCAGCAATGCCCATCATCAGCCTGCCCGTGGAATTAAAAGTCATGCCCCGGACAGCTTTCTCATGGCCTTTAAATTCCTTCAGCAAGTTTCCTGACGACGCCTGGTACATGTAATAATATCCCAGGTCATCGCCGGCAACCAGGGCATGGACAATTTCTGAATGAACCAGCGTGGTAATGCCGCCCCGGTGTCCTTCCAGGGTTTGCTTTAACTTATATTCCTGGCTGAAAGCCTGGGTGCCGGGTAAGAGTAAAAGAACCAGCAGGTAATAATTCTTGAACATGATTTAATCCTCCCCTTTCCAGTCAAGCCTGTAGATGTTCAGACCAACGCAAACCGGCATAAGCGAGCAGCAAGCCACCCAGGCAACTGGTAAGCGCATAGAAAACTGCTCTCCTGAATTCCCCTTCTTTCAGCAGCTGCAGGTTCTCCAGCGAAAAACTGGAAAAAGTCGTATACCCGCCGAGAAGGCCGATGAAGATGAAGGCCGTCATGTTCGGAGAAAATACATCGGCCCGGCTCCAGCCCCAGCAAAACCCGATCAGGAATGAGCCGGTCAGGTTCACCAGCAAGGTACCCGCCGGAAAGCGGGGTGAGAATACAGCTAACATGGCAGCAGTCACGCCAAACCGTAACAAGGTGCCGACTGCGCCACCTACGGCCATCCACAAATACCGCATGTTATAAACTTTTATTTTTTCAGAAGGTCACGAATCTCCATCAGGAGCTTCTCTTCCGAAGTAGGAGCCGGGGGTGCGGCAGGTGCCGCAGCTTCCTTCTTCCTCATATTATTCATTCCCTTAATCATCAGGAATAGCACAAAGGCGATAATGATAAAATCAAGGATAGCGCTGAAAAACATGCCATACTTAATTTCCGCATCGCCCACCTTTACAGATAAAGCCTGGAAATTCACACCCTGCAGCAGGATGCCGATTAACGGCATCAGTATATTGTCCACAAGGGACCCGATGATTTTCCCGAATGCAGCGCCGATTATGACACCGACAGCAAGGTCCATCACATTGCCCTTCACGGCAAATTCCTTAAATTCTTTGGCTAGTCCCATAGATGTTTCTTTTTTGGTTAAGCAAACATAATTATTATTCTCTAGTCTGCCTATCCTGAGAACCTGATCATTTCCTATTTTTACATAGATTAAAACCAAGGCTATGAAGAACTTTTTACTTATCCTTTTACTATTTCTCGCCCTCCCTCGCCAGTCCGTTAATGCTGCCGGACATTCTTCCGGAAAAACCTGGCATTTGCCTGTCCATGTCGCTGCCGGTGATTATGAAGAACAGGTCGTAATCGTAAAATTAAAGCCTGCCTATGAAAGTGAATTTTCTGAAACGGACATGGCAGGGACTACCCGGAATGTGTTGTCTGAAATGAAAGCGGGGAAACCTGAACGGATGTTTCCCAACAGCCAGAGACCGGAACAGGCAAGGAATTCGAATGGAAACACCCTGGTGGATCTCACGCTGATTTACAGAATTCCTTTCCAATCCACAGCCGGCATGGCGAAAATCATCAACAACCTGCTGGCCACCGGACGATTTGAATATGCCGAGCCGGTGTATATCAATAAACCCTTGTATGTCCCGAACGATACCATGGTTTTACAGCAATGGGACCACCAGCTTTTACAGTCTTTTGCGGCCTGGGATATTCAAAAAGGAGACAGCAATGTAGTCATAGGCATTACGGATACGGGAATAGATACGTTACACCCCGACCTGGTCAGCAAAATACGATACAATACAGCCGACCCCGTGAATGGCGTGGATGATGACGGCGACGGTTTTACGGACAATTATTATGGATGGAATGTGGCGACAAACAGCTTTGATGTTTCCCGCAATGAATTGCATGGGGCCTTTGTATCCGGTATCGCCGCTGCAGGAACGGATAATGTAACAGGCATTGCCGGAGTCGGATTCCGTTGCAAATTTTTCATTGTAGCCTGTTCGCCTTCTCCATCCCAGAATGTCATCGTGAATGGCGACCTGGCCATTCAATATGCTGCGGATAAAGGCGCCAGTGTGATCAATTGTTCCTGGGGCGGATTTGGCAATTCACAGTTTTCCCAGGACATGATTAACTATGCCACCTTCAACAAGAATGTCCTGGTCGTTGCCGCTGCAGGCAACAGCCAGAATGATGCACCTTTTTTTCCTGCATCCTACGAAAATGTGTTAAGTGTGGCAGCTATCGATTCCTTTAACGTGAAATGGTCGGGAAGCAGCTTCGGAAGCTATGTAGACATTACTTCACAGGGCGACCGTGTGCTTTCCGTTTGGCCGGGAGGCGGCTATGGATTTTCCGGCGGCACCTCCGAAGCTTGTCCGCAGGTCAGCGGTGCTGCTGCACTGGTAAAATCCCAGTTCCCTTCGCTTACAGCCTTACAGATCGGCGAAAGGCTCCGTGCGACATCCGATTTAACGGATACCATTCCCGGCAACGCCGCATATATCAGGAAGCTTGGAAAAGGACGATTGAATATCTATCGCGCCCTCACCGAACCGGCCAAATCCATCCGGGCAGGCAATATCCTGACATATGACAACAACGACGAAGCTTTTGCCATCGGCGATACCCTTCGCATCAGCGCATATTTTACCAATTACCTGGATGCTTTATCCAGCGGTTCCGTACAACTGACCAGCAATTCACCTTTTATTACTTTACTGAATCCATCCTTTTCTCTTGGAAGCATGGCTACGCTGGCAACAGACAGCAACAGGCTCAGTCCGTACCTGGCCGTGATTGCGCCGGGCATTCCCTATAATAGCCGGATCGTATTTACTTTTGAATTCCTGGACGGCTCCTATGCTGACTGGCAGTCATTCGAGCTTACTGTCAACGTCGATTATATCAATGTCCAGGAGAATGATATCGGCGTGACCATTACCAGCAAAGGAAGGTTGGGATTCAACGATGCTTCAGGAACCCAGGGCATTGGGTTTACCCACAACGACAGCCAGAACTGGTTGTATGGTGGAGGCCTGATTGTGGGCGTTAACGACAGTACAGTTAGTGATGCCACCTTTGGTGTTAATGGCGGACAGCCGGATACGGATTTTGTTCCTGTTGAATTTATTCACCGCATCATCCCTCCCGTTGTTTCCAATTTCGACGCCACTACCCTTTTCAACGATTCGGGAAGTACGCGGCCGATGGGCGTTGAAATCCGAAACAATACCTATGCCTGGGGAAGTCCCGCCGACAGGAAATATGTCATTTGTGAATATGTGATTAAAAATCCGGCGGGCACAACCCTGAACTCCCTGCATGCGGGACTTTACTGCGATTGGGACATTACAGCGGCTACCTACCTGAACAACCGGTGTTCGTATGACACGTCCAACCGGATGGGATACACTTATTTCCCGGCCGCCAATAACCAATATGCAGGCATCAAGCTGCTTAGCGCCGGCAATCCGAATTATTATGCCTTTGACAACAACGGCGCGAACAGCAGCATCAACATCTACGATGGTTTCACGAAAGCCGAAAAGTATCTTACCCTCAGTTCCCTGCAGCGGCATGAAGCCGGAACAGCAACTGGCGGCAACGATGTAAGTATGGTATTGGGAACAGGCCCTTTCACCATTCCGCCGGGTGATTCCGTAACGGTTGCATTCGCCCTGCTTGGAGGTGACAGTTTGGGTGATCTTACAATGGGTGCAGCCGCGGCGCAATTGAAGTACGACATTATCAGTTCAGGAATACATGATCCTTCCGTTTTTCAGGTTTCCTGCTCAGTCTTTCCGAATCCGGCCTCCAAACAGTTTACCATCAGGCTAACCAGTCCGGTCCCGGCCACGGCTGAATTGACCCTGTGTGACATAACAGGCCGTATCGTATGGAAATCCAGCGAAAAATTATCAGGTGGAGTTCCCCTACAAAAAGAGGTGACTGCTAAATTCCGAAGGGGAACCTATATCATGGAGGCACGCATTGGGGAAAATAAGTTTATTCAAAAAATTATTATTCTGTAGTGAGTATGTTGCAGGAAGCGCAGAATTATAAATCCAATTCAGGTTCCCGGCTCGCTAATTAATCTGAAGTTCTGTAATAACGCATGAATAATATTATTCGATATTTTCTGGATATCTTATTTTTTCTGATAACACTGGCATCAGGAATTTTTGCCGGCGCCATCTTCGCATTTTTTATTTATACCGCTCAACCTGGTACTTCTACCTTCATTCTTGCAACCATAGTTTTATTGCTTGGGCTGGCAATCGGCATTTTTAGCGCAAGATTACTTTGGAAAATCAGAGGAAGCAATGAGTTGTCGGGAGGCGTTCGCGCTTCTCATGATTTTGATTTCTTTAATTCTCATTCGACAAAAACCACAAAAGATGAATAAACTGCGCTCCGATATTAGCTTCGGATGCTGAAAATATGTATAAATGAATACTCGATGCGCGTTAATCATTTCAAAATCACGCTATGAAAAAATTAAATAACATTCTGGAAAATTGCAAATTTTCTTAATGCCTGAAAAATCCAACTCTCAACTACATGAAACCCTATCTCTGCTTTATCTTAATGTTCTTTTCTGCCATCGCCTATGCGCAAAATGAAAACCCAAATTACGACTCCCAATTGGCTGAAAAATACGGCGCCGACGATTACGGCATGAAGAAGTTCATCTTCGTTATTCTAAAGACCGGAAGCAATACCTCTACGGACACCGCCTTTACAAACAAATGCTTTGCCGGGCACATGGCCAATATCAACAAACTGGTAAAGGATCAAAAACTTCTTGTTGCCGGTCCGATGAAAAAAAACGAAAATAAGGTTCGGGGCATTTTTATCCTGGATACGCCCACGATTGAAACCGCAAAAGAACTGTTATTGGGTGACCTTGCGGTAACAGAAAAAATTTTCGAACCGGAATATTATGAATGGTACGGTTCGGCAGCTTTGGCAGCGTACCTTGAAGCTTCGGATAAAATCTGGAAAGTATCCCCTTAACATCAAGTATACTAATGGCCGTAAAAATCTCCGATGGCGTACTGCATAAAGTGCCGGCAGATATGAAAAAAGCGCTGGCAGCTGATGCCGACATGCTTTTGACCTGGAATAAACTTACACCGATCCAGCGCAACGAATGGATTTGCTGGGTGACAATTGTAAAAAAAGACGAAACGAGAACAGAACATGTAAGCCGCATGATGGAAGAATTGAAAGAAGGCATGCGACAGCCCTGTTGCTGGCCCGGATGCCCGCACCGCAGACCTAAGGCAAAAAAATGGTTTAAAATAAAAGTAGCCTAAGAAAGGAACGCAACTTTTATTTAGACATCACAACGAACACCGTCCTTCTGTTCTTCATCCTTCCGTCCTCCGTAACATTCGATGCCACCGGATTGCCTTCGCCAAATCCCTTGTAAGACAATCGTGCGGATTGAATATCTTTTGAAATAAGGTATTGGTAAACAGCCCGCGCCCTGTTGTCCGACAATTGTAGGTTGCTCGTAGGATTCCCGATATTGTCGGTATACCCGTTAATAGCCACTTTTAATTTGGGGTTTTCCTTTAGGAAATCTGAAAAATTATCAAGCACAACTTTAATGGTATCGTTGATTTCATACGAGTTGGTGGCAAAGAGGATGTCGTTGAGAAGGTATTGCTGCCCTACCTCTACTTTTTTTACTTTCAGATCTATCTTTTTGGGTTTTTCATAGGTCGTATCCTTGTTGGAAATATAGCTGGACTGAAATGCATAGCCATCCTTCTTGACAGTCAGGAGGTAGTCATCATCAAACCTCACCACGGAAGCGTATTTACCGGTTACGGAATCGACTTTCACCTTGGTGATGACCTTGGTCAGTGTATTCTGAAGTTCAATATTGGCATTCACCGGCAGGGAATCTTCATCATCTTTTACTTTGCCCGACACCAGTAAAACCTTTTCCGGCCGGACTTCCGGGTACAAATCGAAATAGTAAATGTCATAGCCGCCGGTTCCCAGGCGGTCGGAGGAAAAGTAACCGGTCTTGCCGTCGGTGCTTACAAAAAAACCAACTTCATCATCTTCCGTATTGATCGGGTACCCCAGGTTCTTCGGTTTGCTCCAGCGGCCTGAGCTGTCCATGCGGCTCATGAAGATGTCATAACCGCCTAATCCGGGAAGTCCAGTACTTGAAAAATAAAGCGTGTGGCTGTCGGAATGTATAAAAGGCGATTTCTCATTGCCGGTCGTATTAACCGGCGAACCCATTTTCCTCGCTTTGTTCCACTCTCCCTTTTCATTTTTTGTCGTGAAATAGATATCCATGCTGTCTTCCAGGTTCCGGAAGCTGGCAAAGTATAATGTATTGCCGTCGGCGGAAATACTTGGCTGCGCATCCCATCGCACAGAGTCATTGACCTGGGGACCCAGGTTGCGGATTTTCTCCCAGCCAAATTCCATTTGATCGGACGTGCAGATGTCGAAGTTGCCTTTCTTATTCACCGTAAAATACAAATGCAGGTTATCGATGGTAATGGAAGCTCCGCCTTCATTGTTGGATCCCGCGCTGTTAAAGGGCGGCGGCATCGGCTTGCCGGCATCAAATACGCCGCCTTTATTTTCTGCATAGATAAATTTTTCAACGTTGGTAGGCACCAGCATATTTTTATCCTTCATGTCGAAGCGGCGTGTAAAAAAAGCCAGTTCATTATCGGGAGAGATATAGGGCAGGTATTCCGGGTTGGTGGTCGATATTCCCGGCAATGGCCTGGGATTAAAAGGAACAGGATGCGCCAGCAGCTTGGCCCGGGCAAGCATGGATTCAGCCCTGTCGGCATGATTGGTATCCACCTTATCAAAGTCCAGGAAGGCCTTCAGCTTTTTCTCCGCTTCCGGGTATTTTTTGTAATCGAAATAAAGCCATCCCAACTGGTAATAGGCGTCGGGATCCAGGTCCGGGCAAAGCTCAATGAGTTTCAAAAAGCTTTGCTCCATAGTTTTGTAATCCTTCTTTTGAATGGACAGGTATCCCTGGAGCTTGTAGGCATCGGGAAATTCAGGGTCTTCATCAATGGCCTTTTCCACCAGGCCCCTGGCTTTTTCGAAATCTTTCCGGGATTTAAAAAGTCCGTTCGCCTCTTCGTACAGCTTCAGCGCCTTTTTATTCTGCGACATGGGGCAACCGGCCCTGTCGGCCTTTTGTGCAGGAACGGCTGCCGACAGGAAAAAAAATACAATTAGTGCCCGGAAAAAATTTTGTATCATGATAAAATAAAGTCACGGTATAATCCTTTCCCGGTGACCTTCCTCCTGTTTACTTTTTCTTAAACGGATTAAATTTTTCAAGCTGATCCTTGGCGGCCTTCTGCGCCGCTTTCTTCACGCTGTCAGAGTAAGCTTTCGATTTGGCTTCCGCTTCTTTCTTCACCTTATCTATTTCCGCATTGGCTTTGGCCTGGGCTTCCTTCTTCAATCGATCGGCTTCTTCCTTCGCTTTGGCTTCCAGTTCAGCCTGCGCCTTGGCCTTTAAGTCCTTCATCATGGAGGCGCCGGCTTTGGAAATATTCAGGGAAATTTTAGGATCTGCCACCGTTCCTTTGATCATGGCTTCCACGGGTACCTGGTCCCCCACGCTAAAGTTGGTACCGGCAGCATTCGCCTTCGTTACCATGTTGTCCAGCACGGAATTGGCCGCTCCGCCGAAGAGCGACCTGGGCACATTCATGTTCATGCCGTAATCGATACTTTGGTCCAAACCGTTGGATCCTGCCACCGTAGCCTTCATGCCATTCACTGTAACATCGAACGGTTCAACATAGATTCTGCCGCCCTTGATGTTGAAAGAGATATTGGTATTTGGAACGGCCAGTTGTTTCAGGCTGTTGATTTTTAATGCATCGGCCAGCTTGGTAACTGGAGCAAAACCGGATAACGAAATCTGCTGTGTATTGAGTTTCCCGTAACCCGAAGCCGTTTCCAGCACCGGCTCCATTTTCGAATTCAGGGCGCTGGAAAAAGTCAGCGTGGAACTGAATGTTCCGTCGGCATATTTGGCAATGGGCGCCAGTTTCTCGATGGTGATAAAGGCAGCCGAAGCCTGCTTAATGTTAAAATCCGTAATGCCTAAATCAAAATCAACCTGTGGCTTTTTGATATCTGCCGTATTGTAAGCCCCGTTCATTTTCATGCTGCCACCCATCAATTGCATCACCAGGTCCTTCATGCGTACGGCTTTGTCCTTTATGATCAGGGCGCCGGAAGCATTGCTGATGACCAGGTTCTGATAGTTCAGCCTGTTTACCCGTGCCGTCATCACAAAATCGATGTTGCCGGGAATATCAATGACCTGTAAGGATGAAGTATCGGAGGCGGCAGGAGCACCGGATGCCGGCGTCATGAATTCATTCAGATCGATCAGGTTTGAATTCAGGTTCAGGTTGCCTTTCAGCACGTCGTTCTTAATGGCATAGGCCAAAAAGTTCTCCAGGGAGCCGTTGGCCTTGAAATCGCTCTTCCCTACTTTTGCATCCAGCGTGTTTAATGAAACTAACTTCGGGCTGAAGACGAGTTCCAGATTGTTAATGACAGCAGGCTGGCCGGAAGCCGGGGATGAATAATTCATTCCGGTGACGGCAAGCTTGCCGTCCGCGCTGAAGCGGTCATACTGTTGCTGCTGAATGGCGGAGAGCCTTCCTTTCAGGTTAATATCGGAGGTGATGATACCGCTCAGTGTGGTTCCTTTTTCAAGGGGCATAAACTTCGTCACATTAGCCAGGTTAATTCTTCCTCTGGCAAAGGCATCCAGGTCGGGATCACTGATGGGAGTTTTCAGCAGCAGCCTGGCATCAAAGGCGTCGCCGGCCATTTCCAAATGAAATTTACTGAGGTTAACCACCGTGTGATCGGTATTCCCATCCGGGTTCGAAATCTTCAGATCCATATTCACATTTCTCACATCAGAAGGCAAGGATGGGTATTTAAAGGATCCATTATCAACAACCATGGTAAGGCCGAATCCCGGCATTTGCTTTTCATTGTAACGTCCTTTTACAAAGCCATCAAAAGAAATCTTACCCGCGGCGGTGAGGTCGCTGAACTGGCTGGAATAAATAGCCGGGATGAGGGAGATCAGGCTTTTGAAATCCGATTTCTGGGTGGCAAATTTCAGGTCCATATCGATGTCCTCTGCAGGCATAGCCAGCCACCCGCTGAAGGCAACCGGAAGGTCGTTTACAACCAGTTTATTGTCCTTGAACGTAAACTTCATGTTCTTGATGTCCATGTCCACATCGGCATCGGCAACCGTCTTGACCCTTTTCAGGTAATCCATGCCTCCGTAATTCATAGTGAGCTGGTCTGCTTCCGAATGCGTAGACAGGACAAACAGGTCCTGCGTAAAATCTCCTTTGCCATGGTGGTTCAGCCCATCGATCTGCAGCCTGAAATCCAGGGAGCGGTCGTCGTATACAACGCGGGCTGCTTTGGCTTCGTAATAGTTCAGACTTGCCTTAAACGCCGATGATTCTCCCGCAGGAGCTCCCGGAGGTGCCGGTTTGGTAATATCCCAGTTGGCCTTTTCTTCCTTGTTAACCAGGAAATTCATAACAGCCTTATCGAGAAACACTCTCCTGATTTCAATTTGCTTCCCCCCGATTACGCTCATGAGATCGACAGTCAGGGAAACTTCCTTCGCGAAAATCAGCGTGTCGCCCTGGAACGGAGCGCGGTTGATAATGCTCAGATCGTTCAGCGTCAGCGATAAATTCGGAAAATGACGGATCAGGGAAAGATCCAGGGAGGAAAAATTAAAATCCGCTTCCAGGTTTTTATTTGCCTCCGTCTTAATCGCCGTGATAATCTTATCCTTAAATAAAAATGGCGCTGCCAGCAGGAATAAAAACAAGACGGCGAATACGATCAGGATCCATTTGATTGCTTTCTTCATAATTGACTATTGATTTTTCTTCGTGCCTGTGGGTTCACGGAGATAGTTTAGAGTTTTGATTTCTTAAATAGTGATCGGCTAATACCAGGGCGGCCATCGCCTCTACGATGGGAACGGCTCGCGGAACTACGCAAGGATCATGCCTGCCTTTCGCATCCAGGACAATCTCCTTCCCGGACTGATCAACCGTTCGTTGCGACTGCATCAGGGTTGAAACGGGCTTAAAAGCCACATTAAAATAAATATCCATGCCATTGCTGATGCCACCTTGTATGCCACCGGACCTGTTCGTAACCGTGGTTATTTTTCCCCCGTTATTTACAAAGGAATCGTTATGCTCCGAACCCTTCATGGAAGCCGCCTTAAAGCCACTGCCATATTCGAATCCATGCGCCGCATTGATAGAAAGCATGGCGCCGGCAAGATCGGCCTGCAGTTTGTTAAAGACCGGTTCGCCCAATGCCGCCGGCGGGTTCCGGATTACACAACTGATGATGCCTCCTACCGTATCCCCGTCCTTTTTTGCCTTTTCAATCTCCCCGATCATGGCTTTGGCAGTGCCCTCATCCGGACAACGAACAATCGTTGATTCTATTTTATCCAGGTCCAGCTCTTCATAGCCCTTTTCAAGTGAAACGCTGCCTGCTTGTGAAACATAGGCATCGATTCGAAATTCCTTACCACCGGCAAGGTGGCTGTAAAGGAGCTGCTTTGCAATGGCGCCACCCAGCACGCGTGCTGCAGTCTCCCGCGCCGAAGACCGGCCGCCCCCACGCGGATCACGAAAGCCGTATTTTACATCGTATACAAAATCGGCATGTGAAGGCCTGTATACGCTTTCTACCTGGTCGTAATCCGAAGGTTTATAATCCAGGTTACGTATGAGGAATGCAATCGGAGTACCCGTTGTTTTTCCCTGGTAAATTCCGGAGAGAAATTCAAATTCGTCGGCCTCAGTACGGGAAGTAGTAATCCGTGACTGGCCCGGCTTTCTCCGATCGAGATCGTACCGGATCTGGTCTAAGTCTATTTCAAGTCCGGCCGGACAGCCGTCAATCACGCCGCCAATACCGGGGCCATGCGATTCGCCGAAAGTCGTTAACCGGAAAATTGTCCCAAAAGTGTTTCCTGCCATTCTGATGCCAAATTACCCAAAATACGGGCAGGAATAGGAGTCAAAATATAGAATGATTAACGGCAAATTGTTAATTAGCCAATTTGCCAATTAGCCAATTAGCCAATTAGCTAATTTGAGAATCCTTCTTCGCCAAAACTTCGAAGGACAAGGTTTGAGAATCCTTCTTCGCTAAGGCTTCGAAGGACAAGGTTTGAGAATTTGAGAATGATAATACAGCCTTCGCTTAGGCGATTGCTTGCTCGAGAATGAGCTAATTCTATTGGCGAATAATTGCGCATTCTATACTGCCAACTGCTACTTTCCTATAACCTACTTTTTCCCTGTGCAGTAATGCTGAATAAAGACATCTGCCTTACCGGATCCTGAATTCTTTATTTCCATCCAATCCTTGCAGGCTCCTTCCACATCATCTTGTTTTACTTTTGACTTAGCGCGTACTAATAAGGCAGGAATATCGCCCGGTGCAAATTGAAGCGTCTTTGTGAAATATTTAATGGCATCTTTATAATTCTCTTTTTCATATTCATGTAAACCAAGATCATAAAAAACGGTCGCCTTCTTTACTGAATCCCGTACGAAATCAAAATCGTTATAGGTCGAAGAATACCCTAATAGGGCCCCAAAATTTTCTTTGGAAGAACTATCGCTGTCAGTTGGCGCCAATTTAATCTTGAATTCCATTGTATAAATATCGGCATCTGTTCCATTAGGAATCCTTGTATCTACCAATATTATTTTTGGCACGTAGCCTTTCGTTGTATAACTCAGCTTAAATTGATTGTTCATGGCCAACGCGACAACAAAATCATTTTTGGAAGTTTTAAATGGCAATGTGCCAATCTCAGATGGTTTTATACCGCAAAGGGCATTTCTAATTTCATGGCTTTCCAGGTTTTCAATTTCAAGGGTTATCTCATCACAATTATCTTTGAAATCCACGATGGTAGATTTGAGAACAAAATATTTATCATGGGAAAAGGCAAAAAATGGAATACTAATGAATAGGATGAGGAGAAATTTCAAAGACTTGGACATAAGAGGATTTGAGAATTTGAGGATTTGAGGATTTGAGAATTTGAGAATTTGAGAATTGTAACGATTCTCCAAAAAAGTCAGTTATGTAAACCACCTACTATCTTCTATCTACTATCTTCTATCTTCCTTTTCTTCACTACTTCTAGTCCCAAACATATTTCCACTTGCCGTCAGCTTGTCTTTTCCAAACCGTATGAAAGACGCCCCTGAATTCTTTGACATGGCCGGAATCGCCGGGTACCTTCCACAGATACTTGCCATAGGTATATCCAAGGGTTCCATCGGCTGAAACATCGACAAAGTCCGGCATCCAGGTTACCTCGGCATTTTTAGCTGCTGTTTTTTCATAATACCGTTTGATGTTTGCCTTCCCTTTTATCAGGGTATCATTGGCCCGCTTGATCACAGCACTGTCGTCGGCGAATAAATAAAACGCTTCTGCTATTCCCTTACTCTTCGCGGCTGCGGCAAATTCCATTTCTGTTTCCATGATTTCTTCAGCCGGATCATGCCCGGGGCCGTCAGACATATCGCATGACAACAGCAGGCAAACTGAATAAAGAATGACGATTCGCATAGAGAGAAGGGCGGTTATTACAGCTTGAGAAATTTATGGCAATAATTCTTGTCTGCGTTGCGAACACGAATGAAATAAACGCCTGCCGGTAATCCGGAAACGTCGAGTGAGAAAGGCTTGCCAGCCCGGACTTCCTTCTGTGTAAGCACATTTTTCCCCTGGATATCTTCGACGGTAATATCCGCATTGCCGGAGCCATTCAGCTCGATATTTAAATTATGGATTGCCGGATTTGGAAACAGTTTCATTTCCGGGTTTACTTCCAAAGCTGATGACACACCGGAAATAACCAGCGGGATATCGATACTCCAGACAGATCTGGCAAAAGTTCCAGCCATGAGCTTATTGGTTGCAGGGTTACGGTGGATGTCATAGACGGGCATAACAGGCATATTATTTCCTGCCCGCAACCAGTTCGTGCCACCGTTTACCGTATAATAAACTCCTGCATCCGTAGCTATAAAAAGAGTGGATTCATTGCCGGGCATAATTAAAATATCATTCACTGCCGCCTGGGGCAAGTCGCCGCTGATATCCGTCCATGTGGCGCCGTAGTTTGCGGACTTATGCACATGGGGTATGTATTCATTCGCTTTATACCCCGAATGCGTGACATACACATTGGATTGAAAATTGGGTGAGGGTTGCACTGCCGTTACATACCTGTCGGGAAGTGAGTCGTCGATATCCGTCCAGTTAAGTCCGTTATTTTGTGTCACCCAAACATTTCCGTCGCTGGTGCCTGCATACAATATATCTTCGTCTAACGATGATTGTGATAATGCGCTGATAACATGAAAGCGGGGTGCGAAAATAATACCGTCCGTCAGATCCCCGCTGATGGGCGTCCAGGATCCATAGGGCGCTCCAGTCATCTCATAGACGCGATACGTTCCACAATGAAGTGTACTTGATGTCAAGGGCCCCATCACATAAGGCATGTCCCAGCTTTGCCTGTCATTGGTATCAATTCCCCAGGTACAATCCTGGAAGAACATCCCTCCGTCGTCGGTAAACTGGATGTTGCCGTTCTGGGTCTCTACATAAAACAAATTGGAATCCAGGGGATCGAAATACGCCTGGAAGCCGTCACCGCCGAAAATGCGGGGCCAGGCATTCATCATGGTTGAATTGCCACCCGTTGTCCCGTTGTCCTGCGCACCTCCGTAAAAATTAGCCGGCTGAAACGGGTTGTGCGTCACCCGGTAGAATTGCGTATTCGGAATGTCTTCAATATCGGTCCAGTTCACACAGTTGTCCGTTGTTTTATATAATCCGCCGTCCGTTGCATATAAGATGGTGTTGCCGCTTAGAAACTGCATCGCATGTCCGTCGGCATGTACCTGGTAGGTCCACCAGGGCGGCATGGCCAGGGTCCAGGTATTTCCGCCATCCATCGTCATCTGCAATTCCACGCCAGGCACATAGAGCTGGTTGTCGTCGGTTGGATTCACGTATATTTTTCCGAAATACCATCCGAAACCATTCATCCCGGATGTAACATCAAAGCTGAACGTCGGCACGGGAGACCAGCTCACCCCCGCATTGATTGTTTTGTAAATTCCATCCAGGTTATGTGTACTGTCTGACACCAGTGCAAAGAGCGTATTGGGATTGATGGATGACATGGCAATCCCGATTCTGCCTACCTGATAGGCCGGCAGACCGCCGGCGAGGACGGTCCAGGTAGTTCCGCCGTTTATGGACTTCCATATTTTAGAATCCGGTCCTGCATAAACATTCTCATGGCTGTTCCGAATGCGGTTCCAGCTGACAGCATACAATACCTGGGTATTAGCAGGATTCATCTGCAGGTCGATGATCCCGGCATCGATGGCAACAAACAGAACCTGGTTCCAGGTAAGTCCGCCATCGATCGATTTGTACAAACCCCTGTTCGTATCCCGGGCAAAAGGAAGTCCCATCGTGGCGGCATAAACAATATTGGAATTGTTTGGATCGACAACGATCTTTGAAATGATGTGCGTATTTGCCAGTCCCATATTCGTCCAGGTAACTCCCCCGTCGATACTCTTATAAATGCCATCCCCGATAAATGGATAACCTGAAATATTCGGGTCACCGGTGCCGGCCCAGATAACGGAAGGATTCACAGGATCCAGCGTGATGCATCCGATGGAAAGAAACGGCTGGCTGTCGAAGATGGGGCTCCAGGATGTCCCCCCGTTTACCGTTTTGAAAATACCTCCCGTCGCACAACCTGCATAGATGATGTTCGGATTGGTGGGCACGCAGGCAACGCAGTTTATCCTGCCGCCGATATTGGACGGTCCTTCCAGGTTCCAGCTTCCGGTAGATGCAAGGCGGGCATTGGGTGTATTGTTCAGCTGCTTACTTATTCCGTGCATTACATCGAGGTAGGCCTTGAAGTCAAAAACCGTATCGGGGTAGCTGCGCTGGTGGAATAAAAAATCGTAGGGTTCGTAAAGGTCTTCGGTGGCTTCAGCTTTTTCAGGAAAGGAATTACCCGGTTCGGTAGGAACTAAATAAAAACATCCTGCCAGGACAAAGAACACCGTCGTAGTCCATCCCACTTTTCGAAGGATGGAAGAAAAAATTTGCTTCATGATTTCATGTTTTCGTTTCACCAAAATAGGAAATAAATGTTTACCGGACTTTGATTTTTTGAGCAACTTCACTTTGTAAGTGATTGGCAGTCACAAAATGAGAGGTTGCCCACTCCGCCTGGCGGTTAGTATGATCGGAATTCTATTCAACCCCGTCGGGGTTGGGATTTGCGTGGTTTTCCGAACCCCGGATTTTATCCGGGGCTATTCATATTCAAGCCCTTCAGTCTCACTATACAGATTAAATCATGGTAATCATTTAATCCGTTTAATCAAGGTCCACTTTCCATCATTTCCATTAATTTGCACCCGAATTGCTCCTCTATACCCGTGAGTATCCTTCTTAAAAATATAAAAACACTTGTCCAGGTTGAGCAGAAGCCACGACTCCTTGTGAAAGGCAGCGAAATGCAGCAACTAGCTTGTATGGATGATGCCTATCTGTTCCTGGAGGGTGATAAGATCAAATCCTTTGGAAAAATGCGTGATATGCCTGCGGGAATCACCGCAGATATCACACTGGATGCTACCGGAAAAACGGTTTTTCCTTCCTGGTGCGATTCCCATACCCATCTGGTTTATGCTGGCAGCCGCGAAACGGAATTTACTGACCGGATCCGCGGCCTCTCCTATGAGGATATTGCCAGGCGCGGCGGCGGCATATTGAATTCGGCAAAAAAGCTTCGCGAGGCCGGTGAGGATGAACTTATCGAATCTGCACGCCGGCGCCTGGAAGAGATTATGCTGACAGGCACGGGAGCCGTGGAAATAAAAAGCGGTTATGGATTGTCGATGGAAAGCGAACTGAAAATGCTTCGCGTTATCCAAAAGCTGAAATCGCTTTCACCATTAACCCTAAAAGCTACTTTTCTCGGCGCCCATGCCGTTCCGGAAGAATACAAGGACAGGAAAGAACAGTATATCGATCTGCTTATTAAGGAAATGATTCCTGCCGTCGCCACAGAAAACCTGGCCGACTATTGCGATGTCTTCTGCGAACGGAATTACTTCACGCAAACGGAAACAGAAAAAATCCTGTCCGCGGCATCGTCCCATGGCATGCTACCCAAAGTGCATGCCAACCAGCTAAGCCGGTCTGGCGGGGTTCAGGCTGGTGTAAACTGCAAAGCGATCAGCGTGGATCACCTGGAGTTTGTTGATACGGAAGAAATCGCAGCCTTATTAAATTCGGAGACGATGCCCACCTTGCTTCCGGGCGCCCAATGGTTTTTGCAACTGCCCTATCCGCCGGCCAGGCGGATGATCGACGCCGGACTTCCCGTTGCATTAGCCAGTGATTACAACCCCGGATCCTCTCCTTCGGGGAATATGAATTTTATGATTTCTGCAGCCTGTGTACAATACAAAATGACGCCGGAAGAAGCCATCAACGCTGCTACGATCAATACAGCCTATGCCATGGGATTATCCAAAACGCATGGAAGCATTGCAGCAGGAAAACATGCGAATGTTTTTATCACAAAGGAAATTCCGGGCTATACCTACCTGCCCTACTCGTTTGCAAATAATTTAATTGATACCGTGATCTTAAATGGGAAAGTGGTTCACAGTTCTTAGTTCACAGTACACAGTTCACAGTACACAGTTCCCGGTTCACAGTTCACATATAGAAATGAAAGGTTAATAGAAAATTACTCCTGTTATTTAACTTAAATTGTTGCGCACACTCAGCTAATCTGCTAATCTGCTAATCAGCCAATCAACTAATCATCAAATCAGCTAATCACCCAATATGAAGCAACTCATTGAATGTGTTCCCAATTTTTCGGAAGGCAACGATCTGCATGTCATTAAGCAGATCACGGATGTCATTGAAACAACAGACGGCGTCAAGCTTTTAAACGTGGATCCCGGCAAGGCAACCAACCGTACGGTGGTGACGATGGTTGGCGAACCGGATGCCGTGATTGAAGCGGCATTCAGGGCCATTCAGAAAGCCGGCTCACTCATTGACATGAGCAAGCATAAAGGCGAACATCCCCGTATGGGCGCTACGGACGTTTGTCCGCTGATTCCCATTGCAGGCATCAGCATGGAAGAAACTGCAGAATTTGCCAGGAAATTGGGAGCCCGTGTAGGAAAGGAACTGAGCATTCCCGTCTACCTCTATGAAGCGGCCCAGAAGGATGCGGCACGCAAAAACCTGTCCGTCATCCGTGCCGGCGAATACGAAGGGTTTTTCAAAAAAATTAAGCAGCCTGAATGGAAACCGGATTTTGGTCCGGATGAATTCCATGCGCGTTCAGGCGGCACGGTAATCGGAGCCCGCGATTTCCTGGTGGCTTACAATGTGAATCTCAATACCACTTCCGTGCGTCGCGCCAATGCCGTGGCCTTTGACGTGCGCGAGGCCGGCCGAAAAGTGAAAGATTCTTCCGGCAAAGAAGTGGTCCAGCCGGGAACATTGAAATCAGTGAAAGCCATCGGATGGTTTATCGAAGAATATGGCATTGCGCAGATTTCGATGAACCTCACCAACATCCATATCACGCCTGTGCATATCGCCTTCGACGAAGTCTGTAAAAAAGCGGATGCCCGTGGCATACGGGTCACCGGTTCGGAACTGGTGGGATTGATACCGCTGAAATCCCTGCTCGATGCGGGCCGGTATTTCCTTGCCAAGCAGAAACGATCCGTCGGCGTATCGGAAAAAGAACTTATCAAGATCGCCGTCAAATCCATGGGCCTGGACGAACTCACTCCCTTTAAACCGGAAGAGCGCATTATTGAATACCTTCTGAAGAACCCGGCCGATGAGAAACTGGTATCTATGACCTTAAAAGATTTTGCCGACGAAACGGCCAGCGAATCCCCGGCACCGGGCGGCGGATCCATCGCTGCTTACCTCGGCGCACTCGGAATATCCCTGGCTACGATGGTGGCGAATCTTTCCTCCCATAAAAAAGGCTGGGACGATCGCTGGGAAGAATTTTCAGGCTGGGCTGAAAAAGGTGAAGTGTTGAAAAACAAGCTGGTGAAACTCGTGGATGAAGACACGATATCCTTTAACCGCATCATGGCTGCTTTCGGAATGCCGAAGGCGACAGAAGAAGAAAAGAAAAAACGCACGGAGGAGATCCAGGCCGCCACAAGATATGCCACGGAAGTTCCTTTCCAGGTGATGGAAACCACGCATGCCTGCTTTGAAATCATCAAAGCCATGACAGCGGAAGGTAACCCGAACTCAGTGACCGATGCCGGTGTAGGCGCGCTCTGCGCCCGTTCTGCGATTATGGGCGCGTGCCTGAATGTGCGCATCAATGCTTCCGGACTGACGGATAAAGCCTTCGCCACTGCCATTGTCGCCAAAGCATTAGCCCTGCAGGAATCGGCCATTCAACTGGAAAAGGAAATCCTTGAAGTGGTTGAATCCAAAATTGCCGGCTAACGAAGAATCGTAAAACGGGCCGTGCGCACTTCACTGCCTTCCAATCGGAGAAAGTAAGTTCCCGGAACAAGCTTACTTACATCAATAGCTTCATCCGGTTTAGAATCCGGAATACAGAAACCGGATAAAATCTTTTTGCCCTGCAAATCCATTATGATCCACCGATAAGACATGCCCGGGTTCATATACATCCCTCCAACGTGAATCTCATGCTTTGCCGGTACCGGGAATACACTTAACGGTGATTTATTTTCTACCGATTCTGAACCCAGCACTACGTAATTCAGTTCGGCTACAAATAAGCTTAAGCCCCCTGCCGAATTAAAAAGATACCTGTTTCCAAAATTTAGCGACGGGCTGCTAAACCAGCCGGATATACAAGGTGCATGATTTAAAGTTGGGTCAAGAGCCATTACGACTCCGGCTTCATTGTCCAAATCGCCGAGTTGTTTTACCCATCGGTATGTACCTGAACTGTCAAGGTACATAATGAAGATGTCATCAAATCCCATGGATCCTGCATAAGCGACCCCCGGTCCCGGGTCCATGTCGACACCTCCCGAGTATACACCGGACACATGACAGGCATTACGATTTTCAGAAAAGATAACCGTACACCGTGAATCAACGCTTCCGGATGATGTGTGGATGGATTTTGCCCAAGAAAAGTTGCCGGCAGAATCCAACTTGGAGATAAAGAGGGCATCACTGGGAGGCGTTAATGAAAAAGTAGCAGGTCCCGGGTCAAAGTCTGTAATACCGGAAAATCTTCCACCATAATAGATGTCACCGTTTCGGGAATCGAGGGAAATGGAGTGACTATAGGTATAGTCCGGTCCGCCTGCCTGGCGCGCCCAAACATAATTGCCGGAGGCATTGAGCTTAAGAATATATGCGTCGTCACCGCCAGGCGCGGGCCCGGAAGAAACCAGGACTGATGAAGATGCACCGGGATCAAAATCAACACTTCCCTGGAAGTATCCTGTTACATGCACGTAACCGGAAGCATCTACAGCCAGGTCGGAACCGTAGACATAACTGCCTGCACCACCTACCGATCCGACCCAGGTGAGGTTCCCGGCAACATCGGTTTTGCAAATGAATACATCTGAGGTTCCTGTAGCCACATGATTCAGCACCGTGGTTCCGGGATCGAGATCTGCTGTACCTGAAAACGAACCCAGCAAGGTAATTCCCTGGGCTGAAGTTGGGCCATATGAAATGGCATAGCCAAAGTCCTGGCTGGCGCCGCCGATCGATTTTACCCAGAGAAAATCTCCGGCTGAATCAATCGCCGCCAGGAAGGCATCGGCATCACCGGCCGAAACCAGGCTGTCCGTTGTGAATGGTGTGGAGTACGGCACGACACCGTAATAATATCCGGTACAATAGATCGTGCCCGACGAATCAACGGCCACGTCATAGGCGCCATCGTATCCATTCCCGCCCAGTTTAAGCGCCCAAATAAAATGTCCAAAGGGATCCAGTTTGAGAAGAAATGCATCCTCGCCTGTAGCGGACAGGAGAAATTGGGATGGACCGGGGTCAAAATCAACATCGCCATCAAACCACCCGGTTACTATCTTATTGCCGTCTACATCAACGGTGATTGCCTGGGGTACTGCGATGCCGGTTCCCTGAGTATTGTGGGACCAATACCAGGACGAACCAGAATACAGCACCTGGCCAAGTGCTGTAATCTGGCCGACAATTATGAATGTAAAAAGGAAGAGAACGAGCTTATTCATTTTCCTGAAATAATAAACTTCTGTACCTGGGATACTTCCGGAGTATTTAAACGAAGATAATAAATTCCGGCAGCCAGGTCATCCAGCGGCAGGGAGAAATTGATGCCTCCTGAAGGAACTAATTCATCCAACAGCCTCAACTGGCACCCCATGGCATCGTAAAGGATCAATACAACCTTCCCTTGAGCAGGAATACTGAATTCAATATGAAGGATATCAGTGGCCGGATTAGGATAAATTCTCAGTGAAGCAGGCTCACTGTTACCAAAGCGCGCAGCGAGACAGCAACCGTAGGTCCAGCCCTTGTTGGTATAATGCTTCACGATTCTTGAAGAAACACATCTGGTTTCACAGCCGGAAGCAGTCGTCCGCATGATGGCTGTATTATTTACTCCGCAGTTACAGGAGGGCACAACGGGTGTCGTATCGACGGGGAGATAAAATCCGCAAAATGCCCGGGCGGATTGCATGCCTGACAACAGCAGGAAGAGTGCCAGGAAGGGAATGATCTTTAGTTGATTTTTCATTTTAGTAGGGATTGGAATGGGTTCACATTAAATTTAATTTCAGGGCTGTTTCGTGAAGTCACCGGAAATGTCTTCATAAATGTCATTGCCGTTTTTCGCAACCAGGCGAAGCGAGACCTGGCCATTGGGCTGGAAAATGAGGTCTATAAATTCCTCGTATTTTTTTCCTCCATTTTTCTCTGATGTCTCCATGTAAAAATGGTCGGGTGATTTCCAGTAGCCTATGTGATCGTGTGTCGTTCCGAAATTGTCCACGCTGAACCAATGGATCTTTTCATCCCGTGCATTGAACCCGATCAGGTTATAGCCTTTCAGGCTGCCGAGGTCGGCATGCGTAAACCATTCTTCCATGTACAGGCCGCTGTTTTCCGGCGACTTTTCAAATCGCATATAATAGACAAAGGAAAATGTATTGCCATCCAGGATAAGGGTGGCATTTCCCTGCCAGGAGCCTTCCAGCCTGAACAGATTTTCAAGCGGCGCGGGGGCAGTCTGTGCGGTGGAAGTAGTTAGCGCTGCAAAAGTCAGCATGGCAACGATGTAATAAATCAGTAGATTTTTCATTTTTATATGTTTTTAAGGGGTTATATCTCCTAGATACAGGAGGATCCAAAAAGTTCGGCTGGCGAAGAAAAAAAGTTAATTCTCTGTGCTTCTGTGTCTCTGTGGTTAACCTGTTTTTCACCACAGAGACACAAAAGCACAGAGAAACGTGACCTAGCTTCTTGCGGAGTCAAAAATATGCAGCTGCTGCACCTGGTCGTCCTTGCGGAAAAGTACAATGGCTGTTGCCGGTGCGCAGCGGTCGGGGTAATCCGGGTGGTTCCGGTTCAGGCCTTCCATCACCGTGACATTCCCGCTGCTGGTGGCTTCCGTTAAATTAAACCTGCTGCCAAAAAACAAGTCATTATTTATTTCCTTTTCCATGATATCCCTGCCGATTCCGGAGGCACCGCTGGTGAATCGAATGTGCATGGAAGGATGAAGGTGATTGAAAAAGTCGCTTCTTGCCTGCATGTCGTCATACAGTCTTTTCCAGCGATCCGAATAAAAACCAGACCATTGAAGGCCTTCGCTCACTGCCGCATCACCGGCGTCTTCTATCGTTGCAAATAATACAGAAAGTTTCGCTCTGGCCGCCGACAGCCTGCTCCGGACGGTACCTACCGGAATATCCAGCACCAGTGCCATTTCCTCGTAACTGTTCGCAAAGCTGAAGTAGCGAAGCATAATGCAGGACCTTAGCTCCTCCGATAAAAATCGCAGGGCCTCATGCATCCGCTGGGAGTTGGACGTGTTTTCAAAATGTTCTTCCATCGAACGGTGCAGCATGTCGTCACGAAAAAGATGCTGGTCGGTAAAGGAAGAAAACTTTTCTTTCCGCAACAGGTGATAGCAATGATTGACAAGGATCTTTTTCAGCCAGGGATAAAACGAGCCGGCATTCTTTAAAGAAGAAAGATGGGTGAAAGCGGAAATAAAAGTATCCTGTACGACATCCTGGGCAGCCGGCGTATTTCCACAGATGCGTAAAGCGTGGGCGTACAGGCGCGGACGAAACCATTCAAAGACGACACCCATAGCAGTTGCATCGCCGTTGACGGCAGCATTTATTTTCTCGCCGATGGTCCGTGGTATTTCTACCATAGAGCTAATATAAATAAAACCAAAGAATTACCAACGAAAAACGAATTTCTTACGAATTAACGAATCGCTGTCTAAACATTCGTTAATTCGTATTGACTCGAAATTCGTTGGTTCTAATTCGAAATTCGTTGGTTAATTGGTTATTTCCGGTGGCCGCGAAAATTTCCTTTCCCCCTGCCTCTTCCGCCACCGCTTCCTCCTTTAAAATGTGGTTTAGGTTTGCGGGAAGGATCGTAATGCGGACTCGTACCCAGATCAGCCGGCAGTGTCAATTTCGGAAGCTCTTTGTCGATCAATGCCTCGATTCGGGGCACCAGGTACATTTCTTTTTCATTGATAAAGGTAATGGCCACACCGGCGGAAGAGGCACGTGCCGTCCTTCCAACGCGATGCACATAATCTTCCGCATCCTGTGGCACATCGTAGTTTACGATATGTGAAATGTTTTCAATATCGATGCCGCGGGACAGCACGTCGGTGGCCACAAGCACATTGATGTTCCTGCTTTTAAATTCGCGAAGTACATGCTCGCGCTCTTCCTGCGAACGGTCGGAGTTAATACCGTCCACTTTGAAATGAAGTTTTTTCAAGGCCCGCACAATCTCCCCGACATTGGATTTCCGGGATGTAAAAATCAGCATGGTCTCTATTTCCTTTTCCTTGAACAAATGCTCCAACAGCCTGATCTTTTGCTTGTCGTCGACCAGGTAGGACAACTGCTCAATACGTTCCGCAGGTTTTGAAATCGACAGGCTGATCTGTTCGGGATGATGCAGGATCTTATGTGCAAGGGTCCGGATAGACGGTGGCATCGTAGCGGAAAACAAAAGCGTCTGTCGTTTCGCCGGAATCAGTTTGATGATACGCATGATATCATCGTGAAAACCCATGTCCAGCATCTTGTCGGCTTCATCGAGGACCAGCACTTCCACATGATCCAGCTTCACATAACCCATGGCAATATGGGCAATCAGACGACCCGGCGTAGCAATGACGATGTCGGCGCCGCTTTTAATAGCATTGCGCTGGGTATCCCAAACATCGCCGCTTCCGCCGCCATAGACTGCAATAGATGATACGCTCAGGAAATAGGCAAAACCTTCCACCTGCTCATCAATCTGCTTGGCCAGTTCGCGCGTAGGAACAAGCACCAGGCATTTGATAACGGCATGTTCTTCCCTTCCGGCCAGTTTATTCAAGACGGGAATCAGGAAGGCACCCGTTTTTCCGGTGCCTGTCTGGGCGCAGGCAATCAGGTCTTTATGCTGAAGGATAATCGGAATAGCCAGTTGCTGAACCGGTGTGGGCGTTTCAAAGCCCATGCCGTCAATACTTTCTTTAAGCTTATCAGTAAGGTTAAAACTATGGAAATCGGGTTGGGTTGTTACCGGAGAATCAGACATTATTGTAATTAAAGTGATTGGAAAACAGTTGAATTATGGTGCAATATCGGGGTAATTGCGCAATATTCAGCCATTTATAAAAAGTAATTATCCCTTTTGATACCTGCCTGGCGGGATCAATCCTGGAAATTGCCTGAAGAAAAAAAACAAAACTATGTATTCATTGAAAAAACAATTCCGAATTCAAGCAATATCAAAACGATTAAGAGAAAATAAGCGTAGTTTTTTTTCATGCAGAGAGATTAAGTATGAATAGCGATACAGCTTATACGACACAAAGTAGAGATTGGTATGCACCTGGAAAGCGGTTTTATGCGAATGGATTTGATTCGATGCCGAATGGTAATAAACCGTAGGTGAGAAAATCGTTAAAATGAACTTTTCCTAACGGTTCACAGTTCACGGTTCACAGTCAACAGTCAACAGTCTTCAGTATAGAGTATAGAGTCCAGAATCCAGGGTCCAGAATCCAGAGTCCAGAATCCAGAGTCCAGAGTCCAGTGTCCAGAGTCGGTTTCAAAAAAGGGCATAAAAAATGGGTAAGCTACCTATATCGCACCGCTCAACCACTTATCCTTGCTGTATTCCTACCCTGGGGAGGTTCGCAGGAGCTGGTCGTATAGGACTTACCCGGGGCAAAGATACGAATCGCTCGAAGTAAATCGAAATAAATTACAATTTTAGTTTGCAAAAAAACGCCGCAACGAAAGCAGAAACGTAAAGGGCGTAGCTGAAAGCTACGCCCAACTACATGGAAAATGCGCAAGAACATCGCCATTAGCAAATTGGCTAATTGGCTAATTGACTAATTAGCTCATTAACTCCCCGATAATTTTATCGACCTGCATTCCATCGGCTTCCGCTTTGTAGTTACGGACGATACGGTGGCGGATAATGGCAGGGGCTACGGCTTTCACGTCTTCAATATCCGGCGAATATTTACCGTGAAGAGCGGCATGGCATTTTGCTCCTACCACGAGGTATTGCGACGCACGCGGACCTGCTCCCCAGGCCAGGTAATTATTTACCATGGAATTTGCCTGCGGCATTCCGGGACGGGTTTTTGCCGCCAGGGAAACCGCATATTGCAGTACATTCTCAGGCACGGGAATGCGGCGTATAAGGTTTTGGAAAAAGACGATCTCCTCGGCGGAAATAATGGTGTTCAACTGAGCCTTGTAATCCGAAGTTGTATTCTTTACTACACGGATTTCATCTTCAAAAGACGGGTAAGTCAGCAACACATTGAACATAAAACGGTCCAGCTGCGCTTCCGGCAAAGGATAAGTTCCCTCCTGCTCGATCGGGTTTTGTGTAGCAAGTACAAAAAATGGTTCGGCCAGTTCATAACGTTTCCCGGCGGCGGTAACAGCATGCTCCTGCATCGCTTCCAGGAGCGCACTTTGTGTCTTGGGCGGCGTACGGTTGATTTCATCGGCCAGGATAATGTTGGCAAAAAGCGGTCCTTTGATAAAACGGAAATGCCTGTTCTCATCCAGGATCTCTGTTCCGATAATATCGGATGGCATGAGGTCAGGTGTGAACTGAATGCGGTTATAGGTCAGTCCCAGGGTTTGGGCAATCGTATTTACCAGGAGTGTCTTCGCCAATCCCGGAACCCCCACCAGGAGACAATGGCCCTTGCTGAAAATGGAAATCAACACATCCTGAACCACTTCTTCCTGTCCGACAATCACTTTACCAATCTCGGTGCGGAGTTTCTTATAGGAAGTAACGAGGTCCTGTACGGCTTCCACATCGGATGAATACTGTTTGCTCATAAAATTCTTCGGGGTTAAAAAAAGTTAGCGGATCTGGCTTGTTTCTGACGTCCAGTGACTCAATGCTTCTTTGCAAATTCCAAAGTCGGACTGTATTTGTATAAAAGTAATTTTTCTCTTTTTCTCTACCCAGTCGTTCAGCGCCTTGGCTTGCTTCTCCTGGTGCACCACTTCCTGGATTTTCTGGTAATCGTCTTTCAGGTTGGCCTTATGCGGCTGTGTCCTTGACTTTACCATAACGATATGGTAAAGGCTCTTGCCTTCGGGAGTCTGCATCAGCATGGGCCTGGAAGCCCTGTTCAGCGTCATGGTGTCCACCTGGAAAAACAACATCCTGTCCATTTTATCCGGAGACAGTTTCGTGGTGTTGTTTTCCGTATTGATAATCAAACCGCCGTTGTGCCTGGTTTCCTTTTCGTCGGAAAACTGCTGGGCTGCATCGGCAAAGGTGATTTCCCCCGCATTAATCTTCGTGGAGAGGCTGTCCAGGAACCGGTACGATTTCAGCATGTCATCGTCGCTGATCTTCGGCTGAAGGAGAATGTGCCTGACATTGATCTGGTCGCCGCGGCGGTCGATCATTTGTATCAGGTGGAACCCGAATTTTGTTTCAATGACGGGTGACATCTCCCCCGGCTTTAGGTTGTATGCGGCTCCTTCAAATTCAGGAACCATGGATCCACGTGCAAAATAACCCAGCTCCCCGCCTTTCTTGGCAGTTGCCTTGTCGTCTGAATAAAGGGCGGCATACACAGAAAAATCGGCGCCCGCCTGCACTTTAGCCTTATAATCCTCCAACTGCTCCCTTAATTTTTTTTTTTCCGATTCACTGGTGGCAGGGATCCTGGCAATATGTGCCACTTCCATCTCCGCATCCATGTAAGGTATGCTGTCGGGGGGAATGGCTTCAAAATAAGTCCGTACATCGTTGGGAGTAGCCGTGATGTCCTTGGTAATCTTGGATTGCATGGTCTGAACGGTCATCTGGTCCCTGATGATATCGCGGAGTTCATCCTTAAGCTGCCGGATCGTCGTATGAAAATAGGCTTCCAGCTTTTCTTCGCTGCCCAGCTGCATAACGAAATACCTCATTCGTTTGTCCAGTTCATCTGTCACCTGGTCGTCGGAAACCGTCACACTGTCAATCATTGCCTGGTTTAGCAGCAGCTTTTGGAGAATCATCTGGTCGAAGACCCCGCATTTCACGGTTTCTTCCGGCAGGCTTCCCTGCGACATGTATTGGACATACTGTTTCTCAACATCCGACTGGAGAATGATCTGGCTGCCCACAATGGCTACGACCTGGTCAATAACCTTGGGTTGAGCCTGTCCTGCAAGAGGAAACGCCAGCGTTGCCGCAATAAGTAACCGAAAACTTTTTTTCATCCTGTTTTTCACCTGCCAAAGATATTCAATAGATTTCAATATCGCCCTTTTTGCCCGCCTCCTCATACGCCTTGCTTTCCATCTGCTCAATCAGTTTCAGCTTGCGTTGGTTGATGATCATATTCCGGATATTGTTTATTTCGAAACTCAACGGCGAGAGGCTGTCCTTTATTTTAAACCCCTTGATACTCACCAGGTAAATCATCGAAGAATCTTCAATCTCGATGTTCCTGTTGTTGCGTAAAAACTGCTCCTGGTCGTATGTACGGATCGGGATCTCTTTCACCAGGTCGTCAAAAAACAACCAGGACTGATCATCCAGGAAATAATTCAGGGCATATTGCATGGCATATTCGTTGAGCAACTTGCGGTCGCGGGGATTCTCGGATTTATACCATTCCTTCACCCGGCCGATTTTCGGAGAGTTCTTGTTCAGCTTCAGGTAGATCACCTTGATGATGTTGTCTTTCAGCTCAAAATTTCCCTGGTTGCTGTTGTAAAAGGTTTCGATCTCTTTTATGGAAACGGCAGTATCCAGCTGCTGCGCCACGAGTTCCCGCTCATAAGCATACGTGAGAAGGGAGTTGCGGTATTCCTGCAGCTTCTTTTCCACATCTTTCTTCTCTTCGTCCAGGTTATCTTCCGCTTTTTTCAGGATGACTTGCTGGCGGATCCAGTTGTTGATGAAGTTCTTGACAAGATTCACGCTGTCCTGTCCGTGTATATCGGCTGGCACCAGTCCTTCCAGGTCTGCTTTAAACAGGTAGGTGTCGTAAACGCGGGCAACAGCTTCCCTTTTTGCCGTCTCAGAACCCGGCTTGCTGCGACAGGCAACTAACGATACGAGGCAAAAAATAAGAAGGACACGGTTCAAATCCAAAGGGGTTTAAATAAGGATGGCGTTCGCAGGAAATCCGAACGCCATCGCTTAGTTATGCCGGATAACGATTAGTTTACAATGCTGTCGACCACTTCCTGGTGTACAGTAACAGGGTACTTGCTGCGAAGGTAAGCAATCCAGCCTTTTTCAAGGTAGTTCTGGTAATCGGAAGTAATGAGGCCCTTTGCCTCTTCCAGCGACTTGGGTTCCGCTTCCATAACTTTTTTAATCTCTACGACGACGACCTGGTTATTATGCATGACATCCGGGGAAAGTCCGGCCACCCAGGCTACCGTATCCACCATTTCATTTTCACCTTTGGCAAATTTGCCTTGCTTGGTCTGCAGGTTTAACTGGGATTCCTTATTCAGGACCTTCGTGATGGAATCTACGGAAAGCCCTTTCTTCAGAAGTTTCCGGAGTTGCTTGGAAACATCTGCGCTGGCACAGGTGTAGACGATGGCATCGACCCGTTTGGGCCACATGTAATTGGTTTTGTTCTTTTCATAAAACTCATTCAACCCCGTCGTGTCTTTCACGGCACGCGACCAGACTTTCTGATCCGTAAGCTCAAACAATAAAATACCGTCGCGGTATTCCTGCATCAGCGCTTTAAATTCAGGGTAGTTTTGATCGAGACGCGCTTCCTCGTAAGCCATAACGGACTGGTTCACCCATTCATTGTAGAGGTCGAGCGCAAATTGTTTCGGGGTGCCGGTAGCCTTCTTGGTTTGGTGGTCTACGACATAAGTTGCGAAATCTTTGTGGGTATACGATTGCGTTCCCAGCGTAAACATGGTTCCGGTCAGCTTCGCTGCTTTATCGGCCGTCCATTTTCCCTGCACCAGCGTGGAGTCAACGGTTTTCACAAACTCATCCTTTGCCTTTGGCACTTCCTTGAATCCGTATTTCTGTTTGATCTTGTTTACCATGGAAGACCGGCTGATCTCCGACCGGGTGTCTTTGGAAACTTTCGCCTTAATATCGCCCTGCAATTCTTCGAATGTTCCCAGCGGCTTGCGCTCCAGCAGTTTGATAAGATGCCAGCCAATGGAGGTTTGGACAGGCTTGGAATAATCACCCACATTCTTCAATGCGAATGCAGCCTTTTCAAATTCAGGTACCATGCGTCCTGTTCCGAACATAGGCAGCGCACCGCCGTTTTTCGCAGTGGTCTGGTCGTCGCTGTATTGGCGGGCCAGGTTTTCAAAGCTTTCTCCGTTCTTCAGCTTATCGTAGAGTTCATTGATCTTGGCCAGGGATTTCGTGGAATCTTCAAGACTGCCGCCTGTCTGAAACTTCACATGGATTTGTGCCACCTTGATTTCGCCTTGTGCCGGGCGCTCATCGGTGACTTTGATGATATGGTATCCAAAGCGGGTGCGAACAGGCATGCTCACCTGTCCAACCGGGGTGTTATACACGGCATTTTCGAATTGATAAACCATTTGCAAAGCGGTAAAATACCCGAGATCGCCCGCATTGTCCTTCGCCGAAGGGTCGCCGGAAATCTCTTTCGCAATCTTCGCAAAATCACCGCCCTTCATCACGTCGGACCTGATTTTCATGGCTTTGTTATAGGCTTCAATGGTGTCTTTAGGCAAGGCATCCAGCGGGCATTTAACAAGGATATGCGAGGCGCGCACTTCCTTTTTCATCCGGTTGTATGCTTCACGGAGAAGGCTGTCCGTTACCGATTTATCAGCCAGGTAAGGTTGCGCCAGTTGTTTGCGGTAGCCGGCCAGCTCGGACTGGAAGGAAGAAACGGTATCCATCTTCAGTTCCAGTGCTTCCCTTACTTTAAGCTTGTAGTTGATGAATAACTCCAGGTAGTCATTGACGTCCTTCTTCGTGAAGCTGGTTTCCTTGCTGTTGTTCTTGCGGAATACTTTCTCAAATTCACTGCGTGTAATGTTGTCACCGGAAATATTAAGAATTACCTGGTCGGCTGCCTGTGCTGTGGATTCAAAAGCAAGGGCCAAAACGAACACAGGAATAAAAAACAGCTTCATTTTCATAGTCGATTTTTTTGGGAGGCGCAAATATAATTAATGAAAGTTGGCAATCAAATCGAATACAGCGGTCCCCCGGTTAGCGCGGGCGAAATAACTCGAAGGGGGGTGAATGTTTGATGAAGTTGCCTCCGGATACGGCAAATATGGAAAGGAATTACTTTCTTTGTTCCAATACTGGTAATAATCGTCGTCATGAACCTGAAAACCATACTGTTTCTGGCCTTTATCCTGCCGGCCGGACCTGCTTGTTTTTCGCAGGAAGTCCAATGGATGAGCTTTACGGAGGCCGTGAAGCAAAACCAAAAAAGTCCGAAGAAAATATTCATTGATGTGTACGCCCGATGGTGTTCCAACTGTAAAAGGATGGATGCTTCCACCTTCAGGGATTCGGCGGTTGCCGCTTACATCAACTCCCATTACTACCCCGTGAAACTCGATGCGGAAACCCGCGACAGCATTTCCTACCGCAACCAGGTTTTTGTTTACAATCCGAACCTGAAGGTTAATGAACTTGCTGACCTGCTTGTTGGCAGCAATAAAAGCTATCCCAATTTTGCATTCCTCGATGAGAATTTCACCCTGATCACGAATATACTCGGCTACCAGGCGCCGGAAGAGTTCAAACCCATCCTGGTTTACTTCTCGGAGGACAAATACAAAACACAGACCTGGGAAGAATTTCAGAAACAGGGAATGAAATAACGACAGCCTTCCGAACCTGCTTTCCCATTCCATTTTTCCATTCTTGCAATCCTATTCGTAGGTTTGTCGTCCTTTTCCCCAAATGATTATAAAGCGTAACATGCCCTGGCTTGCCTTGCTCCTCACTTTTTGGTGCGGGCCTGCTTTGGCACAAAAGAAATCCTGGGGAATCAGTTCAGCCTGGCATTTCGGCTTCCTGGTTGCGCATAATCCAACCATGCTTCACCTGGTGGACGATCATATTAAGGGCGTAGAAGTAACATTCTTCCGGCAGACCGATGGCAGCGCGGCCTGGCAAAGTGATTATTTGTTCCCGCAAACAGGAATAAATCTGATTTACCTGGATCTGCCATCCGATACCGTTCTTGGCGAAGCGGTTGCAGTCATGGGGTTTATAGACATGCCTGTCCTTTTCAGCAAAAGCTACCGGCTTTCCATACGTTCATCCTGCGGCCTGGGATATTTATCCCATCATTTTGAACGGGTGGAGAACCACAAAAATGCGGCAATCGGTTCAGCCCTGAACGCTGCCGTTCAATTCAACCTGAAAAATTCCTTTCGGATTACCCCGCGCATGGAATTGAATCTTGGCGTGGGTGTTACCCATTTTTCCAACGGCTCTTTGAATACGCCAAACCTCGGCCTGAATAATATTACGGCCAGCGGAGGCCTGACCTATATGCTGTCAAGCCCCGACACGTTTTATCAAAAGCCGAAGAGCATACCAACTAAAAAATGGTTTGTTGAAACGGTGCTGGCTGCGGGTGCCAAAGAGATCTACCCACCCGATGACGGCAAGTACTTTTGCGCCTCCCTGGTCGTAAACAGGAAACACAGGATTTCTCCGAAGTCCGCTTTAGGCTTTGGCGGGGATTTCTTTTATGACTCGGCACTGAACACGTTGATTGAAAACAAGGAAAATCATCCCGCTGACGTGGCGCCCTTTCGTGCCGGCGTACATTTCTCTTACGAGCTGCTTATCAGCAGGGTAAGCGCGCTGTTTGATTACGGTGTTTATGTCATCAACCCCTACAAGGGAGACGGGCCATTTTATCACCGTATCGGATTACGCTATCAACTGAAGAGTAACTTGTTCCTGAACCTTTCCCTGAAAACGCATTTTGCCAAAGCCGAATTCGCGGAATGGGGTTTGGGATGGAAGTTTCAATGAGGATTGACGATTGACAATTGACCATTGACCATTGACCATTGACGATTGACGATTGATCATCGACGTAAAGAAGATAGTAGATAGTAAATAGTAGATAGTAGATAGAAGTTTAGTACTAATGAAAAAGATCTCGAACGTGTTTTTGATTTTTTGTGTTACGTTGTGTTCTTCCTGCGAGAAGGATCATATGGGTGATTGTTTTAAAAGTACCGGATCCATTGTCAAAGAAAGCCGGCCGGTGAGTTATTTCTATGCCATTGACGTAGAGAAGAAAGTAGACGTCATCCTTCGGTATGGCAATTCCGATGAAATCACCGTGGAAGCCGGGGAAAATATTATCGGGGGCATAACGACACGCATTGAAAACAACACCTTGTATATTACGAATGAAAACAAATGCAATTGGGTAAGAAGCTATTCCAACCCTGTAAATGTCTATGTCACCACGAACCACCTGCGCCAGATATACCAGCGCGGCAACGGAAAGATCTCTTCCGACGGCATCCTGACCTACGATTCGTTATACATGGAAACATGGAGTTCAGGGGATATTAAACTCGCTGTGGAATCAGACCTTCTTGAAAACCGCCAGCACGTTTCCGTTGGCGATGTGGAAGTTACGGGCGTTGCCAGGCAGTTGTACGTGTACAACAACGGGAACGGTTTTTGCACGATGGGAAACCTTCAAACGAAAATCACGCAGGTAGATAACCAGGGCACGGGTGATACCTACGTGAAAGTGGACAGCATCCTGCATTATGGTATTTCAGGCATCGGGAATATCTATCTTTACGGCCCCGCCCAGGCCCAGGGTAACACCTCAGGCCAGGGGGCGCTATTCAGAAAATAAAGACATGATTTCGTTAACAGATGTAAATTTCGAGTTTGGAGGACGTTACCTCTACAGGGATGCCAGCTGGCAGATTAACCCCGGAGAAAAATACGGACTGATCGGCGCCAATGGCACAGGGAAATCTACCTTGCTGCGTGTCCTCAACGGCCAGTACAGCATAGAAAGCGGCACCATTTCCAAGCTCCGCGACCTCTCCATTGGCTTTCTCAACCAGGACCTCCTTTCCTATAGCAGCGATGATACCATCCTGCACGTGGCCATGCAGGCCAAAGGCGACCTCCTTCAAATGGAAGCCGATATCGAAGATATCCTGCTCAAGCTGGAGCACGATCACTCCGAAGAAATCTTGCATCGCCTGCATGATTTACAGGTGGCTTTTGAACATGCCGGAGGGTATGACCTGAAACATAAAGCCGAACAGGTGCTGGAAGGCCTGGGCTTCTCCACCCCCGACCTGGCCCGGCCGCTCAGCGAATTTTCCGGGGGCTGGCGCATGCGCGTCATGCTGGCCAGGATCATGCTGCAACAGCCCGATGTCCTCATGCTGGATGAGCCGACGAATCACCTGGACCTTCCTTCTATTCAGTGGGTGGAACAATACCTGCGCGACTACAAGGGAACGATGATTGTCGTGTCGCACGACCGCTACTTCCTTGACAAGGTGGTAAATTACATCGCTGAAATTGCGAATGAAAAAATTACCATTTACAAAGGCAATTATTCCTTTTACGAAAAGGAGAAGGCCCTGCGTGATGAATTGCAGCAGAACCAGTATGAAAACCAGCAGCAGTATATCAAGGAGCAGCAAAGGCTGATTGACCGGTTTAAGGCGAAAGCCTCGAAAGCCGCCATGGCACAGTCACGTATGAAAATGCTGGACCGCCTTGAAAAGGTGGAGGCCGTGGCGGGTAAGGCGTCTTCGGTGAGAATCCGTTTCCGGCAGGACCTGAACCCGGGTAAGATCATCGCCAAGCTGGAAGCGAAGGACAAGAGTTATGAGAAGCTATGCATCTTCCAGCATACGGAATGTGAAATAGAACGCGGGGATAAGATTGCATTGATCGGAGCCAACGGAAAAGGAAAGTCCACGCTGCTGCGGATGCTGGCAGGGGCTGAAAAATTTGACGGCAACCTGGAGGACGGCTACCAGGTGGTGAAGTCCTACTTCGCCCAGCACCAGCTGGAAAGCCTGAACCTGGATAATGATCCGCTTACCGAATTGCAGGAGTTCGCCACCGATGCCGACGACGCCACCATCCGGGGTATCCTCGGCGCCTTTCTTTTTTCCGGTGACGATGTCTTTAAAAAAATCAAGGTGCTGTCGGGAGGTGAGAAATCACGGGTAGCGCTTGCAAAAACCATTTTGAGCAAAGCAAACTTCCTGATCCTGGACGAACCTACCAACCACCTCGATATCCAGTCCGTCAAGATCCTGACGGAAGTTTTACAGGATTACGAAGGAACCTACATCGTCGTCTCCCACGACCGGTTTTTCCTCAGCCAGATTGCGAATAAGATCTGGTGGATTGAAGACCATAAGATCCGTGAATATCCCGGCACCTATGAGGAGTACGAATACAGCCGGAAAGAGAAAGAAGCCGCGGCAAAAAAGGAAGCGAAAGATTCCAAGGCCGCCCCTGCCGTGAAAAAAGAGGAAGTTAAGAAAGCTCCCGATGAAAACCAGGAGCAGAAAAAACAACAGAAGAAACTGCAGACACGCTTCAGCAACCTGGAAGATAAAATTGCCACGCTGAAATCGAAAAAGCAGGACCTGGAAGTCCAGCTTTCAAAGCCTGAAGTTTACCAGGTGCCGGATAAATTTCAAAGCACCCTGGGCCAGTTCAATGAAACCGACCAGGCGCTGCAGCAATTGAATAAGGAATGGGAAGAGGTCTTCGAACTTCTGAGCCAGTACGGAGATAAATAACCTATACATCTCTGTGCTTCTGTGTCTCTGTGGTTAAATCCTTCTTTCACCACAGAGACACAGAAGCACAGAGTCGAATAAACAATGAAGAAGTTCCTGTTTGCAAGCATTTCACTTCTGAGTTTTTCAACTGCATTTTCATTTACTCCTGCTGACTCACTAAACCTTCCGGATTCTTTGCCGCCCCGAATTTATGATGACAGGATATTTAAAGAGTCCATACACACTGTTCGGTTGTGCCCTACCGGTCTTGCTGGCGGATACCCGATCTTTAGTGACTTAGATTACACAACACTTCTGCTCAGCTTCGATGAGCTGGACAGTGAATTTAAAACCTACCATTACACGGTAGTGCATTGCGACGCCAACTGGCAGGCTTCGGATCTTCAGCCAAAGGAGTACCTCGGAGAATCAATGCAGGATGTAATAAAAAGCATACAGGGATCGGTGAATACCCGGCAGCAATTCGTGCATTACAGCGTGGTATTTCCAAATGAGAATATGCAAATCAAATTGCCCGGAAATTATGCGGTACTAGTTTACGAAGGCGATTCCTCCGATCATCCCGTGCTGACGGCACGCATGATGTACCTGGATCACAAGGCTAATATTAACGGGAAAGTTCACCAGGCCACCGGCATTGAAGATAAAAAGTTCAAGCAGGAAGTGGACTTCCAGATCTCCCGTGAATTGGTAAACATCGCAGATCCCTACAACGACATAAAAGTCTGCATTATGCAAAACAGGCGGAAGGATAATGCCATCAGCGATTTAAAACCAAAATACGCCAGTGACAAAGTGCTGGATTACAATTACGAATCCGAAAATGTTTTTGAGGGCGGCAATGAATTCCGGCAGTTCGTCATCAGCAGTTTCCAAAAGCCCGGCTGGCGGGTCGCTTCCATTCGCAAGGGGGAAGATGGCTTGCACCTGCAGGTGGAAACAGACAAGAAACGATCCTATCTCCGGTATTCCTATGACGGGGACATGAACGGCGGATATGAGATCAAGACCCTTGACGGCGCCAATGACAGCCTGGGAGCCGATTATGGCTGGGTACACTTTACGCTTCAAACGGAGGAAACCTTTGAGGACGGGGGCCTGTATGTGATGGGCGACTTCTGCCACTGGAACTACGACACCGCCAACCGGATGATTTACAGCCCGGAAGCCAAGGCCTACCATGCCAAAATCTACCTGAAACAGGGCTCTTACAACTATTGCTACCTCTATAAATCCGATTCGTTGGCGAAAGGTGAGTCCGGCGTGGTAGAAGGCGACCATTATGAGACCGGAAACAATTACCTCATCCTGGTCTACCACAGAGCCCCCGGAAGCCGCTATGACAGCCTGATTTCAGCTACCCCCCTCAGCATTTTTCGCAAAGAATAACGGGGTTAAGCAATTGTAATGCCAGTGTAAAAGTTGGCAGTCCTTTTAAGTTCGTTCGTCAAAATATTTTTTAATATGCCGGTTATTCTACTATTTTTGAGGTAACAATTAACCCCTTTTTATGATTACACAGGTCACCTCGGGTATCAAGGTAAGCGTTGAAACTTTTTACCGTCCCGATCAATCCAACCCGGCACGCAACCAGTATGTGTTTGCGTACCGAATTACGATTACCAACAATAGCGACTACAGCGTACAGCTGAAGCGCCGCCATTGGTTTGTCCTCGACTCCAACGCTACCAACCGCGAGGTGGAAGGCGAAGGCGTGGTCGGCGAACAGCCCATCGTTGAAACGGGCGAAAGCTACCAGTATGTTTCCGGATGCAACCTCGACTCTGAAATCGGGAAGATGTACGGAACCTACATGATGGAGCGCATGATTGACAAAAAGAAATTTTACGTGCGCATCCCCGAGTTCAGCCTCGTGGTGCCGTATAAACTGAATTGATATTTTTTCATTTGACTAGCTAATTTTCCTTAAAACCCCTGCCGGCAACGGTGGGGGTTTTTTAATCTTACCACGGAGGCACGGAGGTCACTAAGTTGCACGGAGTGGCGCTGGTAAAAACTTTTGTAACTTAGTCTCTCTAAAAATCAAATCCCATGAAAACCAAACTCTTCACCCTGCTCTTTCTCTGTTCATTCCTGGTTGCCGGTGCGCAGGTAGATATCGGCAAGGTAGCTGCCGGCTCCCAGGGCGCTTCTATTGGAAACCTCATCGGCCAACTGGGCAAAGGCATTGTTCCGTCTTCTTTCGCTGACGGATGGTCAAAGGTCAAAGACACCTGGTTTAAAGACATCGGAAACATCACCGATGTGGCAGGAGCCAAGAAATCCATCACTTCCCTCGTCGACAACCTGAAGCCTTCTGCCTTAACCGATGCCTTTAACAAAAATAAAAGTGAGTGGATGAAAAAGCTGAATGGCGCCGCCGGCCTTGGAGATATAGGCAATTCGCTGAAAGGACTTGCCGGTGGTTTAAAACCTTCCGCCATGACGAGCGACTTTACCGCGGATAAAAGCGCCTGGGAAGGAGCATTATCTGCCATTAAGTAGAGACTCTAAAATTCACCACAGAGACACCAAAGCACAGAGAAATTAAATCCAGCCGCAATCCCTCCGTGAACTCCGTGGAACCTCCGTGCCCTCTGTGCGAAACAAGGAGCATACTATGAAGACAAAATGTTTCAAGTGAACCTCCCACATTCTCCGGCTTCTGAGCGCAAGCCCACGAAAAAGAAAATATGCTATTGAAAAATAATCTCTTCAATCACCACTGCTCCCGCTTCCGCATTCAACAGGCTGATAATTTTGGAACGGGCATTGCTGAGCTCTTCACGCAAGGGCGCGCTGCTTAATTTGACGTACAGTTTTTTATCCCGGATGGAAACACTTTCTGTCCGGTGTGCAATCATCGGCCCCATCAGCCGCGCCCAGGACTGGATTAGCTTTACCTCGTTGAGCTTCCCCTCTATCTTGTAGGTCTTTACAAGCTGTTCCAGGGCTTCCTTCAGTGAATGTTCGCTGCTTCCTCTCATGATAAAATGCTTATGCGATAACGTTGGCTGTCTTGATGGTAAAGGTCTTTACTGGCACGCTGATATCCCGGAAGATGGACTGGATGCGCTCCGGGTGGGTATCCGTAATAAAGATCTGCCCGAAATTCTGATGACTGACCAGTTCCATTAATTTCCTGACACGCTGGTCGTCGAGCTTGTCAAAGATATCGTCAAGAAGAAGGATAGGTTTTACGCCTTTGATCTCCTTTATAAAATCAAACTGCGCCAGCTTCAGGGAGATCAGGAAAGACTTCTGCTGTCCCTGGGAGGCAAATCGTTTCACAGGGTAGCCGCCAATGGTAAACACCAGGTCATCCTTGTGTATGCCGGCCGTGGAATACTGCATCTGCCTGTCTTTCTCTAAAGATTCCTTCAGCGTATTCCAGAAATCACCTTCGGCCAGGTCGGACTGGTAGCGGATATCAACCTGCTCCTTCTCCGAAGAAAGAAAGCGGTAGTACCTGCCAAAAATAGGGATGAATTCGCTGATGAAGGACTTCCGCTTTTCATAGATTGCCTGGGCCAGCGGTATCATCTGCTCATCCCATATTTCCAGGGATGCAGGATCAAAGCGACGGGTCTTAAAGAACAGTTTCAGGAGGGCATTACGTTGCGAAACCACGCGGTTGTATGCAATGAGATCTTCCAGGTAGGTCCGGTCAAACTGGGCAATGATGCTGTCGATAAACTTCCTGCGTTCCTCGCTGCCTTCAACAATCAGGTTGGTATCGGTAGGCGAAATGACGACTACAGGCAACAGTCCAATGTGATCAGCCAGGCGGTCGTATTCTTTCTTATTTCGTTTAAATACTTTCTTCTGGTTGCGCTTAAGGCCGCAATAGATTTGCTCTTCATTGCCATCCAAGTCAAAAACTCCCTGGACCATAAAGAAATCCTGCTCATGCTGGATATTCTGGCTTTCGATGGGATTGAAATAACTCTTGCAAAGCGACAGGTAATGGATGGCATCCAGCAGGTTCGTCTTGCCTTCGCCGTTATCCCCGGTAAAAAAGTTTACTCCGGCATCGAAATTCAGGGATGCCTCGCTGTAATTCTTGAAATTAACGAGGGAGATTTGCTTGAGAAACACGTTACGAAGGTACGGAATACCAATTAGCTAATTAGCTAATGAGCCAATTAGCTAATTAGCCAATTTAGAGGAACAGATCAGGCAAATCATGACCGTCATGAAAATCTGTGGTCCATTACGAAGCCCATGGTTACTAGCATTATCCTGTTGAAAACCCCCTATTTCTTTTGGCTGGAATCATTGTTATTAGCCAAAAAAGGTTATTTTTGCGGACTATTTTAAAAAAGCAGCTTAAAATGTCAGAAACCACGCAGGAAAAGGAAGTTAACCTCCAGGAAACGCTACACCGTACTGAAGACTTTGTCAATAAAAACAGGCGTAGCCTTGGTATCATTGGCGGTGCCATTTTACTGGCCGTGGTGGGATACCTGGTATATCAGAAATGGTATGTTGCAGGCAAGGAGACAGAAGCCTCTGCAAAGATGTTTATGGCTGAACAGTACTTCAAAAGCGACTCCCTGAAGCAGGCTATAGGTGGCGATGGCGCTAATCCTGGTTTCCAGGAGATTATCGACGAATACGGAGTTAGTCCTTCAGCTAATTTAGCGCATTTCTACCTGGGCTTTGCCCAATTAAAATCCGGCAAATACGAGGAAGCTATTGAAACGTTAAAAGGTTATGACGGTAACGATGACATCACTTCATCTCTTGCCCTGGGCGGTATCGGTGACGCATACATGGAAATGAACAATACGGATGAAGCCATCAGCTATTATGAGAAGGCTTCTAAAGAAGACGCCAATAATTTCACCAGTCCCCTCTTTCTGATGAAGTTAGGACAAGCCCAGGAAACAAAGGGCGACTTTGCCGCTGCCGTTGAAACGTATAAGTCCCTGAAAGATAACTATGCTGCCACCTCAGAAGGACAGCAGATTGAAAAGTACATCGCACGGGCCGAAGCAAAGATCAAGTAATACGAAACTGAAAAATGCAAAGCCGGATTCTTCAAAGAGTTCGGTTTTGTTTTTTAAACCCATGGCCGGCAAGCGCAAAAACCTCTCAGCAATAGGCAATAAACTTCCTTCCGGAAAAGGCAGGAGAATGGCTGTCATCGTTTCCAAATGGAATCCTGAGATCACGGAAGCGCTGTATGAAGGAGCCTATAAAACCCTGACGGAGAATGGCAGCAAGGAAAAAGATATTGTCCGTATAGATGTGCCGGGCAGTTATGAACTGCCCTCGGCTTCCGCCCTGCTTGCCAGTCAGAAGGACATCGCCGGCATTATCTGCCTGGGCTGCGTGATCCAGGGCGAGACGAGACACTTTGATTTTATCTGCCAGGCCGTAGCGCAGGGATTGATTGATGTATCGCTGCAGTATAAAAAACCTGTAATCTTCGGTGTCCTGACCACGAATACATTCGAGCAGGCCATGGAACGTTCAGGCGGCAGGCATGGTAATAAGGGCGTAGAAGCGGCAGCTACGGCACTGCAGATGTGTGAATTATTCAGCCGGAAAAAGAAATAAAGGAATAGAGGGTAATTTAGTTGCCTTTGCAGCAAAAGCTAACTATATTTGCCGCCCTCCATTTCGGAGAGATGCCTGAGTGGCCGAAAGGAACAGTTTGCTAAACTGTCGTACGGGAAACCGTACCGAGGGTTCGAATCCCTCTCTCTCCGCGATGCATCAAATGTGAAGCCGCGCAAGCGGTATTCGGCATCAGCGAGAGGTTTTGGCAAACTTGTTTGACAAAACGGCGAGGGGATGGTGAATAGTCCGAAGGACCACATTTGATGTTGACTCCCGGAGAACAAGGGATCACGCAAGTAATCCTTCGCTGATGCATCAAATGAATAACCGCGTAAGCAGTGTTCAGGATCGTTCTTCAAATAGATTACTCGGGGCGTAGCGTAGTCCGGTCATCGCGCCTGGTTTGGGACCAGGAGGTCGCAAGTTCGAATCTTGCCGCCCCGACATTTTCCACCGTAGCTTCAGCGAAGGTGGGTTTAGCCCGGCGAAGTTTCGCTTTGCAAGGCTACTTCGGGCATTGCCCGGAAAAAAATTAAAGTCTAAGGTTTGAAGTTTCTATTATAACTTTAAACTTTAGACTTTTGAACTTTAAAACAATTAAACTTTTGAACTCTTGAACTATTGAACTATTAAACTTTTCCCCCGGTCCCGTAGCTCAGCTGGATAGAGCAACTGCCTTCTAAGCAGTAGGCCATTGGTTCGAATCCAATCGGGATCACATTAATTTTCACCACTTTATATAATTATTGACTTGTTTTGATTTATGAATATGCATACAATTTGCATACAAAATTAATCTAAACTTCAAACTTCAATGAAAAAGTACCTCTATTTGCAAAAAGCGGAGTGGGTAGAAACATGGATAAATGGCGGTTCTATTCCTATAAGACTTGCCAGTACCTATAAAAGCAAAGAACGTAAAGGCATCCAAACGCCAGATGAGAATTTGACTCGTAAATTAAGGGGTGCTAATTTGGACGACTTTAGTAAATTGATTCACTTGGGTGAAAAAGTAACAGCAAATATCATTGTTGGAGAAATGGCCATTGGCAATAGAACGGTAGGCAAGAATGTCAATTATCACCAAGCTCCCTACGAAGGTATTGTACTTTGCTTCTGCAATAAATTGAGCAAAGAAATTGCTTTACGTTTGGAAAAAGAGGCATGTGTTGAAATTCTTGACGTAGACGCATTATTGAATCACATAAATAATCAATTGGGACTAAAAGGGCTTGGCAAGGAATGCGAATACACTTCCACATCTGACCGAGGAATCTTTCTAAAAAGCATTGATGATAGTTGGCAGGAGGAATATAGATTATTTTGGGAATTACAAACGGATGTCGAAGTGGAAATTCCTCCAGGAATTGCCAGTGAAGTTAAATTTTAATTTTCTTTAAGTTATTTTTCGGAAGATAAGCCAAGAATAATAAGCCCAGCCAAAATTCCTATCCCGATCTTAGTTTCATTTTCTTGGCGCTGTTTAGCAATTCTCATTTGCTCATGAAGTTTAACCGCTCTTACCTGCCTCTGATGTTCACGTTTTTGCCAATATTCCATAAGAGAATTAGTCATCTTTTCAAGAGCAATTTGTGGCTCATTAGGATCAAATAAAATAAAATCTTTTCCATAATTAAAACCAGAAATGTTCTTTTCAATTCCAACTTGTATCAGTTGAAGACAGGGTTTTTTCAGCGACTCTAAATATCCTATTTCCTGTTGGACAAACTTAGAATTAAACCCATTTTCAGTTAACAAAATTAACCCTACATCGCAGGCAAGAATTAATTTCTCTATTTTATTCGATATTGTCTCACGCATTTCTAAAGTGTGCTCAGCAATTAGTAAACTGAGTCCATGCGGCTCCAACATGTTCCGAATATTTCCAATTAAATCCTGATCCGAAAGGGAATGACTTACAAATATTTTCATTGCTAAAATTTTAACTTTAATTCCAAAGATACATCAAGACAAAACATTAATGGCATCGTTAGTATTTTTTAAGGTCCGTATTCAATTGATTTCAAAAAGTTCATCGTATTATCAATGTACCTTCTCGGTTTTCCAGATGCCTGAGTATACAAATTAGCAAGGCTCATTAAATCATTCTGCCGCGCTACATCTGAATAGGGTCGAACAATTCGATGCCATATATTCCCAGCATCCCGAATAGGAACCTGATAATTCATGGAAAGTGAATTAAAAATTTGTGGGGACGCTCTTATGCTCATTTCACTTTCTGCGGTATGATGGATTATTGCAGTATACATCATTAAGTCCTGTTGTAAAAGATACGCGTCAACAATTGGCCTTCCATAAAATAGCTGCTTTTCCAAATCAACATGTATTACGCCATGAGCAATTGACCCTTTTAATGCGATGCCAGCTTTTAACGATTGATAGATTAAACCATAGCTGTCCATTATTATTTTGTCGGCATCCTCAATTTCCGTCCCGTGTGAAAAAATAAATATTGAATCTGAAAATGTTATCGACTTGGTTTGGGTTGGATTTAATTCCTTATTCAGGCTCTTCACAAACTCTTCATTCGCCAAGGCTTCCAATACTTCCTTTAAATGGAACAAATACTCGCCAACCTGAGTGTGTGTCAGCCGGTCAATAATATCTTTAAAACCCATTATATCAAAATAGGCAACATAACGACTCTTATCTTTATTATCTCGCCAATTCAATTCATCATTCATAGTTCAAGAGTTTTTCAGTAGCATTTTATTGCTTGTCACTATCATCAAGCTTTTTTACTCGCTCCTCAAAGGTTGCTACTTTCTTCCGACTGATTCCAAACACGTTGAAGAAGTCAACGAGGAATGGTTTGGCCTCCGCCTCTTCGTTTGAAGTATCAGCCCACTCCTTTGAAAAGTGAACAGCCCGGTCTTTAATTTCGTTCCAGCTTAATGCGATACTATTTTTAAGTGATTTATGATTCCATGCTAATTATTACATGCCTTACGTATTGCTTCATAAGCACGCGTGTAGCCTAATTCTCCTGCTTTGCTTAAATCTAAACAAGCGGCTTCCTTTTGACCTAACTCTCCTTTCGCCGTAGCTCTAAAAAAATAAGCCTCTGCAAATTTTGGAGCATTCATAATGACTATATTATAATCTCTTAGAGCACCATTATAATCTTTTAATCGAAATCTAGCGTGGCCTCTAAAATAATAACTCATTATTTTAGGACTGAATGAAATTGCTTTGTTTAAGTCAGAAATAGCACTTCTAAAATCTTCTAAATAGTATTTAGCTTTCCCTCTACCATCGTATCCTTGCCAGCTTTTTGGAAAAAGATTAATTGCCTTATTAAAGTAAGCAATCGCTCCAGTATAATTTCCGGTCTTAATATTAACTGTACCCATTTCAATATAAAAATCAAATACTTCAATTTCTTTAAATAAGCGTTTTGTCGCCTCTTCTAATTCCTTTTCATCAAAACTTGAATCTTTTTTGTTTTGTAAGTACCCCTGTTTTCGAACAATTTAAAAGTAGAAAGTAAAAAAAGTTATTAATTGTTTGACTTTATGATTTTTGACTTGTATTCTCCACCTTGTTTTGTGGTTATTCTGAGAAAATAAATTCCTGATGCAAATGCTCGAACATCAATTGTGCTAGTAAAATCGATGCTTCTGAAAATATTTTCACCTAGCATATTTTGGATCCAAATAGATTCTATTGCATCGTTCTGATGTTGTAGTTCAAGATAAAGAATATTTGATGTTGGGTTTGGGTAAATGGATAATCCATTTTTGATTTCCATTATTTCACTTAATGAACTTGGTAAAGTATCACAATTACTTCCGCTTAATCTTCCTAGTTCATAATTAGGGACGTTAGGCAATACAAAGGAATTTGGATATGGTAGGTATAATGCATGTTGAATAACATTGCATACCGTGCCGGTGCTATCCGGGCTATCAATTAAATGTAAAACGTAAGTTCCGTTATATGTTGTTCCATAGATTTTTCCATTAGGCCCAAGATAAAGCATATAAAATGTCGTTGCTAGATTGATGAAAGAACTATCCCAAGTTGCAACTACTATTTTGCTGCTATCAATATTTATTGCCCAGGTATCAAACTGAAAAATGTGTAAATTAGTTGTTATATACAAATATCGACCGTTCTGAGAAAATGCGCATCCTAATGTTGCCAATGTGTCTGGTCCAACGATATCATACAACCTAATCGCACGATGGCTACTGAACATTCCTGTGCATCTATCAAAATTCATAAGATCGATTCTAAAGTCTGTACTTGACATAGCATATTGATCACCAACAGCAGAGAAAACGGATTGCCCTAATACATCGTATTGGATTGAGGAGCCAATATTTTGTTGAAAAACAGTAATGCTGTCTGGCGTAATCAATAGTTTGTAATACAAATCGGTAAAGTAGCGATGAGCAATTACCCACCAATCTCTACCATTGCCATGCTTACAAGCACTAATGCGACCCCAGGTTAAAGTATCATTGATTATAGGAATGGATTTCTTATTATTTATTATACCCCCTAAGCCATTGTCAAGATTTAAGTCAAGCAAACTATAACGTAATTCCAAAGGCTGGAATTCTGATTGGCCATGAGCGCTAAAAGATTCACCGTTCACATGAATAATATAATAAAGGGAGTCACTGCTTGGAGCAGGTAATATAATAGCACTTTGACACCCGTTAGAGCCGTATACGGAATCGCCTGATAAAGTGGGATTATAATTTGTTGAATTTAGAAGTCGACTATAGTTTTTGTTCGCTATAAAATCGCCATTTGTATAAAATAGTATTTGACCAGAAGTATCGCAAATTCCAGCATTTGTTTGAAAGAATACCAAAGGGCTAGATAAGCGAAAGGTATCCGGGCCTCCGTTTAAAAAGTTCATCCCATTAATATGGTCAGGGTAAACAAATCCCGAAAGCCAGATGTCATTTCTATGCTGGGAATAATTGCACAGCGGAATAGAAATAAAAATAAAAAATAAAATTGATTTCATTCAAAGAAAATAGTCCAGCTGCCATAACAGCTGGACTAATTTAGATAAATTTACTTATACCTTAATGCAAGATTTCAGAGAAGAATAATGATAAAAACCTACTCACTTTCTTGGTGCGCTGAATGTTGCTACTGATGCGGGTTTCAGGGCCTTTAAAGATGTTTCCCCTATGTTATCCTGTAGATCCCACCTTTTTAAGGCTGCGTTTTCAATTTGTAGCTGTTTTTAGCTATTGGATTTCATTTAATTTATTTATTTCTTGCAAATAGAATTCTACTATCAGAATTTAGCTATCCTGTGCCAATGAAAAACCCGTTGCTGATTTGCCTTCTGCTCTCTGCCGTGTCAACGTGCGCACAGGATCGCTTCCTGAAAGCAGGCGCTAACTTCGGGTTTAGCTACCAGTTTCGAAAAACGGATTATTCCGGGTATTCACATTACCCGGTTTCGCCGGGGTTGAAACTGGGTTATGAAAGAGTTTGGGGCAAGAGGACGGCCTTCTTGCTGGACCTGGATGCCAACCGTTTTGTGTCTTATACGCACAATGACTATTACAAGACTGAGTCGAAATTTACCGATTCCTATCTTTCTCTCATACCGAGCATCCGGTATTATTTTTTGAAAAGTCGTGGTATACCGGAATTCAAAAACCAGGGTATTTTTCTCCAGGTGGGTTTCCCCTTAATAAAATATGGCCAAAGGACTTATGAAACTTCAAGGAATAACCTGAATCCGTCTTCCACCTATGTGTCCGTTCTAAGTTCAAACCAGAGCCTGGAAATACCATTCGGAATCGGAATGTTATACCCCTTGAATAATTCGAGAGCCCTGGAATTCACTGTAAGTACGGACTTGAAAAACCTGTATAACCAGGAACCCTGGCAAACCATTCGAATCGGATTTAATTACACCTGGTTAAAATCAAAACCCAGGTCATTACTTGATGAAAAAAAAGAGGCCTTATTGCATGACACGCCCGTCAATAAGAAAGAAACTTTCTGGAAGACCGGCGTCTCCGTCAATAAGACCCTAATGCTAGGTGTAAATCATGGTTTTGACATTTCCTACCCTACCTACCCTTCTCTCAATTTTAGTTATGAAAGTACCAATGGCAAACGTTCGGCCTTCGTGTTGAACCTGGAGGTCCTGAAAAAATCCATTCGTTTTGGTGGAGGACATTATGACGATGAATACCGGATATCACAAGTTTCGTTGATTCCGGAGTTTCGTCACTACTTCCGGAACAAATATCTCCGGAGTAGCTGCAACCAGGGCTTCTTCTTACAGGCCGGCTTTGAGCTAATCCATTATTCCATCTGGGAATCTGAAACAGGAAGCGGAAGCGGTTTCGATTTGTATCCGGCCGGCTTAAACGGATGGTTCGAACGCAATGTGCCTATCGGCTTTGGCGCTAAATTTCATCTGAAAAATAAGCATGGCATGGAGGTGAACCTGAACACGAATCTCATGCAGATCATCAACCAGGGAAATGACCAGACTTTTTCTTTAGGAGTTAAATATTCCTGGGGGAAATAAATTCTCTGCGAACCGCTGTGTATCCTTATTATCTTCCAAACTTAAATCCCAATCCGACTCCAAGCGAAATGGGATCCATCTTCAGCTCGGCAATTTTTAGTTCTTTATCTTTTAGCTCGGTTCTCGAACTATTCCATCCAACATTCACGTTGAACAACATATTTGAAGAGAAATGAATGTCCGTACCTAATTGTACGGCAGGTCCGAAAGTTGGCGTCAGGTCCCGGGAATTAAGCGCCCCGCTTTTCTCCCAGCAAACAGTCAAGTTCATCCCCGCGCCGGCATAAGGATGAAATTTGCTTTGGGTGGGCAGGAATGCCTGGAATACCAAATTTACAGGCAACAATTCTATTGAACCGAGCGCTGTTTCATTCCCCTTTTCAGCATTTTCAGAGAAATCCACTTCATGTGATTCTGTCCGGAGATTGAGTTCCAGTGAAAAAACTCCGGACAGTTTCCGGCTGATGGATGGCTCAAATGTAATTGCGCTATAAACCATGTACCCATCCGGATCGGACTGATCTGAAGAGCCGGTCATAATCATTCGCGTTTTGAATATCCATTTATTTTCCCCGTTAACTGTTTCCTGTGCTTTCAGATTTACCGACATCATCAGTACTAAGAAACCGATGCTTAGGATGCTTTTGAGCTTCATGACTTGGTATTTTTAAAGCTGGCAATTTGAATTTCAAGAGTAAAATTGTTTAAGAAAGCCCCCGACATACATGAGAAGCGCTTTTCCATGGCATGATTTTAATCATGTAGGACAAAGCCAATCACAGCTCTTTTGTGAAATGCGATTTTAAAAATCAAATTATAGTTGAAAATCGTTCCTGCCCCGGAATACCCAAAATCATTTGGACAAGGAAACAAAATGGCGCTTCAGTTTGTTTTCGCATGCAATCCCTGACATAGTCAGGGGTATTTCGGGATTGCTATTTTGCCAGTGCTAATTGCTGTCAAAATCTTTTTTGGTGCATTCGTTATATTCAAGGGTGCCGTCCACATATATTTTATTCAAATGGTCCGTTGCAAATGCCGGGTGACCTTTAATCTTGATCCATATCCCACCGTTTTTTCCCGGCGTCGACTTTATTACTGAATCCTCATAGGTATTCCGGAAGTATACTTCCTCCCTGACAAGCTTATTCATAAAAGCTTCCCACTTTTTTTGATTTTCGTCATCCATCCCTTGAGACTTTCCTTTCTTGTTTGAACATCCCCCACCTAACCATGATACTTTTTATCTTTTAAGTATTCATATTCAGGATGCATCTTTATGTATTTAGCGATCACAGGACAATACACCATGATTTGCAATTTCTTTTCTTTCGCATATTCCAGTACATGTTTTGCAAGCATCATAGCCAATCCTCCTCCCCTTCCCTCCGGGGGAACAAACGTATGCATCAAAGCTAAATCGCCCTGGTACCACCGGTAATCGACATAAGCAAATTCATCGCCAACGGAAGTTTCAAAGCGTTGCAACTGCTCATTCATGGTTATCGATACTTCTTCCGGCAAACCTGGTGCCCTCCGTTTAATTAAGAAAGTGGTTCGGGAGATGGCGTGTTTTCTTTACGCCTGTCTTCCGGCAGTGGAACAAATTCCTTGTTGTCATTGGGCGGAAGATTAATTCTTCCCTGTTTCCAGTCTTCCTTAGCCTGTTCAATTCTTTCTTTGCGGGAAGAGACAAAATTCCACCAGATATGCCGTTCGCCAAGGGGTTCACCGCCCAGCATCATGAGTACGCAAGCCTCTTTTGCCACGATCACTGGATTGTCGGCCTTCGCAAAGACGAGCATATTTCCCTGCTGGTATGTTACCCCGGAAATTTCAACCCGACCTTTCACCAGGTAAAAACCGCGCTCTGAATGTTCGACGGGCAGTGAAAACGTCGAGCCTTTCTCAAGTTCCACGTGTAAATAGAACAACGGCGAACTCGTCTTAACAGGGCTTTGAAGACCGTATGCATTCCCGGCAATCAACCGCATCCATACGCCCTTATCGGTGAACACCGGAAGTTCTGCAGGCTTATAATTATGGAAGGAAGGAGCATCTTCTTCATTTTTTTCCGGCAACGCCACCCAGGTTTGCAGCAGTTCCAATCCTCCGGCAAGGGATGCAGGATTTTCAAACCGTTCGGAATGGGAGATGCCCCTGCCTGCTGTCATCCAGTTGACTTCTCCCGGTCCAATGACCTGTTCTACGCCCAGGCTGTCCCGGTGTGTGATTTCCCCGCCAAACAAATAACTTACGGTAGATAATCCAATATGTGGATGCGGCAATACATCCAGGGAAGAAGGATTGGAGGGCAAATTGGAAACCGGACCGGCATGATCCATAAAAATAAAAGGACCGACCATCCTGCGAAAACGGAATGGCAGGATGCGCTTCACTTTCATCAACTGGCTGATGGCAGCATCGCGGGCTTCAATAACCAAATCCGGCATAGTGAAGTGACTTTGGTCTATAAATTTACTAAAAAAAGATCACTCAAGCATCATCACATGCCCCCATTTGCTGACGGGCTCCTCCGAACAGCTGGTCGCGTATTTAATCACATAACTATAGATACCGGAAGGAACTAACTTTCCATCTACCTTCCCATCCCATCCGTTTCCTAAAGTCTCCGAAGAAAAAACGAGTTTTCCCCACCGGTTATAAATATTCAGACTATAGGCAACCAGGTCGGTGCCCATGGGATTAAATAAGTCATTTCTGCCATCGCCATTCGGAGAAAAAGCATTCGGAACCCAAATCAGTTCCTCGCCAAATGCGCCATCCACTTTCAGGGTATCGGACTCCATGCAGGTATTATACGTTATGCTATACCAAAACTCACCTGTCGTAACGACATGTATCTTTTGGGTCGTTTCCCCCGTGCTCCACAAATAATTGACATGCTCTACCTGCGCATCCAGGTAAGCATGCGTGTAATCACAAAAAGATACGTCAGCCTGGGGCGTGATGAGCGGCAAGGCTACACTGACCCGAATGCTGTCCCTCACGAGGCATTGTGCATTGCCGGCCTGGAGCCAATATTCACCCTCCGATGCAGTCGTGATTTGCCGGAGCGTATCTCCCGTAGACCATAGCAGCGATCCTACCGTGTTGCCGGCAGTCAGCGTGACATTCGGCAGACTATGCGGACACAGTATCGTATCACTGCCCAGGTTGACGACAGGATATTCGAGCATATGAATTGTCGTGCTGTCTCGAAGAGTGCAGGTCTGCAGCGTTGCATCCACCCAGAAAATATCGGCCTGGTCTACAAAGAGTGTTCGCGTAGTATCTCCTGTTGACCAAAGCAGGGAGGATGCATTGGTTTGCGGATTCAGTAAAATGTCCTGGTCTTCACAAAGACTGCTGTCCGGCCCGAGGTTTGGAGGTATGAGACGCGCTACATTAAATGAATCGGTGGTCTGGCAACCGCCGTTTGAAATTTTGACCCGGTAAATGGCAGGATTATTTACTGTCAGCGTCGCTGTCGTAATGCCATTCATCCAGTCATAGGAATACTGAGGACCTGTAAGCGGCGCCGTCAAAGTCAGCGAAGGGGCGTTGCACAGCACCGTATCCAGGATGGATTGATGTGGTAAGGCAGGCGCAACATGGATGTTCAGGTAGAAGGTATCCGTGAGGTTGCAGAAGTTATTAATGGCTACCAGCATGACCCGGAAATTACCCGGGTTTGAAAACAGGTGCACAGGGTTCCGCGTGGTATCCGGTGAGGATCCATCCCCAAAATCCCAGATACAAATGGGTGAACTGCTGGTATTGGTAAAGGTCACATTGAATGGCTGGCAACCCGAGGTATCGGGATTCGCCGTGGCGCTGGCTGTTACGCCGGCGATCTGAAAATCAATTTTGAAAACACAAATATCCCAGCTCACCGTAGTCGTCGTAGCATACGCTGTTGGCAACGTAGGAAAACCTGTACCCCCCTCACAAACTCCCTGGTACACGACGCCTCTTTTATCGAAACGGCTTGTACCGCCATCCACATGGCTACCGCCATAAAAAGTTGCAAAGCTCAGGGCCGCCGCATTGGGGGATAATACGGCCAGGTAAAAAGACCCGATCGTTTGAGACGTATAAAAGGCATTCGAAGTCAGTGGATAAGTACTTGCATTTCCATAGCCGGATAAGTAGATACTGCCGCAATTGTCGACCATAAATGCTGTGGGGTCTATGGTCTTAGTAGGCGCGCCAATAACGGTTTGAAATTCCAGGTATGTAAGCGTCGGGTCCAGCTTGGCCAGGACTGTTTTTCCTCCTGTATTTCCATAGGTGCCCGGTGATATGGCGAACGTACCTGTGGTTTGTCCAAGGATGTAAATGCCCAAATCGGCATCGACATCCACAAAAAATGCCTGCTCATTGCCAGAGGAGCCATAATAGGTAGCGGTGAGCAAGCTATTTGTGGTATATTCTATGCGTGCTATCCATCCGTCAATCCCCCCTTGAAAGGATGGTTGGTAACATCCGGCTGTGACCGGGAAATCCGTTGATTTCGTTCCCCCGGAAAGGATCACTCCACCCGAACCGTCCAGCCTGATTCCAAATGCAGCGTCGTCGTTAGAGCCTCCATAACAAGTACTCCAGAGCAAGGATGTACAGTCAGGGTTCAACTCAAAGATGACAGCATCCTGGCCGCCGGAGTTGGCTTGGGCACCGGGCGTAATTGGGAAATCAGGCGCATCGCTAAAACTTGCAATAAACATATTGTCATTGGCATCAGCGATAATTTCTCCCCTGAATGCATCGTGTGAACCAATGTGGATATTATTATTACCATTTACGCCCGTACCACCTATATAGGTAGAACCAATCAGGCCGCTGCCATTGCTGCTGAGGTGTGTTACGACAATATCGCTTGTACCGGTCAGTACGTTACTTACGGCTCCGGAGGTTGTAGGATAATTGGGTGAAGTGGTTGAACCATAAACACAAAGCTCATCACTGGCATTCACAAACATGCTATAAGGAGACTCCGGTCCATTTCCTCCCAAATACGTTGCATAGATCAGCGCGCTGCCTGTGGGATTTAACTTGCTGATGGAAATGTCGGTGGCCCCCCCAAAGGACTGGCTAAATGAACCCGTCGTGGCCGGATAACCGGAACCGAAACATCTTCCGCCGGCATAAATATTTCCCAGGGAATCAAACGTTGCGGCATGTCCGTATACAATCGCCAGAGACCCGGAATAGGTAGCAGCAAGCACAACGGGATCAATAATAAGCGGCTGTGACGCATCATACGGAGTCGTTATCGCAAACGAAACGGAGTCGTGATCCAGAACGAACTTACACCCTACTTCATGCTTTATCCCCCCGATCTCCTGGTAAGCGTATGGCTTTTGTTCCACAATTTCATTCACGGATGTCGTAATAAAAAGGCTGCCCTCTTTTAAGGCCAGCTTTTTCGCGCCGGAATAATACAGCCGGATCCTGCTGACATCTGCCTGCTCACGAACAATAAAATCATATTTCAAATTTCCATTCATGCTATAGATGTGCATGTCCGTGGAGGGATAAATCCCTTCATAGCGCACGCCGTTATACGCCAGGACATGCGATGCCCAGCCTGCGGGATTATTCCCGATAAAATAATTGTAGTATTCCGGCCGGATCCTGTCGCCAAGTACTGTTACGTTAGAGGATGCTCCGATAGCATGTACCTTCAAGGAATGGCAACGGATCAATTCATCCGGATTCGGCTCATGATCCTTAGCTCCATGCTCATGTTCAGGATGCGCCTTTTGAAGGTCTTTGATATTGTAATAGACGTATGTGAAGGTGTTCTTTTCAAGGAACAACCTTCCCCCCGGAATATCCGTTTTGTAAAGAACGGCTCCGGGCCATTGTCCCTTATTCTCGATAAAAGTCAGGTTCGGTGCAGTGGGAGTTGCACCATGCAAGGCGCTGAAATATAAAAAAGCCAGAATGAAAAGGAATCGTTTCATTGTGTGTATGAAACCATCTGTTTGGTTCATCCGCTGCAAATTAAACTAAATAATGAGTTATGCATTATTTCAACTACTCAAAGCGGTTAATCTACTCTATTTCAAGGTTACAAAAGAGTTATTAGCTTACCTTATATACTCACAGACGCTAATCCAGCCGCGAAGTTGCATGGATTTCAGGCTGACGGTATAGCTAATTTTTTTCAAAATCCGAATCGCATTAACATCATTTGAGCCCAATATAGAAAGTTGCTCCTGTTTGTTTTTCTCCAGCACCGGTTTTTTGGTTAACACCCTTTCGACGTACGTGATTCACAGTAAATACATGGCCGGTAGATTTGGAGATTTGGAAATTAGGTGACTAGGTGATTAGGTGACTAGGTGATTAGGTGATTAGGTGATTAGGTGACTAGGTGATTAGGTGATTAGGTGATTAGGTGATTAGGTGATTAGGTGATTAGGTGATTAGGTGATTAGGTGATTAGGTGACTAAGCATTGTTTGCCGGCTATTACCGACTGCTGACTGCCGACTGCCAACTGCCAACTGCCAACTGCCGACTGCCGACTGCCTCCTGCCGACTGCCTCCCGCCGACTGCCTCCTGCCGCTACCCGGTTAAATACTTATACACTATGAGTCTTTTCGGCATCAACTTTGTTTAAATATTCTTAAACAAAATACCATGCGTAGCGAAGAATTAAAATTAAAAGGCAACTGGAATGAACTCAAAGGAAAAATCAAGCAGCAATACGGCAACCTTACAGACGATGACCTGGTCTATGAAGAAGGAAAAGACGATGAACTCGTCGGCCGGATTCAAAAAAAGATCGGGAAGTCAAAGGATGAAGTGATCCGGTGGATACAAAGCCTCTAGAAGCTCGACACTAGACACTCGACTCTGGATCCTCGACTCTGGACTCTGGATGCTCGACTCTGGATGCTATTGCTGACTGCATACTGCTTACTGCCGACTGCTTACTGCCGACTGCTGACTGCCGACTGCTGACTGCCGACTGCCGACTGCCGACTGCTGACTGCCGACTGCTGACTGCCGACTGCTGACTGCCGACTGCCGACTGCTTACTGCCGACTGCTTACTGCCGACTGCCGACTGCCGACTGCTTACTGCCGACTGCTTACTGCCGACTGCCGACTGCTGACTGCCGACTGCTTACTGCTGACTGCCGACTGCTTACTGCCGACTGCTTACTGCCGACTGCTTACTGCCGACTGCCGACTGCCGACTGCCGACTGCTTACTGCTGACTGCCGACTGCTGACTGCATACTGCCGACTGTTGACTGCATACTGCCGACTGCTGACTGCATACTGCCGACTGCTTACTGCCGACCTACTCCGCCTGGCAGACTACAATACGGGAGAGGCATTTCATATTTCTCTTGCCTCCCCTGATATCGTTGGTGGTGAGCAGGAGAATGCGGGTTTCCATCGCTGAAATATCTATTCCTTCCCTCTCTGTGACCAGGTACATGTTGCGGCCGGTTTCTGTGTTGAAAATTTCATTGAAGGAATACACCAGCACGTAGCCATCCGAAGCCACGAACTTGAAATAGAAGGCATTCAGCGCTCCCCTGGGCGCATCAAAGGCAACGCTGTCCATGATATCCAATAAGCGTACTGCTTTTACATGCCTGGAGGTTTCAGAAGCTTTTGGCGAACAGCTGGTATTTATATTTTCAAGCTCCACGCTCTTCATGGATTTCAGGTTGTCCAGCGTCACCACTTTTTTCGATTTCACCTTTCCCTCGATGACAAACTCCCTGGTCGGTGTCAGCTCCTGTCCCGACAGCGAAAGCCGGCAAAGCAGGCACAGCAGAAGGAAGAATCCAATACGGGCTGAATAACGAATCATATCTAGTACTTTATTAATTTAAATGACCTGCTTGAAGTTGCGGTTTGTATACGGATAAAATACATGCCCGCGACGATACCTGACAGGTCCACTGTGGTGCTATTTTGTAGAATCTCTTCTTGCCTGATTACTTTTCCCTGTATGTCAAAAACAGCGATCGTAATTTTCCTTCCCTTCAGTTCAGGAAATTCCACTGTACAAAAATTATGCGCCGGGTTGGAAAACACGTTGCCATCCGCAAGCTCTGTAGATTTCATTTCGTGCAGGCCCACATAACTGCAATTGCCGGCCGCCGTATCCAGGGTATATTTCCACAAGTCGTTGCGTTTGGCGCCAAGCTGGAATATGCCGCCATACAGCCAAAAGCTGCCATCGGCCGATTGCCAGGACGGCGTGCCGTTTCGCGAACCCGGCGTATTAAAAATGGAGGCCACGCCTTTGGTACCATAGGTGGGCAGCAGTCCGCCTGTTCGCAGCACCGTATCACCCATCACCCAGATCCACTGATTCAGGGAGATGTCGAATTTCCAGAGATCAGCCGGCGCCCAGCTGCCGCCATACATCCATAAATTGCCGTCGAGATCGGTCCAGCTGGTTTTGTTTTCTGTCCTGTGGCCGGGAACGTTCAACGGGCTGGCCACACACTGGCTTCCGTAATATCCCTGCGTCATCCCTGCGGATGAGTCGCCGCTCACCCACGTCCACTCCGCGGTAAAAGGATCGAAGTTCCAAAGATCGTTGTAATAGTAGGTGGCGTTTCCGCCAAACAGCCACAGCTTATAATTGGAATACCAGGAACAATAGGCCGAACGGGCTCCCGGTTTATTCGCCGGGGAAGAGATTCCTTTTGTTCCGTAAACACCCGTCCCGTTAAGAATTGTATCGCCGCCCATCCAGGTCCAGGTATTAGTCTGCAACGTATATTTCCAAAGATCGTTCAGGTGTCCGTTTCCAGCATTTCTTCCGCCGAACATCCAGAGTGTTTCTCCGATCTTCCAGGTACAGGTCGCTTCATCACGTGCCGGAGGATTGTTGGCAGGATGTCCAACCCCCTTTGTTCCGTAACGCGCCGTCCCTGTTTTCATGAGCGTCCATTGGTTTGTTGTAATGGAATATTTCCAGAGATTATTACTGCCGCCGCCGAAAAGCCAAAGGTTGTTATATGTATCAGCCCAGGAACAGGCCGCCATGATGGCGGGTGGATTGTTTGCAGGAGCAGGAACCCCAACAGTACCTGTCACTCCCGGCTGATCGTAGATGGAAGGACCTTTCACCCAGGTCCATTCATGGGTTGCAGGGTCGTATTTCCATAAATCACTGTACCAATGCGCAACACTGCCGGCATTTAGCTGTCCGCCATACAACCAAAAGTTATTAAGCACATCGGTGAATGTCATGGCTTCGTAGCGCGCCCCGGGATTGTAATTTACGGAAGGCACGCCAAGCCCTCCGCGAACAGCGGCAATATTATAAATGGTGTCGCCACCCATCCACGTCCATTGGCCGTATTGAGAAAATGCATTGCCGCAATGCAATACCAGGAGAAGTAAAAAGATCCGTCGCATAATTACACCGTTCATGCAGTAATTCAATCGTATAGCCGAAGGTCTATAGTCGGCGGTCAATGGTCAATGGCCGGCGGTCAATGGTCGATCGTCATTTCACTTTGAGAACTCAACAGTCTTAAGCTTGTTCCATGCTCCTCTTGTGAAGTCCGGTATCTCGACGGGAGCAGAATTGTTTTCCAGTGAAAGTTCAGAGAGCGGGACGAGGCAAGACCACTCAGCAAGATCATACACATCCATGTCAAGCGGCAACCCTTTTTGCAGGCAGTAAATCAACCTGTAATCCATAATATAATCCAGCGGCGTATTAGAATATTTCTTCGCTGAATCTTCCAGCTCCCGGAGGATGGGATGCTTGTATGTTTGAACGAGTGCAGCTTTCATTTCATCCGTCACGAACTGGTGCGGGTTGACCCGCTCATTCGTGACATAATAGGCCGTGTTCACAGCGGCTGAATCCAGCGCATAAGCTTCCACCGGAAATTGCATGGCATATCCACGTGTGCCTGTGAGCTGGTACATCCTCGTATACGGTCTTGGGTTGGCTACATTATGCTGGATCTGAATGGTCTTGCCCTGGCGCGTCCGGATCATGGTCGTGGTATGATCGGCATTCTTGAAGTTCTTTAGTTCCTTGCCCGTCTGTTCTTTTATATATTCAGGAATACCGACCACTTTTGTATCCACGGAAACCAGGTAATCCATTTTATCGCCGCGATGTATATTCAATGCCAGGCAAAGCGGGCCCAATCCATGCGTCGGGTATAAATCGCCCCGGTGATCGGCATTATAATCCAGGCGCCAGTTATTCCAAAAACGAAACCAGGCTGAATCCAAACTATGAATATATCCGCCGTCGGCATGAAGAATTTCTCCAAAAAGTCCTTGCTGAACCATGTTCAGGGTAGTAAGTTCAAAACTACCGTACACGCAGTTTTCAAGCATCATGCAATGCCTTTGGGTTTTTTCCGCCGTATTCACCAAATCCCAGAGGTCAGCCATCGTGCTTGCACCGGGCACCTCGATGGCTGCATGCTTGCCATTCAGCATGGCCTGCTTCCCTATGTTGGCATGATTCTTCCAGTCCGTGGCGACATACACAAGGTCCACTTCAGGAAGTGCGACCGCTTGTTTCCATCCGTCTTTTCCGAAAAACTCTTTTGCCTTGGGTTGCCCAGCGCTGACCAGTACCTGGTTCGCGAATTTTGTACGTTCTTCAAGCATGTCACAGAATGCGACGATCTGCGCTCCGGGAACATGGATCAACCGTAATACCGCTTCGGAACCCCGGAACCCTACGCCAACCAGTGCAATCCTGACCAGGGGAATCGGCGGACAGGCAAGCCGAAGCACATCCTTCTGCCCATTCGGGCGCGGGGGTGTGTTCACTTTGATTTGCTGAGCACCGGAATTCAAACAGAAAAAAACAGCGACAACAAATAGTACAATTCGTATAAACCCAGGCTTATTCATCGGGAAACCAATTTAGCGTACATTGAATAGCGAACAGAAAACGAATCACGTTTGAATCACTCCCACGTTATAGGGTTGAATTTCCGGCGCATGGTTGGCCGCTTCAATTCCCATGCTGACCCACCGGCGGGTTTCCAAGGGATCAATCACCGCATCGATCCACATCCTGGATGCGGCATAGTACGGTGACGTTTGGGAATTATACCGGTCGGTAATTTTTTTCAATAATTCCGCTTCCTCTTCTTTTGAAATCTCTTTTCCTTTCGCCTTGAGCGAGCTTACCTGGATCTGGAGCAGCACTTTCGCCGCCTGCTCTCCGCCCATCACGGCAATCTTGGCTGTAGGCCATCCTACAATCAGGCGCGGATCGTATGCCTTTCCGCACATGGCGTAATTTCCGGCGCCATACGAATTTCCGATCACCACCGTGAATTTCGGCACGACGGAATTACTCATGGCATTGACCAGCTTAGCCCCGTCCTTGATGATGCCTCCATGTTCGCTGCGGGAACCCACCATAAAGCCGGTGACATCCTGCAGGAATAACAGCGGGATCCGGCGCTGGTTACAGTTCATAATAAAGCGGCTGGCCTTGTCTGCAGAATCGGAATAGATCACTCCGCCAAACTGCATTTCGCCCTTGCCTTTCGAAGGCTGGCTCTTAACCACTTTGCGCTGGTTGGCAACGATACCGACGGCCCAGCCATCGATGCGTGCCAGTCCGCAAACAATACTCTGGCCATAGCTGTCCTTGTATTCATCGAAGTCGCTGTCATCCACCAGGCGGTGAATGACTTCATGCATATCATATTGCTTTCCGGAATCGGTCGGAACAATGCCATAAAGTTCCTTCGGGTTTTTTTTCGGGAGGGCCGGTTTTTCACGGTTGAATCCAGCCTTCGGAAAGGTACCGAGCTTGCTGAAAATATTTCTAATGTGGTCCAGCGCCGCTTTGTCGTTCGGGAACTTGTTATCCGTGACGCCGGAAATTTCACAGTGGGTCGTTGCGCCTCCCAATGTTTCGTTGTCAATGTTCTCCCCGATGGCAGCCTTCACGAGGTAACTGCCTGCCAGGAAGATACTGCCGGTCTTATCGACGATCATGGCTTCGTCGCTCATGATGGGAAGATAGGCGCCGCCGGCCACGCAACTGCCCATGATAGCAGCCACCTGGATAATTCCTTTGGCACTCATCACGGCATTGTTCCTGAAAATGCGGCCGAAGTGCTCCTTGTCAGGAAATATCTCGTCCTGCATGGGCAGAAAAACACCGGCACTGTCAACCAGGTAAATGATGGGAAGGTGATTTTCAATGGAAATTTCCTGTGCACGCAGATTCTTCTTGGCAGTCATGGGAAACCATGCCCCGGCTTTCACCGTAGCGTCATTGGCAACAATCACACATTGACGCCCGGAAACATAGCCGATAACCACGGCAACTCCTGCCGAAGGGCAGCCGCCATACTCCTCGTACATGCCATCGGCTGCAAAGGCGCCGATTTCAATGACTTCTGTGCCTTTGTCAACCAGGTAGTCTATGCGTTCACGAGCAAGCAGTTTTCCCTGCTCACGCTGCTTATCTGCATTTTTCTTTCCTCCTCCTTCATGAACCTTGCCCAGCTTGTTTTTCATCTTGTCCACAAGCTGCCGCATGGCATCCTCATTCTTGTTGAATTCAATATCGGTTGTTGCTGTTTCCACTTAAATTCTTGATTTAAGGCAAAGGTAACCGAATGGCGTTCTCTTGCAAAAACCGGGAGGGGCTACTATCGGATAGGTTCAGGGACCGCAGATTTTCATGACGTTCATGATTTGTCATGATTTGCTTTTCTATCACCGGATACCAGTCGTCTTCCGGCAATTGTCGATGTGCAATCAGCTAATCAACTCCTCTTCACCCCCTGCCCCCTAAAGGGGGAGTTAGTTTTGAATAACTACCCAATTACCCTACAAAAAGAATCTGCTAATCAGCTAATCTGCAAATCAGCACTTTTACCCATTCGTAAATTCGTAGATTCGTAAAGATTCGTATTCGTAGATGCCTTTCACCACTTTTTAAAAATAAAAAACACCGCCAGCACCATAAAGAAAAACCCTACTGCATAATTCCATTGCAGCTTATCCGTTTTGAAAATAAAAACTGCACAGGCTGTGAATACGGTTAAGGTGATGACTTCCTGGATGATTTTCAGCTGGAAAAGATTAAAGGGTCCGCCATTGGCTTCATAGCCAAGCTTGTTGGCCGGCACCTGGAACAGGTATTCAAAAAAAGCGATAAACCAGCTGATGAGAATCACCCCCAGCAAGCCTATCCCTTGCAGCCAGGTAATCTTTTTAAACTGCAGGTGCCCGTACCAGGCAAAGGTCATGAAGATGTTGCTGATCACCAGGAAGAAAATGGAAAGCAAGCCCTTTGAATTCATGGTAGTTCATTCAATTCCTTATGCGCGGGGATGATATTTCAATATAGCCTGGCGGAGATAGGAACGGTCCAGGTGGGTATAGATTTCAGTCGTGGTGATGGATTCATGGCCCAGCATTTCCTGGACGGCACGCAAATCGGCTCCTCCTTCGATGAGGTGCGTGGCAAAGGAATGGCGGAAGGTATGCGGACTGATGCTCTTGCGTAAATGTATGCGTTCGGCCAGACGGCGAATAATGGTAAAGACCATTACCCGGGTCAGGCGGGTACCCCGGCGGCTTAAAAAGACGGAGTCTTCATGGCCGTGTTTCACATCGATATGGGAACGCACGGAATCCATATAGATCTGTATATATTTCGTTGCCACACTGCCGATAGGAACCAGTCTTTCCTTGTCTCCTTTCCCTGTTACTTTTATAAACCCAATGGCCAGGTGGAGATTAGAAATCCTGAGGTTCACTAACTCGCTCACCCTTAATCCGCAGCTGTATAAAGTTTCAAGCATGGCTTTGTTTCTTGTTCCCTCATCCTTGCTTAAATCAATGGCAGCCACCAGGTTATTAATGTCTTCCACACTTAAAGTGTCAGGTAGTTTACGACCCAGTTTCGGTGTTTCCAACAATTGCGAGGGATCGTTGGTCACCAGGTTTTCCAGGAGTAAATATTTAAAGAATGACTTTATGCCCGATATGATACGGGCCTGACTTCGTGCACTCAACCCTACATCATTCACCCATTTCACGAAAGCCTGAAGATGTTCGGTATTTAGTTCTGAAGGCGGCGTATTCGAATCACTGGGGTTAATAAAACGGTCGAGCAGGAATACATCGTGCAGGTAGGCATCAATGGAATTTGCCGAAAGCGATTTCTCAAGCTTCAGGTAGGATTTGTAACCGATAATGTAACTCTTCCAGCTCATGGTAATGGGATTTCACCGGCAATGCCAATGCACATTCATACGCTATCATTAACGCTTTGTTTACAGGCGATTGAATTATTTCTGCTACTTTCGGCCCAATGAAAATCATTATCATCAACGGTCCCAATCTGAATCTTTTGGGCAAACGCGAGCCCCAAGTCTATGGTACGGAGACATTTGAAAGCTACTTTGAAAAGCTCTGTTTTCAGTATTCCGTAATTGACCTGGAGTATTTTCAGAGCAATATCGAAGGTGAAATCATTGACAAATTGCAGGAAGTTGGCTTCAGCTACGACGGTATCATCCTGAATGCCGGGGGCTACACCCATACCTCTGTCTCCATCGGCGATGCCGTAGCTTCTATAAAAGTACCGGTTATCGAAGTGCATATATCCAATATCTATGCCCGCGAAGAGTTCAGGCATGTATCCATGACTGCCAAACATTGCAAAGGAGTGATTTCCGGCTTCGGACTGGATTCATACTTGTTGGCTATTGAGTCCTTCCTTAAGTAGCGGCAGTCGGCAGCAGCAGGAGGCAGTCTTCAAACTCCCGAATTAGCTTTTGCAATTATTCAAATTACGGATTTCGCAAGCAGAAGTGTTACAAGACAAAATTCATTCAATTCTCTTCGTAACTTTATAACCAATTGGCTAATTGGCTAATCAGTTAATCGCCAGCCAAAGCGTTAGCGAAGGCTGATAAATCCATTCTCAAATTCTCAAATTCTCAAATTTCCAAATCCTCAAATTCCCTTGTATGCCATTCTTGACATAGAGACCACCGGTGGAAATTCGGGATTTGAAAAAATCACGGAGATTGCCATTTATATTCATGATGGCAAGAAGATTATAGAGGAATATGCCACGCTGATTAACCCGGAAAAATCCATCCCTCCTTTTATTTCCCGGCTGACAGGCATTACGAATGAGATGCTGGAAGACGCTCCCCGCTTTTTCGAGGTGGCAAAAAAAATCGTAGAACTTACGGAAGGCAAGATCGTAGTGGGACATAATGTCCAGTTCGACTACGGCTTTATCAGGGAAGAATTCAGGTCTCTTGGCTATACGTATTCCCGTGATAAATTGTGTACGGTGAAACTCAGCCGAAAGCTGATACCCGGGCATCGTTCCTATAGCCTTGGAAATATCTGCGAAGCCCTGGGTATTCACAACGGAAGCCGCCACCGTGCAGCCGGCGATGCGCTTGCCACGGTAAAGTTGTTTGAATTGCTATTAGCGCGGGATAAGGATGGCATCATGGAAAAAAGCCTTCTTGGTGATCAGAAGTCGTTAAAGTTGCCGCCCCAGATTGCCCCTGAAGTCATCCAGAAGCTGCCGGAGTCGGCCGGCGTTTATTATTTCCACAATATCGACGGTACTGTCATTTATGTCGGTAAAAGCAAGAACATCCGGAAAAGAGTGATCTCCCATTTTGCAAGGGCTGTGACGGCCAAGGCAGCAAGGATGGCGCAGGCCACGGCAGATATCACTTTTGAAGAAACCGGCAATGAATTAACGGCCTTGCTTTATGAAACCTGTGAAATAAAAAACTACCAGCCTTTATTTAACCGCACCGGCAAAAGGAAGTCCTTAAATTACGGTATCGTTCAAAGCGAAGACAAAGAGGGATTCATCCACCTGCGTCCCGAAAAAATTACGGACCAAAAAAATGTCGTGACACTGGCTAATAACCTGGAAGAAGCTAAGAACATCCTTGCCCGAAAACTCCAGCAATTCACGCTTTGCCAGAAGTATTGCGGCCATGATAAGATAGAATACGCCTGCTTTCTTCACCAGGTTAATTTATGTCACGGCGCCTGCGTAGGAAAGGAAGATGCTGAAACTTACAACAGCCGTGTAAAGCAGGCCATCCGGGCTTTGCAGCCACTGGAAGACACCTTTGTAATACCCGGACGGGGCAAACACTTTGGAGAAAAGACTATTGTCCTCGTGGAGAACGGAAACTACATCGGCTGGGGAACTATTGATTCTTCCTTTGAATCGTCAGATTTTGAAAGTCTGAAGGACGCCATCTCTTACAAGACAACCCACAAAGACTGCAACTGGATCATTCAGCAACACCTTCGTGCTTACGGCGACCGTGGGGTGCTGCGGTTTAAAAGCGCGGAAACGGTTACCTTTGAGGAGTGATTTCCACCGTGCGAATACTGTTTCTTTTATTTTTCATGTTGCCTGCAGCCGTGAATTCTTCCGACTGCAATCCGTATGGCATCAGCCTGCAGACGGTAGCAGGCAAACCTCAATCCTTAAACCCTGCAAAAGGACATCGGGCCACGGCCTTCATCTTTCTCCTCCCCGACTGCCCGTCCTGCCAGTCGTATTCGCTTTCACTGAATAACCTTGAGAAAAAATACAGGGCATCGGGAATACGATTTATCGGCATCGTTCCCGGCAAGTTCAGCACCGCGAATGAAATCACAGAATTCATCCGCACCTATAAAATTACTTTTCCCGTGCTGAAAGATCCCTCCAATGTGTTGGTAAAATGTCTTCGGGCCACCATTGTACCGGAAGTGTTTTTAGTCGGCACGGAAGGCAAGACCCTTTACTCCGGGCGAATTGACGACTGGATGGCGGCGTTAGGCAAAAAGAAGCCCGCCGTTACCACGCATGAATTCCAGGATGCCCTGGCGGCTTGCTCAGCGAATCAGCCGGTGAAGGTGAAGCGCACCAAAGCTATTGGTTGCTTTATTGAGTGAAAAAATCTCTGTGCTTCTGTGTCTCTGTGGTTAATTCCTTTTTCACCACAGAGGCACAGAAGCACAGAGATCTTGAATCAAAATTTCTATTTTTAACCGCCCTTCCACGGCACCATCCGATAATGAAATTCATTTTGCACGTATGTTCGGTTTTTCTGCTGCTTCTTTCCTGCAACAGCAAGGAGGCAAAAAAGGAACCGCCTGAAATCAAAATCGAACATCCCACCTTTTCCGAACACATCGCTCCCATTCTGTTCCAGCGCTGCGCACCCTGCCACCGTTCAGGTTCTGCCGGACCTTTCAGCCTCCTGACGTATTCGGATGTACGGAAAAAGATGAAGACCATTCGACAGGTTTTGGAAGATGGCCTGATGCCGCCCTGGCCGGCCGATACGACGTACAGCAGGTTCAGGGATGAAAAAATTATTACCGCCGGAGAAAAGGAACTGGTCTTGCTCTGGATACAGCAAGGCGCGCCGGAAGGAGATTCTTCCAGGTTACCTTCGCCACCTGAATTCCCTTCCCTCAGCTATTTGGGAGTACCGGACTATACGGTAAGGATGGACACCTTTTTAATTGCAGGGAATAACAAGGATCATTTTATGATGCTGAAGGTTCCATATAACCTTCCTGCCGATACGTTCGTCAGGGCCATAGAGATTCTTCCCGGAAACAGGAAGCTTACGCATCACATCAACGCTCATTTGGTTCAATATGCATCCGGGGCGAAGAAGAACAGGGTTGGCAGCATGAAACCGGTCGATACAGAAAAACACGACAAGCCTGAAGCTTATACATTGCTCAGCCTGGCAAATGACGACGGCACCTATCCCATGCTGACTCCGTCTGTCTCGAATTACCTTCCCGGCGTCATCAGTTCCATCTATCCGACCGGAATTGGTGGCTACCGGGTCAAACAGCAGGGAGCGCTCTTGCTGGATAACATGCATTACGGTCCTTCACCCATCGACACATTTGACTGCACTACCTTCAATTTCTTTTTCAGTCCTGTGCCTCCTGCGAGGATCGTAAAAGAAATGATACTCGGCACCTCCGGAAATATGGCGCCGGTGGAGCCTCCACTGGTCATTCAGCCCAATAAGATTGACACGTTCAGAATACGCTATACTTTGCCATCGGATTTATCCCTGCTGACGGTCAATCCGCACATGCACCTGATCGGGAAGTCCTTCCTGGCATTTGCCGTAACCCAGGAAGGAGATACGATACCCCTGATCCGCATCCTGCGCTGGGATTTCCGCTGGCAGTATTTTTATACGTTTAAGAAGATGTTGCCTTTAAAAAAAGGAACGACCATTTACGTGGAAGGTGTGTATGATAACACGGAAAACAACCCGCTGAATCCCTTCCATCCTCCACAAGTTATCTCAGAACGAGAAGGAAGTATGCGCACAACGGATGAGATGTTCCAGTTTATTATTTCGTATACGACGAGCCAACCCGGCGATGAAAAGGTAAGTCTTGACATTTCACCGCAAAGGCGCTAAAACGCAGAGTCTATGAAAATCATTGAGCCGTCTACACCCGAACAAATAGCTTCCTATTACAAAATCCGGTATGAACTCCTGAGGAAACCATGGGGCCAGGCAGAGCAAACCACCCGGGATGAATGGGAAGATCAATCGATCCACGTGCTTATGCTGGATGAGTCCGGTGATGGTATTGCTACCGGCCGGCTGCAACTCGATGGCACGGATACCGGCCTTATTCGTTCCATGGCCGTGATTGCTGCGATGCAGGGCAAAGGTCTTGGATCAGACATCCTGCGATTTATTGAACAAAAGGCAAAAGAAAAAAAATTGAAAAAGCTGATCCTGGATGCCCGGGATCATGCCGTAAAGTTCTATGAGAAAAACGGGTATAAAGTCATCGGTGATTCTTACCTGTTATTCGGTACAATTAAGCACTTCAGGATGGAGAAAGAATTGAATTTGCCAATGTGATAATTAGCTAATTAGCTAATTACTTAACCTCAATCGCCAACACAGTCTTCCAGTCATTATTCTTATAGGTCGCCTAATAACCTGATATAATTACCGGGCTCTTTATTTCGAAAAAAATAAATTAAATGAATCGGTCGACACTTTTGGGCCAATTGGCTAATTAGCACATTGGCTAATTGGCTAATTGAATTCCCACTTTAAATGTACTTTCGCAGCATGAGAATTGACATCCTGACCGTAGTTCCTGACTTGCTGGTAAGTCCTTTTTCTCATTCCATATTGAAGCGCGCCCAAACCAAGGGCCTGGCAGAGATTCATGTACATAACATCAGGGATTTTGCGAAGGACAAATACAAAACCGTAGACGATTATGCCTATGGGGGCGGTGCAGGGATGGTCATGATGATTGAGCCGGTAGTGGATTGCCTCGAAAGCCTCCAGGCGCAAAGAAGTTATGACGAAGTAATTTACCTGAGTCCGGATGGCGAATTGCTCGATCAGAAAATCGCGAATTCACTGACCCTGAAAAAAAATATGATCCTGCTCTGCGGGCATTACAAGGGCATCGATGAGCGGATCCGGGAAAAGTTCATTACCCGGGAAATATCGATTGGCAATTACGTCCTGTCGGGTGGCGAATTGGCCGCTGCCGTGCTGGCTGATACGGTTATTCGTCTTTTACCCGGCGTGTTGAACGACGAAACTTCTGCCCTTTCCGATTCCTTCCAGGATGACCTGTTGGCTCCGCCTGTCTATACCCGTCCGGCCGAATTCAGGGGGCTGAAAGTCCCGCCAATCCTGCTTTCCGGTAATACTCCCGAAGTCGAAAAATGGAGGCATGAAAAAGCGCTGGAAAGGACGCAAAACAGGCGGCCGGATTTACTGGATGAAAAATAGAAAAGCTTGGTGATTTTCGTAAAATGACTATATTTGCGCTCCCAAATAGAAGTTAGCCAATACTTAAACAGCTGATAGTCATGGATTTATTGAAATTTGCACAGGATACCTTTATTGAAAAGAAAGAACTTCCTGCATTTAAAGCCGGCGATACCGTCACCGTGCATTACAAAATTATTGAAGGTAATAAAGAGCGCGTTCAGCAATACCAGGGCGTAGTATTACAACGCCGTGGTGCCGGTGTTACCCAGACCTTTACCGTTCGCAAGATTTCCAATGGTGTAGGCGTGGAAAGAATTTTCCCGCTCTATTCTCCTAAAATCGACAAAATTGTTGTGGATAAACGCGGTATCGTTCGCCGTGCACGTATCTTCTACCTGAGAGGCATTTCCGGTAAGAAAGCCCGTATCGAAGAAAAGAAATCGTAAACTATTTTTTATTTTTTTTTACCCCCTGTGTTCCACACAGGGGGTTTTTATTTTTATACCCTGCCTAAAAAGTACCTACGGATAACATCACGAGGGTGCAGGCATCCTCTACTTCAATGCCCTGGCCGGCGGCGATCTTTTTGAAACGCGGATTTTCAGCGCCGGGATTAAAAACAATACGCCTTGGTTTAAGTTTCAGAATGTACTCTTCAAATGGTTTCTGGTTGTCTTCGTTCAGGTAAACGGTTACCGTGTCGATGCCGCTTAGCTCAGGCATGCCTGTAAGAATTTCAACGCCTTCCACCTCGCCTTCCCTCCTTCCTACAGCGACTACAGGATGGCCGTATTCAACAAGCCTACGGATAGCCAGGTTCGAATAGCGAACAGGCTTTAAGGAGGCTCCGAGTACCAATGTTTTTTTCAGCATTCTTCTAAATAATCAAGCTCTTTATGATAACTCTCTTCCATCGTATAGACTGAGACAAGCGCTAACAACATCACCACAGCACCTACTGCCACCGCCGAACCTACCACACCCATCGATGCGGAATAGTAGCTGAAGGCGCTGGTTACAAGAACCGTGGTGCCCCTCACAAAATTAGGAACTGTTGTCGTAACTGTAGCACGCAAATTCGTGCCAAACTGTTCGCTGGCTACCGTTATAAAGACAGACCAGTAACCATTTGGAATGCCAACAATAAACAGGATGAAATAATATGTATCGGCGCTGATGCTTTTTGAAAGATAACACCAGGCAAGCGTAACACACAACAATGACAAGGCAGTAAATAAAGCGACCCGCCGGGACCGAAGCCGCTGGCTTAAAAGGCCTGTCAAAATTGCGCCCAGGGACGCACCGATATAATGATACATGACGGCCTTGCTTACCTGCAAGTCGCCCTGGATGTTTAAACCGCCTGCCGCGCCGATTTTATCGGAAAAGGATACCAGCACGCCAATGACGTACCAGACCGGTACGCCGATAAGGATACACCGTAAAAACTTCCCGAAGCGAACGCCATCTGTGAACAAAGAAAAAAAGCGGCCACGGCTGACTTCCGTATTATTTTTCATCCGGGCAAACATCCCCGACTCGAACACCGACATGCGCAACAGGAGCAAAAGCAAACCCAGTCCGCCTCCCACATAATAAGCCACTCTCCAGTCAAACAGGTCAGCCACAAAAAATCCGGCTACGGCTCCCACGATTCCAACTGCCGAAACGACCATCGTACCATAGCCACGGGTTTCCTTGGACATGACCTCTGAAACCAGGGTAATTCCAATGCCCAACTCCCCGGCAAGTCCGACACCGGCAATAAATCTCAGGATGTAATACTGCGTGAGGTTGGTAATCATGCCATTGGCAATGTTTGCCAGGGAATACAGGAGGATCGTTCCGAAAAGAACCGATAACCGGCCCCGCTTATCACCCAGTACGCCCCATAAGATGCCGCCCAGGAGCATGCCGATCATCTGCGTATTCAGCAGCTTAAGTCCGACGGCCTTATTCATCTCCCCGTAAATACCCAGGGCCTCCAGGCTCTGAACCCGTACAATGCTGAAAAGAATCAGGTCATAGATATCCACAAAATAGCCCAGGGCAGCCACGATAACAATGATATTAAAGGGGCTGTGGATAAGCTTTTTATCGGTCATAGGCTGTTGGAAGATTCATCAAATTAAACCAAAGAAAAGGGATCAGCAAAATAACGGTTGCCATTGAGGTGTCTAAAAATGAAAAAGCGACCCTGCATTTAGGGCCGCTTTTCTGCCAAATTTCAAGTGGCGGAGAGAGAGGGATTCGAACCCCCGTTGGTTTTACCCAAGCCTGTTTTCAAGACAGGTGCAATCAACCGCTCTGCCATCTCTCCGGGGGCAAAAATAGAATTCCAAAGTGAATTACGAAACGAAAATGATCAGAAAGGACCAGGAATTTCGCAGCATACTAAGGACGGTTGGAGTTAAGACTCTGATACTCAAGAATAGGTGGGACTCACTCAGAATATTGTAAACCGTGTGGTCAAATTTCACATGTCGATTGGCGTAGCTGAAAGCTACGCCAATCGCTGAAAGCTACGCCAATCGCTGAAAGCTACGCCAATCGCTGAATGGTACACCAAAAACTGAAAGCTACGTCCAACGCAGAAAGCTACGCCCAACGCTAAGAATGCCAAGAATGACGTTGGCGTACCAAGAATGAAGTTAGGCGTAGCTTCCAGCTACGCCTGCCATGGCCGGAATGTCTTTCATTGACAACTTCCTTCTAATAGCATTCTTTATTTCTTACAAATCAGTTTGGCGTAGCTGAAAGCTACGCCAATCGCTGAAAGCTACGCCAATCGCTGAATGGTACACCAAACACTGAAAGCTACGTCCAACACTGAAAGCTACGTCCAACGCTAAGAATGCCAAGAATGACGTTGGCGTACCAAGAATGAAGTTAGGCGTAGCTTCCAGCTACGCCTGCCATGACCGGAATGTCTTTCATTGGCAACTTCCACTTACAGCATTTTATTATTCTTACAAATCAGTT
>Ga0315912_10000269_pt1 | contig 107282 bp, 95 predicted proteins | sample VfabasoilMG_FD_204469 | JGI IMG/M metagenome (GOLD analysis project Ga0315912, IMG submission 204469) | Garden soil microbial communities collected in Santa Monica, California, United States - V. faba soil | ecosystem: Environmental > Terrestrial > Soil > Garden | place: USA: California... | reverse complement strand
AAGTTTTTCTTTCAGGAAAAGAGATTAGTGGTGTTGAAAAAATTGACTGATGATTTCCTACTTTAATTTAAGCGAGGTATCCCCCTCTGGAGGGGGCAGGGGGAGGTGAGTACGAACATGAAAGCATCGAAGAACAACCACAACCTATACAACAATCGACTGCAGCCATTGGCAAACGATTTGAGACATCGGATGACAAAAGCAGAGGCATGCTTGTGGAAATACGTCCTTAAAGCCAAACAAACTGGCTACACATTCAATCGCCAACGACCCGTGATGAACTACATAGCGGATTTTATGTGTAAAGAATTGCATCTGATTATAGAAGTGGACGGGATAACGCATTCCAATGAAAGCGTCATCTCCAATGATATCCGACGACAAGCTGAATTAGAGCAAGCCGGATTTAAAGTTGTCCGATTTAAGGACGAAGAGGTCCTGGTCAATTTGGAAGAGGTTCGAAGAGCGATTCAACAGCATATCGAATTATTAAAGCAACACAAAGCAGAATCAGTTTGAGAACGGAAAAAATAAATAATTCACGTTCTGTGAACAGTAAAACAATAACCTAAAAATGAACATCCTCCTCCTCGGCTCCGGCGGCCGCGAACATGCTTTGGCGTGGAAAATTGCGCAAAGCTCCCGCTGCGACCGGTTGTATATCGCTCCCGGAAATGCCGGCACGGCGCAATGTGGCACCAACATCAACTTTAAGGCTACGGATTTTGAAGCAGCAAAGAAACTGGTGCTGGAGAAGGATATCCAAATGGTTGTCGTAGGGCCGGAAGATCCGCTGGTTGCCGGCATCTATGATTTCTTTAAAAACGATGCATCTTTAAACCAGGTGGCTGTTATTGGTCCGTCCAAAGAAGGCGCAAGGCTGGAAGGCAGCAAGGATTTTTCAAAGCAATTCATGCAGCGCCAGGACATTCCCACGGCGCGCTATCAAACGTTTACGAAAGACACGCTGGCGGAGGGACTGAAATTCCTTGAAACCCTGAAGGCTCCGTACGTGCTGAAAGCCGACGGACTTGCAGCCGGCAAAGGGGTTGTGATTCCCGATACCCTGGAGAAAGCAAAACAGGAGTTCAGCGAGATGCTGTCGGGAAAATTCGGCAGCGCTTCTGCCAGCGTCGTCATCGAAGAATTCCTGAAGGGGATTGAGCTTTCCGTATTCATTCTCACCGATGGGAATTCCTATAAAATCCTTCCGGAAGCAAAGGACTACAAACGCATCGGCGAAGGCGATACAGGCCTGAACACAGGAGGCATGGGCGCCGTCTCCCCGGTGCCGTTTGCCAATGCGGCTTTTATGAAAAAAGTGGAAGAGCGCGTGGTGATCCCGACTATTCAAGGCCTGCAGAAAGAGAAGATCACCTACAAGGGATTTGTATTCATCGGACTGATGGCCACACCGGCGGCCGACGGGTCACATGATCCGTTTGTCATCGAATACAACGTACGCATGGGAGACCCGGAAACGGAAGTGGTGATGCCACGGATTAAAAACGATATCGTCGCGCTCTTCGAAGCGGTTGCGGCCGGGTCGTTAAACGAAGTTGAAATAGAAAGCGATCCACGGACAGCCGTCACCGTCATGCTGGTCAGCGGCGGTTATCCCGGCGATTACGAAAAAGGAAAACCGATCAGCGGTCTTTCCGATCCCGGCGACAGCCTGGTATTTCACGCCGGCACGGCAGCGGAAAGGGATTTCGTAGTGTCTGCCGGAGGACGTGTGCTTGCAGTGACCTCTTTCGGGCAGTCCATTCCCGGCGCCTGCGCTAAATCGTACGAAACCATTTTGAAGATTCGTTTTGACGGCATGTACTACAGGAAGGACATCGGGAAGGATTTACTGAAGCAGGAAAAAGCAGCGTACTAAAACGCAGCAATTAATTATTAAAAAACCGCATCTTGTTGCGCTCTTCAATCAGTTGCATGATGATGCGGTAATCAGCCAGCGACACCGGCCTGATATTGACAATGTCTTCAATGTTTACTTTTTCGCTCAGGCGATTGCACGTTTCGCGGTCGTAGTTTTCAAAAGCTACTTTATAGGCATGCATGTCGGCATGCTCAATAAAGTAATATTCCACGCAGGCTTCGGAAGAATTGTATTTGTTCACAAGAATCCCCGACTCTTTACGGCCGCCTTTGAAAGAGACGATGCTGTAAAGGTGGATGAAGTCTTGTATTTCCTGTGCTGTCATGGAATTATCGGTTTAACAGCAGCAATGTAATTCCATGCTCATTTAGAAGTCAAACGGATTTGGCGAACGACACCAAAAATGGGATGAATAAAGGGCAAAAGGAGACAATCGGCTTCAAAAACGAACATCCCAAATGCCAGAAATGGGCGAATGGTGCGGCTTTCAGGGTACCAGGCCCAACTTTACCATGTTCGTGCGGCCCTGCGCCCCCAGGGGAATGGAAGCCAGGTTGATGATGATATCTCCGCTGCGAATAAGTTTTTTTTCTTTCAGGATTTCCTGGAAATTATGAATCGTCTCATCAGTACCGGAGGGATGGTCGTAATAAAATCCTCGGACGCCCCACAGCAGGTTCAGTACCGGAAGCAAAGCGCGGTTGTCGGTAAAAATCAGGACTTCAGCCTGTGGACGCTGGCTTGCCACTTTGAAGGCCGTATACCCTGAACGTGTAATGCCTGTGATCGCCTGTGCGCCGGTTTGCATAGCCATGACGCAGGCATGGTAACATACGGAGTCGGAAATCAGCGTGTCGCTCGTGGTGTCAGGTTTGTGATTTCGATAGTAAGGGTAGGCTTTCTTTTCGATGGAGGCGATAATCTCCCGCATCGTCTGCACTACTTTAACAGGATACAATCCTGTGGAGGTTTCCCCGCTCAGCATGACGGCATCCGTTCCGTCGAGCACAGAGTTTGCCACATCACTCACTTCGGCACGTGTCGGGGTGGCATTCTTAATCATGCTTTCCATCATTTGCGTGGCGATGATGACCGGCCTGGAAGCTTTCACGCATTTATTCACGAGCATTTTCTGGATGAGCGGCACTTCCTGCATCGGCAGCTCTACGCCCAGGTCGCCGCGGGCCACCATGAGTCCGTCGGATTCGCGGATGATTTCATCGATGTCGCCGAGGGCTTCAGGCTTTTCGATCTTTGCAATGACGCGTGTTTTCTTGCCGCTGGCGGAAATAATTTTTTTCAAATCTACGATGTCCAGCCGGCTGCGCACAAAGGAGAGTCCGATGAGATCCACATCCTGCTGAAGGGCGAAGGCCAGGTCTTTTTTGTCTTTATCGGTGAGGCTGGGCAATGAAATTTTTGTGTCGGGCAGGTTCACGCCTTTGCGCGAAGAAAGGAGTCCGCCGTAAACTACCCGTGCAACCACTTCATCGCTGCCATTCGTGGAAACGGCAGTGAGCTGGATCTTGCCGTCATCGATCAGGATTTTATCGCCGGCCTTTACATCGCTTGCAAAAAGCGGGTAGTTCATGTACAGCTTTTCCGCAGTACCCATGCATTCATTCAGCGTAAACCGTACCGTAGCGCCGTTGTGAAGCGTGACGGCGTCATGTTCTACTTCGCCAATGCGCAATTTCGGTCCCTGGAGGTCGGCGAGAATGGCCGTATGCAGATCCAGTTCGGCATTGAGCTCGCGAATATTCCGGATGACCATTTCATGGTTGGCCGCAGCACCGTGCGAAAGATTGATCCTGCAGACATCGACGCCGGCCAGGAGTAAATTACGAAGCACTTCTTTGGAAGAGGAGGCAGGACCGATGGTCGCTACAATTTTTGTTTTGTTAAAAGAAAGCATACAGGATCAGAATACTAAGTTTTCTTTGGAACGTAATTGCGCAGCCTCCACGGAGTAGGCTCCCAATACAAGCGGAATACTTTTGATGGAGGCGATAAGACTGTCCTCCTCCATCCGGTTTTGGTAATCTTTCACCATGAGGAAATAGTCCATGTTTTTATGATCGGAAATAAGCGTACCGCCTTCGGCTTTGTTGGCAAAGAGGTAATAGCTGGCCTGTCCGGCCGGAGCATAGGTATACATGGAAAAGGAAAGCTTTTGCTTGTTCTGCGGTTTCATGATTTCGTAATCGGAGTCACGTTGCAGGCGAAGCGACAACTGGCGGTTCAGGAAATGACACAGGCGGTAGTCCTTATGCTGGCAGACAATGCCAATAAGAAGGAAGTCGTATTCGTCGGAAGTATTTGAATGAAGCGTTTTCCTGGCCATGAAAGGCAGCGGTTATCGAAAGTATGGAATACCGGTCAGGGAGCAAAGTTAGAATTGGACGTCATCATTCAGATACGGTTGTAAAAATATTACCAACCAATTTTAAAACGAACCAACCTTGCACGATTTCTTTTCGTCTGACAGGCAGGTACCGGCCTGTACCGGGTAAGCCGGCCTGCCAAAAATTAAGTGCGACCCATGCCATGCAGTTCATTCCATTGATTATCTTTACATAGTGACCAAAATATCTTTTCTTTGATCTCGTAATTTTGTGGCTAACCAGCATCAGATAACCGAAGAAGAGGCCGTGCGTTTGCTGTCATCGAGAAACGTGGCAGGCATGGAGATGATTTACGACCGGTATGCAAGTGCCATCTATGGAGTTCTCTATCGCATCGTTCCCAATGAAGCGGTGGCGGAAGATTTGTTGCACCAGGTCTGCCTGAAAATCTGGAACAATCATGCCCAGCTCAGGGATTCAGGCGAGCGGCTTTTGCCCTGGATCATCCGGATCGCACGCAATACCGCCGTCGACAAAATCAAATCCCGGGAATATGCAGGCGCGGCCAGGAGCCATGCCGAAGAGGCAGCCCATACCGGGGCAGGGACTCCGGCGACTTCCGTCCATCCACTCTCCGAATCTTCTTCCCAGGTTGTGTCCCGCCTGGACCCGCAGCACCGCGAGCTCCTGGATTTAATGTTCTTCAGCGGTCTTACCCAGATCGAAGTTGCACTCAAACTGCACATCCCTTTAAGTAACGTAAAAACAAGAGCGAGAGCCTCCCTCCTCGCTTTGAGAAAATCATTGGAACCCCATGGCGTCTGAACAAGACATACAAGCCTATATTGAATCGGGGAACCTGGAGCTTTATGCATCGGGATCCATGTCGCTGGCCGAATCGGCCGAAGTGGAGACGATGGCCTCTCAACATCCGGAAGTAGCCGCTGAACTTAAGCGCATCTCGGCTTCACTCGCCGATTATGCCCTGGCATACGAACGGAACCCCCGGCCCATGGTAAGAAGGAAGCTGATGGATTCATTCCGGAAGAATGCGGAAACCCGGGAACAGGCCGGCCCGGCAAAGGCCGCGCCGTCCTCCACAATTTTAGCTTACAAATACCTGCTCGCCGCAGCCATGGCTTCCCTGGTGATCAGCACCTTTGCCAGTTATTTTTTCTACAACCGCTGGAGCGAAACGGAAGACAAGAGCCAGGTGCTGCTGAGCGAAAAGAATATGTTCTCGCAGAATTATACGGCGGTGAAAAGCGCCTTCGATAAATCGTACACCGACCTGATCATCATGCGGGATGCACGCACGAAAACTTTTGCATTACATAGTCCGGATTCAACGAAAGATTATTCGGTACGCATTTACTGGAATCCTTTTTCGCACGAGACCTATCTCGATGCATTACTGATGCCGCCACCGGATTCAGGCAAACATTACCAGCTGTGGGCCGTTTCCAAAGGCAAGCCCATCGATGCCGGCATCTTTGATCTCAGCGTAGATAACGGGTTGCTTCGGATGAAAGCAATTTTTGAAACGGAGTCCTGGACTGTCACCCAGGAACCCAAAGGCGGCAGTGTCATGCCTACGATGTCGTCATTAATTCTTGAAACACGGGGCCGCTCTTTTTAGCATCACAGGGAGTTGGCAGGAAAATTGCCTTCGTATGACAATGTGCATTTTGTATAGAAAAGTCACTTTCGTTACTTTTAAGCCATGAATAAACTAACCGGACGTATGGATGCCGTCGTCTTTTTGCTTCTCGCAGGGATGGCAGGCATGAATTCCTGTTCCAGGGATGAGGCTATCGTAGACCTGGCCGCGCCTCTGAACTGCGATTCGTTTGAAATCAGCTATCAACGCGACATCGTGAACATCTTAAACAGTTCCTGCAGCTATTCTCCCTGTCATGCGCCCGGGAATGGCAATTATGATTATACCAAATACGAAGTAGTTGCAGACCGTATCCGTTCCGGCCGCTTCGAAGAACGCCTGTTGCTTTCTCCGGAAAGTCCGCTGCATATGCCCCAGGGGTTTACGTTGGACGAATGCAATTTATATAAGCTTCGCCTGTGGATTCACCAGGGATTTAAAAACAACTAATTATGCGGCTTCCATTTATCCTGCTCTTCTTGTTGTTATCCTTATGTGCGGGTGCGCAACCAATCTACACGGCCAAGTCCGGGGAGATAGGTTTTTATTCCAGGGCGCCCATTGAAGATATTGAAGCGCACAATTCCAGTGTGCAGGCACTTCTTAATACTTCCACCCGCGAAATGGCTTTCCGCGTGCCTGTCCGGAAATTTAAATTCGAAAAAGCCCTGATGGAAGAGCACTTCAATGAAAAATACATGGAGAGCGACAAGTTTCCCATGGCTACTTTTAAAGGAAGCATTAAAGAATCCGTCGACTTAACGAAAAAAGGAGATTACAAGGTAACGGCAACAGGGAAGCTGATGATCCATGGCGTGGATCATGATATTACCGTTCCCGGAACGGTCATCGTGAAGGAAGGCGAGATCAACATAGAGTCTGACTTTTCAGTTCTCTTAAAAGACTATGACATAACGGTACCCCAGGTCGTATTCCAGAATATTTCAGAAAAAATCAGCATCCAGGTTCGCCTTCAATTTATACCCTATACCAAATGAAAAAAATCTACGCTTTTTTTGCCGTCGTTCTTGTATGTGTTTCCTGGCAGGCTTCCGCACAGGATGACCTGATGAGCCAGCTGCAAAATGATTCAACAGCGCCATCGGAAATAGTCCTGGCTACGTTTAAAGGGTTTAAAATTGTAAACATCCAGACCCCTGAAACGGTGAAGAAGAAAAACCTGGACTTCCGCATCACGCACCTGTTCGGCAATATGGGCGAAGAAAGCGGAGGAGGAATCCATACATTATATGGATTCGACCAGTCGAATGATATCCGGATTGCGTTTATGTATGGTATCACCGACCGGTTCAATGTCGGTTTCAGCCGTTGCAAGCGCGATGAAAACCTGGAAGGGGAAATTAAGTACAGGCTATTGGAACAGACGCTGGATAATAAAAGACCGCTTTCAGTCACTGTTTTTTCCAACATGACGTATTCGCCCAAGGAAGATGCCGATCTTACAAAAGCAGCCTACCGCATGACGTATTGCACCCAGCTGATCCTGGCCAGGAAATTTTCCGATCACTTTTCTTTTGAGCTGGTTCCATCCTACGTGCATCGCAACCTGGTTGCCCCCGAAGATGAAAACGGCATCGTTAGTGTCGGCGCCGGCGGCCGTTTTAAAATTACCCACAGCACATCCATTATCGCGGATTACGTCTATAATATCGGGCGCCCTGAATTGGTTCCCAAACGTTACGACCCGCTGGGTGTCGGCATCGAGATTGAGACGGGCGGACACGTCTTTAGTTTGATGTTCACCAATGCATCCGGCATTTTGGAGAATGATTACATTCCCAATACCGTCGACAATTGGGGAGATGGCGGCTATAAATTTAGTTTTCACATCAGCAGGATGTTCTCCTTCGATAAGCCTGGTTGGACGAAGAAGCAGTGAGGAGAGAATGGTAGATAGATGGATTGGCCCCCTTTAGAACAGGGGGAGGAAGCAGGATGTTGAGCGCAAGTACTTTTCAAACGGGCGTTGTTGGCAGAAAAAAAAGACCACGAGTGGTTGCCGTCAATCATTTTTTACATTTACCCGGGCCCATAGGCCCTAAATTATGTCGGACAGCCTGAAAGTACATCCAGCAGCGACTGCGGTAAACGCTGCACATCTCCCCGATACGGTCTTTCGTTTTGAGGATAGCCTGACGGATGCCGAGGAGACATCGGCCGTCACGCGTCCTGTCCTGTTGTTTACAAATCATGAACTAAAGCCCAGGCATGAGAATCCTGTGCCGCTCAACCGCAGCACGCCGGATTGGATTTTCCCCGTGCTGCTCCTGGTCGTGGGCATGTTTACGTTCCTCCGCATTTTTTATCACCGATATTTCAGCAGGTTATTCTCCGCTTTCATCAATGCCAACCTGGCCAACCAGGTGGTGCGCGATGAAAATATACTCATCCAAAGAGCTTCCGTGCTCCTCAACGTCGTTTTTTACATGGTAGGCGCCTTGTTTCTTTATTTTCTCAGCACCACCGGCCATTGGGATTTGGACGGAATTGATTTCGGCTTCAGCCGCTTTTTATTCTTTGCCCTGCTGGTTGCCGCCGTCTATACGGGTAAGTTGCTGGTATTGAAAATCTGCGGCACTTTATTCGGCCTGGACCGTGAAATGGCCGCATACATTTTCAATATCTTCCTGGTGAACAGCGTCCTGGGCATGGTCTTATTCCCGTTGATCGGATTACTGGCCTATGCAGGTGGGATTTCTTCCATCCTGCTCATCCGCATTTCCCTGGTTATCATTGGCGCAGCCTTTCTATACCGGATGATTCGCGGCGTCCTGATAGGCTTTGGCTCGCCTTATTTTTCTGCGGTCTATTTAATTTTATATCTTTGCGCCCTGGAAATAGCGCCCCTTTTGGTGGTTGTAAAATTGGTGAGTGCCTGATAGACATCCGGAAACAGGCAAAAGACGAAAGCGTAACAGATTATTTCTTCATGAAAGTTAAAAGTATTCTGGTTACTCAACCGAAACCTGAAACAGATAAATCCCCGTACTTTGATCTAGCCAAAAAATTCAATGTAAAAATTGATTTTAGGCCTTTTATTCATGTAGAGCCCATTGCGGCACGGGATTTTCGTAAAGAGCGCATCAACCTCGCCGAATACCCTTCCATTATTTTTACCAGCCGCAATGCAGCGGATAATTTTTTCAGGATCTGTGCCGAAATGCGCGTGACGGTACCCGAGTCGCTGAAATACTTTTGTGTCTCTGAGTCAACCGCTTACTACCTTCAGAAATACGTTGTTTACCGCAAACGGAAAATCTTCTTCGGCAAACAGACCATCAGCGACCTGATGGATGTGATTAAAAAACATAAGACGGATAGATTCCTGGTACCCTGTACGGACATCCACAAGCAGGAAATTTTTGATACCCTCGACCAGCATAACATCACGTATACCAAAGCGGTGATTTACAAGACCGTTGCCAGCGATTTATCTGACCTGGCCAATGTAAATTATGACGTCCTCGTGTTTTTCAGCCCCTCCGGGATAACGTCTTTATTTAAGAACTTTCCGAAATTCAAGCAGAACAACACGCGCATTGCCGCTTTCGGACCTACCACGGCGCAAGCCGTTTTTGATGCCGGCCTGCGCCTGGATATCCAGGCCCCGGTTCCCGCCGCTCCTTCCATGACCATGGCCCTGGAGCAGTACATCAAGAAAGCAAACAAATAGCATATGCTTAGCCCGAAGTATGGAAACGCAAAAACCCAGGGCAACCTTCTGCAAAGAAGAACGACTGACCAGCCGTAAAAGCATCCAGGAACTGATGGACGACGGGGAAAGCATTTCCGTTTTCCCGCTGCGTATGGTTTGGGGGCCTGCTGAAAACGACATTCCTTTCCCGGCTCAAACGGCCTTTGCCGTCTCCAAAAAAAATTTCCCGCTGGCCGTAGACCGGAACCGGGTGAAACGGCAAATGCGCGAGGTGTACAGAAAAAATAAAATACACCTGTATACGTTGCTAAAGGAAAGAAAAAGGCAGGCAGTCTTCATGCTGATCTATTCCGGAAAAACGAAACCGGTCTACCTTGAACTCGAAGAAAAATTTCAACGCATTTTACAACAACTTGAAGAACGTCTTTAAGCGTGCAGCCAGCGGACTCCTTATTTTCCTGATCCGTATTTACCAGCGGGCAATCTCTCCGTATCTTGCACCGTCATGCCGGTTCACGCCAACCTGTTCGCAGTATGGCATCGAAGCCATCGGGAGATACGGTCCGTTGAAAGGCGGGTGGCTGACGCTGAAACGGTTTTTATCCTGCCATCCCTGGGGAAGGCATGGACACGATCCTGTACCCTGATGAAGTAAGAAATACGGATGAAGGCAAAAAAAACAGCAAAGAAGTTAAGCGTCACGGCAGTTGTGTTGTGTACTGCCGTACTTGCATTTTTTAGCAGCGCTTTTGTAGACAGCTACTTTGAGCTGGCTAAAAACCTGGACATTTTCAGCTCCCTGTTCCGGCAAGTCAATGCCGTGTACGTGGATTCGGTGGATTCCGGAAAGCTGATGCAGAAGGGCGTCGATGCCATGCTCGAATCGCTGGATCCGTATACAGCCTTTATCCCGGAGTCCAAAGCCGACGACTTTCGTTATGTGACAACGGGAATGTATGGCGGCATTGGTGCCACCATACGTTTAAAAGGAGATTACGTTTGCATCAGCGAGCCCTATGAAGGGTTTCCCGCACAGAAGAACGACCTCCATGCAGGCGATACCATTGTCGAGCTGGATGGGAAGTCCATGAAGGGCAAGAAAACCGATGACATCAGCAAACTTCTGAAAGGCAAACCCGGCACCCAGGTAATCATCACGGTAAAACGTAACGGAGAAAAGCCCCTCGTCAAAACGATTACCCGCGAAGAGATTAAAATAAAAAGCGTTCCCTACGCCGGTATTCTGCAAAATCAATTCGGCTACATTAAGCTGGGAGGATTTACCGAAGGGGCCGGCAATGAAGTGAAAGAAGCGTTGAAGAAACTGAAGGAGAAAGGCGAACTGGCAGGAATTGTCCTGGATCTTCGCGGCAACCCCGGCGGCCTGTTAAACGAAGCCGTCAACGTCTCCAATATTTTTGTGCCGAAGGGTGTGGAGATTGTCAGCACACGGGGAAAAATAAGAGACTGGAATAAATCCTACAAAGCCATCAACGAAGCCCTCGATGAAAAAATCCCGCTGGTATTGCTGGTCAGCAGCGGATCGGCATCGGCATCGGAAATTGTTTCGGGATCACTGCAGGACCTGGACCGCGCCGTGATTCTCGGCCAGCGCACCTACGGGAAGGGGTTGGTTCAAACCACACGGCCCTTAAGCTACAATACCCAGGTTAAAATCACTTCTTCGAAATATTACATCCCCAGCGGTCGATGTATACAGGCCCTGGATTACGCGCACCGGAACGCCGATGGCAGCGTAGGGAAAATTCCGGATTCCCTGATGACAGCGTTCAGGACAGCCGGCGGACGAAAAGTGTATGACGGCGGAGGCATCCTTCCTGATATTACCATGGAAGCCACGAAGTACAGCGGCATCCTGATCACGCTGCTCAACCGCAACCTGGTATTTGATTATGCCACGGCCTACCGCGAATCCCATCCTGCGATTTTGCCGGCAGCCTCTTTTCAACTGGGCCCTAAGGAGTTTGACGATTTCCAGAAGTTCATTGCGAATGCGGCCACTGATTATACGACGGCCACTGAGCTGGAGATGGAGCAGGTGAAAAAAAGCCTGGAAGATGAAAAGCGGTACACGAATCTGAAAGCGGAAGCGGATGCGCTGGAAAAGAAAATAATCGCCAGCAAAAAGGAAGCCGTGGCGGCCAATCAGCAGGAAATCACCCGGAAGCTAAAGGAAGAAATTGCATCACGCTATTATTACCAGGTAGGCCGCATTGAAGCTTCCCTGCAGGAAGACCCGGAAATTCTGAAGGCTGTGGAGATTCTGAAGTCCCCGGAATGGTATCGTTCCATACTGGATGGAACTTACAAGCCTGTAGAGGAGGCTAAGACCACCAGGTAAGCGTATTCCGCATCGCGCAGCGGCCGTTTATTTCTTTGTATGACAAAACCCTTATTTCTCCAGCGTAATTATGTTTTCCTTGCCGGCTTATTCCTGCTGGCCGCCGGGCTGCCGGTTTCCAAATTCCTTACCGGTTTTTCACAAATTGTTCTCCTGGCTTCCTTTATCCTGGAAGGAAATTTTCCGGAAAAACTAAACAGGCTAAAAAAAAATAAAATGGTATGGATCATCAGCGGAATCTGGCTGATGCATATCGTGGGGCTGCTCTATTCCGAGCAGGTGGAAGCAGGCACCTGGGATGCGCGCATGAAACTGCCCATCCTCATACTCACCGTTGTGATAGGGTCGGCCGCTCCCTTCACACGGCGAAACCTGCTCGCCATCCTTTGGACATTTACCGGCGCCATCCTCATAGGTACGCTGGTGAGTACGGCTGTGCTTGCAGGACTCATCATGAGGCCCGTCGATGACATCCGCGACATATTTATCTTCCACATCTCGCATATCCGGTTTGCCTTATTTACCTGCCTGGCGATTTTTTTCCTGGCGCAGCAGGCTGCCGGCAGCGGGAAGTTCCCTGTGGTTGCACGGATGGGCTGTGTGCTGCTTCTCCTTTGGTTCCTGGTTTTCCTTTTCCTTGCCGAGTCGGTAACCGGACTGGCCATTCTTTTTACGCTTTCCGTGCCTGCATTGCTGGTCTTTGCGTTCACGCGAAGGAGCAAAGCGCTGCAGGTTAGCATGCTGGCTGTGGCCCTGGTGTTCCCGGCAGCCGTAGCCCTGAAATCCATTGCCTTTATAAGGGAAATAAATACGCCGCATGAGATTCCTGTGAACACTTCGGAGCGCACGGCACGTGGCAACTACTACTTTTTCAACCCGGAGGATAAGCTTACGGAGAACGGCTACCGTGTCTGGATCTATGTGAACCAGGATGAAATGAGGGAATCCTGGAATAAACGCAGCGCCATGCCTTATGATTCTTCCGATCTGAAATCCCAGCCGCTAAGCCAGACGCTTATCCGGTACCTTACTTCGATGGGATATAGAAAAGACGGCGCCGCCGTTGAAAAGCTGGCTGCCGAAGATATCCGGAATGTTGAATCCGGCATTGCCAACTGCAAGTATGCAGGCACATCGAATTTTAAAGCGCGGCTGATGGAACTGAACTGGGAATACCAGCAGGCTGTAAACAATCAAAGTCCGAGCGGACATTCGGCAACCATGCGCATTGAATTCTGGAAAACGGGATTGCAAATAGTAAAGAAGAATTTTTGGACGGGCGTCGGCACCGGTGATTTGCAACAATCCTTTGACAGGGAATACGAAGAATCGAAATCAACGTTAAGCAAACAATGGAGGTTGCGGGCGCATAACCAATACCTGTCGATTCTCCTGGCATTCGGAATTTTCGGCCTGCTGTATTTTCTCTTCGCGCTGATTTATCCGATGCTGCGGTTAAAAAAGTACAGCGATTTTTTATATGTCATGTTCCTGTGCATTATCCTGCTGTCCATGTTTACGGAAGATACACTGGAGACGCCTGCCGGGTCGGCGTTTTTCGCCCTGTTCAATGCCTTGTTTTTATTCACTCCATCGGGCAAACCGGGAAAGCAGGATCCCTGACGTGAATGGCAACCCTGAAGATTGCGAGCTAAAAACAGTTACTTCTTCCGAAGCTCGTTAAAAATTCTATCCAGCTCAGGATTCGGTTTCGCAGGATCTCCCTTCACTGATTTTTCAAGGTATTCGATACGGTCTTTTGTAAGCGGATGTGTGGCCAGGAAAGCCGGTATAAAATTCTTGTTGTGTGCGTCGAGTTTTTTAAACAGGCCGGGCATGCCTTTCGTATCCATATGATTTTCACGGAGCAGTTTTAATCCTTCCAGGTCTGCTTCTTTCTCAAAGGTCCTCGAGTAGTTCAGCGAAGTAAGCGTGTGAGCCTGGTCGGCGATTACGGCCATAATCCCATTCACATCACTGAGGGCTACGGAGATCAGGATATAGCCCGCCATGTTCCTGCAAAGAAGTCGCATGGAATGCCGGTGCCTGACGTGCGCGGCTTCGTGTGCCAGCAACGCGGACAGTTCCGGAGCTTCTGTCATGAGATCCAGGATACCGGTATAGATAACCACATGTCCGTCGGGCAGGGCATAGGCATTTTCTTCCTTCGAACGGAGGACAATAAACTTCAAAGGCATACCGGCCTGGAAATTATGCAGGGCGGCAAACGCATTTACCCGCGCCGTCTTGAGAGAATCCACCTGGTCGTTATCGATCATCGACGGCATGAGTTTTTCTCCCAGCATGGCATCGTAAGACCTGGGAAGAATATCCACGGCCTTCTCGGCGACAAACGGAATCAAAAAGAAATAGGCGCCTACTAAGAATACAAGGATGCAGGCGGCCAGGATCATGTGAACACGAAACCCGCCGTGGATCAGTGCACGATACCAGTTCCGGTAACCGCGATTTTTTAACAGCGCGTCGAATTGAGCAATGAATGCCGCATCTTTAATCTCGACCAGTTTCCCGGGAAAATGTTTATGGCGGACTTCCAAAAAATCCACGCTGATTTTCTGAAGGACCAAATCCCCGAATACCCATTTTTGCCCGTCCGCATCTTCCAGGTGCAGCATATCGGTATGCTCATCGCACCAGACATGCAGGGATTGCGGCCTGGAAGAAATGCCGTCAAAATACTTTGCCGCCGTCGTGTGAATCATCAGATGACAAAACCAAAATCAAGCAGGTCTGAAATATCTTCACCGGTGGCATCGGTAAAAGCCGGTTCTGACTGCAGGATGTTCTCCAGTTCGAGATTTCCCGAAAGTTCTATTTTCCCGAATATAAACCGAAGCGTTCGCGTTACCACCCAGGCATATCCCAGGCCCAGTGTAAAGATGAGAATGAACAAGTTTCCCAGTGCGAGCAAAAAGAAACTGCCTCCTGTCGCTTTCGATCGCAGGGAAATGGTATCTCCCTTTTCATTTTCGAGGGACAGGTTGTTGATGTAATAATTGAACAGGTCCTTCTGCCACCAGAAAAAGTAAATACCCAGTGTAATGATGGTTAAAAAATAACCTTTCAGGTTCAGGATAAAATAATCTGCGCCGAGTCCCTGGTATTTGAAATGCAGGGTGCCGAAGCGGACTTTATTCAGGACATAATTCCGGAGATTCATCGTGAACCAGGCTCCGTAGATACCCAATGTGACCAGGGTCAGAAACAATCCCGAGAAGAACACTTTAATCAGTTCTTCCCTGTCGCCACGGTAGCCCATGCGGATTCCCCGCCAGGAAGTTCGTGACATCCTGTATTTATAGGAACCGTGTATAGCCAAAGGGATCAGGCAGAAAAGACCCAGGTAAAAAAGGAGAATGCCTGCGAGGGGAAGTTCCAGGAAGATGCAAACGCCCAGGATGGCGAACAGGACGGCAAAAATTAATATGGCTTTAATAAACCCGGCAAACATTTCCTTCCCTGTTCCCGAGAAGACGAAACGCGATTCATTGAATTCAGTTGCACCATACAAATACTGAAGCTGGCGTGCTTTGGCCCAGGGATAGTATAGTCCAAGCGTAATTACGGTAAGCAGTAAATTGACAATGGAGATTCCAAAATATTCTGCGCCCTGGCCATGAAATTGAATCGAGTAAGCGGCCTGGTTTTCTGTAGGTAGTTGTTCTTCCATCTTTTTTTGCGGCAATAAAGGGTTTATTTTGAACATCCGCAAGAGAAGTTCACCGAAGGGAATCCCTGCGTTCTTCAGCGTTCTTGCGCCTCCCCGCCCGGCTGAACTGTCGTTCGGGCGGGTGCGTGAATCAGGAATCTATCGAATTGTAAATGTGCAAAGTATCCTCGGCCATTTTTTCTTTAGAAAAATTCCGGACGAAAATCGCCGCATCCTGGCGGAGCCGGTCCGCCAAAAGTAAATCTTCCAGGATGGCGCAAACATGATGGGCGAGGAGGGCGCTGTCCTGCACGGGCGCCAGCAGACCTGTTTTGTTATGCGATACAATTTCAGGAATGCCTCCCGCCCGGGTAGCTACTACGGGCACGCCGCAGGCGAAAGCATCGAGGATGATGGATCCCAATCCTTCGGTGAGGGAAGTCATCAGGAAAATATCCAGCTCGGGTAACAATTCCGGAATATTGTTCCGGAAACCGGCCAGGATAATGCTTTTTTCGAGTTGCTTCTCTGCGATGTACTTTTCAATACGATGTTTTTCAGCTCCGGCACCCAGGATGATAAAACGCACTTTTTTCTCACGGAGTAAAACACGTTCCGCCGTATCCACGAAGGTGTAATAGTCTTTGTGGTCAGCCAGCGCTGAGGCATTGCCGACCAGGCGTGTGCCGGCCGGAAGTTCGTATTCTTCATGCAGCAGTGATTGTTTTGGCCGGTCGAATTTTTCCAGGTCGATACCGTCGTATACCACGCAGAGTTTGTCTTTGTCGCGGACGTCCTTCCCGGTGATCTCTTTTATTTTTTCAGAGACGCAGACAATTTTCCGGATGGCGGGATGGTTGTATTTCCAGCGGGAGAATGGGTTTCCCGAAACAGGAAAATCCACACGCCGGCTAAGTACCAGGGGAGTCTTGTTATTAAACAGGGAAGCGGATAAGACAGCGGAAGCATGGGCATGGGAGTCGTGCGCATGGATGACGGAAATACTCTTTTGACGCGTGATGTTGCGAAGTAACCGGGCCAAAGAAATTCCGGCAAAACCACGACTCCCGAACGGCATTACAGTTACCGGGAGTGTTTTGCAGAATTCATGCAGCGGTGAATTTGCAGGGCAGCAAACGGTTTGGGAACAATTCTTTTTACCCAATTCGCCGAGGAGGTAGGCGATTTGTTGTTCGCCTCCCCGCCAGGAAGTTGCCGTGGATACATGCAGGAGATTCATCGGGCAGTGCCTTGATGCAGCCGGCGTAGTTCGGAATAACGAAGGTAGGACTCCCGGGCCGACTTCCGGGCAATCACCCATCCGTAATACCCGTCCAGGAACCCGCGCCGGGTGACATATATTTTTAAAAACTTGGAAACGGTCTTTACGGCGATTTTAAACCAGCCGGCCTGTTCACCTTTCGAGAACAATTCGCGGGCACGCAAAGCGCTGAACTTCTCCAGTTGCCTGTCGTGTTCGGCCGTCGTATAATAGGAATAATGCAACAGGTCGCCGTTAAGCAGCAATCGCTCCCGGGGTGCCGACAACACCAGCTGTTCATGCACTTCACCCTGCCAGGAAGCGATGCGCCGATCGTACAACCGGAGTTTGATGTCAGGATACCAGCCACCGTGACGGATCCATTGCCCGCAGTAATTGGTGAGACGGCGCACTTCGCAAAAGAGCGGGTGGCTGCCGGATTTTATTTTTTGAACGGAGTCCTTCAGTTCAGCCGAAACCGCTTCATCGGCGTCAATGGAAAAGATCCAGTCGTTTGCCGCTAGTGAAGCGGCATAATTCTTAGTAGCTGAATAACCTTCCCAGGTCCGCTGGATAAAATTGACGCCGGCTGACTTACATATTTCCGGCGTGCGGTCTGTCGAAAATGAATCCATCACCAGCACTTCGTCTGCAACCTCTTTCACGGATTCGATGCAGCGGAGAATGTTGCGTTCCTCATTCAATGTAATAATGACTATGGAAAGCTTCGGCATGGCTGCAAGTTATTTATTTCCATTCGAATATTTCAGCACATTCTGTTTCAAGAATATCTCCGTGCTCTCCGTGCTTTTCCTCTGTGATCTCCGTGCGAAATAAGGATCTCCCTGCATGCATTAAGTCGCTGTTTAAGAAAATTTCAACGAATGGAAATTTGCCGTGGCCTTCCCACCCCTGACCCCTAAAGGGGGACGTCTTAGCAAATCCTTGGCAGGATTCATACCCCTGCTCTTCAAATAGATATTCATAGTGATTCGCCAGATCACGAAAAATATACGCTTGGGAGTAAGGCATTCCTGATAAATGGACACTATTTGCCGTACGCTTATTTTTCTTGTTTCTTTGTAGAACTACCGACACGGTGAAAGAAATCCAGTCCATACTTGACGGCATCATATCCGGTGATACAAAATCGCTGGCACGCGGCATTACGTGGGTGGAGAATGAACTACCCGGGTATGAGGAGTTACTGAAATCGCTCAACCCGGAAAGGCCGGTTCCCGTAGTGGGTTTTACAGGGCCCCCCGGAGCCGGCAAGAGCACACTGATCAATGCCCTGGCCGGGTTGTTATCGGCACAGAATAAAAGAATTGCCGTGGTCGCTGTAGATCCCACTTCCCCTTTTAATTACGGCTCCCTCCTGGCCGACAGGCTGCGAATGTCGGAACGGTTTACCGACCCCCGTATTTTTATCCGCTCCGTAGCCACCCGGGGATCGCTGGGCGGACTGTCCGATAAAATGATTGAAATCACGGAGGTATTCAAAGCCGCTCCTTTTGATTTGGTCCTGGTGGAAACCGTAGGAGTAGGGCAGTCGGAAGTTGAAATAGCCGGCCTGGCCGATACCACAGTGGTAGTTGTCGTACCTGAATCCGGTGATGAAATCCAGGCCCTGAAATCCGGCATCATGGAGATTGCCGATATCTTCGTAGTCAACAAAGGCGACCGCGAAGGCGCCGAAAAGATGGTGAACAACCTGCAGAAGATCTCGTCGTTTCATGCCGATCATCCCGGCACCAGGCCTGTGATTAAAACATCTGCACTACAGTCGGAAGGGCTTCAGCAACTGCTGGATACACTCATCAGCCGAAGCGGAAGCGGACAGGGAAGCGAAAAAAGGACTTACTTACTGGCCGAGAAGCTCTATCGCATCATCCGGAAAAAACGGATGGATGATGTGAGCAAACAAGATCTTTTTGAAAAAATAAAAGAAACCCTTGCCGCAACGGGTTCGGCGAATGTCTATGCCCTGGCTGAAGCGTATTCCTGACAGAACCGATAAACGCCATGTCCATACGATTAAACATGCTCCTTTAACACTCCCCCCGGGGGGCGGGGAAATGTTTCAAATAATAATATATTTGCAAAGCTGAGAATCCGCATAGTTTACCCTATGAAGAAAAGATATTTACTCATACTTGCATTTACGACTTTATATTTAAGCGCCGGGGCGCAACTTGTCGCTGACTTTACTGCCGACAACACGGCGCTGGATTGCAATACGCAATGCATTAATTTTACCGACCTTACCACAGGCGGCACCCCGACTTTTTACCAGTGGTCGTTCCCCGGTGCAGTACCGGCAACTTCCTCGTCAGCTACGCCCACCAACATTTGCTATGCTGCCGATGGCGTTTACGACGTGACGCTTATTGTAAGCGATGGAATTGACACCGACACCTTAACAAAGACGGCATATATTGTAAAAGAAAGCCTTCCCGGAGCCACAGTTTCTTCCGATGTCATAATCCCCTGGGGGGCTACGGCAAATTTGTCGGCCAGCGGTGGCACCTCCTATTCCTGGTTGCCCGTAACAGGCCTGGATGATCCGTCCAGCGCCAGTCCCGTGGCATCCCCTGACAAAACCACTACCTATACCGTAACGATTACGGATGCCGGCACGGGTTGCGCCACCGTCCTGGAAGTGACGGTGTTTGTTTTAAAAGACAACAACTTTTTTATTCCTACTGCCTTCTCTCCGAATTCCGACGGATACAATGACGTGTTATATATCCGCGGCAACAATTTTTCTTCGGTATTATTCAGCGTGTACGACCGCTGGGGAGCAAAAGTATTTGAGACGAATGACGAGACGCGCGGCTGGGATGGAAATTACCAGGGAGATAAAGCAATGGCCGGCGTTTACACGTATGTAGCCGTGCTTACGTATGGCGACGGGTTCCAACAAACATTTAAAGGTCAAACCGCCCTGGTGAGGTAGCAGGAACAAACTATGAAAAAACGAAATCTACTTCTTTCCGGATTGTTCCTGCTCGCTGCCTGTACTTTACATGCCCAGGACACGCATTTCTCGCAGTACACTGCCACGCCACTTAGCATCAACCCGGCGCTTACAGGCATTTATGATGGCACCTTTCGTTTCACGAACACCTACCGGTCTCAATGGGGCGGCCTGGGAAAAGGGTATTCCACGGTGTATTCGTCCATCGATCTCCCTTTAGGCAAAAAGAAATCAGAAAATCATTATTGGGGTGCCGGACTGGTCGTAAATACCGACAAAGCCGGAGAGATAGGATATTATACCACCCAGGTACTGGCTTCTCTGGCCTTTACGACAGCGTTAAATGAGTATGCTACCCATTTTATTTCTTTCGGTACACAGGTTGGATTAAGCCAGAAGGGAATGGACCTGACGAAAATGACCTGGGACATACAGTGGAATGGAAACAATTTTGATCCTTCTCTCTATTCTTTTGAGCAGATCCAATTGGCCTCATTTACCTACCCTGATTTTAATGCCGGCATGTTATGGTATTTTCTGCCCGACGAATATAACAATGCCTATGCAGGCGTTTCCTTCTACCACCTGAATACGCCCAATACCTCTTTTTATGTAGAAAAAACTGACCAGCTTTCCATTCGATATACCGTTCATGCAGGCTTTGACTATGCGCTCGACAGAATTGATAACGCCACCTGGATAGCGCCGAAAATTTTGTTTATGTCACAGGGCGGCCATAAAGAATTTACTTTAGGCGGGTATGTAAAACACCGCCTGATCCTCAAATCGAAATACACCAATTTCCGGCAGGAAGTGTTATTTGCCTGGGGAGCTTCCTATCGCTGGGAAGATGCTGTTGTATTTTCGGCACGCGTGGATTATGGAAAATTCGGCCTGGGAGTAAGCTATGACGTCAACGTGTCCAGCCTTAGTGGCAATGCCGGAGGTACAGGTGGCCCGGAAGTAAGCCTGGCTTTTATGTTGCCGGTAAAAAGGGGAAATATTACCGAAGTGGCCAAAAAGACGCCCAGGTTTTTCTAGAGTCAAACCAGGATTCAGGACATAGGACTCAAGACGCTGGATTCCGGACAAACTTAAATGCCGGACTACCTACTACCGCTTTTTACTACCTCTTATTCCCGGCCATGTGCCGGAGCCTGTTAAATGGGTTGAGCGTGTGGAATTTTTCATTAGATTTGTTTTACGTCTAACTAAAATGAACTGCCATGAATCTAAAATCTACACTTAACCGTTTCGCTCTTACCCTTCTGTTGTGCACCGGTTTCTTTTCATATTCACCGGTTTCTGCGCAGTATTGCTACCCTACCTTCAGCAATGGATGTTCCAGCTGGGCTACGTCGAATGTCACGTTCAACTCGCTGAACTGGTTTCCGACAGGATTATGCACGGATTTTGATTTCACAACAACAACCATCAACGCGACAACAGGCGTTCCCCATTACATGACTGTAACCAATGGTTCCTGGTGCGGTTGTGCGGTATGGATTGACTACAACAACGACTATACCTTCGACGTTTCTGAAAACCAGTTTTACGCCTATGTAGCCGGAACCGGCGGAACGAATACGTACAACATTTACATCACCATTCCCAACGGCACGCCGATAGGTACCTACCGCATGCGCGTCATTTCTCCGTGGGGATCGGATGGTCTGACCACAGCCAATGGCAATGGCAATGGTCCTTGCGGTGCATACATGTACGGAAATTTCCAGGACTTCTCGCTGGTGGTTACCGGACCGCAGGGCATGGAAGACCTATCGGGCAAGAATGAACCGTTTATGATTGCCACGATGAATGCCGAAGCCAGCCAGATCTCTGTCCTGTTGAATTCATCCAATCCGAAAGATGCCACGCTCCAATTGATGGACATTTCCGGCCGCGTCATAGAATCCCGTAAGGCAAGGAATGAAAAAGAAATCATGGACGTATCACAGCTTTCCAGCGGCCTGTACATCTTGAATTATTTCGACGGGGAACACAGGCAAAGTGTTCGGCTAAGCAAATAGCTCCGGATTTCGTTTGATCGGGGTTCAAGAAGCAAGCGCATATTTCGCACGGAGAGCACGGAGAAAAAGCACGGAGTACACGGATTGATTATTACAAGAACTAATCAGATTCTATTTTAAACCTCAGTGAACTCTGTGCGTCTTCCTCCGTGGTCTCCGTGCGAAATCCGACCATTCCCTTTGCATGATTTTTAATCGGACTTCCCGTATTCCTATTATTCGTGAAAATAAACTCGTTTCACTCGCTGTGATACGTTCACCAGGATTTCATATGGAATGGTGCCAAGTGCCCGTGCCATTTCTGTTAGCGGAAGCTCGGCGCCGAAGACAATTACTTCATCGCCTTCTTTTACCGGAACATTTGTAACATCAAGCATGCACATATCCATGCATACGTTGCCGATGATGGGAACTTGTTTGCCGTTCACCAGCATCTTGCCGGCGCCGTTGCCCATACGGCGACTGAGACCGTCTGCATAACCGATGGCCACCGTGGCAATTTGTGAATCCTTTTTCACGCGTCCTTTCAGGCTGTAACCGATGCTGTCGCCTGCGGAAACATTTTTTATCTGTGAAACGGACGTCTTCAGCGTAGCTACATGTTGCAGGTGCTGTTGTTCGTGGTGCGTGGGCGCAAAACCGTAGAGTCCAATGCCCAGTCTCACCATGTCAAATTGCGCTTCATGGAAACGGATGATGCCGGCGGAATTCAACAGGTGTTTGGCAACAGGATAATCATAAGCCTTAAGGATAGGTTCGCTCATCCGGTCGAAGCGGGCAATCTGGTGCTTGGTAAATCCATCGTGTTCGGCTTCGTCGCTGGCAGCCAGGTGAGAAAACACCGATTGTATTTTCAATTGCCTGATGTTCTTCAACCGCACGACGAGCTCCGCCACTTCATTTTCTTCAAATCCCAGGCGATGCATGCCGGTGTCGAGTTTGATATGGACTGGAAAATAAAACGACGGTTCCGTATGGCGTTTCAATACATCGTGAAGCTGGTTGAGCAATCTGAAATTGTAGATCTCGGGCTCCAGCTTGTACTTAATCATCGTTTCGAAACTCTGCACTTCGGGGTTCATCACGAGAATGGGCAGGGTGATGCCGGCATTGCGGAGTTCCACGCCTTCGTCGGAATAAGCGACGGCCAGGTAATCGACATGGTGGAATTGCAGGGTGTTGGCAATTTCGAAACTTCCGCTGCCGTATGAAAAAGCCTTTACCATGACCATTGTTTTCGTTCCGGGCTTCAGGCGTGAACGGTAATAGTTCAGGTTATGGATCAGGGCGTTCAGGTTTACTTCCAGCACGGTCTCATGCGCTTTCTGTTGCATGAGGTGACTGATTTTTTCAAAGCCAAACAGGCGGGCTCCCTTCAGCAGGATGGTTTCGTCGCGGTAGTTAACCGGGGAGAAATCTTTCAGGAAGTCGTCCGTCGTACGGTAAAATTTTTTGGGCAGATCGAATTGCTGCTGCTGGCGGCTGATGGCCTCCCCGATGCCGATGAGACTGTCGACCTTTTTCGCTTCCAGCAAGGCCGCCACTTCCCGATAAAGATCCTGTTCCCTGCGGCCGGTCTGCAGGATGTCGGATAATATCAGCGTGCGCTTGTCATGCTGTTTCTGCTGATTCAGGAAATCCAGGGCAATGGTGAGTGATCCGATATCGGAATTGTAACTGTCGTTGATCACCGAACAGTTGTTGATGCCTTCCTTCAGCTCAAGCCGCATGGCTACGGGACTCAGGAACTGCATACGCTCGGCGATGACGGCCTGGGCACAGCCCAGCACCAGCATGACGGCCCAGCAATGAATGGCATTTTCAATCGAAGCGTCATCGGTAAACGGGATCGTAATCGTAGCGAAGGAATTGTTTACGATTCCCTGGATATGTGTCTGGTCATTTTCGCGGGCAATACGACCGATTTGGAGTTCTGCTTTCACTTTGCGCGACCAGCTGAAAAGTTTGACGCCGGCGGGAAGAATCCCAGCATCCTGGATTTTATTGTGTACGGGCAGGTAGTCTTTGCAATAGATAAGCGTTTCCACGGAGCGGAACAGTTGCAGCTTTTCTTCCACCTTTTGTTCCAGGCTCCGGAAATTTTCATCGTGGGCATGGCCGATATTGGTGAAAAGACCGAGGGTAGGCTGGATGATGTCGCCCAGCTTTTTCATTTCTCCAGGCATGGAAATTCCGGCTTCGAAAAGCGCCAGTTCATGATCGTCTTTCATCAGCCATACGGAAACAGGTACGCCGATTTGTGAATTGTAGCTCTTGGGACTGCGTACAATATTCATGTCAGGCCTCAACAACTGGAAGAGCCATTCTTTTACGATCGTCTTTCCGTTGCTTCCTGTTATGCCCAGCACGGGTATGGAAAACCGGGAGCGGTGAATGGCGGCCAGCTTTTGAAGGGAATCCAGCGTGTTGTCAACCTGGATGAAATTAGCAGCCAGGGAAGCATAACGATCTTCCCATTTGCTGATTACAAAATTCGCAACACCCCCTTCGATGAGGGAGGGAATAAATTTATGCCCGTCATGCCTGTCGCCCTGAAGCGCGAAAAACAGGGAAGTCTCGGGATGAATGATCTTGCGGCTATCGGTGAGCAAGTCATCGATGGCAACGGACCCGGGTGCCTGCAGGAAAATTTTTCCTCCCAGCAGGGTGTTGATCTTTTGTATGGAATAATCCTGTGGCTCCATCACTTCTGCTTCTCTCTTTCTTTGATGTAACAACTGCGGCACAGCGGAACATAACTTTCCTGCGTCCCCAGCATGATCTGCGCCGAATTGGTCACGGTGCGAAACGAATGATGGGCCAGGTTTCCGCACTGCATGCAGATGGCATGTACTTTTTTAACGTATTCAGCACTGGCCATCAGGCGAGGCATGGGCCCAAAAGGCTGGCCCAGGAAATCCATGTCCAGTCCGGCCACAATAACACGAATGCCTCGATTGGCAAGGGTTTCACAAACTTCGGGCAGGGCATCGTCAAAGAACTGCGCTTCATCGATACCCACTACTGCCGCACCGTCGGCCAGGGAAAGCATCTCCGCCGATGTCGCTACGGGTTTGGATGCAATGAAATTGGAATCGTGGGAAACCACTTTAAGCTCGTCGTAGCGCTTGTCTATTTTCGGCTTAAAGATCTCTACTTTCTGGCGTGCGATAATTGCCCGCTTCAAGCGACGGATTAATTCTTCCGTTTTCCCCGAAAACATGGAGCCGCAAATTACTTCAATCCAGCCTTTGTTGTGGGTTTCGGGTGTTAACTGCTCCATTTTTTTCGATTAAAAAAGACGTACTTTTGATTTTTCTTACAGCGCAAAAATAAAGGAAAACTAATACCGTTTGGTGAATGTCACCATAGTATATTATTGCATCACAAAGCCCACGCTGCTTTGCGAGTTTTGTGTTCCGGAAGGCAAAGACAGGCAACGTTAAACAAAATCTGAAATCTCAACAGGAATGACAAGAAACGAATTATTACTCCATATTGAAGAGCTGATCAACAAACTCGACGAACAACAGCAAAGGCTGCAGTCCTTCGAAGGCGAGATACCGGCCCTGGAAACCGATTTGTTACAGCGGCAGGTCAGGCTGCTCTATGAATATGCCCTGGAGCTGGATAAAATGCGGAAGTTGACAGCACCTGTCGCTCCCCATGTTGTGCCGGAGTCCAAACCGGTTGTGGAAGCTGAGAATAACGCTGCTTCGACGGTTAACGCGGTGGCGCAACCTACAGTAGCGGAGGCGCAACCCATTTCGGAACCCCTGCAGGAATCTCCTTCAGAACAGATCATTGTGGAGGCTGACCAGCGCAAAGAAACTGCGGCTGACATACTTCCTGTAGCCGGCATTAAGGTGAAAAAGAAGAAGGGCGATGTGAATACCGTCTTGTTTAAAGAAAGTCCTACGATAGGCGACCGTTTTGAAGACGAGCCCACGATTCATGAAAGGATAGCATCGGTGCAGCCCTCGCGAACCGTGGCATCCCACCAGCAACGCAAACCCATCAGCGACCTGAAAAAAGCCATCGGCCTGAACGAGAAGTTTTTATTTATCAACCATCTCTTCGATGGCAACCTGCAGGTGTATAACCAGGCCATCGAATACCTCGATGCAAGCCCCAGCAAGGTGGCGGCCAAAGAGTACATCCAGAATACGCTTGTTGCCCAATTTGGATGGGAGCCGGAAAGCCAAACCTGCCAGTTGTTTATGGAGTTGGTGGAAAGACGGTTTTCGTTTTAAGACGAGATGCTGATTTCCCGGAATTTTTTTTGTAGCCATGGAAATCCGGGTAAATCTTATTTCCTAACCATTTTATTGTTGTCCATCTCCTTAGCCAGCTGTTTTGCACAGCAATCAAAGTTCCCGGAGGGAGTCTATCTCAACATTGAGCAACTTAAGAATTACTCTCCGGCTTTCCAGGCAGATTTAATCGTCACGAAACGGTCAGAAGAGGATATAAACAACCATAAAGGGAATGATTATATCATTGAGCCGAATCCAAATGCGCCAGCAATCTCCAGGAAAACAATCCGAAACAAAATATTTGCCTATGTGAAACAGGATTCAATTTTTCTAAATGCAGCGCAATTCGATATTCGCACAGGATACGCGCTTGCTCTAACATGCGGGAATAACCTTGTTTTTAAAGGATGCCTGCCCAAAGAAGATTCGGAAATTATGGGAATACAGGAATCCGTGCGCTGGGTTAAAGCTGCTGATACAACAGAACCTGTGCGGTGGGTTAAAGCAAGCCCGCAGGATCGTCTCCTATTTGTCTTATGTATTAGGCCTTATAGTATCAGGGAATTGACTCAAAACAATATGCTGATCAGATTAAAAGAAAATCAATATCTTTTGGATGAATTTAATGCCGAAGAGGACCAGTCGTCGGAGCATATATTGATTTACTACATGGATCTTTTGAATCGTGTGACAGAGTAACATTTACAGGAATATGTCCAGACTTATTTTAGTCCCTACTCCAATCGGCAACCTCGAAGACATCACACTTCGGGCTTTGCGGATGCTGAAAGAAGCCGACCTTATTCTGGCCGAAGACACGCGCACCAGCTCCGTGCTGATGAAGCATTATGACATTCATAAGCCCATGCATGCTTTTCACCAGCACAATGAGCATAAGGTGGTAAGAGGCTACGTGGAAAAAATCCAGGCCGGACAAACCATTGCCCTGGTAAGCGATGCGGGTACGCCGGGGATTTCTGATCCGGGATTTTTGCTGGTGAGAGAATGCCTGAAAGAAGGCGTAGAGGTAGAATGCCTGCCGGGGCCTACCGCTTTTGTGCCTGCGCTTGTAAATTCAGGCTTGCCAAGCGATCGTTTTTGTTTCGAAGGATTTCTGCCGCAGAAAAAAGGGCGGGCCACAAAACTGGAGCAATTAAAGGAAGAGGAGCGTACGATGGTATTTTACGAATCTCCATTCCGCGTGGTGAAGACGTTGCAGCAATTTGCAGGCGCTTTTGGTCCGGAACGGGAAGCCTGCGTTTCCCGGGAACTCAGCAAGAAGTTTGAAGAAAACAAACGCGGAACATTGCAGGAGCTTATCGAATATTATACGGCTCATCCGCCGAAGGGTGAGATTGTCATGGTCGTGGCGGGAAAAGATCACCGCGGAGGCGCAAAAACGCAGAGCCGGGATTAATCAGTGACAAATAAATCAGAGGCAATTCTGTCGGCAAAGAGTTTTCCTTTTTTTGTGATTACCACCTGGTTTTCGTTCTGTTCCAATAAGCCTTTTGCTACAGACGCTGCCATTTCCTTGGCCAGGTGACTTACGTAGTCCGTTCCAAAATCCGATTTTACTTTTCCCACATCCAGTCCTTTTTGTGTGCGAAGGGAAATCATCACGTATTCGTTGAAACGCTGATTTAAGGTAAGCTCCTCTGTCTCACAGGGAATCCGTCCTTCTTCAATGGACTTGATGTAAACAGGGTTGTTGCGCACGTTCCATTGACGCCGGTTTCCGATGAAGGAATGTGCGGCAGGGCCCAGGCCCAGGTAGGGTTCGCCATTCCAGTAATTGCTGTTGTGACGGGAATGAAATCCATCCTTTGCGAAATTTGAAATCTCGTAATGAGAGAAACCGTTCCTGCAGGTGAGATCGACAAGCGTATTGAATTGCTCTTCCATATGCTGTTCATCGGGCGCTACCGTTTTTCCTGTCCGGATCATATGTGACAATGCCGTTTTCTCTTCTACCGTCAGCGCATAACAGGACAGGTGCGGCACCTGCAGTGCAAAGGCTTTGTCCAGGTTTTGCTTCCATAACGTTGCAGTGAGCGTAGGCGTTCCATAGATAAGATCAATACTGATATTGGGGATGTCTGCATCCTGCGCTCTTTTCACGGAAGCTTCAGCCTGCGCCGCCGTATGCAGGCGATTCATGTAGTGCAGGTCACGATCATGAAAACTCTGTATGCCGATGCTTAACCTGTTAATACCGGCCTGCCTGAGGACCTGCAGCTTATCCTTATCCAAATCATCGGGGTTTGCTTCCAGGGTAATTTCCGCGGAAGGAGAAACGGGAAAGGTGTCGGCCAGCGTATCCATCAGCATTTTCAGTTCATCACCACTCAATAAAGAAGGCGTTCCTCCACCGAAGTATATCGTTTCCAGGCTGGTTGCTTTGTTCAACGCTCCTGAAAAATAGTTTTTCTGCAACCGGGCTTCCCCGGCCAGGGCATGGACCAGTCCGGATTTTGTGTGCAGCGAAGTGGAAAAATGGAAGTCACAGTAATGACAGGCCTGCCTGCAATAGGGGATATGTATATAAATACCGGCCATGTGTTGATTTGTTCCCCGCAAAGTTCAGGAAAAAGAATCATCCCTGCGATGAAAAGTATTTACTTTGCGGGAAGAAGATTTGTTGATTAGCTGATTAAAACGAAGGATTCGAAGCTGCGATTCCTTAAACCGTAAACCGTAACCAGGAAATATGTGTGGAATAATTGGAGTTTTTGATATTAAAGGAAATGCTGAAGCGCTCCGGCCGCAGGTGTTGCAAATGGCGAAAAAGGTTCGTCATCGCGGGCCGGACTGGTCGGGGGTTTACTGCGGGGAGAATGTACTGCTTGCTCACGAGCGGCTGGCCATTGTAGACCCGCTTTCGGGAAAGCAGCCGCTCTACAGCAGCGATCAAACCCTGGCGCTGGCTGTGAACGGTGAAATTTACAACCATGTCGCGCTGCGGGAGGAACAGCAAGGTTACGATTTCCAAACCCATTCCGATTGTGAAGTAATCCTTGCCCTTTACAGGAAAAAGAAACAGCATTTCCTGGAAGACCTGAACGGAATCTTCGCCTTTGCTCTTTATGATAAGGAAAATGATTGCTACCTCATCGCCCGTGACCACATGGGAATCATTCCGCTCTATATGGGCTGGGATGCTCATGGGAATTTTTATGTGGCTTCCGAACTGAAGGCATTGGAAGGCGTTTGCAACCGCATCAAAGTTTTTCCTCCGGGACATTACCTCTACAGCAAGGAAGGCCGGGAGCCTGTTCCATGGTATAAGCGAGAGTGGAAGGATTATGATGCCGTAAAAAATAATGTCACCGATCCTGCCTTGTTACGTTCGGCACTGGAGCAGGCTGTGCACAGACAGCTGATGTCTGACGTTCCTTACGGGGTATTACTCTCCGGCGGACTGGATTCTTCGATCATCGCCGCCGTCACCAAAAAATTTGCAGCGAAACGAATTGAGTCCGGGGACTCCGAACAGGCCTGGTATCCTACCTTGCATTCCTTTGCCGTAGGCCTGGAAGATTCTCCCGACCTCGCCGCCGCTAGGAAGGTAGCCGCACACATCGGCTCCGTGCACCATGAAGTGCACTTCACTATCCAGGAAGGACTCGATGCCATCCGGGATGTAATCTATTACCTGGAAACGTATGATGTAACTACCGTCCGCGCTTCAACGCCCATGTATTTACTCGGGCGGGTCATAAAATCCATGGGTATTAAAATGGTATTGTCGGGCGAAGGCTCTGACGAACTTTTCGGGGGCTACCTGTATTTTCATAAAGCTCCCGATCCCAGATCCTTTCACGAAGAAACGGTGCGTAAACTTGGAAAGCTGCACTTGTACGATTGCCTGCGTGCCAATAAATCTTTGGCAGCCTGGGGTGTAGAAGGCCGCGTTCCCTTTTTGGACAAAGAATTTATGGACGTCGCCATGCGCATCAATCCCGCCGATAAAATGGCGAAGGACGGCCGCATGGAAAAATATATCCTGCGTAAAGCCTTTGAAGATTACCTGCCCGAAAGTATTGCCTGGCGCCAGAAGGAACAGTTTTCCGACGGCGTAGGGTACAACTGGATCGATACGCTGAAAGCGATGGTGTCAGAGAAAGTTTCCGATGTGCAGATGGCCAGCGCCAGCCACCGCTTCACCGTAAACCCTCCTTTGTCCAAGGAAGAATATTACTACCGCTCCATCTTCAGCGAACATTTTCCATCCGACCAGGCTGCAGCCTGCGTACCTTCCGTACCTTCCGTGGCCTGCAGTACTCCGGAAGCATTGGCCTGGGATGCCTCTTTCCAAAAGATGAATGATCCATCGGGACGTGCTGTGGCAGGCGTGCATGAAGCTGGGAAAGGGCATGGATAGTAAACCAAATAAGATCACCGTCACGAAAGTCGCTACTCGCACAGGCCATGAGGCTCCTGTCTATGCACTGGAACACGGAATGAATCCCGGTGTCGTATTGTCCGGCGGCGGCGACAGGATAATCTCACGCTGGGATCTTTTTTCTGATCATCCGCCAGTCGGGTTAGTGCAGACGCAATCCACTATCTATTCGATCCGGCTGATCGCCTCACGAAAAATATTGCTTGCCGGTGTTGCCGGAGGATTGATGCATGTACTAAATCTCGAGACTTCCAAAGAAGAGCGTGCACTGCAGATTCATCAGCAGGGCATTTTCGACATCGCTTTTTCGGAAAAGCACCAGCTGGTTTTTACCGCTTCCGGCGAAGGGGTCCTTTCCGTATGGAAACTTGAAGATTTCAGCCCGGTAAGATCATTTCTCCTTTGCACGGGAAAGGTTCGTGCGATTGCTGTTCATCCCAATGAATCAGAAATTGCAGTGGCCTGCGGCGATGGAACAGTCTGTGTTTTTACACTGCCGTCGCTGGAGATGTCTTCATTCAGTGCGCATGAACTTTCCTGCAATACCGTCGCCTGGCATCCCGTTTCCAACAGGCTGGTGACCGGAGGCCGCGATGCCTATATTCATGTATGGGAAAAAGAGGGTCCGGGATACAACCGGGTCCTGTCCGTTCCCGCGCACAACTATGCTGTTTATTCCTTTGCTTTTAGCGCCGATGGCAGCAAAATGGCCTCTGCCAGCAGGGATAAGACCGTAAAAATATGGGACGCCGGGACGATGGATATCCTCGTGCGCCTGGACCTCGAAAAATTCGAAGGGCATAAAAATTCCGTGAATAAGGTGCTATGGACAGGGAAATTCCTTGTATCTGCCGGAGATGACAGGAGCCTGAAGGTGTGGGATACCGGAGAATAGTCTGGCATCTACGAACGCGAATCTGTACGAATCTGCGCATCCGGGATTCATTCTTGTATTCATGATGACAGACTAATTATTATATTTAAGGCGCAATAGAACTAGTCATGAAAGTCCTCAAATTTGGCGGCACGTCCGTGGGTTCGGCTGAGCGGATGAAAAAACTCGTTCCGCTCCTCATCCCTGAACAGCCCTGCATCGTTGTGCTCTCGGCCATGAGCGGCACCACCAATGCCCTGGTTGACATTGCACAGGCGCTTTATCAAAAAGAAAATGATCAGGCTACGGCCCTCATTGAAAAGCTGGAAAACCGGTACAATGCTGTCGTGGAGGAACTCTTTTCTTCCGAAACGTATATTGAAAAAGGGTATCAACTCATTCGTTCCCATTTCGAATACCTGAAATCTTTTACCATTGATCTCTTTACATCCAACGAAGAGAAAGCTGCGCTGGCACAGGGCGAACTCTTGTCGACAGCGCTCGTGCATTATTACCTGGAAGAGCAGAAAATTCCTTCCGTGCTTTTGCCCGCGTTGAATTTTATGCGGCTCGACGAAAACGAAGAGCCCGATGAAAAATATATTGAAGAACATTTGAAGAAGGAACTCGCGCTGCATCGCGGCGGCACCTTGTTCATTACGCAGGGCTATATCTGCAGGAATACGTTCGGCGAAGTGGACAACCTGAAACGCGGAGGAAGTGACTATACGGCAACGTTGCTGGGCGCCGCCATCCAGGCAGATGAAATTCAAATCTGGACGGACATCGACGGTATGCATAACAACGACCCGCGTGTGGTGGAACGTACGTTCCCTGTTACCGAACTTTCCTTTGACGAAGCCGCCGAGCTGGCCTATTTCGGCGCAAAAATTCTTCATCCCACCTGTGTACTTCCTGCGCAACGAAGAAATGTCCCGGTGCGCCTGCTGAATACCATGCAACCCCAGGCGAGGGGCACACGCATTTCAGCACATGCGGAAACGAGCGGCATTAAAGCGGTGGCGGCGAAAGACGGAATTACGGCCATTAAGATTAAGTCGGAGCGAATGCTTTTGGCATACGGGTTCCTGCGGAGCGTATTCGAAGTATTTGAACGTTACAAGACGCCCATCGACATGATTACGACTTCCGAAGTCGCCGTTTCGCTGACGATCGATAATACCCATCACCTCGATGCCATCCTCAAGGAACTGGGACAGTATGCCAGCGTGGAAGTGGACCGCAACCAGACCATCATCTGCATCGTCGGTGACCTCGACGCCGAAAAGCAGGGCTTTGCCTTCAAGGTGTTTGAATCGCTCAGCGAAATTCCTATTCGCATGATTTCCTACGGAGGCAGTGAAAATAATATTTCCGTGCTGGTGGAATCCGGCCGGAAAAAAGACGCGCTGGTGGCGCTGAATAACAAACTCTTTTTTGCATCCGAACATGCTGCAAATATCTAAGGACCATGCCATGTTCCCGGCAGGAAGCGCCAGGGAACTGGAAGGACTTCCCACACCACTTTACTATTACGACACCGGTCTCCTCGAAGAAACCTTGCGGCGCCTGGAAAATGAAGCTTCGAAGCATGACTACCATGTGCATTATGCGCTGAAGGCGAATACGAATCCGAATATCCTGCATGCCATTAAATCCCATGGTTTTGGAGCAGACTGCGTGAGCGGGGGAGAAATAAGTGCGGCCGTGGATGCGGGCTTTGCCCCCGGCAAAATCGTATTTGCCGGCGTGGGCAAAAGCGATGATGAGATGCGGATGGCTTTAAGCCGGGATATCTTCTGCTTCAATTGCGAATCGGTGCAGGAGATCGAAGTGCTGAACGGACTGGCCAAATCTAAAAGCACGAAGGCAAGAATTGCGCTCCGCATCAATCCAAACGTTCATGCCGATACGCACCATTATATTACCACGGGACTGGAAGAAAATAAATTCGGCATCAACCCCTGGGAGTTGAACAGCGTCATCGAACTGGTTAAACGATCGGAACATATTGAACTCATCGGCATTCATTTTCATATCGGGTCCCAGATCACTTCCCTGGAACCGTACCGTTCCCTTTGTATGCGTGCGAATGAATTGCAGGATTGGTTTGCCAAACAGCACCTGGAACTAAAGCACATTAACCTGGGTGGCGGACTGGGCATCAATTACCATGAACCCGATACACAGGCCATCCCGGATTTCGCATCTTTCTTTGCCGTGTTTCATGAATTCCTGGAAGTGCGGAAAGGGCAGGAAGTGCATTTCGAATTGGGCCGGGCGCTTGTAGGGCAATGCGGTTCCCTGCTGTCGAAAGTGCTCTTCGTAAAAAAAGGAATCAACAGGAATTTTTTGATCCTGGACGCGGGCATGACGGAATTGATCCGGCCTGCGCTGTACCAGTCGTATCATAAGATTGAGAATATTTCTTCACGGATTGAAAACACTTCCGACGCTTCACTGCATCCCTATGATGTGGTAGGGCCTGTCTGTGAATCCTCCGACTGTTTTGGCAAAGCCGTCGAACTGCCTGAATCTTTCCGCGGCGACCTGATTGCCATCCGCAGTACCGGAGCCTATGGCGAAGTCATGGCGAGCAATTACAACCTGAGAGAAAAAGCACAAGCCTATTTCAGCAAAGGAGTCAAGCCGTGAGATCCGGTTTCGCACGGATATAGAGAGACGGGGCTAACGAATTACGCGATTTATGAAGGCAAAAATCCTTAACGCGCTGCTGATCTTTACTTCGCTCTTTGGCTATTTGGAGTGGAGCGGCGACAGCAAGTCTTTTTTGTTCCAGGCGGAAGCGGAAATTTTCTCGAAAGTACTTCAGGATCCGGTTTCCGTGCTCCACCCATTTACGGTATTGCCATTTATCGGGCAACTTCTTTTGATCATCACCCTCTTTCAAAAAACTCCCGGCAAAAAATTAACCTATGCGGGCATTGCCGGCCTGGGGATTTTGATGTTGTTGATTTTTGTGGTTGGCATCCTGTCGATGAATTATAAGATCTTCCTTTCTACCTTGCCGTTTTTAAGCATTGCCGGCGTTGCGATCCGGGATCTGAGGAAGAAGAAAGTTTAAGGGCAGATCTGAAACACAACCTCGCTGCAGTCGAAGGCTCTGTTTGTGAAGAGGTGGAACGATTGGTTACATTTGAACAGGTTATCTGGCAGATAAATTCTAATACAACACATTGATGAAGATACAACAACGAATTTTTTATTTTATATGCCTGGTTTTCTTTCTAGTCTCGGCCAAACACAAAACAGCTGCCCAGAATTTTGATTGGGCAGTCCGGATGGGAGGAATATCCGGAGATTACGGCTACGGAATCGGAGTCGATACGTCGGGAAATGTATATACAACAGGACGCTTTATCGGCACGGTTGACTTTGACCCCGGGTCCGGCAATTATTCTTTGACCTCATCGGGGAATCTTGAAATATTTATTTCCAAGCTTGATGCCACAGGCAATTTTTTATGGGCAAAGCGAATAGGTTCGTCGGGAGCCGACGAAGCAAGCTCGTTGGCGCTGGATCGGGATGAAAATATTTATATAACAGGTACCTTTAGAAACACCGTTGACTTTGACCCCGATACAGGCATATTTAATTTGACATCAGCAGGGAACGCTGACATCTTTATCGCCAAGTTCAGACCATCCGGCGAATTTGTCTGGGCCAGGGGAATGGGTGGAATCGACAATGATGGTTGTTTTTCAATCGCCCTGGATTCTGATGGAAATATCTATGGAGCCGGGTGGTTCAGCCACACGGTGGATTTTGATCCCGGAGCTGGCGTGTATAGTCTTACTGTGACCCGTGGAACAGATCCATTCGTATTAAAACTCGACACGTCCGGGAATTTTGTCTGGGCAAGGCAAATCGAAGGGTTTGGAAACAATGACTGTGCTTATGCCATAGCCACCGACATGGATGGTAATATTTATACTTCAGGGAGATTCGACAGCATTGCGGATTTCAATCCGGATACAGGAACGTATAATCTCAGCTCTGCCGGACTGCTTGATGCATTTCTTTTGAAACTGAATTCCAGCGGCGATTTTTTATGGGCAACCCGATCGGGAGGACCCGGTAATGAAGAGGGTCGGACGCTATCTGCAGATAGCGGGAAGTCGGTTTATTTATGCGGCCTGTTTCATGCTACGGTTGATTTTGATCCCGGGCCTGCCATCCATAATCTGACTTCTGCGGGCATGGAGGATATATTTATTACGAAACAGGATTCCCTCGGAAGCCTGGTTTGGGCAAAGGGCATAGGAGGGACAGGAACAGAAGCGGTGTATTCAATAAAGTCTGATGAATACGGGCAATCCGGCGGAGTCATCGTAACAGGCTACTTCAGCAATACAGCTTATTTTGACCCGGGCAATGCCAATTTCGACTTGACCTCTGCGGGCTCGGCGGATATTTTTCTTTGCCGCCTTGATACAACCGGCAACGTTCTTTCGACCCTGCAAATGGGCGGCATAGGATTTGATTTTGGCTTCAGCATGCAACTGGATCAGCGGGGAAATATTTATGTTACCGGAATTTTTAATAGTACAGCAGATTTCGATCCGGGGGTCGGAATATTTAATATGACTTCCGGCGGACAAAGCGATATTTTTGTTTTAAAGCTGGATAGCACATTGGTAACCGGAATTTTGGAAAACCCCGGGAAAAGCAGCTCCTTCCGAATATTCCCAAATCCAACACGGGGGCCATTCATCCTTTCTTCACAAGAAGAAATAATTGAATTGGAAATTTTCAATGCGACCGGGCAAGCAGTATACCGGTGTAAACCGGGTTCACGAGTTGTATCCGTTCAACTTGACAGCGACGGAATTTATTTTTTTGAAGCAAAAATAGTAAGCGGGATGATCCGGAAAAAAATAGTCGTCACCCAGTGAGCCTCAACTACGAAAGTTCTGATCCGGCATTGTTCACCCAAAAAAGCGGCATCATGGAAATGGGCTTGATACAATTGGTCGTTTTATTTGTTTCGGTGAATTTTGAATTGATGGCTCAAAAGTCATCCGACATTAGGATAATGACCTGCAACATCCGGTATGAAAACCCTTGGGATACAGGAGCCATCAGCTGGGCGAACAGGAAAACATTTATTCTTTCCACTATTCAATATCACAAGGCCGATATCATCGGCATGCAGGAGGTACTTCATTCGCAATTGCTGTTTTTTGATTCTGCCATGAGAGATTTTTCTCATGTGGGCGTGGGGCGGGAAGATGGCAAAGAGAAAGGAGAATACGCCCCGATATTTTATGATCACAATAGATTTGAACTTTTGAAAGACAGTGTCTTCTGGCTTTCACCCACGCCGGATAACGTCAGCAAGGGCTGGGATGCGGCGCTGGAGCGGATATGCACTTGGGCGAAACTGAAAGATAAGCGGAACGGCAAGGTATTTTTTGTATTCAATACCCATTTCGATCACCTGGGAGTACAAGCCAGGGAAGAAAGCGCGAAATTGATCCTGCGGCAGATCGCACGCATTGCCGGCAATGCGCCTGTGCTACTTACCGGCGATTTTAATACGGCGGAAGAAACGAAGCCCATCGGCATCCTGACAGGAAAGTTAAAAGAACCGGATCCGCATCTCTACGATGCCATGCATCTGTCGGCCCTGCCACATCACGGATCGATTAAAACGTTCTGCGGATTTCGTGTGAAAGATGGCGTCATCGGCGAACGCATCGATTACATTTTTGTGAGCGTGAAGATCTCCGTGCTGAAGCATGCCACCCTCACTGATTTTACAGGGGATCATTTTCCCAGCGATCATTTTCCGGTGATAAGTGATGTGAATCTGCATTAACAGCAGCTGTTGATATTCAGATCTCTGCGCTTTAGCGTCTCTGCGGTGAAAGAAGCTAACCGCAGAGACGCTAAAGCGCAGAGATGCCACAGCGTCTATTCCCCTGCAATTGTCACCCTGAAACCATCAGAGTGCGCACTGAACTCCGGTGCATACATACATTGGATCGTAGCAACGCCGTTGGAATAGGATCCCCGCTGGGCCGCACGCACGGGATATTCGAATACATACATTCCTTTGGGAAGGAAGCCGATGAACATATTCGTAGCTGCATCGCGCGTACTTTCATAATAGCCGAGTCCGTCCTGGTACCGTGAGCCGGAGAGGACATGCTCCGGTTCGAAGCCGGCAGCACGAAGGTCTTTCACATGCACGTATTCCATGTCGCGGTCGGTCTGGATGATGACACGGATCTTGATGCGGTCGCCCGGATGGAGCGTGGTGGTGTCGGTGATTAATTCACTTTTGCCGTTCCGTTCCACGAACAATTTTCGGGCAATGCGCAAGGGCTGACCGTCGGAGGTGATTTTGTCCATGTTCTCAAAATACTGCCAGTAGAGCGCTCCCCATGCCGGGGTGTTGTTCTGGTTTTTTACATCCACGGAAGCCATGCTTTTATTTACTTCCGAACCGGCCCAGGACTGTTTGAAATAACCGGTGCCGGCTTCTGCAGTCGGAATATCCATTTTCTGGCCTCCTATGTTAATGACAGGGGCAGCTTGATTGCTGAGCCAGTCACTACCGGTAAGCAGCATGGCATAACAGGCTTCCGCAGTGGCCTTCGTGGTTTTCCAGCGATTCGTCTGTTTGTTTTTCAGCAGCCACAATTTCATTTCATCGACGGCATTTTTGTCGTTGGCGATTTCGCTGAACGCTTCCATTAATACGGCCTGTGTTTCTACCGGAGCCTGTGACCAGGAAAATCCGGATTCATTGGAAGGCCAGTACATGCCCATTTCTTCGCTGGTCTTCGATCGCTCCCGCAAGGACTTGATGATGTCATTGGCTGTGACGGTTTCGTCGCGGCGGAAAGAGGCCAGGGCAATCATTCCCTGCAGGGACAGGTCATTCTCAAGCCAGAATTTTACCGACTGCCCGGTATAAAATTGAAAAGCTTTTTTTGCATTACTTTCCATCGGCACATCGGGGAAGAAACTCCTGGCATAGAGGTAATGAATCTGCTGGGAAGAAATAAGCCGTTTGGACAAGTCAGTCTTGTTCTTAATTAAATACTGGTAGTCGTCATTCAATCGCTGGTCGCAATAAGCGATTGCTTTCGTCATCATGGAATTAATTCTTTCATCCTGTTTGATGTCAAGCACCTTCAGATGTGCCAAATGGCCGAATCCTTCCACGATATATTGTGTAATGTAGCGGTCTTCGGGAAGTCCCTTGAACCAGGCCCAACCGCCATTGGAAGATTGCTGTTCCATTAATTTGTTCAATGCTTCCGTTGCTTCACCTGACATTTTATTTAAATCGAAAAGAAGAGCAATGCGTTGCTTCTGTTCTTTTTCGCCGGCAGCATCCCGAACCCACGGACTTTCTTCCAGCAGGATGTTTTTCAATTCCTGGTTTTTTTCCAGGTTGGAAAGGAAGGCTTCTTTCCCGCTTTGCTTCCATTGTTCGAAAACAGATTTAATGACGGGACTGGAATTTACAATATGCGTGGCCAGCGTATTCGCATAATATCGGGAGAAAACCTGTTCGCTGCATTCGTAAGGATATTCCATCAGGTAGGGCAGGGCTTGTATGGCCAGCCAGGTAGGATTGCCTGTATATTCCAGCGCGAAACTCTGATGCTGAAGCGTGGCGGAATTGCTTTGCTGCAACCGGGTAAACCTCACCGATTTATTTTGGTTCGGGCGCAGGCTGAAAGGCACCGTTTCCGTGATCAGCATGCGGTCGGGAAGCACGGGTATCGTAAGGGTTTCTCCGTCGCTGTGCTTGGCAGAGGCTGCCGTGACTGTATAAGATAAGGCTTGAACAGTACGGGGAACGACGAACTTCCAGCCCACCACAGAACTTTGTTTTGCCGGAACAGAAAAGTTCGCCGAAGACGGGTTCCTGCCCATGATTTCCGCCGTCAAATCTTTTCCCGTCAAGGCATCGTTGAATTTAATGGTGGCCGTGATTTTCAATGCGCTGTCAGAAAGCGATGAAACTTTTACCGGCAACTCCAGGGTGTCTCCTTCCCTGACAAAACGCGGCGCATTGGAGAAAACCATCAATTCTTTCTGCGTAATGATTTCCTGTTCCGCCAGTCCGAACTTCAGATCTTCCGTATGGGCAAAGAACTGCGCTTTCCACCGGGTGAGGGCATCGGGCAGGATAAAGGGAAAAGCGATTTCGCCTTTCTCATTCGTATGCAACTGAGGATAGAAGAAAACCGTTTCATTAAAGTTGCTGCGAACCTTAACCAGCGGGGCTTCCGATTTCGGCGGCGTTTCCGGTTTGGTCACGGCGGCATTGCCGTTCATGCTGGCTTCTTTTTTAAGTGCTACGTTACCTGAAGGGGCGGCGGCCTCATCGGCGACGGATACCGCCGACATAGTTACTGCACCCCTGGATCCACGGAGATTGAAATACCCCCCGCTTTCAAATCCAAACCAGTTCAATGCGTCGTACGTCCGCTCCGTAACCGGCGTAAGGGTGTTCCAGTCTTTGCAGAACAGGGATGAATAGGAATGTCCAAAAGTATGCGGCACGAAACCGGGGCCTTCGCCATATTGAGGATAGATATCAAAATACCAGCGATGCGGAACGAAGGCATCGAGCGAAGCATCGTACATGGAAGCAAGCATTTCCGCTGTGGCTTTGTTTCCATCTTTCCCTTTCACCACAACATTCCATTCCTCCTTGCTTCCGGGCTCTGTTTTATTCCGGAAGGTTGTCAGCGAAACAGTCAACGCCTTATTGGTCCAGGGAACATTCAGGACGAACCCGCTTCTGTATTCACGGTTGTTCTTTACCGCCGTAAAATGCGCATAGACATTTCCACGGTACGATTCCTCGATAGGTATGGCGACGATTTTTTGTTCTTTGTTCAGCGTGATCCACTGGCGTTTGACAACTTTTCCTTTTTGTTCCAGCTCATACAGCACACGTAAATCATTTTCTCCCGTGGCCAAAAGGATGCTGTCCGAACCTCCGGGTTCTGCATTGCTGCGAATGGCTTTCATCCAGAGCGGCTGAACCACAGGTGTCTTTTTATCATTTACCCCGTAAAGCACAAAGGGGCGAATGAGGTGCACGCCTTCGTCAAATCGATCTTTGGCATGAAGTTCCAGCAGGTAAAAACCGTTATCCCAGGAATCCATATTGCCGGCCTGTAACATGGAATCTTTTTTCAGATCAAAGGCAACACGAAACACTTCTTTCTCTTTCTTCCATTTCAACGGATCCGTTGCATGGTTCCTTTCGTCGAGCGGAAAATATTTTTCATAGTCGGCGTCGCTCAGCAAGGGTTTGTCCGGGTCCGTCCAAAGTGATTTTCGCAGCGGGCGTTGCGGTTGTTTGAGCCTGTAGATAATCGCTTCCCCTTTTATGGGCTCGGGTTGCCCGGCGCAATTTTCTGAACGGATGATAAGTGGTTGACGATTTTCCTTTTGCACCTGGTCAGGCAGGTTGGTGCTGAGATGAACAGCCTGGTACGAAATTTCAACCTGTTGCGTTCCGGTGCGCGTTTCCCCATTCGCATCGGTGACATCGGCAGTGACTGTAAAAATGAATGCCGGATCACTGGATTCGATGCTGAAATCGGGGCGGGCTTCAAACTTCACGTTGAATTTGCCGTTGGCATCCGTGACGGCAGTTCCAGTAGAAAGGGTCATTTCGCGGACGACAGGGTAAATGGCGGTCTTCCACCAGGGCCAGTCGATCATTTTCATCCGGCGTGACACCTTGTAACGCACCTTAGCCCCGTCGACTACAGCACCGGAATAGGTGGCAGCAGTGGCACGCATGTTTACATCTTCACCCAGGCGGAAGGCTCCTGTCACCGGCTCGAAGGTCACTTCAAACTTTGGCCGCTTATATTCTTCCACGGAAAAATTAGCCGAGCCGCTTTCATTGCTGATACTCATAGTACCGGTCAGGCCGGAAGACGGTGCCGCGAACGTTCCCTGGAATGTACCATAGTCATTGGTCACCAGGTTCAGCGTAGACACGGGCTGTCCGTTGGCATCAAAAAACTGAACAACTGTTTTCTGCTTTTTCATAACCTGGCATTCTTCTCCATTGGTGCGAAGGATGAGGCCTTTGAAGTAAATCGTTTGTCCGGGCCTGAAAATGGAACGATCCGTGAAGAAGTGCGTTTGTTCGCTGAAGGTATTTACCTGCGGCTGCACGGGATGTTGATAGAAAGATTCACGCGTGTATAGCCTGTCGTTGCCATGGATAAATTCCAGCCTGATATTCTGGTAATTGTTCAGCGGCGGGAGCAGCACACGGCCTTCGTTATCGGTGGTGTAGGTTCCGGATTCTTTGGATTCGTACTTACGTGTAGTATAATCATATCCTGAAAGGAAGGAATTGACCGTCACGCCCGGCATCGGAATTCCGGATGCACGATGCGAAACCTGCACTTCCAGTTGCCCGTCGGAATTGGACCGGGAGAGGAATGCGATGTTGGAAACATAAAATTCGGCGACGGATACGCATTGTTTCTCACGTGTAAAGGACGGATCGGAAGCAACGAGCATCACATAGCTGCCCGGTTTCAGCGAATCTGCTTTTAATTCGGTGGCATGGCCCTGCTTGTCGTCATCGGCCGGCAAGGTGACATTCCATTCCCTGACGAGCGGCATCTTCAGAAAGCGTTTCAGCTTTTTGTCTTCATCCATCCTGTCAGGCTCACCGGTCTCCATCGAAGTGTTTTGGACGAGCCTGACAAATACTTTTTGGATATTCCGGTATTCCAAACGCGCTTTCAAATTTTCATCGGGCGCATAAGCCATGGCAGCGGTAAGATTCAGGAGTTTCTGGTTCAAACGCTCTTTTAATTCCTTGCATTGCAGTCCGCCCTGGGAGTAAGGAAAGCGGCTGATAGCCTGGTTGCAGACATCTTCCGCTTTTTTGAAATACAATTTCTTGCCCGCGTCAGCGCCCATGTTGTACTGGTTCCCGAATTGTTCGTACAGCAAGGCCATTTCATAAAACGCCCGCGTGGATTCCGTGGCATTCGCTTCTTCATTGGCGATGTTACGAAGGCAGGCCATGTAAATCGTATCCTGCTGATCGACGGTGGCGTGGTCGCGGAGGTATCGCAGGCGTTTCAGTTCCAGGTCGATCAGCACGTTGTGGTTTGGATCGCGGAGGTGCAGTCGCGTCAGCTGCTGAAAAAGCTTCATGGCACGGTAACTGAAATCCAGCGTGTCGGTTGACGTGATGGGGAGATCGGCAAACTTCGCGGCGTTCACAAACCAGGATTGTTTGTTCAGGTCAAAGCCATCCGCTGCATCGGCCAGGCCGGCTTCCGTATTGGAATAAAAATCGAGGGCGCGGTGGGCAAGGAAATCATAGAGCAAAGGCCGCAACTCACGCGAATCTTTCGGCTTTCCTTCCGTGATCACCAATTCGAAGGCATCGACAGGAAATAATTTCAGGGCATCTGCAGGTTCCAGCGACTGCCGGTAATGGTATACCGTTCTCGCCAGGATTTTTTGAAGGTCCCAGGTGCGAATGTCGCTTTCGGAAATGCCTGATGTTTCGCTGCGACCCATAAAACGCCAGCGATTCTGCTCGTAATATCTCCAGTAAATATCGGCCAGGATGCTGTGCAATACAGGGTTGGCGGGAAAGGGAACTTCGTTACAATCCTTTTCCAGGTCTTCGATGACGGTGACGAGCCCGTCCCTTCCTTCCATGCTTTGGAAACGGGAACGGTACAGCGCCGCTTTGACAACCTGTGGCCCATTCCCTTCCGTTCGTGCTTTCTGGTACAACTGCAATACCGTTTCGTTGGCCGATTTATACAATCCTTTTTTGGCAAGGGAGTCCACAGTTTTCCAGCCTGCATCGTAACCGCCAACTTTGGACGAAGGCCCGACCATGGCTGCGACTAAAAAAACAAAAAAGGAAGCTGAAACCAGCAGAAGAGCCGGCAGGATAATTTTTTTCATAAAAGGAGTCTCCGTTTGATATATAATAGACGTTCCGGGAGGCCGGATTCCATAAAAGTAGTGTGAAATTATAAATGGATGCGTAGAAAAGAGCGATAATTCATAAGGGAGACGGAAAATGGCGGAGTTGTCGCATGGCGCGAGTTAATTATCTGGCACGGAGAAATTATTAGTTGACTCCGTGTCTTCCGCTTCCACCGTGCGAAACAGAATCCTGACAGGAACTGAAATTTAAACTTTTGAAGAATCGACGGATCCCTTCTTCAGCATAAATTCACAACATTTCCGTACTTTCATAAACTAAATTTTTCATGAATGGAATCTAATCGATCGCGCCGGGAGTTTTTGAAGAAGTCTTCCGCGCTTGGAATTGCCGGCCTGGGACTTACAGCCATGGCCTCCGGACTGGAGCGTGTGGCTTCCCTGGAGGAAATGGCAGGGGATGAAGTCGCTTCTTTTACGTTGCCGCCTTTGCCGTATGAACCCGGTGCCCTGGAGCCGCATATTGACCAGATGACAATGACCGTCCATCATGACAAACATCACCGGGCTTATGTGGACAACCTGAATAAGGCTTGTTCTGAAAATAAAATCACGCTGACGCTGGATCAGATTATGGCAAAAGTTTCCAGGTTTCCCGACGCCGTACGAAACAACGGCGGAGGACACTGGAACCATTCTTTTTTCTGGAACCTGATGGGACCTCCCAAACGCAAAGACAATGCTCCTTCCGGAAAAGTTGCCGAAGCCCTGAAATCTTCTTTTGGCGGATTTGATGAATTTAAAAACCAATTTAACGCTGCGGCCATGAAACGTTTCGGATCGGGATGGGCCTGGCTGGTTAAAACGCAGGAAGGAAGATTAGTTATTGGCTCAACGCCGAACCAGGACAATCCATTGATGGATGTCGCGGAAATCAAGGGAACGCCGATTTTGGGAGTGGATGTCTGGGAACATGCGTACTACCTGAAGTACCAAAACAAACGCGCGGATTATCTCGGCGCCTGGTGGAATGTGGTGAATTGGGACACTGTTGCCAAAAATCTATAAGTTTTTTTTTCACCGTATCCGTCCGAATGACCATTCGGTCGGGCAAAAACGTAAATTTTTTATGTTGTTGGAACATCCATTTTGCTGTTGAAAAATATAAATGGCAAAACACTTTTAATCCGGTGTGTTTGTATGTAAACTTTGCATGGCGGATTTCTTTTTCGTATCCGCCTAACATCATTTCTTATTATTTTTAAAAAGGAGGTTTAACATGACAACACAGGATGTATTGAGACTGAACAAAGCCGTGGTGGATGCCTGGAACGCACACGACACTGAAAAATTCCTGGCACTTTGTGATGAGAATATTGTGTGGACCGATTCAGGGGTTCCACAGCCTTATAAAGGCAAAAATGGCGCACGCGAATTTTATGAACTCTGGAACACAGCCTTTCCTGACTTCAAATTATCCCTTATCAGCACCGTTGCCAACGAGACCAGTGTGGCTTCGCAGCTTGAATTTTCCGGAACCAATTCCGGAACATTGAAAATGGGTGACATGCAAATGCCTCCCACGAATAAAAAGGTAACGGCCAATAAGGGCGCATGTTTTGCATGGTTTAAGGATAACAAGCTAACGGCAGTCAGTTCCTACCCTGACCTTGCCGGCATGATGGCTCAGCTGGGCCTCCTGCAGGAGCATGCCTGAAGCTTCGTTTTTTCCCAAAGCAAAATCCCTCCACGTCGGAAGATGTTGAGGGATTTTTTAAGCGTATGCCATCTCTGTGCTTACGTGCCTCTGTGTTGAAAAAGGATTTAACCACAGGGGCACTAAAGCACAGAGGTCTCGCAAAGAAAAATGAACAATAAAAAGTTGTTTTTGATCAAGCTTACTTTTAATCACCGGCACATTTCGTTTTGATGTTTTTTCGAATGGTTTTGCCTACCGGCAGGCAGGGAATCTGTTACGAATTAACGAGTAGGAGACTCGAATTAAAAGCAACCCACAGGTCCCTGAGCGAAGCCGAAGGGATAGGAATAGGAGCGACGAATGGCGAATCAAGAATTAACGAATGGAAGTTTTTGCTAAGAGAGAAAATGGATTCTCCAACGGAAATCATTTCGTGAAAAAAAATTGATGGAAGAGCATTTCAACTCTTCACGACTATAGATTCGTTAATTCTTGATTCGTAATTCACCCCCCAGACCCCTAAAGGGGGAGTTAGATATTGAAGCATTGAAGCACAATATCGCAGTAGTAGCAATTCGATAATTCGTAATTCGTTGGTAACCTAAACGAGTTCGATGTCGAATTGAACAAGGTCTACAAACTGCTGCACACGTTCTTCCACTTCAGCCTGCGTCAGGTTGAGCATACGCTCCAGCCCGAATTTTTCCACGCAGAAGGATGCCATGGCCGAACCGTAGATGATTCCGCGTTTCATGTTGTCGAAAGAGATGTCGCGGGTATGTGCCAGGTAGCCGATAAAGCCTCCGGCAAAAGTGTCGCCGGCGCCGGTAGGATCGAAAACTTCTTCCAGCGGCAGGGCGGGAGCAAAAAAGACTTGTTCTTTATTAAAGAGAAGGGCGCCGTGTTCGCCTTTTTTAATAATGAGGTAGCGTGGACCCATCGCCAGGATTTTCTGGGCTGCCTTTACCAGTGAAAATTCATTGGTCAGTTGGCGGGCTTCGGCGTCATTTACTGTAAGCACGTCGACCAATGAAATAGTATCCATGAGCGCATCCCATTGTGTGTCCATCCAGAAATTCATCGTGTCCATGACGATCAGTTTCGGTCTTTTGCGGAGGCGTTCGATGACCGATTTCTGTAGACTTGGCATGAGGTTGCTGAGCATCAGGAATTCGCAGTCCTGGTATGACTCCGGGATGACAGGATCAAAATCCAACAGTACGTTCAACTGCGTATCCAGCGTATCGCGGGTATTCATGTCGATATGATACTTGCCCGCCCAGAAGAAAGACTTCTGGCCTTCCTTAACCTGCAAGCCGTCTGTACTGATGCCCTTTGTATTGAGGTCTTTAATAAAGGAAGCAGGAAAATCGTCACCTACCACCGATACCAGTTTGATATTTTTAGTGAAAAAGGAGGCTGCCACACCTGAATAGGTGGCTGCGCCGCCGATAATTTTATCCGTTTTTCCGAAAGGGGTTTCTATGGCGTCAAATGCCACAGTTCCAACTACTACCAGGCTCATGAGATACTTATTTTTATGCGAAGATATTATTTATTGATAGCCAAAGGGTTGAATGTAATGAAAAAGGGCTGTCCCATTTATATAAGACAGCCCTTAGCTCCCCTCGGTGGACCGTTATCGAACCAATTAATGAGTGATTTGAAGGAAATTTATCAATTAAAGCCATTTATAGAGCCTAAGCCCGGCAAAGAATTGAAAGGTGGAAAACGCCCCTAGAGAGCATTGAAGGCATGCTTATTGAGTTCTGGTATATATTTTCAAAATGCGTTAAGGAATTAGGCAAAGAAGGAAGGCCTGTTATTGAGGTATAATAGTATAGATTCAATTTACTTGAAATTTTGTGATGCCAGATCAAATCCATCAAAATGAAAAGGAACATCTGCCATATTACTTCCCGATTATTTTTTTACGATGGTTGACACCCCAGTTTCTCAGCGCTTCAATGACAGCCTGAAGCGACTTAGCGTAGGGAGTGGTGGTATATTCAACGATAACCGGAGAATTATCATAGACCGTCCTCTTAATCAGGTGATGCTCTTCCAGGTCTTTCAACTCTTTCGCAAGGACTTTGGAAGTAATCTTTGGAATGCTCCGTTCAATCTCTCTGAACCGGTCATTGCCTGACGAAATAGATATCAGTATCATGAGTTTCCATTTACCGCTGATTACGTCCAACGCATCCCTGACAGGAAGCATGGCCGAAGAACATTCTGTATGACTTATTTTGCCCATATTTAAACCTTTATTGGTTACCTTTTGGTAACTGCTATACTTTAGAAAGCAAATATATATAACTTTGCGCAAACAAAAAAATAAAAAAATGAATATAATACTCTGGATTATTCAAGGAATTCTTGCCGCAATGTTTACCATGGCGGGCCTGACGAAGTCAACACAACCCATTGAGAAGATATTGAAAACTGGCGTTACCTGGGCTGACAGGTTTCCCATGGCGACGGTCCGCCTGATAGGTATCAGTGAACTTTTAGGCGCCCTGGGACTTATTCTTCCCTGGCTGTTAAAAATTGCTCCTGTTCTTACGCCTGTGGCCGCAAGCGGACTGGCATTTGTTCAATTGACTGCAATCTTCCATCATGCGAAACATAAAGAGGGCAAAGCCATCGCCTTCAACATGGTTCTCCTGACCATGTCTGTGTTTGTTGCTTACGGAAGATTTAGTTCCCTGTAATGGAATTAGGTCTTTATACTTTTGGCGACCGGATAGCTGACCCGGTATCCGGCAAAAAAATATCTGCCAAAGAACGGCTTAACCAAATGATGGAAATGGCGGTGATTGCCGATGCAGCGGGGCTTGATATTATCGGCGTAGGCGAACATCATCAGTTGGATTATGTAAACTCAGCCACGGCGACCCTGATTGCAGCGATGGCGGCTGTAACGAAACGCATTCGATTTACGAGTGCCTCCACGTCAATAAGCACAGCCGACCCTGTCCGGACTTTCCAGGAATTTGCAACAGCAGATTTAGTGAGCAACGGCAGGGTGGAAATCATATTTGGCCGTGGCGCTTTTACAGACAATTTTCCCTTGTTTGGTTTTGATTTGAAGGATTATGATGAGCTATTTCTTGAAAAAATAAAGCTGTTTGACTTGCTCAATACGAATGAAAGAGTCACCTGGCGAGGTGCTTTTCGTCCTGAACTGAATCAAGCCGAAATCGCCCCGAGGCCTGTACAAAAAAAACTACCCGTCTGGATAGGTGCCGGGTCGCCTGGCAGTATTGCCCGGGCTGCCACAATGGGCTATCCTCTTGCAATCCCTGTGCTTGGTGGTACTTTGAACAGCTATGCCCAATTGGCAAATCTTTATAAACAAGTTTGGTTGCAAAGCGGCCATACAGCAAGCGCTCTTAGATTGTCAGTATTTTCACACTTGCAGGTAACCAATGGCTCGAAGGCCTCTTTAGATGAGTTTTACAATTATTATTCTGCGTATCTCAAACCCTTGTTTAAAGGCCCCCTACCTAAAGAGCATTTTCAACAAATGATTTCACCGCAAGGGACATTGATAGCAGGCAGCGCACAGGAAGTCATTGATAAAATTTTGTTTTTAAAAGAAATGGGTGTGAGCCGTTATGCAGGTCAGATTGATATTGGCGGCCAGCCGTGGAATAAAGTTGTAAAGAGTATTGAGTTGTTCGCCACGAAAGTTGCATCTGAAATAAGAAAACATATTAGCTAAAGTACCATTGAACATGATCATTACAGTTTTTGGAGCAAGTGGTGCTATTGGGAAGTTGCTTGTTAAACAGGCACTTGATAAAGGAATTCAGGTAAGAGCATATGTTCGTAATCCTGCAAAGCTGGATTTGAAACATCCTAACCTGCTAATTATACATGGTGAATTGCGTGATTTTTACAAAATGAAACATGCAATTTCCGGCGTTGATGCAGTGATAAGCACGTTAGGACCCCCTCTTAAAAGAAAGTATGATGATTTTGCAGTTCTTGAAGGACACAAAAACATGATTAAGGCAATGGAAATGGAAAAAGTTAAGCGGTTTATCTCTATGGCAACACCAAGTGTTAAATCATCAGAAGACAAACCTTCCCTCGCCACTAAAATGCCAGCCATTATGGCAAAATTATTTTTCCCCAGTGCCTATAAAGAAATTGTACATCTGGGTGAAGAAATAAAGAAATCTCAATTAGATTGGACCATAGTACGATTTATTGCTCCTAATAATAAACACCAAACGGGAAAGGCAAAAGTGACATTTGGGGATGCAAAAATAACGTGGGGAATTTCCCGTGCTGATATTGCAGCCTTTCTTTTATCTCAGGTATATGACAAACAATATTTTCGGTCAATGCCGATAATTGGCAGTTAGATGAAGTTTTGAATTGCCGATTAAAGAAAATGATCGCTAAAAAGGTTTATTGTGAGGTCAGCGGTCGATGTTCACTAATGCTAATTCATCCAGGAGCTATAATGGAATATCGAACCAATACCATTAATGAAAACTACCCGATCCTCAATACAATCATCGAATTAAAGAGTCTTAAAAAGCAAAACGCCATCGAATGTGATGGCGTTTTTGGAATTGCTCCCCAAGTTCAAAAAATATCGAACAACTTCAGGGATGACTTATTGATTTTCAATGAGTTGATCCGTTTATACGAGTTGCAATATAATGATCCAGAAATGGGGTTTAAAGTCCAAGATAACGAGTAGTAGTAGTAATTTATTCCTTCACCACCTTAAAAGTTGCAATACCCTTCTCAGTAGACACCTTAACAAAGTAAATTCCTACAGATAATGGGGATACGTCCACACTCTCTTCATTGCAATTCCCAATGCATGCCTTTTCATATAGTCTTTCTCCAATCAGACTAAAAAGTTCAATTTTCTCAACCTTAAACTGTACACTGAAAACAGTAATCGCTTCTTTGGTCGGATTCGGAAATATTGTAACGCCTGTATTGAGCTCTCCTTTTGAAATACCCGAAACAATCACGGGATAACAGGAGGATGTATCAGTGCAATTATTTTGTGTTATGACCAGAGCATAAATTCCTGAGGCGGATGGCTGAAAGATTTGCGCATTGCCTCCTGGAATTGGATTTCCAGTTATGCAGTCAATCCATTGATAAATGGAGCCGATTACAATTGAACTTAACGTCCCGCCACTCATAGTTACGGACGTATCTGCCTGGCTTAAGCTGAGTTGAAGTGCAATGACTGAATCGCAGCCAGTCGAACTTAATAAAGTGTCGACATAGTTCCCAGGAACAGAGAGCGACTGGCCATTGAAGTTGTAAGTATCACCAACGCATAATATATCGATAACGTTTGTATCTGCGGTTGGTAGTATTTGCAAAACAAGAGAAACTACCGAGTCACAACCAAATGAACTTAATATGGTGTCTGTGTAAATTCCAGCTTGAGTCAGAAATTGACCATTGAAATTGTAAAAACTGTCATCGCAAATACTTGCATTGATATTTTGTGAATTCGTAATGCAAATATCTAGTGTATTCAAAGTGGTATTTGTCTCTACCGGACTATTAAAGTCAAAGTATATATATGCAGTGTTTTGAATCTGCGTACCAATTGACAAACTATCCTTAAATTTTATTTTGTACTTAATGAAACCATGGCTCAAAGGTTCGCTGCTGTTACTGTCGGGTAAATTAATATTGGGGAAGTTAAAATGGGTAACCCCGCCTTCGAGTATTTGTACCAAGGGCTGGTGGCTATATGCAAGCAATTGAAATGTTAACAAGTCAAGATTCTGATCTAGTGTGTCCGTGATGTATATATGTTCTGCAGCCGCTGTTCCTGTATTTTGGAAATGAATGGTATATGTAAGCCATTTGTCTCCTGAAGGGTCAATATTGCCTGGTGGATAGACTACTTTTTCATTTGGATCATAGCTTCCACGGATTGTAAAACAATGATTCAGAATATTATTTGACAAGTTATGATCCCCTGGTATTGCGGGTATAGAAATAGTAAAGCACACTTGTGAACCTAGTGCTGCAGATGTATCGGTTGCAACAACAATATTAAATGATGAAAATATATTCACATCCCCAAAATCGGGAACCACATAAGTGAGGGTATTACCCGAAGCATTGGGAACTAAAGCTCCTGATGCTGGGCCAATATAATTAACACCCCCATTGATGGTTACAACTACTGTTCCGCTGATTCCATTTGCACAATTTGCGCCATAGAAATTTGAAAGATCTCCAACTTGAATTTTGACCAACGATACCCGTCCGGGAGTGAATCCCATTCCTTCTATGCTCCATGCCCCCACATCAAAACCAGACTTGCAAGTCAAAGCAAAATCGTTGTTGTAGAAAAGAGAATCTGTTGATGTAATGGTGTCCTGGTATGTTGCGCTTGCCGGGCAAAGAACCGTAAATGGAATATGACTTGTATCTAGTTGAACTGTGTATGCCCCCAAGGAATCAGACACGTCAAATGAATACAATCCTCCTTCTCCAGTATATGCCTGTTGAATAAGGGTACCATTTTTATATAGCAAAATATGCACATTGCGTTGTTCTACATCGCCAGAATTAAAGGAACAGTTCGGGGATACATCAAAATAACTCTTTCCACTGATATTATAATAACTGTTGCACCCATTGGTATTGAATACCCCGCAAAGAGGCAGGCTGCTTAATAATGGAGTGCTGTTGGTTACATTACCATAATTTGGAAGACAAGCAATTGGAGTATTCCAAAAATTTAGGTTGGTTATTTGTTTTAATTCCGGCAAACAAAATAAGTTAAGATTGCTTTGGCACCAAAAGGCATACAAGCTATCAGGAAGTTCTGGAATATAAGTTAGTTGATTACCACTGCAATCCAGAGTAGACAATGAATTTGGTAACAAAGGTAAGACTGTAAGCTGATTTTGATGACACCATAGGGACCGTAAGGAGGCGGGCAAATCTGGTAAGCTTGTTATTGGTGTTGCATGGCAGGAAATAAAAATTAAGGAATCGGGCAAGGTCGGGAGACTTACGAGTGGATTCGCACCACAAAAAAGAGATAGTAAAGATCCCGGTAGCGGAGGAAGAATAACTAAATTATTACCCCCGCATGAAAGCGTTTGTAAGGAATTGGGTAAAGATGGAAGGCTCCCAATCATATTATTCCAACAATCTAATTCAATCAATGAATTGGGTAAAGCAGGCAAGGTGGAAATTTGATTATTGTAACAACGAAGCACCTGCAATGAAGTTGGCAATATTGGAAGGGCTGTGAGTAGATTCTCAGAACAGCGAAGATATGTCAAGGTTATGGGCAGGGCAGGAAGGCTTGTAAGCTGATTATTCATGCATTCCAGCACTCTCAAAGAATCAGGCAAATTCGGCAGACTTGTAAGTTGATTTGCAAAGCATGAAAGGTCAGTCAATCGAATCGGCAATGCCGGAAGATTTGCTAATTGATTATCGTTACAACTGAGAGATCGTAAATTGCCAAATGCCTGGATTCCTTGTAGGTCATGTATATTAAAATTGCTTACATCCAATAAGGTTCTATTGGCTACGGATGGGCAACTTGAATCAATAGAGTCGCCAATAATACAAGAACCGAATCCAAGACCTGTAAGTATCACCTTGAACATACTATCAGGAATGTAAACCATTTGCGCTTGAGTATTCTCAATCCAAGCATTTCCAAAAAGAATGAAGCAGAGAAAAAACCTTAAAAGAAATTTTTGAGAAGCGTTTTGATTCATGAATGACATATAAACTCAGGTGGGAACCAAGATAGAAACAATACTATAAGTCGAAAACGTGATTTTGATCAACCTCTCTACAAATAGGTCAAAGAGCACTAATTTGGTGGCGAATCTATGATTTTTCAGAAGTATCGAACCAGTCTTGTAAATACAGCAACACACTTATTCACATAGACAATCAATAATTTACATTGGCATTAATAGCAAAACGCCACCGTTTCCGATGGCGTTTTTGAACTTGCTCCCCAAGATGTAAAATTATCGAACCAGTTTTGTAATGATTTATTGAAATTCAACGAATTAATAAACTTATATGAAAAGTTGAATTTCGCCAAAAATCAGAGTGATTATAAGCAATAAAATGCTCTATAAATCTGTTTAATTTTAATCCCCTCGATTTGCCGAAAACCCAAATCATACCGGGTAAGAATCGAAGAACTGGTAATGGATATCGAGGAACAAAAAAAGTATTAATTGAGCAGCTACTCCTTAATAAATTTTATGGTGCTTGCATTATCCTTTTGCTGCAACGTGATAAAATAAATACCTGGCAGCAAACGGTGAATATCCAGTATTAATTCATCGTTCGGAAAACATTTTTGAATAGTTAATACTCGGCCAGTCAGATCACGTATTTTTACTTGAAGCGATTGATTCCTTTTGAAACCCATTAGATGAATTTTGTCTTCGGCCGGATTAGGGAAAACCTTTAGAATAAGATCGGTTGCATTGTCAGATTGAATCCCTGTGCTGCATAGATTCGATTCTATTAACCCTCTTCCTGAAATCCAGGCAGGATTGCTTACACTTATTGAAGGAAAATTAATAGTTATCAGGGGACTTGATAATACTAATGGCGTTGTACTTAATAAGATATTGTTCGTAAATTGATTGCAGCTGCTATTTCCATTGGAATCGGCTTTCACAAGATACATATCTCCATTTCCTGCACCGAAACTATTTGTGGAGCCGGTCAGTACATATCCACCATCGGCTGTTGGTTGCATTATCCTTTCATTATCGGACCCACTTCCCCCGTATGTCTTTAACCATATAGAATTACCACTCGAATCCATTTTCATCACATAGTAATCAACCGCGCCTGCGCCGAATGAGTTCGTAAAGCCGCCAACAAGAAAACCATTATTGGAATTCTCATAAATGCCGTTAGCATAATCCGCTCCAGAACCATTCATTGTCCTGACCCAAATTGTATCTCCATAGATATTAAGTCGGATAACAAATAAATCAGGTACCCCTGTGGCTATTTCTCCGCAAAGTGCAAATCCATTATCTGTTGTTTGAACAACTCGATTGCCATCAAGTGACGTTTGGCTTAAGGTGCTTGTATAAACCTTACTCCATAGAGCAACTCCAAATTGATCCGTCTTAATAACAAGTGTAGATCCATCAGAAATTCCAGTGAGAATAAATCCACTATCCGAAGTTTGCATTGCTGATCTAAATACATCGCTCGCATTTTCTGAATATATTTTTGTCCAGATGGTATCTCCTATGGCATTGGTTTTAATCAAATAGAAACTTCCATTCCATGCTGGAGCGGAGTAATCATAAGTCCCACCTAAAATATATCCCCCGTCGAATGTTTGCTCAGCGTAAACTCCAACATCTCCTCCGGCACTTCCATAAGTTTTAGACCAATTCAAATTTCCAATTGAATCAATTTTTATTAAAACGGCATCAGTCAAGCCGCTTCCAAAACTGCCAGTACTAGCAGCAATAATATAACCACCATCTGATGTCTGTTTGACAAAACTTGCACCATCATCTCCTATGCCTCCATAGGTTCTGGTCCAAAGAGTATCCCCATTGGCATCAGTTTTAACAATAAGGATGTCAGCTCCCCCAACACTAAACGCTGTAGTGGCACCAACAAGTATATAACCCCCGTCAGTAGTTTGATAGATTCCATTGGCACCTTCATCTCCTGATCTTCCGAATATCTTTTGAAAAGTAACCTGTGCCTCAGAGGTAAAATTCAGCAAACCATTCAATAGGAGAATTGCAATGAGTTTTCTGTACATATCGTATGTATGTTTAACACAATGTAGCCAAGAATATCGAATGAGTAGAATGAATGAGGTCTTTCAGCTTATTTCGAGCAATTTCGCAGATTTGGATGACCTAAAAAAGCAACTGGCCGGCATTTTTGCCGGCCAGTCTACGAAAGCTCCCCCTCCTGGGGTGGAACCTTGACTCTGAAAGCCACAGTGCTACAGGGTCTTATCAATGAGGAGGGGTTCATAGGGGTAGCTCCGGGGGTAGTTTTAATCCTCGAAATTGAACGATTTGACGAAAAGCTGGAGTTACTCTAGCACGGAAAGGTGAGGTCACATTCGCCGGAATTTCCATTAAATGATAATTCTGTTTTTTCAGGCTTCTAAGGATACTGAACTTTGAATATTGGAAAGCCAGGGGGGAACCCTTAAAATCAGGATCAAAAAGGAGGAAAAGAAATAATCCTATTTTGAATTGAGCAAGAGGGGTCACTTTGGGCCAGAAAGGAGGGGTCCCTTTAGGACGGAAAGTGAAGCCCGCATTTGCTCGTTGCGGAGAATTGATTGAAGTATTGGCGGCATGAAAAGTATTCACTCAGGTTACCTTAAGTGTTCTTCGCTAACTAAAATTTGATTGATCTTTCAATAGTGAGCATGCCCGGAGAATGCCAATCATTTTCTATTTTAGACTTACTGTTTTTCTAAAGTGAATGGCTATCACTTCTTTTAGAAAATTGTCTACCTAAAGGACCTGGCATTTACCATGCCTTGTTTTGTAGCCTGATTAAATGCATCTTCCGCGGCTTTGTATCCTGCATCTTTTCTGTATGCAATCATTTCCTTTGAAAAATCAAGCGCATCTCCCAAGTCTTGGTTTGGCTCTATTATTATTGACTTATATCTTTTATAAAACTTGTCAATCCCATTTGGTTTTCTAATTGGATTGGGGCACTGACTTACAATATAATTAATCCTTTCAAAAGTATCTACATCAGTTCTGAAAATCTCATTCATTGTAATATCTAAAAGGCATCTTTTGGCAATACTTACAATATTCCTATTTGATTCACTTTCACTTTCTATGTTCTTATAACTACAATTAATTATGATAATTTCATCTGGATCATCGTCAAGCACATCGCACAATGGGCTGACATTCCTTACTCCTCCATCTACAAGTTGATAATAATTATTCGAAGCCACCTTAATTTTTTCTACAGGTTCCCAAATAATTGGCATTGAACAAGAGGCTAATATTGCGTTTCGAAAATTTTGATTATCAGAATTAAAATCAGTGTGCTTGCATGCAATGTATTCACCTGATACTAATGAAACAAAGCCCATACGAAAATCAATAGATACGTTTTTAATGTCAACATGCTCATGAATTTGCCTTATCAAAGGTTCAATTCCTAAAACAGCCTTTTTACCCCAGAGGGTTCGCCATAGAACTCGAAGTTTACTTATACTTCCGGTATATACTTTATCATTGGTTATATTCTCCCACACCTCTTGCAACTCCTTGAACTTATTTTGCGCTATCATAGAACCATTTAAGGAACCCACTGATACACCAGCAATAATATCAAACTTGAAGTAGTCACTCATTTGGCTCCTAATAAATTCGAGAGCACCTAATTCGAATGATCCTTTTGCACCTCCTCCACTAAGGACAAGTGCACGCTTTTTAATTCCATTTATGTTTTCCATTTGAAATTAATTTTGTGTGTTTATTTTAATTGATTCATACCGAATGACGCAACATAAGACTTGAGTAGTTGACCTGTTCCCAAAAGCTTTTGAGCGAAAGACGTGATCCCAAGGAAGACCAGGAATCCGAGCACCATTTTAAGAGCGCAGATGTTACCGAAGATTCTTCATTCTTAAAGTCATGTGAAAACAGGCTCATTCTTTTTGACATGATTAGATCAATTAGCAATTCTGCATCCTTTTGATTTTTCATATTAATAATTTTTATTAGCTCATCCCACTAAAAATTTATTTGCGGCTAATAAAAAATTTGCAACAAACTTAAATTGACTTGAAAGGTGTGGAGAAAATGTAAGAATGTAAATCATGAAAATAAAAATGAACGCAATGTTTGGTAAATAGAAGTCTACAAGTTTCTTTAAAGTAAATCCTTTTATGTCTATTGTCTTGTTGCTTATGTAAACATAAGTAAACAATACAGCTGAAGAGATAGGAATAAAAAGCATACCAAAAATAAATAGGTATTGGTCGTTGCTAAAGAAATGGTCCCAGTCAAATGATTTAAAACTACCCTTTTGTGAATTTGCAATGTATCTGCAATAAAGAAATATTGTTAGAAAGAAACCAGACAACGAAACACTTGAAATTAATTTCTCTGTTGTATTGACAAACTTTTCTGACTTAAAAAGTAGTCCTTTGTTATTTTCTTTAAAAAATGCAAACAGTCCAAAGAGTAAGTTGAAATTGAAAAAGAATACGATTGTCGTAAAAAGAGCAAAGAATAATTTGGCAGCAACAACAAAACAAATAAACTCAATAGTGTTAGGTGTTCTTTCAGAAGAAAATGAAACGCCTCCAACTTTAACACTGTCTTGAACAATGAAGGAATTATTGATGTCAAGGTTGTCTCTAAAATAAAATTTCTTATGAAGCACAACAGTGTCTTTAACTGTATGGAAATTTTTTTTCAGTTCAATTCCTTGCGCCCAACCAAGCGAAAGTTTTGTGAAGTCGCTTTTCTCAACAATGATATTTTGATAAATAAAGAACAGAAGCAATCCAAAAAACAAATATGTTGCTCTTTTCATTTTAAGGAAATCGATAATTTTAGAAGAATAATTTTCAACTGCTTTTTTTACTAACAAATCTTCCTCATCTTGCCCTTCGTCCTGTAAATTTGAAAGAGTTTCGGCTCTGAAATATGTAGTAAATAATGATCTCAAGAAGAATGGCAAAACAATAATATAATACAAGCCATAATTGAAACTTGTCAAATAACCAGCCATGAAAGTGTGTCGAATAATTTCTTTTCCGACTGGTAAAAATATTGTTCCTTGTATGTTTAAAACACCTTCAAAATAGCTCCATGCTTGAAGCGTAAATACTATAACAAAGTACCAAATGAAAAATTTCACTTGGTTGTTTTTTATCCGTGTTATGAGTTTATACATATTGATGTGATTTGTTGAAAATTCAAATAGTTAGATGCACTGTCGGTCTTTTAGAGTTGCGGATAACTTGTTTTTATCGGCAGCTTTTCTGTTCCTTCGGAGTTTAGTTGCTTACAACAGCATTTACTAGCATTTTCAAGAGGTGTTTTTGCCAACTCGAACATTTTTTCCGAATGTTTCGACGCGTGAAAATCATACGTGTCGGGTGTCATCCGTACAATATTAAAGCAACCCGAATAAGTCATTAATCCCGTGAATTTTATAGTAACAATTGTTCTTACGTGCCATAAAAATTCCCAACCCATATCGAAAATAATTCAATATGAATTGGGTTAAACAACTTAAAGCAATGCATTTGGAACAATTGCTTCATAAACGATTATATTTTGTGCCTTTGTTTCTTTACATACTTTTTCTTTTATGCGATGTTATTGTTATTGTTAGCTAGAGAACAACGATAACCTCAAAAATTGAAAAATCAAAGATGATTTTATCAATACTTACTAACTTATTGAATACGAGTATATTACCTATTAGTAATTTTAACTTTTTTCTAATTCCACCCTTTCCAGGGCTCGAACCAAATCGCTGAAAGGCCTGTATCTATTGGCCTTTAGCGATTACAAAAAATTTGGAGGGCAAACCGAAGGGGAAGCTTTGTTGCGCAGAAAAGTAAAAATCGATTTTTCTTGAATGACGATAACCTCAATGGTTATCTGACAATATTTCCGCGTCGTTAACAATTTTAGATGTCCTCAGCAGATGATTGGCCTTCCTTGACATCAATTATCACTTTGAAGATTTATCAATGGCTCGGCCAAATCTATTGAATCAAAAAATCAAAACAATTTGTTCGCTCAATTTTCCATTAAGTGCTATGAATTGAATTAGGGAAACTCCGGGGGAAAATTTGATCGTCAAATTGAATGATTTAGGCAATGGCTGAGGATCATGCGATCCTGAAATGCTGTGTCAATTTGGCCCGGAAAAGAGGAATCTCATAAGTTGGAATTGCCACCTATGTCTGAAAGGTGCAGTGATGCAGGGTTTTATCAAGGATGAGGGGTTGATAGGGGTAGATTTGGGGGTAGTTCTTCAATGCCCAACTTAATTCAACTTAGCGTATCTTCTAGCAATCCCTGTCATATTCATTCTATATTTCACCATATCTATACTGGAATGAAAGTAATCGGCTATTTCAGTATAGCTCATATTTCTTTTGGATGCCCAAAGCAAGCAAGGTATTGCGAGTTGTAGTGTTGAACCCAAGCATTTAGCTTCCTCTTCCTGCTCTTCATTAAACTCTCGCATCCCTATTGGGATTTCGAAAGGGTATTGAGTTTCGTTTCTTTGATGCTTACAAATTATGTGAGCCAATTCATGCATCAGATCACTTTGTTGTCGAGCATCCGAATGAAAAGGATTATAAATAATGATCCTATTCTCGGCTTTTGTTATCATTGTCAGGGCACTCCAACCGCAGTCCGTTCCCAGTAGACCTGAGAGCAAATTTGCCTCCTCTTGTAAACGCAAAAATTCTGTGGCTTTGTAAACTGGAACCTCCAAATGTTCCGCAAGTTTGAAGGCACTTAATGGCCCACATGGATGAATATTTAAATCTTCACGATATTTCTTCGCCAAACGCTCTGCTTGGGCTTTGAAGCCTCTTTTAAGAAAGTTACCTGCTGCCAAAATGTGGTCATTTTGTATTATAGGCAAGATCAATCATTTTGATCAGCGCATTTACTGTTTCCTTATTTAAAGCTCTTTCTGCTTTTAGATGGGCTAATACCAAATCCTTGGTCGAAACTGCTTTTGATTTTGTTTTAGCCTTATCCTGAATGAATGTATCAGTAGGCACATTCAGCCATTTACAGAGCCGAATAAAGGTATCAACGTCAGGAACCCTGCCCTGCTCAATCCTTGAAAGGGTGGCAAAACTCACCCCGCCAATTTCATCCGCCACAGCCCGCAATCCTCTACCAGCTCTTTTGTTTTTTAGCATTCCGGACAACAATTCCGCATTTAAAGTTGATGGCATGTTGATAACTTTTTACTTGTGAAACGATGTTGCACTTGTGAAACGACTGCTGATAATGTATCTTTGATGTGACAAACATAGAAAAACGTTTCGTTCCTGCAACAAAGGTAAATCAAAAAAGGGTTCTGTGGTTGATCTGAATTATAAAAGAATTAACAATAAAACTATCATAATTATGAGCAAAAAGAATCAGCATGTTGTACCCAAAGGGACGGAATGGGCCGTGAAAGGAGAAGGCAATAACAAAGCAACCGCAATTGTAGACACTCAGGCTAAGGCAATTGAAATTGCAAGGGAAATTGCTATCAATCAAAAATCAGAGGTCGTAATCCATCGCCCCGACGGCACAATCCGGGACAAGGACTCGTATGGCAATGACGCGAATCCTCCAAAGGACAAAAAGCACTAAACTATGTTAGACATATCCTAACAAACAGTAAATCTGAATTGCCCCGCTTGCCTGCGGAAGGTAAATGTACCGTTGAAACAAGTTGCTGACCAAGCATTAGTAAAGTGTATTTGCAGGCAAGCAATCCAGTTGAAGGATAGTAATGGATCTAACTGGAAAGCAATTCATAACATTAATAAATCATTCAAGAATTTAGATAACATATTCAAATATTTTGGCAAATGAAGAACTTTTACCTCTATGATAATAGGGTTGACATTATAAAGAATAATGGCAGTCTCAATACAATTTACTTTAATCAAAACAGCGGCAAGGTTTACTTCCGATATAAGGTCGGAACTATTTCAAATGTAAAGCACCCTGGGATCTTTCTTGGTACAGACGACTTTGGGAATGGTCACTTTTTACACAACCATTATCATTACGGGAAAGCGTGCATAACTACCGAAGCTGAATTCAAAAAGGGTATGCCAATTTATCTATACAATAAAAAATGTTCCAACACTCCAAAAAAAGTCATTGAAATAGCATTGAAAGAAGCCATACGAGGAGAGAGTTGGAAACCTATTACGTACAATTGTCAGACATATACGAACACGGCTTGTCATAATGTACGTACAAGTGAAGATGCAGATAAGTGGGTCGGTAGAGTTTTTGCAGCGTCGCTTTTGCTTATCTTTCTTGCATCTATTGGCGGGAAAAGATAATAGGAACACAATACTAACTTGTAAAAGGGGAGTCTTCATAGAATTCAATTGTCCTATGTTATTGTTTCCTGCCTTACTTGGGCTGAATGGGCATCTTTCAAATAACCTTATCCGACAGTTCACAGACAACCTTAACCTGCTCAATGATTAGGTAACACCTCTGATAACAAAATAAATAAATTCTACTCAATGGCAAAAAACTACAATCAACTAACTGAAAGCATCAAAGGACGACTTAACCCTGAAAACTTTGCTCTAAAGAAATCTTTTTCAGATGAACTTGCAACTATCTCATACAGCGATGTTCTAACTTTTATTAGAGTAGCAATGAAAGGTGTGGAGCCTGAATACACTCAAAGAAGCAAAGATGCAGGAGAAAAAGTAAAAGATCATCTAAACAACAAATTAACCGATGTTACATTTCGCTATCAAGGTTCTGTTATGACGGACACTCACATCAAAGGATATAGCGACATTGATTTACTTACAATTTCCGAAAAGTTTTACTCCTATGATGCCTCAAATATCAAAACACTTTTAGAGTCTGCGGAAAGACGTGCAAAGTATCGTCAACCCTTGCTTGAAAAGTTGCAACGAGAAGTTGATTCATCCCCATATACAGGCAACTCTTTGGCTGACTTGCGTAACCTTCGTTTAGATAGTGAAAGAATATTATCAGATACCTATGAAGTCTGCGATACTACTAAACCTAAGTCTATAAAGATTAAGAATAAAAGTCTCAACAGAGAAGTTGATGTTGTCATATCTAGCTGGTTTGATGATATAGCTTCGATTATTAATGATAAAGGAGAATATAGAGGTATTCAGGTTTACAATAAGGACACAAACTCGAAAGAGAAGGCGGATTACCCATTTTTAAGTATCAAGAGAATCAATGATAAAAGTTCTGAAACTAACGGCAGATTAAAAAAAATGATTAGATTTTTGAAAAATATAAAAGCACTATCAGACCATGAAATTGTTTTAAGTAGTTTTGATATAAACGCAATATGCTACGAGATAAAAACCTCTGACTACGAAAACTTATCCTTCTATGAGCTTGTGCCTATAATGTATAATCAAATGAAAAGAATTTGCACTGATCAGGCGCACGCAGATTCGATAGTTTCGGTTGATGGCAGAGAGTATATTTTCAGAAACAATAGCACCAAACTTCAGAACTTAGAGGCATTGTTGGCAGAGGTAGAAGGCATATTCGTTGAGTTTAAAAGTGCCGTTAAGGTATGATTAAGAGAAAGCTCTTTATTGGCTCATCTACCGAAGAGCTTGCGCTTGCTGAAAAAGCAAGAGACCTCTTGCTATCAGACTTTGATGTTACAATTTGGAATGAGAATGTTTGGGACACTTCCGTTTTCAAGATAAATCAAAACTTCCTTTCTGACTTATTAAAAGCATCTCTTCAATTTGACTTTGGTATTCTCATCGGAACAAATGACGACAAAGTAATTTTCAGGGGAAAGGAAGTAATGCAACCAAGGGACAATGTATTATTTGAACTGGGGTTATTTACGGGACGATTAGGAACATCTAAATGCGCCTTCCTTATTGATAAAGAAGTTAAACTTCTTTCAGATTTTAATGGATTGTCTCTTGCGTATTTTGATAAGGCCACAATTGATTCATTTAGTAGCGCAGTTTATCGAGTCAAGGATATGTTTCTTGCAAGCGCTGACGATGAAATAAATTTCTTCCCTTCCGCTACGCTAGCCTCCGTTTACTTCGTAAATCTCATTACCCCTGTTTGTAGATTCATAATTGAAAATAGAGGCTTTGATGTTAAGGGAACTCTTTACAAGAAGTGTAAAGTGAATGTAATTGTTCCTGATAGGATCAATGATGATGTAAATCTCCAATTTGAAAAATTAAAATCACAAATCCCAACTGAAAATGTATCCTTTAAGTATGCTGGACGACCAAGAAATATTAACATTGAAACACAAATAAGAAATGAGACTGTTGAATTTATTGAGTTTCCCACAATCATTGCTGGCATTAACCACAGTATCTCAAACTTGCTTCCTCACGACTTCAATAAGCAAAGCCCTGATTATAGTTCAATACTTGAGAGAGAATTGAGGCGGTTTATTACAACTCTGAAAAAATTACTGATACGAAACGGGTTTGACGAGATGGTAATTGTAAAACGAGAAAGTGAATTATGAGAAATTTTAAAAGAGCCATGTCCTCAAATCATTTGATGTAGTTTGGAATTTCATCTGACAATTGTACCCACTTTTCTTGGGTTTCAAAACTTGTCTTGTGAACCATCACTAAAGCCTTTGTATCAGATTTTACAAATGTTTCAAATGGAATTTTTCAAATTCATATTTGTCTGGCTTATTAGACCTCATGCTGTTTCTACTTCTTTCACCTTAACTTGTAAAGCTTCTTTCAATGCACTTAGTACTAATTTTTCATTTTCCTTTTTGCCTTGTCCAATATTTTCTTGCAACATATCGCAAAGTTGAATGAGTTGTTCTATTTTCTTTACAATTCGTTTTTGTTCAGGAAGGGGTGGAAGCGGAAAAACAATTGAGGATAATGCTTTGCCTGATAGATTACTAATACCCATTCCCTTTCTGTATTTATTTATGTCACCACTTAAATGTAAATACATAAAATACCAATACATGAAACTTGAACTAATCTGACCATAAGGCCTAACTCTGTGAATATGATTTTGAAAACATATTTCATAATCAAAATTCCAAATTGCGGATCGCCCAGCTTCACCACCTTCACAAATCAATAAATCGCCCTTGCTTGCTGAGCATCTCTCCAATTCAGTATCTTCAATTAATATCTGTTTTAGTTTTTCAAGTTCAAAAAATCCCCAGTATAAATTTGAGGTAGTAATGTAATCTCTTGACTTGCCTTTGTTACGTCCTCCATCTAAGGTTTTGCCCGAATTATGCTGTGCAATTTCGCCAATTCTACACCACAACCAATTTTCAGGGATATCAAAAGGAATTTCCTCTTGTTTTATTTTTAGTACCTCTTTTTCCTTTTTAAGTTTATTCTCTTCAATCAATTTCTCCTTTTCTGCTTTTATTATTTCAATTAGCTCAGATGCGTTTTCGTTGCCAATATTTTGCTTCGATAATTTACCCTGCATAGCAAAGGTTATAAGCAGGGTTTTCATTTGTGTATTAAATATGTCAGATGCAAATAATGTTTCAAAATGCTCCATTACAAATGAAAGGTTGCCGTGACTATTCAACTTACTTATTTCTGCTAAAATGTGTTGCGTAATTTCTTGCCTTTTATTTTTTGTTTTATTGAATTCAGATAACAGAGTTTGAGGTGAAGAATGAGAAACTGAAACCAAATGTGGATTCTTTACATCTAAGTCAAAATCCCTTTCTGCAATTTTCTTAATAGAAACCTTCCAACTGACTTCGCTTTCCTTTCTATTCTTCCACCACTTTTTAATAGGTTCAAATTCCTCTAACTGAATCGGTTTTGTTTTGTTGTATGATTTAACTCCTTCTGGCAAACATAGTTCGTAATACCAAATATCTTTTGTCGACTTCCCTTTTTCAAAAAATAATAGGTTAGTTGGAACTGTTGCGTATGGCTGAAAAACTGATTTAGGTAAGCGAACTATAGTATGCAGATTACATTCTTCCAATAAACGTTGTCTTATTCTCTGTTTTATTCCATCGCCCGTTAAACTTGCATCAGGCAAAACAATTCCTGCTCTGCCTCCGTGTTTCAGTAGGTGAATCATCAGAATCAAAAACAAGTCAGCACTTTCCTTTGTCCGAAAACTTTGAGGGAAATTATTCTCATTGTTGTTAGCTACAATTCCACCGAAAGGTGGATTCGCAATAATTACATCAACTCTATTTTTTTCTGTGAAGTTGCTTAGAGGTTGGTCAAGAGCATCCCCAAAACGAATATTGGGAACTTCAATGTCATGAAGAATTAAATTGGTTGTTGAGAGTAAATACGGCAGGGGTTTATATTCCCACCCGACAACATTTTCCTGAAGTGCTTTTCGTGCTTCAACACTGTTTGCCTTTTTCTTTAAATTTTCAATTGCACATGTGAGAAAACCACCTGTGCCACATGCCGGATCCAAAACTTTTTCGCCTTGTTTCGGATTGATGATATCAGTAATAAATTGTGTTACGGCTCGTGGTGTATAGAACTCACCGCTTTTACCCGCGCTCTGTAATTCTTTCAAAATGCCTTCATATAATTCACCAAAGGCATGGCGGTCTTTGGCAACATTGAAATCAATTTCATTCAATTTGTTTAAAACCTTGCGCAAATTGATGCCACTTTTCATATAGTTGTGGTTGCCTTCAAACACTTCACGAACTATCAATGCCCTCCTATTTCCTGTGCTTACATTTATATTTCGTAGGGCAGGAAACAATTTTCTGTCAACAAACACCAACAATTCATCGCCAGTCATCCCTTCATCATCGCCAGCCCAATTTCCTTTTTCTTTAATCCAATGAAACTCTGATGGTATAGGGGATTTGTATTTTGAATTCATTAACTCCATTTCCAAATCCTTATCTGAAAAGATTTTGAGGAAAAGCATCCAGCCTAATTGCTCAATACGCTGTGCATCACCATTCAATCCAGTATCCTGCCACATGATTGTCCTGATTGCTCCTATAACTCCTGAAATATTACTCATGCTATCTTATGCTGTTTTATATAGTTCTATTTCTAACTCCTTGATGGCTTGCAAATATTTTTCTCTGCTGCCAAACTCTTTTATTATTTCTGTAGGTGAGCCAAATTCTGTGAGCGGTTTTACTTTTAATACTTCCATGCTCTCTATGTTTTCAATTCCTTCATCTGCGTATTTGTCAAGCAGCGCTTCCAAAACGTTTCTGCTTTGCTCACCATACTTTGTAAAGTAGTTTCGCTTCTTCACATTGTTTGCCCTTTCCTTCCTGGTAAGCGGAGCTTGGTCGTATGCGATATGACATATCAAATCAAATAAGTCACAATTATTTTCAACGGCTTCCATCAACGCTTCCACCAAAACGCCCTGCAGTTGTAACTCATCTATGATTGCTTCTTTTCTTTCACTGGCATTCCAACGATTTATGAAAACATCCAATGAAGCATACTGTCCTTTTATGATCTCCTTTGTATAATCCTTCAAACTTGCTGTAATTGGCCTGCCATTGTGGTCAAAGTACAATTCACGGCTCACCAAAACAGAAACATCAACTCCATTTACATAAATTTTATGCCTAGCCTCACTGATGTTAGGCCCAAATGATTCTTCAGGTGTTCTTATCTCAGGCGGCCTTATTTGAATTTCTTCGCCTGTTTCTTCGTCAATTAAATCTTCATTGCTTGCTTCTTCTTCATCAACGATATTAGTTAAATTAACCTCTTCAGTTACAGGCTTAACACGGATTGGATCACCATCAAACAATGGGTCAGCGAATAAATCCGTTGCATTTCTGAAATCTAGGATAGTGAAATAAAGTTTGTTGTAATCTTCGTTTATCCTTGTGCCTCTACCAATGATCTGTTTGAACTTCGTCATGCTTGATATATTGCTATCCAATACAATTACCTTGCATGTCTGCGCATCAACACCAGTAGTCATAAGTTCGGATGTGGTTGCGATAACAGGATATCGCTCCTCAGGATTTATGAAATTATCCAGTTCTCTTTTGCCCTCGTCATTGTCGCCCGTGATCTGCATCACGTATTTTGCATTTGTTGATGCCAAGTCTGCATTATAATTTTGCAATGCAGATCGCATTCGTTCCGCATGGTCAATATCCTGACAAAACACTATTGTCTTTGCATAACGGTCATATCCCTTCAAAAATTCTGAAACCTTTTTTGCAACAATATCGGTGCGCTCATCAATAGCGATACTACGATCAAAGTCTTTGCGATTATAGATTCTATCTTCTACTGGATTCCCATCCTTGTCTGTCTTTCCTTTTGTTGGACGCCAGCCCTCTAGGTCAATATTCAAACCAATTCTAACCACACGATAAGGAGCAAGGAAACCATCATTTATTCCCTGCTTTAATGAATATGTATATATCGGATCATTAAAATATTCTGTGTTACTCGCTTCTTTTGTTTCCTTAGGAGTTGCTGTCAAACCAATTTGAGTTGCTGCCTTGAAGTACTGCAAAATTTCCCTCCAACTACTATCCTCTTTCGCACTTCCACGGTGGCACTCGTCTACCACAATCAAATCAAAAAATTCCGGGGAGAATTGCTTGTAGATATTCTTATCTTCTTCATTCCCACTTAACCCCTGATACAATGCAAGATAAATTTCATAGCTCTTATCAACCATGCGGTGTTTCACGACAGTCATTTTATCTTTGAAATGTTTGAAATCACCCCTTCGTGTCTGATCAATTAAATTGTTTCTATCAGCTAAAAACAAGATGCGTTTCTTTGCTCCTGCTTTCCAAAGTCTGTGAATAATTTGAAATGCTGTGTAAGTTTTTCCTGTTCCAGTTGCCATCACCAATAGGATTCTATCTTGTCCGTTTGCAATTGCTTCAACTGTTCTGTTCACTGCAATCTGCTGATAGTATCTCGGCTTCCTTCCGCTGCCGTCAAAATAGTAGTCCTGAGAAACAACCCTTTCGGCATCGGATGTGCTAATGCCTTTGTATAGCTTATATTTTTCCCATAGCTGCTCCGGGGTCGGGAATTTGTCTAATCTGATTTCTGATTCAATGTTTCCATCCTTCACAGTCCTGTCGTGAAACAAAAACCCGTCACCGTTGCTGCTGAATACACAAGGAATGTCAAGGATTGTGGCATAATCCAATGCTTGCTGTATGCCGGCTCTCACTGAATGATTGTTATCCTTTGCTTCAATAATTGCAATAGGGATGTTGGGCTTGTAATACAGAATGTAATCAGCCCTTTTTCTTGACCCTCTGGCTGTCAATTTGCCTCGAACATAGATCTTACCATCTGTGAAACTGACTTCTTCCAATATCTGAGAAACCTTATCCCACCGGGCATTCTCCAAAGCAGGAGTAATAAATTTGGTGCAGATGTCTCTTTCAGAGAGAGTTTTCTTGTCAATCATATTTTCAAATATGCTGATTTTAAAATTAGCCACCAAATTGCCATATTGACAATAGTATCAAGCTCTTACTTCTTCAAAAATCAGAACATGTCATCTATTTTGGTTTATATCCTAGCCGGAGACACTGTTTTCTTGCCCGCTCTCGAATGATCTGGTCTAAAACAACACTAATATTAAGAGAAAGTTCCGACAAAGCGGAGCGCAAGATATTTGAGTGATTTTTGCCAAAAAATAGTTTGGCTTGTATAGTCAATGAAAAAACACCTTAACCAAATGATTAAAATACTAGTGGCTAAAACAGTCTTATTTGAATTTCAGGTTTCGGATGAAATGTGCCTATGATGATAAACGGGTTTGGTGCGCGAAAGTGATTTGCTTTTGTTGTTCCTAAAAGTAAATGAAGGTCTTTGGTTTTTGCAAAGTCATGGAAATACTTTTTCTCTACATCTGCGCAAGCCTTTGCTTCGTTGTCTTCATGTTTTTTAACCATGTTCCAATATAAAGCTCCTATTTCCCAATCCTCAATCATCATGGTATATATATTTCTTATTTATTGGTGGTCCCAATGTCAAGGATAAGTCGATCTTGAGCTCTAATCGCGCCATTTGAATCCTGTAAATCTATTGATTTTTTCTAGTTAAATTAAACTCAAAGGGCAATCTGGAGAGAAAATAATCAAACAAATTAGTCCTGAGAAAAGTAGGTAGTTGGCCATGGCCTAATCAGTTGTGCGACAAAGTGAATCGATGAGTAAAAGGCAAACTGGATATGCAATGGAGAAGTAGTTCATTTGTTCGGCTAAAATTCTGGTGGAATGAAAAATTCATCTGTACCAATAGCAGGAAAAATTCGCTCCTGATATATGACTTTCGGGCTTTTGATGGCCTGAGCCCAAGTTGAATCCGGCGGATTTGCTTGTTTGGCTATAGGCTGCAACCCGAAAAAATCCTTCACCTCCATGTCTTGGCCGACATTTAAGCAGCAGTCATCACAGAAGCCCATCGCTTGTTAGTTCTTTAACAATATTCCTAACGTCCGATGTATTTAAGCGGTCTATAAGCGCAACTTTGTTCCCCAAGCCATTAAGTGATGTTCCCATTACCAAACCTTTTTCTCTTGATCCTGAAATCCAATATCTATCGTGGTAGTCATTGTGCTGTTTATGTGCAATATTTAATGATTGTTTTTTTGCCTTTAACGTTGATATTAAAGATGCTTTTACAGCAGTGTCAACTGAATGTGTATTGGTTATGATTATGAGATTAGTAATTGTATGAATATACTTATCAAGTATTTGGTCAATCACGTTAACATAATTTATCTTCTTGGATTTTGCCAAAAAAAAGGGATCAACAATTATTAACTCATTATCAACTTTAACATTATCCAAATATTTGTGAATTATTGAAATAATCTTATTTTCTGGTGTGCCTTTTGCGACAATCTGCTCTACCAACAATTCAGATGCCATCAGACTTGAAAAGCCATGCTCCAACAAGTACTTTATAATTTCATTTTTGAAGGTTTGAACTACGCTATGAACACGTTCAATATCATAATCACTTAAGTTAATATCTTGATTGTTTGAAATTTTGACGACTAAGTCCAGGTAATCTTGATTTTCGTTTTTGGGTTTCAAAATCCAAATGATATCACTCATTGTTGTTATGTTTAAAATAAGTTATGGCTTTTTACAAGCAACAGACAGAGATTCTCAAGTTCAAGCCCATCTAGGGCTCGAATCAAGCATTTGAATCCTGTAAATCTATTGATTTTTTCGACTTACGAAAAGCCCATAGGGGAAATCTAGGGGGGGGGGAAGATCACATTTTTTTGAACGCTGAAAAAGCAAAAGCCCATTGATCAATCAGTTGTGATCCCTCAATCTCTTGGCTAACTTGCAATCGTCACTCATTCCTAGAGATTGCACACAAGAATTTTGGATCTCAATCTCATCATCAGAGGTGATAATAGTGTAGCGCAACGTGAAGTGATCTTTAACCATTAGTCTTCCCTGAGCAGAGACAAGGTGAAATGATGAGCAAAAGGCAAACAGCAGAATCAAAGACACCCCTGTGTATATCCAAGCCTTTTTTCCTATTCTCACTTTTGTCTTGTGGACTTTGAATTCAATCCATAAAGCTACTGACAACATAAAAGCGATGAAAATGACCAAGAGAATTATTTGAGGTTGCATATTGTTGAGGTTTTAATTTTGAAATAGTGTATAAAAAATCAGCGTGGGACATCAGCTTATCTGACTCTCAGGTGCGACCAGCACCCAACTCCAGAATAAACCAAGCCCACGCCTTGACGTGAGCATCAGTCTATATACCGGGAGTTACAAAATTTGGTCGCTTTGAGAGTCCGGATATAGCTAACGCTATATTGTATGTGTGTTTGTTTTTTACATCGTTATCTTATCATTTTTGGTTGACGAAGTTCGTAATTTATCCACGACTCCAAACTTATCATTTATTTTGGATTATTCCTTTGCCGGGAGACCTGTTTTCTTGCCCTCTCCCGAACGATCTGGGCTCGGTCAGGGCGTATATCACCGGGAAGGATTAGCAAGCAGGGAGGCAATTATTTTACAATCAATTTATCAAACATCAGGTTACCTTGTTCAGCCAGTTGAAAACCTCTGATTTTTTGAAATAGATTTTCCTTCCCTTCTTTATGTGCGGCATGCCATCCCAACGCCTTCTGTCCAGTGTTGATTTGCTGATCTGCAACAAGTCCATCAGTTCCTCTCTGGTGAGCAATTCCTTCTCCAGGGAAACTGGTGATGTGTAGATTTTCTTGAACCCTACTTCGGTAACATTCAACTGTGCCGTGTCTTCAATGAAATCCAGTTCGTGTTCAATCCACCTTTGCGGGTCATATTCCTTTTGTTCCCTTTCAAATGTGTTGCGATTAGCCTCAACCTCTTCTTTAACGGCTTCGTAAAAGTCTGATTGGAGCTTCCGGGGATACTGGTTGACTATCTTCTTTGCGAACAGCAAGACCACCTTCTTCTCGTTCGGGTTGATGACCAGATGAAGCAACTGTTCCAAAAACGTCACGAGGTCTTTGTTGCTATAAATGTTGCGAATTGTTTTTTTCAATAAACTCAAGCGATCTTCCATCTCAGAAAGAGTATTCCACTTGCTGATGAACTTTTTATGTGACATGGTTTCTTTGTTTGGATTAAACGGGTGCTTTCTTTCGTTGAGATGGTCATACTGCAATCATCGTTGGCTGGTACCCTTGGTCATTCCGGTACCTGTCCTCCAGTTGCTTCATGGCTCCAATCATTTGACTGTTCAATGTCTTCGCGTAGATTTCAGTTTGCGCTACATTAGAATGACCAAGAAGGTCTTTTAGTACCAGCATATGTGTATTGGATTCTATGTGGTTGCAGGCGAAGGAATGTCTTGCACAATGAAAGGTGATTTGCTTCTTTATCTTCGCTCTCGTCATCAATTCCTTCAGTACCCTGTTCACATGTTGGTTACTAACCGGATCAAACACAAGGTCGTTCGGATTGCTAGATTTTGACCTCCGCTGAAACAGTATTTTAAGTGCCGGTTCTATCAAGGGGATTCTGATAAGCTTGCCTGTCTTCTGCATATCCATTTCAAGAGTCCTCTTCTTCAGATCAAGGTTCGCCCAGTTAAGCTGGCTCACATCCGAGAACCTCAACCCTGTGAAGCAGCCAAACTGAAACATTTCGCAGACTCTCTGAAGTTTCTGTTCTTCCTCATCAAACCTCAAGGCCATGACCCGTTTCACTTCGTCCAGTTCCAGAAACATGCGGTGACCATCGGCACTTCTGATCTTGAAATCTGCATATGGGTTCTTTGCCATTAGTTCCTTCCTGATAGCGATTTTGATCATTACCTTAAGGCATTTATGCCTTCCGAACACACCGCCATCTGAATTGTTCCTGACGCTTCTAAGGTAGTTGTCAAACATCTCTATACGATCCAAGGTAAGTGAGTCCCAGTTCAAATCAGGATCAAACTCTTTGAGGATTTGTAGCGTATACATATACCCCTCCATTGTGGATTCCCGTTTTACCTTGTTCCATTGCTTCATTTGTTCCTCCCAGAACTGGTAGAAAGTCTGCTTGGATTTCTTTTTAAAAAAGTCCTTGATAATGCCACGAGTTACTTCCTTGCCGAGGTTCTCCTGCGTCAGCATGAATTCGTTGAACTCCCCGACCTTCTTTGCTAGGTATGTGTTCAGCAATTGTTTCAGGCTACCCCCTTTGATTTTGCTGGTCTTCTTATCCCAGTGCTTTTCCTCCACCTCTTTCCCGCTTGGGATTTTGATCAGGGTCTTGTTGAGGTGGATGCGAAAGTATATGGCATGCTTGCCATTTTCTTTGGCGGCTTTGTCCACGCGGAGGATGGGTTTAATTGAATAGCTCATTTGTTTGGTTTTTTAATTTTGCGGGAACATCCAAATCGTTTTTGTATTCCTAAAATCAGGAAACGAAATACCACATTGCCTGCTTCTTATACTTATTGAAGCTTCGGTATCCGCACTTTTCGCTTCAAGGATAGGTCAGTTCGTAAGCCGTTGGATGGCGCAAACATTTTTCAACAAGTCCGACCGGATTATTTTCTCCACATTCTCTGACTATTTACTTTCCTGCTGGCCTCTTTCGATAGCATTCATTTTCAGTATGGCCGTAGCATTTCCCTGTTCTGCCAGTACAATTAGCGCAGCTCGCTTGAGCTTTTGCGTAGTACCATAAACGACCTCCACCTCCGCTGCAAACTCCGGGTCTACTTTCAGCCACTCGTAAAATTGAGTCTTGCCAATGCCGCAAACCCTGCATGATTCTGTTACATCACCTAATGTCCTGTCGAGGGCTTTAAGTACCAGTTTTTTCTTTATGACCGTTCTTCTTCTCATAATTTAGTTGTTCATTAAAACTGCTTATTTCTCTGATTCTGTCCAGCTCTTGCTCCGCAGAAAGGCATTGCCACATTCCTTGCCTGACATAAAATACTACTGAATATCTGTAGGCATTTTCGCCATGCAAAGTGATTGGTGTTACCCCATGCATGAGTCCCTTACCGTCAAAAATCAGCACCGTACAATCGCCCGTTTCAAAAGCTATGTCAAGCTGTGGGATCGAAAGGAATCCACCTGAAACTAGATTTTTGAACACGATCATGACAGACATCATGCCTTCTACATTCCCATTGTCCCAGTGATATTGTATTGCATCATTCTTATTCACTACGCCACTTGTAAATGGTGCCTCCGGGATGAGGTATTCAGGTAATATTTCCTCACTTTCCAGAAGAGCTGCATGCCGTTCGTATTCCTCCGGAAGGTCTTGCCTGAAGACCTCAGTCATTACCTTGGCAAGTTCAATCAACAGATCGTGAGCCACTGGATGCTTAATTGCCAATGAGGCGATTTCACAAACATCATGTCGCCTTGGATTTCGCGGCTTATTGCCTATTGACTCTGTGCGTGTCTTCAATCCTCCTGTTCGCTCGCGATAGTTGAATTGTACTTTCTGTAACTGTTTAATGATTTCCCGGCTATCGAAATCAATATTCTTGTATAGAAGTCGTCCATACTCCGGAATGGTAATCACGCAATCTTCCTCAATTAATTCTGTGTAATCGTTCGTAGATGCCTTTTGCTTTAGGTTGCGGTGCGGCATCCTGATGTTAATTTTTCTTTGTTTCATAGTAATGGTTTATCAATATTTCTAATACATCTTCTTTCTTTTTCACTTCCATTTCAACTATAAGCATTTGGATCTTAGGATAGATCTCATCATGCCGATCTTTGCTGTAATTAAATCTGATCGGCAATAATTGTCTCTTTGCCCGATTTTCTGACTTTAGCTTTGCTTTCAGCTTTTCGTTCTGCTTCCTAGCCAATTCCGCTTCATCATCTTCCACTTCATCTGGCGCAATTGATTCGCGGCCAAGGATGGCATAAATCTTTCCCAGACACATCCTTAATTGCTCTTCATCATTGGAACTACAATATTCATTATATAACAGGTGCAATTTTTGCTCCTTATCCAGCGGCAGATACAATTTTGTGCACCTGATTTCCATGAAGTCAAAGTCCGTTTTACTTCTTCGCTTAAACTCTTCCCAAATGCTTACGCCATTTATTATGATACCCTCCCTGCCTGGATATGTGTTTATTAATATGGAACCAATTTGACCATACAGATCAATGCTTGCTTCAATCAGTTTCTCTTTACCCGCAATTTTTTGTCTACGATAGTATTGAGGCCTCCAGAGACAGGATATTGGTTCATGGTCGGTATCATTCAGCTCTATGGACATTGTCACCTGTGAAATTTCAGTTGCCTGCTCGGATTCAATTTCGAATTGTTGTAACATATGTTATTGTGTTAAATTATTTAAAATGTACGCGTTCGGTTCGTTCGCTCTTTATATTTAATGAAAGCTTCCCACTCTGACTTATCCATATCTTTCATTCGCATTCGTGGCTTCATAACTAATGGCCGATCATAACCCGGTGTATTAAGCAGGTGATCAAAATTGATGTAAATTATTCGCCGCTTTCCCCCTACGCCAGTTTTATATTCTGTGGTTATGTAATTTTTGTTTTCTAGAGATGTTACATAGCTTGAAACTGAAGAGCTATTGCGATTCATTTTTTCACATAGCATTTCGTTGTGTGCCCAGCAATAACCACATCGGTGACTCAGGGAAAATAGATGGAAAAAGAAAATTTTTTCTTGAGGATTCAAGTCCTTCGCTTCCAAGATTTGAACCGCGCCAACAAATGTCAATTTGCGCTCCTTGTAGTCATCGAACTTCTTTTTAAACCATTCGTTGTATTTCTTCACTTTTCTTTTGAGTTTTTCAGCTTTGCTTTTTCGTTGTTGTGACCAATGATTTTCCATGCTATTAGTTAATAATTAATATAGTTAGTAATATTCTTTTTCACAAAAAGAATCAAAAACTTGTTTTTAATCACACCCTGCGGGTGTGGAGATGCCAATTTCAATCCTATTTCAATCTTCTACTTATTAGGTGTTCTAATTTCAATTCCTTCTGTTTCAGATTCGTTATCTAAGATTCGTATTGATACTCCCAACGGTCGGCCAGCCTACCTGATAATAAAATTTTACTGCCTCCCGATGCCTCCGGTCACGCGAGCGCACTTGAATGACCATCGGTACCAACTTACCCAAGCCTGCTTTCATCAAGGCAACTCGGCGTCCTCTTGCTTCTAAATTCCCAGAGTGAGCTTTCTCTAACGTTAATTTTTATAGGGGTGCATCGTACTCCCTAAACGGGCATCAAATACGAACCCATAGAAATTTGCTTTTATTAAGGCACACTTTCATATTAATTTATCAATCAGTAATCAGATTCTACTTTTATATAAAGCGAGTCTACATCAAGAACTAAATCAAATCCGTTTTCTATGAGATAGAACAGCGCGTCCTCTAAGGTCGGTATGTCATTTCCATATATTTCAGTCATACGTCTTAGAATGTACATAATTCTTTTATGCTTTCTTTTGGGAAGACTAAAAACTACATTGACAATCGTGTCATTTTTGCTACTATCATTTTTGGTGAATACCCTTGTAGGGCTTTTCACGGGTTTAATTTGGATCATTTTATTTTTATTTTATAGATTATAATTATTAAACATTAGTAATTAATTATTCATTAGACCGATGAAGTAGATGCATCTCACCCCATACAACTCTTTAGTCATTTCCTCTCTCGTTTTAAGGAGGTGGCCCAGAATGTGTATTCATCAGAAAATGAATTTTGTGATGCGCAACGTACCCCTGAACTTTCCGTGTTGAATTCTTTGCCCTCGGCTTCTTCTCGTTGCGCGAGAGCGTTTGATGACTATTGCATTAAACCTTTCCCTGTCCCTTTGATTCAGAGCAACGGAGGCAACGAAGTGCTTCCAATTTTTCAAGTGTCATATGGTCTTAATAATATGTTCCGATGCTTTTCCACAGGAGCAACATCCTTTCATATTCTTCGAATACTCGACACAGGGCATGAGATTGACTGCAAGCATGCTCATTACAAATTCTATCAAGAGTTGGAAAGAATATTTTGAACTCTTCTGGAGTTAATAATGCAATAGATTTTATCAGACTGAGCAGTTCAGCCGATTGGGGCTCAATAGATGTTTTTTCCATTAGGTCAATTTGTTAATTAAATATTATTAATTGTCTGTCCTTACCCAGCAAACACCTGGAATACAATTATGGAAAAGCCGAATTGCTGAGCCAGGCTTATAGCTCGGATTGTTTAGAAAGTCGCGTAAGAGCATCGCATCATCGGCTAATATGTCAGCCCAAACAATTCTTACATACCGAATTCCAGCGTTTTGCAAATTTGCCACTCTAATGCAGCCATCAATAATGCAGAGATTTCCATTTTTGATTCGATTCGCAACAATAAAATCCTCTTTGTTCAAGAAACCAAAACGGTCAAATTTAGAACGTAAAAATGCCGGCATTTCTACCATGTTAAAGCATTGTATGTTTTCATGGCAATGCTTCGGCATTATAAGTTCAGCGATGGGAACTATAGCATAATAGAACTCAAATGCTATTGTTGAAATGGTTTTTATAGATTCTTCATCTATTTTTTTATGCCATTTGTCCTTAACACGAAATGTTTTCTCTTTTGTTTTAATGTGGCTCATAATATTTATTTTTTAATGAAATTTATTTTTCGGATGCATAGATACTTTAGGAAGGTGCACGCATCCAAATGCGCCATCTAGATCCATTTTGTTAATGTTGAAAACATACCTTTCGAAATTTTTAATTGTTGATAAATAGTGCTTCCATTATCTGGGTCGATTCGCGAATCATCCTTCGTGACAACCCTATGTCTAGCGTCATAACATGATGTCTTATTATTTTGGCGGCATGGCTTTTTTCATTTGAGTGAGAATTTAATTTTGAAATAATGGGCAAAGCTGCGTCGGTCATCCAATAATTTCAAGCGGTATTTAGCGTCGCTGTTTGGCAAATTGAGTAATTGGCATTCATGTTTGAGTAAACGGCATAATGTGGTACTAACAACATCGCCGATGGAGTTAGTTGCGTCTTCCCAACTCCTTTGACCTTTATCAGCTACAAAAACACTGATATGCATCTTCGCTAAATTCATGTTACCGTATATATATTCTACCAATAACCCCAATGCCATATTTTCTGTGGCGAACGAATGTGAAAAATCACAACTGATTGATCATCAGAAGTAAAAAGTGCAGGGGCATTAAAAGGATTGTATGACACATCGCGCCTGCCGGTTTGCCGCAGGCAATTCATGCCGCTTCGGCAAATCTCGTTGGCGGAGATTGGTTGATTGGGTGCTTTTGACAAAGTACCATGGCCGTGGTGCTTCAAAACGTCGCTGGCAATATCTGGATGGTAATTCTTCAAAGCAAACCATCTGCATCAACAAAGTTGGCCAAACCTTATTATAGAAGGACACTCCAAGGAATCATCGACAACTCTTATTTTTGCATTGAAATTAAAAGCCGAAATAAAATGAGAAGCAAAAAGAGAGAACCCTACATAATAACCCCCTCAACAAAGGATATTGCTTTTGCATTAAGTTCTTATCCTTCAGGGTGTCATATATTATTGTCCAATTCGGATAAGGATTACTCGCAATTTCTGCACGAATTATTATCAAATTCCTTTTATCAAACGGAAGATGAAAAATGGTCTCTCAAAAGTGTTGCAGCCAAATCTGGTACAAAGTCAACAAAAATATCACTTTGGTTACATCAAATCTATGATGATATTTTTGAGTTAAATATGGCGACTCCTTCACTATTCAAGCAAGAAGGCCTTCCATGCATTTTATCTTTCAGAAACTTTGACATGCGCGCTGGCTTTAATATTTGGCTTAAAAGGTGCCCGAACCTTTATGAGCATTTTTCATGGCAGTTTGTAAAAGCAAAGGTAGGTACTTCTTGGTTTTGGGTGCGTGATATTACCTATGAGCTAGAAGACCCCGAAACAAGCTTTTACATTCAGTTAGATGGAGGCATTCTTAATCGGTATGAGCACTTTTTGAAAGATAGGGCATTGTTTGATGGGGTACTCAGCATAATGGATGAGTATAATATGCACCCACATGAAATTGAACAAATATTAAGGCAGAATTATAGGTAGCAAAATTACTCTGTTGATCCTACAGTTTGAAAAAGCGGGGTCACATTTACCGGAATTTCCAGTTGCCCGTTTGCCGTGGGCATTTCATGCCGCCTCGGCAAATCTCGTTGGAGGAGATTGCTTGAATGGATTGATTAGGCAAAGTATCTTGCCCGTGGTGCTTCAAAGCGTCTCCGGCAGTTTTTGGATCTGATTTCTTCAAAGGTGCCGACCTTATCAGTAAAAGCTGCAAACTATACTGGGTTATATAGAAGATGAATAGGTGGCATCAGTTTTATCGTTCGCTAATGTCAATATGTTCGTAACTAAAATTTAGCTTGAGATTTCTCTGAATATAATTGATAAATTTCTTTTCATCCTTATTTGGCTTGTTCTGACCAGCTACAACTAATTCTAGCGGAATATGATTTCCTTCACGATGCGAGTAAGAAAGTATTTGCCCTAAAGCTTGCTTAATGCAGTCACCTGCATAGGCAGCAGATTTCACTTCGTAGTAATAGACTTTTTGAGGTAGAACTACTTTGATGTCGATATAATCTTCTTCAAGGAATACGCACTTTTTACCATACTTACCAATTAGTTTTTCTTCCAAAGCTAATTGCAGTTCATTATGTATTTGTTTTGCAATATGAGTTTCTGTTCCGCTCCTAATTTGCTCCCCTGTATTTTTCCCACTTGCCGCTCGTCTCTTTGTTCTTCTTGTTCTCAATTTCTTTTTTTTGGCCCTCCCACTAGCAATTCCACCAAACATTTCATAAAGATGAACGGAATATTCATAAATGGAAAGATGAGCGGGCTTGTTCTCAATCATTAATCGCTGAAAAGTTGAACGGGGCGTTTTGTTGTTTGCATTTGCCCCAAAATGTTTTGCAATTTTAATAAGTACGCCTCTTGAGAAAATGGGGATTAATCTTTCATTGGAAAAAAGGAAAGCGATTTTCCATTTAACAAAACTAACAAGATTTATTCCATCTATCTTTTCAAATTGCCCAAACTGTGCATACTTAATTGTTTTTAAAATTTCTGTCTTGATGATTCTAAATGCAATTTTTCTTTTTGTTGTATGATAAGTTCGTCGCCAAGAATATTGGTCGTCGTTTATAAAGTTGCTTGGCTTCTTTTTTGTGTCACTACGCTTGTAAATTCCAAACTTTATTGAGCTAATGCCTTTAATGCTTCCAAGTTCTCTCGTTCTTGTTTCTATCCATTGACAAAACGTATCTCTGTCACCGACCGAAACATACTCTTCAAGAGTCATACGCTGAAGTCGCTCAACAGTCCATCGCTCTAAAAACTCATTTAAAATCGCACGGCAAATGTCTGTTTGTTCTTCCATGATGCTCCTTTATTGTAAGAATGCTCAAAGTTGCACTGTCGCCAAAACTGTGCAGCCAACGAAGTAGGGGTGTAATCCGATGCTATACTTTTCACCAGTCAAGTTCCTTTTTTGGGGTTAGTGTATTTAATCTCTTGCTCAAATCTTCTTCTAACTTTTTATATCCCTCTGTATTTGACAAATATTGTAATGCTCTGTGATGGCCCAAGTCTGTTGGAACATCGCTTATAGATTGAGTAATTGGAATTACAGTTTTGCCCAAAGTATGAGCTATCCCGATTTCATAAAACACATTTGGGTTTTTCCCAGTAAAGTCACCAATTACAATTTTAGAAGTGTAAATCAGCTCAAAGACATCTTGAATAAAAGTGGAATTCTCCCAAATATCATTTGCCTTAAGACATTCCAATCCAACTAAGGCGCAAGATTTTTTTATTGTTTCAAATGTCTCGTCAAACTCCTTTTTATATGGTATCATAACAGCCACTAATTTTTCGTTCACTGGCTTGGCAGGTATAGAAAACACTTGTGGTGAAAAGGAAATTAGTCGCTTTGGTGTCTCTAAATGAGCAGTTGAAATAAATTCCGAAACTGTATCCTGTGAGAACGTATGCGCGAGGTAGTCTTTTATACCTTGTAAATTTTTAGCGTCCTTATCAATTATCTGCTTTAATACTTCAAGCACATTTCCTTCATAATCATCATCGCCAAAACTTAAACTTCTAAGTAATCTGCCATGATTGTTTATTATATCCTCGCAGCCAAGCGTATAACCGAGCTCTAGCCATTCAGATTTGCCAAATTGATTTACAATCTGGTTCTTAATGTCGATAATTTCTCGTCCATCTGTTTTCTCTGCCATTTCTTGTTTAGTTGTTTGAATTTCATAAAGCAAGTTTCTCAAGAGTAAAACATCACTCTTTCTTCCTTGCAAACCATTGAGTGTGTTCTCTGGAGAATGCGTTTTCACAATTCAGTACAAAAATTGAAAATTCAGCTTCCGTGTTAAAAATACTAGTGTCTGATTTAATCAATGTAATATCATGAACAGCTAAAGCATATGATGATGAAAGTTCATTGTGTTTTTTAGCCTCAAGCCAAGATAGAACTGAGGTTGCGGCAACAGCGATCACTTCAATGTGTAATATCATCTCAGATTCCATAATGTTATATAAAAGCAAAAAAATAGCTAGAGCATGTAGTACAACAGAAAGTCCAAAACAAAAGCTAGCACTTTTCTTATTACGTTTGACTTTTGTTGTATACCAAAGGGCTTGATTTGTAATACGCTCTCGCCTGTAAACTGTTATCCTATCTGACATAGGTAGGCTTCTGACCTGCAACATTTTTTCTGATATGGGATCATCAACACTCGCTGATATGCTGAATTTGGCAATCAAGCTCTCATTTTGTTTAAGTATCTCCTTTAAATCGTGAACAAAGTGTTTTCGCATGTCCTCGGCATTTGAAGAATCATAAGGCTCCGCTTTCATCATCCACCGCCATGCACGAGTCTTGACAGATTCGGCAACTGCTCTACCATTATACCAATTAGCCTCAGGCTTAATAATTCTCATCCAAATTATGATTGCTAGGGTTGCAAAAAACAATATAGCCGATGTAATCTTATATATAGGGTTAGGATAGTCATGATCGTATGATGCATAGATCGCGGCAACAAAAAGCAATATCAAATACGATGCAAGCGCAATAAAGTATTTGTTTTGTTCAGAATTTGAAGACCCGTTAGCTATTTGATAGAGTCCGGGTAAATCCCTGTCGTCAACTTTAATGTCCATATTTATGGTCTTACTTTTGTTTTTTCAGCAATAGGATCTGACCTTTTGTTAAATGCAAGGTCAATGTATCTCTCAGGATCACTAACAAAATCATCCCATTTTACTAGAATACAATATCTTTCACTATCCTTCCATCCACATTTATCTCCATTAGGAATGAAATAGTTGTAGCTAAACTCTGTAACAGTATTATCACTAACGGCAATAATGGTATGAAGTCCCCCGCATTTACTGCAAGTGTTATTGCCTTTATAGACTAGTGAATAGGCATCCGGCAGGACAACTCCAAGAATACCACTTTGAGTATTGCCCTGGCCGTGATAAAGTGAAGCTTGAAGTTCCCGCTTAATAAATCTTTGTTCATATGCACCGAGAGATTCAGCACTTCTTGTTCCTATTAAGTGAATCGTTACTGTGCTAGTTGAAAGATAGTCTTCCCTAATTCTCCTCATTATATAGTCTTCATCCGTAGAATCAATAGGTGCATCTAAAGATTTATCAATCATGTCTATTTTCAAGACTTCTTGGATGTGCTTCTTATACGCAGCATCTTCTGTTTTAAAAGAAATGTAGCAGGTATGAGTCATTTTTTATTAATGATATCGTTTTGGCCGACAAATAAATACAAAATTTCCCTGTAAACTACACGGGGGTAGCTATAGGGGTAACTTCTAAGCAGTCCGGTGACTTCGCCAGCGATGCCGAAGCTGAAATTTGGACAAAAAAATGAGGTCTCAGGAATCCTGAGACCTCTTTAAGCGTCTTACGACACTGTTCAACGCTCCCCCTCCTGGGCTCGAACCAGGGACCCTCTGATTAACAGTCAGATGCTCTAACCAGCTGAGCTAAGGAGGAATGTTCCTTCTCTATAAGGCAAAATTTGCATTATGGAGAAGACCACTCCGGCTTTTCGCTTAAGCCTTCCCCGAAAACAGGGGAATAAAGCATACAGTCAAAGAGTATTCTTAAGGGGCGACAAAAGTAAGAACTTTTAAGAAATAAGCAATAGTTAAGGGCAAAAAAGCGCTCCCTTTTTGTGAAATCGGCTTTTTCTATTTCAGGCAATCGCCATAGTTCTCAGCGCTTTCGCGCCTCTGCGGTGAATAGTAACCACAAGCCTCCGGGAATTTCTGTAAGATAACAGACATTATTAATCCATCGTTCTGTCTCACATGCCATAAATTGATTGTATGGACTCCACGACCAACAACAAAACTGCGCGCAATATAAATGGCGCAATTATTAAACTTCTGATCTTTATCGGCATCGTGATTATTGCTGCGCTCTTTGGTTGTTCCCGATTACACGCATAAGGCGCTTCATGCAAGGAGCTTGACTTTGCGTTTTTCTCAGCGGTCACTGTGCCACTGCGGTTCTTTTTACCGTGCGCAGGGCCTGTAGAATTTCCACCACGTATTGATAACTGGGTTAGTATGTAGCTTAGCATGGCTGAACAGAATTTCTTTTTTTCACCACTAAGATCCTAAAACAAGGGAATCCTGATGTACGGCTTCAACATTTTTTAAATCGTAGTGAACCTAAATGGTCTGAGTACCTTCGTGGTAAAATTTAGAAGCAGGATCTTCATGCCAAGTTTCCAATTCAGCTATATAATATGTACTCATTTCATCCATCTTAAGATCTTGTTGCCGCTAAATGCGCTGAAATAGCTTCCTCCAACATTTCGTATCTTGCATATCCCATATACTACCTATGAAAAAATTCCTTTTGTTTCTCCTCACTGCCCTGGCATCGACTGCCTTTGCCGGCGACGTCAATTTCCAATCCATGACCTGGAACGATCTTCGCGCCAAAGCGAAGGCCGAAGGCAAATACCTGTTTGTCGACGGCATGACGGACTGGTGCATCTGGTGCAAGGTCATGGACAAGAAAACGTTTACGGATGACAAGGTTGCCAAGGTCATGAACCATGATTTCGTTTCCACGCGCATCGACATGGAAAAAGGCGAAGGCATTGCCCTGGCAATGAAATACCGGATCACCGGGTTTCCAACTTTCCTGATCTTTTCTCCCGACGGTCGCCTGGTGTACCGCCTCGGCGGCTACCGTGAGGCGAACGATTTCCTGCAGGATCTCGAGGCAGCCCGCGACGCCGGCAAACAGCAGTCTTATGCAGGCATCACGGAAGGCATGGATCTTCCCTACCCCGAATTTTACAGGAAGACCTACGCTTCCGGTAAAAAGAAACGGGAGTACCCCGATGACGCTACGGTGGCATCTTTTTTCAAAGACCATAAAGACTGGAAAGATGAAGTGTCTTTCGGCGTCATCATGCGGTATGCCACTCCGGATGATGTGAACCGGTATTTTCTCGACAACCTGGAAACCTACCGCAAACTATACGGCGTGGAACCAGATGAGAAGGTTATAAAACTGATCTACGCCAAAGCCGATGCGGCGGCGAAAGACAAAAGCGAGAGCGGTATTTCTGAGGCTCTGGCGATGACCGATAAGTATCTGCCCGGGGAAAACAGCGAGCTTAAGCGTTCGCTTTCCATGCAGTATTACGGTCAGACAGGCGACTGGAGCCGTTACGCAGCCACGCTCCAGCAAGACTTGGACGCAAATGGATATGACGACGTTGAGCTGATCAATGCATGCGCCTGGAACATTTACGAACACTGCGACGACAAAGCGGTGATCGATGGCGCCGTCAAATGGATGTCCGCTGCCACAAAAAAAGATCCGCAATATGCCTATCTCGATACCTATGCTGCCCTTCTTTACAAGAGCGGCAATTTGACTGATGCTGAACGTGTCGCCAGGCAAGCCATAGACACCGGCAAGCATGAAAGCCAGGATGTCAGTGAAACCGAAGCGCTGCTTTTAAAAATCCAGGCTTCGACGAAACGATAACGCCCGTGGAAATTCTCTATCGGAACTGTTTAGTTAATGCTATAAAACCTACAAAGACGCTGTGCAGGATTTGCAATCCTGCACTTTGGAACCGAAAGCCTGATTTGTAGAAATAAAGTCCGGGAAATGAGCACTAATTTTATGTGACCGGGAAAACAGCAAAGGGATTTGTAATCCTGAAGAAGGGAAGTTGATCAGGTAATTAGTACCTATCTAAAAAATATTAGTTGCGCTTTTTCGGCGCTTTTGACAGCCATACTGCGTTGCTTTACTTGCACATACCCGCCTGGTATGGGTACATTGCCTGGTGCCGCCGGTTAAAAGCTAACACCTGAAATTCGCTATTGATATTTTATGCTGGGATTGAAAATCCCACGGTGCCAGGAAATCGTATTAAGTTTTTTGCCGGGTAAATGGAGGAAGGATTATCTAAATGGATAACTTGCAGGATGCGCAGGATTGCAAATCCTGCGCAGCGGATTCAATCCTGCACGGAGGAAAATCGCGGATACTTTTTTTGGAGCTATCGGCGAATTACCAGTTTCCGCACTGCCGATCCCTGCCGGGTTTGGATGTGAACCAGGTAAACACCGTTAGCGTCCAGGGTAATGTTCAGGGTCCTGCTTGTGGCAGTTATTTTCCACACCTCCTGACCGAGGAGGTCTGTAATCCGGATTTCGGCACGGGCTTCAGGAAGCAAAAGCGTGAATGATCCGGTGGAAGGATTTGGATACAGGTCGAAAGAAACGGACGCGCCAACATCCCGGAGACCCAACGTCACATCCCGGATTTCTATGTATCGCGTATAGGCTATGATCGTGTTACCAAAGAGCCAGCCCGTCACTCCGCCGCCGGCAACAAAGATTTTATTTCCCCAAGTGGTGATGCCTGCATATTGATGCCAGATTGCCGAACCGAAAAACGGAACTGGATCCTGGTAATTGAAGTCCTGCCGCGACCAGGCTCCGGTGACCGTGTTCAATACATCGACGGTATTATAGTTTCCGTTTGAATTGGGAATCAGCAGCAGGGATAAGTCAAAGTCACTGCCGCCCATAAAATACACTTCGTCATTCACCGCCGCGACCATGACGCCTGCGCGCGCCAGGGAGAGATGATCTGTAGTCCAGTTGGTGCCGTCGTAAATATCGATGACGTCGCTGGATTGATTCAGTACGCCTGCCAAAACTCCGCCGGCAAAATAAAATTTTCCGTTTTCATAGGCAGCGCCTACATATCCTCTTGCTACAGAGAGCTGTGACGTAGTCCATGTATTGGTGACGGAATTATAAATGTCCACCACATCGCTGGTCACACCGAGACCATTCACACCACCTGCAAAGATCGCCAGCGTACCATCGGTTGCAGCGCCCAGTTCCGTTCTTGCGCCGGACAATGAATCCGTACTCCACAACCCCGTGCTTTCATCAAATACATATACTTTCTTGCTGGCATATATACAGGATGAGATGTAGTTGATCGAATCGACGAAACCGGTAAAAAGGAGTTTGGATCCAACTTTCACTGCCCGGCCTCCCCACACAGCATCCGGCAAACTGTCGGTATGCCATACGCCGTTTTTGAAAATGTCAATACGGTTGGATGCATCATAAAACTTCGCAAGGCCAATGGCTTTACTCCAGTTACAGATTCGGCCGCCTACAACATAGAAGCCGCTGTCGCCGCTGACACATGCTGAAGCACTGCGTCCCAGCGATAAAGAGTCGGAAGGTAACCAGGCCGATGCGAGGCAGTCGTAAATGGCAACTTCTGACGTTTCATTATCCGGATAGTTTCCAATCTCGCCACCGATGAAATAGACCTTATCCCTGAATGTCACAGCCTGCACGAGCATCCTTGGCAAGGACAGCGAGTCCTGCGCCCACTGGGAAAACCCGGTAAGCGCAAAACAGGTGAACAAGGAAATAAGCGGTAGTTGTTTTCTCATGGCTTTTAGTATTCTCCGTTTGCATCCGTACGTATGATCAGCATCTGGTAATCCACATCAGAGGTTTTCATGTTTCCCGCAACCAGGCATTCTCCGCCGGTGAGAGGCATGGCAACGGAGCCTATAGCCTTGTACGTTGTTTCGAACGATTTCGTCCAACTTTGGTTAAGTCCCGCATCGAGCTTGCATACAAATATTTTTGTCGCAGACACGGCAACGGTTGAGCCGCTAATGCCTGTCGTTCCGCATAGAAGATATCCTCCGTCAGAAGTCTTTCGGATTGATTTGATGATGCCAAAGCCCTGGTACCCGGTTAATTTCCTGCTGCCTGTAAATTGACCTTCCGAATTGAACCGGTCAATCTGCAGCGTGCCGGCGATTGCATTACCGCCGTAATAATTCACTATGGATCCCAGGCCCGACAACAGTCCATTCATTCTGGAGGAGGCCGCAAAAAATCCGCCCGTACATGTTGACACTGTATTCGTAAGGTGGTTGGAAACCGTATCTCCCATGACATGCAATGATTTTATGGTACCGTTTTGCTCAGCAACTACGATGGCCGAATTAATCCATGCCGCACTTAATTTACTATGCCCGATCGCCGCGGCAATGGCAAGGTCTCCGTTGGGCATTTCACAGATATGCTGAACCAGGAAGTAGTCGCAACCGGCCGGTACGGAAAGCGCACTGGCATACACCAGGTTGAAATCGGAATCCAGGATTTTCAGCGCGCCATTCCACGAATAGGAGTTTGAAAAGGCAAGGGCAAAGCCGCCCCCGGAGAGTTTGATGATGGATATCGGCAGTTCTGTGTACAGGCTCGGGTAATTCAGGTTGACTTGTTTCGTGGCAAGCAGATTTCCTTCGGCATCATACCGGCAGGCATAGTAGGACCCGGGCGTTGGGGGATTTACAGGAGCGCCAAAAAGGATAAAGCCATTGCCCGGATCCGCAACGCCGGCACGCGTGTCGAGGATATTGGTTACAGGTTTTTTCCAAAGGACATTTCCCCGGCTATCCAGTTTTACCATTTGCTCATTGCTGACAACGACGAAATTGCCGTCATCGAGCTGGATCATGCCAATTTGTACATCCATGACGACAGAATCAATCGTCTTCACCATACCATCCGCCCTTGTGTATGCATCATCCTTTGAACATGCAGCAAGGAATAACAGGCTGCATGCGCATGCAAGAACGACGGAATATTTATTGGCAAACATCTTACTTAAGAATAATCAATTCAGGTTTGTAATAGAAGCGGCCGGAAATCTGCGTAACCCCGAAACAGGCAACTTCCCCGTCCGACGTCAGGCAGCCGTCATTGAGCTGGTCACTGGTCTGTTCCTGGAACGTAGACGATCGGGTGACGTCCAGTTTGTCATCCAGTATGGCATACATGCTATTGTACCGGTCCAATACTCTGTCATTAATGTTATTCACAAAATGTGAGACAAACACGCCGTTGCCATGCGGCAGGATCACACTACCAAGCAGTGATATATAATAATCAGTTGAGACCGGGTAGAAAGCGGAATCTACGATTTCGGCTTCCGCATTCATTTTATATACATGGGACCAGGTTTTGCCGTCCTGAGAAGCCAGGTAATTCAGCCAGTAATAACGGCCGCCGTCGAATGCAAGCTGAAATTTGCCGGATGCCTCCGGTGCAGGAGTAAAATGCCGGACCCATACGGAGTCGAAAACGCTGTTCGTCCTCATCATCATTCTCGTTGTTGTCCAAATCACCGGGTCCCAAATTCCGCAGGATACCATATAGCCTCCGCCAGGCACCATCTCGCAATCATCTATTAAAAGCACATCCGATTCCTTGTGCCAGAGAAAGTCGCCTTGCGCATTCATTTCCCCTATAAAAGTACTACCGATGTCAATCCCCTGGTACCCAAAGGACAGCAGCACATTTCCGTTCTGCGCCGGGAAAAGTTGAATATTCGTGATTTGTTGATAGGGCAACGTGCCGTTCACTGGCGCATCCAGGACCTGCGCCGGACTCATCACACCGTTGGCATCCAGGCGCATGAAATACAATCCCCATTCAACAGATCCTCCCCATAAATTCTGGACTCCTGTATAGGCGATAATCAAAAAGCTGTTGTCGGGAAGAGCGATGGCATCACCAATGGCCAGGCCGGACGGAAAAGTATCCCGCCTGAGCAGGTTCCCGTCATTGTCGGTCAGCATCCATACACACTTATGCGGTGGGGGATAAATAAGGGAGCCGATTAAAAAAATAATCTGTTCAGGAGTGGTGCCATAGGTCATGAAGATCCTGCCATCTCCTGCAGCGATCCGGGTGGAACGACTGCGGGGATCGGGAAGGGTATCGTCATACAGCCTGACCCTGTTAAACCCGGATGCCGGTTCCGGCAGATCGGATTTCGAGCAGCCTCCAAAAGACAGCATGATAATCAATCCGAACGATAAAAAAGTAACATGGATGTTCATCTTCGCCATTCTTTGATTCCGGGAACGGTTTCCGTGAACTCCGCGCTTCGTACCCGGGACTTGTGTGTGTTAGCATGTGATTCAGCGATTAAATGTAACATTTATTGGGAGTGCCCGACTTCTTCAATGTATAGTTGGCACCTTTCGGTGTTCAATTGGTATGTGGCAGCCTGCCCGGCGTAAACTCCATTATGAGCTGATTCTTTTTAAAAACATACATTTCCGTATGGCGCGGAAAAAACCGGATACTTCCTTTGAAACCCAATTTGTGCAATTCATCTTGCAGGCAGCGCATAAAAAAACCATGGGTGATGAGCAACACATTTGTCTTTCCCTGTAAAATTCCAAGGATGACCCGCCGGGCACGGACCCTCGTTTGCCTGCGTGTCTCCTTCATCTTTTTATAATTATAAAACCAGGCAATACGGCTTGCTATTTTGCGAAGCAGTGTCGGAAACGGAATCCGTGTAAAGAAGAAGGCCGTATTTTCAACCTCGGCCAGGTCTGGCATAGGTACAGCCTTTCCCGCATAAATCATTGCCGCAGTAGCTACGGCCCGCTGCATGGTGCTTACATAACATTGGGGAAAATCCTCGCTGCGGATACGAATCAAAGATGGTTCCAGGGGTGCGTCATCGTAATCCGCACGGCATTGATTGAAAGAAGCGGCCGTGGTTAAAAACGACTCGTGAAACCGGACCTTTGCATGCCGGATCAAAGCAATTTTCATCCTGAACCGGGTGCAAAAATGTTGCCCGGCTGCAACTGGTATGCTTTATGCTTTTTTCCAGGTATGAAATTGAAAATAACGCCTGCACTCATTCCGCATGAAAAATTTCACACAGGCACCTGGCTCCTGCCGGTAAAACGAATGGGATGGTATTATTTCATGAAGAAGAAGGCCAGTCACACCATTCTCAATAGATCATTTTTAGGCACGGTAGATAACCCTTTGCAAAACCTGGTCAGCTGGTTGCACAGGCGAGGAATAAAAACCACACCCTCTTGTGCAGGACATCACCTTAGCCGCCACAGACTGGAAGAAATTTATGACGGCTTGCTCCTGGACAGAAACGAAATCCGTGCCGGCGGTCTATTACTTACCGATGTGGAAACTGGCCAGGCCATTCAATTCCGGGATGAACATTATCGTTTGCCATGGACCCGGAGGGAATTTATTGACGAAGCATTTAGCTACCAGAAAAGAGGAGTGCTGGGATTGCACCTGGAAAATTTTGAAAATGCAATGCAAAACATTCTTCGTCTGCCCGAATGGCTGCGGAAACGAGGAATAAATGGAGTAACGATGAAAAGCAAGGGCTCCTGGCTTTTTATTTTTACGACAGAAGCTACACCGAAAGAAACGAAGGATGTCTGGAAGATGATTACGAGAAGGATTAAAAATGCGTTACGTTGATGTGGTGCGGCGGTGCCGTAGCTGAAAGCTACGATGATGAGCCGTTTTTTAATTCAACAGTGGTGAACTTTAATTCCTAGATGCCATGGGCGTAGCTGAAAGCTACGCCCAACAGTAAAAGCTACGATGATGTGCCGTTTTTTAATTAAACAGTGATAAATTTTAATTCCTGCATGCCATGGACGTAGCTGAAAGCTACGCCCATCGTGAAAGCTACGTCCATCAGCCTTCTGCATTTAATCTTACCTGCTATTTATGTTGCTCTATATAAAAAGTTGGGCGTAGCTGAAAGCTACGCCCAACAGTGAAAGCTACGCCCAACAGTGAAAGCTACGCCCAACAGTGAAAGCTACGCCCAACAGTGAAAGCTACGCCCAACAGTGAAAGCTACGCCCAACACCGGATTTTGTACCAGCGTTTATTCCAAAATCAATTTCCGTACAGAAACCTTCTGATCAATTGTCATTTTAACCAGGTAAATGCCTTTCGCAAGTTTGTCTTTCGCATCGAGGCTGTGTTGATGAATTCCTGCTGACTGATTTTCATTTACCAGTTGCTGAATTTCTCTTCCCGTCACATCAAGCAGATCGATTTTGACTTGTGATGAAGCATTTAATGACCATGTCAGGGTTGCTTGTTTGTTCGCCGGGTTCGGATAGATAGTGAACATTTCAGCCAAAGAATGGTCGAACGTATTCACGGGAGCGTTTACCGGCAGCCAGGCATCCCAGGTATTAAACTGAACGACGGAGCCGCTGCTGGTTACGGCCAGATAATTCAGGATGGCAACGTCGATATGGTCAATATTGGTCACGGTGGAATCAATGATAAAACCAATGCGGCAAATAATACCGTAGCCGGAGGTATCGTTGCCTGTTATCCTGGAAATGGCACCCGAGGCCATCGTAGTAAAATTCGATGTGGAGATGGCCGTTACATTTTCGACGCCGATCAGGCTGGAGTCGAATGAAATATACATGGATCCGGCAAGCGCTTCCTGTGGAATGCTTAAATCAAAAGCAATGCCTGCAATGGGTGGCGCAGGCGTTTGCATGCCATCCAGCCACAAATCCATCACAACCGTATCTCCCGGAATATAGGTGACGGAAGGGTAATCCAAATATAAGTCATTCAATGCTACATTCGGCGGCAGATGATTTTGGCGGAAGGCATGTACCTGTCCCCAGTTTTGACGGATAGCCGTCGTGTCGCTGAAATTTACTACGCCGTCGCCGTTGCAGTCGGCATGTTTTTTATCCCAGCCGCAATATTGAATGGATCCCCAGTTCGTGGAGGATTGCGCCGCCCAGGTATTGGTTACAGTTGCGCGGGCAATCCCGGGTTGGTTAAAATACAACCCTACGGAAAGCAAGTCGTAGTTGTTTGCCGTGCCGTCGAAATTGCAATCGCCAGGCCATACTACGGAATCCGCCACGCTGAACTCGTCACAGCCGATGTCGGGGCTGCTCGAACTGCGGGGCTGTCCGTCAATATCGGTCGTAATAAACGTTACCGGCAAGGCGGCATTGCACATCACTGGAGAAACGGAATGCAGGTCGGTAGCACTGGTATAGCGGGGATCTGCACTTACGGAGTTGTACTCGTAACCAGTCATTGCGACCAGGTCGGCGATATTCGTTGCATTTCCGTTCGCGCCACCCAGGATATGAATTTCGGCGATCCTACCGGCATTCGGAGAATAGTAATTGTTGTAATCCCCGTCGTAGAGGATGGATCCGGTGAGTTGCAGATCGTAATACAATGCGGGATTCATGCCGCCTGCATATACGGAGTTGTTGTACAACATCACCTGGCGGCAATCGTAAAACTCCAGTCCGTCGGCAAAGGAGTTGTTGATCATTTCAATGGCGCCAAAATCAAAATCCCGGAATACCACCTTACTTGCAATCATGTTATTGTGCATGCGCACCTGGCCGGAGGTGAATGCATTGATGCCATCGCCTGCCTGGATGGCCGCCAGGGTCGTGAGCCCTATTTTATTTTTTTCCATCATAAAGTAATTGGAAATAAAATGCGGATTAAAATCGATGCCTAAGCCGGTATGGTTTATTTCATTGTAGGAAACAAAAGTGCTGTCCTCAAAAAACCCATGCAGATGAATGGCGGTATCTACGGAATCAAAGTCATTATGCAGGATATAATTATTTCCGGCAAAATGGTTGCTGCCCGAAGCGTTCCAGTCACTCAACGTAATGCCGTTGTCGAGATCCCTGAACTGGCAATTAATAATGGATAGAGAATCGGTCCGGAGGAAGGTAATGCCATTCCGGAAATAGGGGTCGCTTAACCCGCGGATGACGCACTGGTCCATCCGGAATTGAGAGCCAATGATTTCCGCACCTTTATTAGTATAAAGCACATCCGGATTGGTGCGCGGGTAAATTGTTACCTGCTCAAATGAAATCCTGTTGCAATTGGTAATATTCCATAAGACGATTTTCACATCGGTGGCATTCCCGCTTTCACTGGTATAGGTTACTTCATGCGGATCGGAGTAATTGCTTAATTGTTTCAGTGTATCCAGGCCGTTCCGGATGCTGAAAATCACATCTCCGCCGGCATGAATTTGTGTGAGCAGGGCATTGCCGGTTTTCAGGTCGGCAAAATCCGGGGTCGTACCGCCGACCGTATAGGTGCCTGCCATCGGGATGGCGAATGCTTTCGTGAGGGAATCATCACCGGGGTTCACGGCCGTGTATTTAACCGGCAGGTGTGCTTCCACATGTACGTTGTAGATTTTTCCTTTCGGTACAAAATAGGGCGTGATAAAGGTGACACTGACGGAGTCTCCAATCGCCAGCGATCCTGCCCATGTCTGCAATACGGGCGCAGCGCCGTTTACGGAGTAGGAAAGGAAGAGCGTATCAATTCGTCCTTCATAATGATACAGCGACGTATCCTGGGCGTACGGAAGTGAATTTTTAATGCGCACGGAAATCGGGTTGTTGCCGGTTGCCAGGGAATTGTTCAGCAAGGTTATACCGATATCCTTTCGCACGGAATCACGAACGATGACAGGCGCTATTTCATAGGCGCCTGCCGTAGGCGTTGTTGCATGGCGGGGATAGCCGTTGATATCATCCGTTACGCCATACACGGGGCTACCGGTTGACCGGGCCGCGGCATTGGAAGGAAACACAAAACCCGGCGAGGGGAACTGTGGATTTACGTTGATGGAATTTATATCGTATGACGGGAAAGCGGCTTTGTAGGCTGCAAGGGTCGCATAATTAACGGAGGTAGCGCGGATCAGGGTAGGTCCGTTGGTAAAATAATTATTGTAATCGGATTTCGTAAGCGTAGCACCGGTTTGCTGACCAACCACTGTGGCATAGTCTGTTCCGTCACAAATGAACTGGTTGTTCTGGATGAGGAGGCCCCGATAAGTCGGAGTGACTCCATTCGAAAATGGAGCGGCGGAACTGCTGGCAGGGACATAGAGCGTATTATAAATAAACTTCACATAGGAGTTGTTGACAGCGGCGCACCACCCGCTAAGATTCCCTGCGATGACGATATTGTTGGCGACAATTGCCGTATCTCCCGCTTCGCCGCCGTCTTCAAGCTGAAGTCCGATAGTAAAATTACCGCTGATGCGGTTTTTATTGCATACGAAATGTGAGCCATTTCCCATGATACGGAGACCGGCATAAGATCCGGCGAAGGCATCGGGATTTTTGATGAAGTTGCCCTCCACCAACACGGAATCCTGCTGGTAAACGTACATACCATAATTACTTACTAAGGTATTATAGCGAAGTGAATTTCCTACTCCCCTGTCCGACAACTCTCCTTCCGCCGAAATCCTGCTGGTTACATAGCAATATTCCAGGGTATTGTGATGGCACTGACGGTAAATCCGCACTTGTCCATACAGCGCACAGCTGCGGATCACGCAGTAATTACTTCCATTTTCAAGACTCACTGGGTAGTGACTGCCGTCCCCGTAAATGGTCATTGCTTTCAGCGTAAGGTAATCCACTCCATACAAATCGAAAGTATGTGTGTTCACATTATCATCATTGATGACGACCAGCGAGCTGTCACCCGATTCCGATTGAACCACGATGTTGTTGACTGCGGAGGCGCCGGCAATTTCTCCGATTCTTTGCCTGGGACCAGGATACGTGCCATTTCGTACGCGCAGGGTTACGGGGCCGCAAACGCCGAGATCTTTCAGCGCAAGAAAGAATGCATCAAACGTTGCAAAATCCGGGCTCGTGCCTCCCAGGGTAAAGTTCCCGGTCAAATTTGTGTAAAGGTTCACCAGCATGCCGGAGTCATTCGCGGCTACCAGGTCGGTGGCGCCATTGGGAGAAGAGGTCCAGGCAAGGACGATGTTCGTGTCTGCAATGCCGAAGTTGAAATTTCCAATGGTAACAGTAGCAATGGCCTGCGAAGCCAGGTTGCCGCTCCAGCTGTACGGTGCCTGCAGGGCACCATTCACCTTCCAGCGGATGGTGGCAGAGGTCAACGGCGAGCTCCCATAATTTTTCAATACGACCCTTACCGGGTTCGACCCGGGGCAAAGGATGCCGGGATCAGGAAGATTACGGATGCCGGCATCGTTTGCCTGCAAGGACAGCGTATGCTCATCGGCGCCGATGTCTGGCAGCGTGGCATTCCGGGTGTTGCCATCGATGTCTTTCAATAAATCAGGCTGAGGCAATGCCGATGCATTCAGATAGTAGCTGCCTGTTGTATGCAAATCAGACAAAGAGACATAGTTCGGATTGCCGCTAATGCTGTGTGGATCGTTACCGGAATAAATTTGCCAGGAAGGAAGGTCCAGTTGGTCAAAAAAGTTGTCGACCGGAAATCCGGAATTCGAAAAGTACATGTTGTAGTCGCTCCAGGCATTCGTCGTGCCCGGATAAAAATAAACAGCGCTGCCTCCGCCTTTATGGTAGAACGAATTGTTCACGATTTCACATCCTTCGTTCGGGAAAAACAATACATATGAATTTGGGACTGAACAACTATCGATGAGCCCGCTGTTATAAATAAGCCGGGCATTCCTGGTATTCTGCAAATGATATGCTGTATACGCTTCGGGACCGTATAAAGTAACCATGTTATTGGCCAATAGCCCTTTATTATAAGGCCCGCCATCGGAATAGAACTGAATGCCATTCACGAAGTTTCTCAGTTCAAGCTTATTATTTGTAACCGTATTCAGGACGGCATCATAAATGGATCGTGAAGTGATGTACAACCCGGCGCTGCCTGTTGCCGGATCGAGACGGGATTGCAGGGTATTTCCATCAATCAGCAGGTTTTTCACGACGCGGATTTCAATTCCATACGAATGAAAATTCTCCATCCGGTTCCCGGTAAAGCGGATGTTGTCGTGGTACCTGTTTCCATCGGTGGCGTTGAACTGGGCAGCATTTCTTCCGCCCCTGAAATAATTGTTGCTGAAAACCACATCTGTAAGAAACTGTCCGTCACCCTTTGCAAGGATGCCGTTGGAGTAGTTGAATAGCTGGCACCGGTCCACCAGGATATGGCTGGCTCGCCCGCGGAAATAAATGCAGGACTGATTAATGCTGGTAGAATCTACGATTGTAATTTGCTTAATCGTAATGTAAGACGATGTATCCACGGTGATTACTTTCGCTCCAGAATAATGGATCATCACAGACGTGCTGTCCTGGTTTTCGCTTTGAAGTATAACCCTGTTTGTCTCGGAGGTGCCGGCTACCAAGGGAACCGTAATGGATTCATGGTAAATGCCGGGCCGGATGTTAAAGGTGACAGGGCCGCAAATACCATTTGTGTTCAAATCACTCATCGCCGCGGTGAGAGTGGAGTAGCTCGGTGATGTTCCGCCAACCGTGTAAGTGCCCGACAAACCTTTTGCCTGCGCAGTAGTTGTTAGGGTATCGTTGGCATGATTCGCATCGGTTCCGCCATTTGCATTGCTCATCCATGCCTTGATGATATAGGTGGTGTTCGCAATAAAATTATAGGTGCCGATAGCCACCAGCGATGAAGTTGCGCCGGCAGCGATGTTGCCGGACCAGGGGAAAGCAGTTTGTGCAATGCCATTCACCTGCCAGTTTACCGTACCTGAAGTAATGGCATTGGAACCGTAGTTGCCGATTTTAACATGTACGGCATTCACGCCGGAGCAGATCCGGGTTGGGTCCGCGAAACTTTGAATACCCGCATCGGAAACATACAGATTGAATTCCGAACATCCCGGATCCGGGTTCAATGCATTGCGCGTAATCCCGTCGATATCGGTGGTAATTCCGGTAACAGGGATACCCGTGTTGTTCAGCGGAATATTCGTTGTTCGGGGCAGCACGTGATAATCCGCATATCCGGAAAACTGTGGGTCTGCAAATACGGAGGTCGAATCGGAGGGGAACATTCCTTTCCATTCATTAAAATCACCATGGCCCGCATAGATTTTCCAAAACATGTAGGGAGAAGTGCCAACAAAGCCGGGCGGATTGTAATAACCATTATGTCCGATAGCAGTGAATACCTTCGATAAATAAAAATTGGAAACGCGATTGAACCCACCCATAAAAAAAAGCGGAACCATTTTACGGCCGTAAATGATATTATTCACGAAGGTATGCTGAGGCCAAAAGGTTGTGTCGTCCGCAGGAATGTTAATAGGATACTCGGATATAGTATTCACCGTATTGCCAATGAATTTTATAAATGCACTGCCCCCGAAACCTATGCAAGATTCACTCGTCGAGAAACTTGTGGCCTCACTGAAAAAATTGTTGGTAACCCATCCTTCCGCGCCGGCAGTATTCAAGCAGTCACCCAGGGAGAACAAACTACGGCCCCTGTATGTAATCACCTTGTTCCTGTCAACCACAAAGCCATTGTTGCAGGCAGTAAGACTGATACCGTATAATCCAATCGCTGCCTTTCCGGTAATTGTATTGGAACGCACCAGGATATTCTTTGAATATCCGATCTCAATGCCCCGCTGGTTTAAGCTGTCGAATGCACATTGTTGAATCGTAACACCGTCAATGAGCTGCGGGCTGCCGGCTCCAAGAATGCTTACCTGGATGCCGTAGGTGCCATCCAGGAACCGGCAGTTTTTTACTGCCAGGTTCATGCATGCCTTGCCTGAATGATAAATGCCTTTGCCGGATGCCGGAGTCAAAAACAAACAGTTGAGGAAGGAAATATTTTCAGTACTGTCTGTCAATTCAACCAGGTTTCCGCTACCGGTATTGCGAAATGAGATTTTTGAAAATGTAATGTTCTTTGAATTGGTAAGAAGCATATTGGCACTTATACCCTCGAGAATGACCAGAGAACTGTCGCCGGAGGCGGATTGGAAGAAGACGGAATCGGCCGGGTGGTTGCGGGGCAGATTTCCAATGGAGAATCGGGTGTTGGGAGTATAGGTACCGTTACGGATATTAAAAATTACATTGCCGCAAATGCCATAGGTATTCAGGTCATTCACTGCCGTTTTCAGATCGGCGTAATCCGGTGTCGTGCCGCCCACTGTGTAAGTCCCGCTCAGGCGGTTGAGCGTATAGGTAGTTCGGGCAGTATCGTTGCTGTGGATATAATCCGCAACGCTGTTGGCCTGCGTGGTATAGGCATCGATCGTAAAAATGCCTTTGGGGAAATTGTAGTTCCCCAGGGTAATCAGCGCCGAGGTGGAATCAAAAGCCAGGTTGCCTGTCCAGACATAGGGCGTTTGAGCCACGCCATTCACCTTCCATTCGATCCGCGCCTGTGTCAGGTTGGCTTGCCCGTAATTTCGTATCGCAACTTTCACAGGCGACAGACCCTGGCAGGTTCCTGCCGGCAGCGGCGCTATGGAAGTAACACCGGCATCGTTCCGCTGAACAGGATCTCCCTGGGTTGTTGTGCGGAAAACTTGGCCCGTACTGTTTACCGCAAAGCCGAGCGTGGTGTTATAAAAGTAAACGCTTTGAAAATCCTCATTGGGAATTATAGTGGGTTGCAATAAAAACTGGCTGCCGGCATTGTTGCTTTTGTAAATGCCGTTGTCGGCGGCGATGAAAATCGTATCGTTGTTGACGGCATAGAGGTCGTATCCGCCCAGGTTATTGTTGAGCAGGTTCCAGGTTGTGCCGCCATCGGTGGTCTTGTAAATTTTCTGATAGCTCAGCGCATAGCCTGTCGTTAAGTTGGTGAAGCAAACGTCAGAGAAATAAACACCGGTGAAACTCTGGGAAGTCCATGAAGTTCCTCCGTTTGTCGTTTTCAAAATAATCTGATCACCCACCGCAAAACCGTTTGTCGAGGAAGTAAACCAAACGCCTTTTAAGCCGTTCGTAGTTCCCGATGTTAAATAATTCCAGGTGTCGCCGCCGTTGGTGGATTTGACGATATGCCCGTGGTCGCCGACACAATATCCTGTAGTCGATGACTGGAAATACATATCATAGAGATAGGTGTCGAATACTCCTTGAAAACGGATATCGGTCCAGGTAGCGCCGCCGTCATGCGTTTTATAAATCATTTCACAATTATCGGGGAAGTTCCAGCCTGCAGCGATTCCTTCCGTGGCGCTTACAAAATGAATGGCTTCAACGATGCCAGATCGAAGGTAGAGCGATTGTGCATACGTGCCATGGCTCACAGTATCCCACGTCGTGCCGCCATTCGTAGTCCGGCGAATTCGTTCGCCGCCGGCAATAAAGCCGTCGGTTGTGCTTTTAAAAAATACGCTTCGGAAACTTTGTGTGGCTGAAGGAACGGTGACAGAAGACCATTGTGCGTTCGATTGAAAGCAAAGAAATGTCAATGCAATCAGGAATAATGATTTTTTCATAAAGAAGCTGGATTGTTATTACATACAAATATAAAAATCTCCGGAATCCCGCAAGAACATTAGAGTTGCAACAATTACTAAAGATCCATTCAAGCGATAATTCCAGTATAGTTGCGTGAAAAGCCATTGCAGATGGTTAACGGTATGCTAACATTCCAGTTGCATTAAATCGTACCTGCTATTTATGCTGCTATGTAGAATAAGATGGGCGTAGCTGAAAGCTACGCCCAACAGCCTTCTGCATTTAATTCATACATTCTATTTATGTTGTTCTATATAAAAAAGATGGGCGTAGCTTTCAGCTACGTCCATCGGAAGGCAATCCGAAGGAGACATGTGATATGAGTTAGCCAACCAAAAAAATTATCGTGAATCTCTCCTCTCTTTCAGGAGAGAGGCTGGGGTGAAAAACGCGTACTGACTTTTATTACAGAAGCAAATCCAAAAGAAGACATAAGGGGTAAGCTGAAACTATTGCAAAGAAAATGAGGGAAGATTTTTTAAGTCTTCCCTCATTTATGTGTTTAAAGATTCATTTTAATGCGGCCTGTTAATTGATGTGTTGGGAGGATTGTTCCCGTTATTGCCATTGCTGCTATTGTTTGCTGCAATTGAAGGCAATGCAAATGCCATTAAAAGTAAAACCAGCACAATTCTAAGAGGCGTGATCATGTTTTTCATTTTGGTTAAGATTAAATTGTTTAATTAATTAGTTAGTTATACCAAATATAATTCAGATGCAAATAGCAACCAAGCATTTTCAAAAAAAATTCATAAAACCGGCATACCGTAGATTTTGTTCATATTAAAAACCTGAATTTTAAGAAAAAAAGCGCTGAAACGTTTGATCTTACCGGTTGCAATCCCGCTGCCAGCGCGGCAATTGGCAATGCCTGGCATCGCTGCCAAGACAGAAGCCTATCCCACGGACAGGAAATTTTTTGGAACTTGATATACATGAAACGTTAGAAGTATTGCGATGAACGGTACGGATGGTCGCAGTTGAAAGCTAACCCATCAGCCTTCTGCATTTAATTTTACCTGCTAGTTATGTTGCTCTATCTAATAAGGATGGGCGTAGCTGAAAGCTACGCCCGACGGTAAAAGTTTTGTACATCAGTAAAAGTTACGCTCATCAGTGAAAGCTACGCCCATCTGTAAAAGTTATGTATATCAGTAAAGGTTACGCTCATCAGTGAAAGCTACGCTTTCTGCATTTAATCTTACCTGCTATTTATGTTGCTCTATCTAATAAAGATGGGCGTAGCTGAAAGCTACGCTTATCTGTAAAAGTTATGTATATCAGTAAAGGTTACGCGCATCAGTGAAAACTACGCCGTTTTCATTTAATCTTACCTGCTATGTATATTACTCTATTAAAAAATGATGGGCGTAGCTTTCAGCTACGCCCTCCGCGCAAAAAAGACCCCCGGGTAACGGGGGTCTTGATCGATTATCTTTTTCCTTTCGTCAGCATTACCTGCTTCAAGTTCTAAGGGTTTAATTCTCAGGCTTCGGTTAAGAAGGCCTCCCCTGAAAAGATAAATATGAACTCTTATGTATATGGAATAATCATGCCATGATTGCAGAGGCTCTAAAATGAATAAAAATGATTTTTACTGCAAGGATCATAAATAGAAGGGAAAAAAATTGCGCAGGTGTCCGCCAATGAAATACCCGGAAACCTGCCGCCAATATTAACAGCCCTAAAGCATGAAAATAGGTGATCCTTTACGCAGCACCTGGAATAGGACCGTAAATATCCATTTCGACTAGTCACTTGCAAATATTACTAAAATTATTTCTTGTTCATTTTTTTATGGGTAGGTATTTTCAGGGTCCCATTTTACTTAAATCGAAATCTCATGAAAAAGCAAGATGCATTCCTGTCCACGAAAGGAAAACTTTCGCTTAGCAAAAAAACAATTTCGAACCTGAGCCTGCATGAAATGACAGGCAAGGCAGGAGGAGGAAGAACACAACATGGCAGAAAATGCCAGACAGTAGGTTGCAGCCTTCCGCCAGCCTGCAACACATTGCCGGATACCAATTTTTGTTAACGCACCGGAAAAGCAAGTCTTCCCATTCAGGAAAGTAGATGCAAAAACTCCTGGGTGTGCTTTTCTTTGTCTTATTTGCCGATAGGCTTGCCGTGGTAATGCTCGTTACTCCAATCCGCCTTTGCCACGATGGAGTTTGACCGGACCATCCAATTTTAGCTTCAGCACCGTGACATACTCATCCTGCTCGCTTTCCGGGATTTCCAGGTAAACAATTCCGGGTACCGGACTCCAATAGATCTTACCGACAATATGGGGTTTGATCTTTGCTGATTTACCCAGGACCTCCGCAGAAACAATTTTATTATCCAGACCCTTGATGCTGACATTCCTGGCGCCGGTGGAGGTAACAAATAAATAAAGTGTTGTGGAATCTTTCGACAGGGAAGAAGGTCCATGGAAATGCCCTGGTGGCAGGCCGCCCACCGTGCCGAAAACAGCTTCCTCATGTTTCCGGTTCCAGCGGCCAAGCGTTTTCAGAATATTTACTTCTTCTTCGGGAATAGTACCGTCGGCACGCGGACCGATGTCAAGCAATAAGTTGCCGCCCATGCCAATGCATTCGGCAAAAATGCTGATCACCTGGTAGGGCGATTTGAAATTGGTATCGACGGATCGATATCCCCAGTTGTCATTGCTGGTCATGCAGAGTTCCCATTCCTTTGTCGTCGGCCTGGTTACCGGAAGATGCTGCTCGGGCGTCGCATAGTCGCCGTACCCTTCTCGCAGCCTGCTGTTGATGATGGCCTTCGGATTGTCGGAAAGGATGCGCTGCCGTATCCATCCGCTTTGCCATTCCGATGCATCGTGTTCCCAGTCGCCGTCGAACCAATACAGGTCGGGATGATAACGGGTAATAATTTCATCGACCTGGCCGTGAAGAAATTTCCGGAAGCGGTCCCAGCGCAGGGTGTCGTCTGAGATTTTGTAACGTGCGGAGTCCCGCAGGAAGCCGGGGTAGTCAGGATGTGACCAATCAATGAGAGAAAAATACAGGCCCACCTTCAGCTGTTGTTTTTTCAACGCCTCGACAAAAGGCGTAAGCACATCCCGTTTGGCCGGAGACTTTTCAGGAATGCTCAGGTGATTCATCCGGGTAGGATACAGGGCAACGCCGTCATGGTGTTTGGAAGTGATCACGGCATAACGCGCACCGGATTCACGGATGAGTTCCGCCCATGCATGGGGATCGTAACGCTCCGCACGAAAGCCATAAAGCTGTTCCATGTAGCGGGTATACGGTACCTCCTTGTTATGGAAGCCCCACGATTCCAGGGTGCCGTCGACAGCATAAATCCCCCAATGGATGAAAATGCCAAGTTTGGCATCGGCAAACCATTGCATCTTGCCCGGGGGGTCCTGGGAGTAGGAGGAATGGAAAAGACAAACGACGAATAAGACGAACAGGATTCTGGGCATTGGCGGATTCTTCAGCAAAGAATTAACATACGAATTCTTCAAAGTAGAACGAATCTACGAATTTTAAAGGACCAGTGAATAATGGATATATGCGAAGAAAACGATGCGATGCAGGGCAGGCGAATGGGCGCTGGCACACAAACTCATGCGATTCACCACACGTAAAGGCAGAATTGCCAAGCCCTGTTGCCGGAATTAAAAATTTCGGTTAACCTTTGCAGAAACAATTTGATCATGAAAAAATTATACATCGTCTTCTTACTCATGGCCGGATACAACGGTTTGCAGGCGCAGTCCTATTCCTGGCAACCCAAATCATATATGCCCTCCACGTCGCGTCATGCGCCGGCAGGATTTGAAATCAACGGCACTTGCTACTTTGGCATGGGCCGCGATTCCGTAGCTACGATATACAACGACCTGTGGGCCTATGATCCCGCCATGGATTCCTGGACACAAAAAGCGGACCTTCCCGGCAACACACGGATGGGTCCCAGTTGTTTTGTCCTGGATGGGAACGGTTATGTTTGCTGCGGCTGGACGGCCACCTCGCCGGCTGTGGCCTATAATGACAACTGGAAATACGACCCTGCTGGCAACAGCTGGACTGCAGCGGCTTCCTTCCCGGGCGTGGGCCGGTATACTGCGGCATCTTTCGTGATTGACAGCCTGGCTTATGTTGGAACAGGCCTCGGCGCTGCCGGGAATTATTACCAGACAGACTTCTACTGTTACCATGCATCGACGGATAGCTGGAGTCCTATTTCAAATTACCCGATTGCGTTGCAAAGCGCGACCACGTTTGTCTTGAATGGCAAAGGATTCCTGGTGGGAGGCTATAATGGCAACCTCTATGATAATATCTATGCCTATGATCCTGTCCTGGATCAGTGGGATGCAAAAAATGCATTTGCCATGCCCAATGGCGGAGCCTTTTCTGTGGAAGTAGATGGAAATATTTTCATTGGATGCGGTCTCATACAAGCCAGCCCATTGGCACTTACCGATCTCGTATTCCAATACAATTCCGCGTTGGATCTCTGGACGGTTGCCGATACATTTCCTGCCCTTGGTCGAAGCAGCGCGGCCGCTGTTTCACTGGGAAATGCAGCGTATGTCTTCGGCGGCAATCACCAGACGGCAACGATTAATCCCATCGGGGAGCTGTGGAAGTATTCACAAATACCATCCGGACTTTCCGGGCCGCATGCTCAAAACCCCGAAGTGCTTTACAACCGGCAATCCGGGATATTGCAGGTAGTAGGATACAAGCAACCCGTTCGAATCTGCATTTACGACATTCACGGCCGGAAGCTGACTGAGACGGCTCATTCCCAATTGTCCCTGAAAGGTGTAGCGGACCTGGTGGTGCTGTATTCCATACGGGATGATGTAGGAAATAACCTGCGCAGCGGAAAACTCCTGGTACAGTGATCGGGCTGAAAACCGGCATGACATAAAAAAGAAATCCGGATTTTATGACAAGTCTTGCACATGAAGCAATAACCTACCCTTTCACAAATTTCTTAACAACCAGCGTATCGCCGCTCCGGATTTTTAAGAAATACATGCCAACAGGCAGGTTTGCTCTATCACCACCGCTGTATGGCAAGATATTTTTTTCAAAAGTCCCTGGAAGTATTTTACGGACCAGAAAAAGTGCAGGATTAGGGAGGAGGTAATCCCTAAGTATGCTAAGATCTAGCGCGGAACGGTTGAAACATGAGGATTTGCACACCTTCGATAGATCATTACATTTGCTTTATCGCCAAGCAGGCTGATTCCACTACCCAATGAAAATCTTCTCTCCCGGGAAACGAGTTGTTTCCCTCCTGTTTATCGCAATTTGGTTTCCGTCTTTTCCATCCGCCTTCTCGTCCGTGCCCGTCGCCGGCACGCCGGTCTGGGTAAAGCCAATAACCATCAACTATAACGACAAGTTCAAGTCAGGCGATGTATCAATGGGATATTTTTTTATGCTCTTTGATCACCAGTTCAACCAGGTTATCGGCGAACAGTATGAACATGAAATTCGAAGAATCGTAACCGATGAAGGTGTACAGAACGGCTCAAGTCTTTCCATTGACTACGATCCCTCTTGGCAAAAGTTAGTGGTTCATACCGTCAAAATTATCCGCGGCGGACAGGTAATGGACCGTACTCGAGAAACCGAATTCAAGGTAATTGCGCCGGAGAAGGATTTGCCTAACAATATTGTGGACGGAGACCTCAACGCTGTAGCGTTGTTACAAGATATCCGCCGCGGTGACATCATTGAATTTTCGTATTCCCTGATAGGAAAAAATCCTGTTTACGGAGGAAAGTTTGCGCGCACCCTCTATTTTGAGTCGAACGATCCCATGTCAAAAATATATGCACGGGTAATCCTTCCAAAGAATGAACCGCTATATCACCGCAACATCAGGATGAACCTCGAGCCGATTGTTTCGGTGAAGAATGGAACAACGGAATATGAATGGCTGCGCGAACATCCAGCAACTGTTAACCTTGTCGATAATCTTCCTGGCTGGTATGATAGTTTTGGATGTGTACAACTCAGTCAGTTCGCAAACTGGATGGAATTAAAAACCTGGGAGGAAAAGTTATTTTCCGTCAATGAAGCGGGTCTGAAAGGCGTGCATAACCTGGCCAGGCAGCTTAAGTCAAATTACCCCCAGCACGAAGACCAGCTGATCGCTGCACTCCGGTTTGTACAAGAGGAAGTGCGGTATACAGGAATTGAGACAGGTGAGTATTCCCATCGTCCGATGCAACCCGGCCGTGTCCTGGATTTGCGTTACGGCGATTGCAAAGGAAAATCCATTTTGCTGATTGTGTTGCTGAAGGAGCTTGGGATAGAAGCTCACCCCGCACTTGTCAATACTTATTATGCGGAGAAGCTCGGGGATATGCTTCCGTCACAGGATATTTTCAATCATACCATTGTTCAGGCGAAAATAGCGGGGGTTACCTACTATTTCGATCCGACCTTATCATACCAGCGTGGAAAGCTTGGCACCATTTATTGTCCTCCCTACCGCAAAGCGCTTATATTAAATGATAATACCACCGGTCTCACCGACATACCGGTTACTTATATAGGCGGTACGCATATTGACGAACTTTACCTGGTACAGGATACCGAGGGTCTTGCGAGATTGGTCGTAACCACTACTTTCAGCGGAAATGATGCGGATGATTTCCGTTCGCAGGTTGCCACCTCGGGTTTATCTGTACTGGAAGATGCGTATTTAAAATATTATGGCAATTATTTTCCTGATATTGAAATACTGGAATCCCTGGAAGTTACCGACGATTCGCTAGAGAATAAGATGGTCTCCGTCGAAAAGTATACGATTCCTGCGCCATGGCAGGAGGAGGACAACTTAAGCAAGAAAGTTTCGATGTCTTTTTACCCGCATAACCTTAAGTCTCGGATCATCGAGGTGAAATCTTTAAAACGGCATGAACCACTTGCTTTGTCGGGAAGCTTTAATATGACTCATTCATACAGGATTGCATTATGGCAGCCCTGGAATGTGAAAAAGAAAAGCGCGCAGGTTGACAACAAATGGTATTCCTTCCTTTTTGTCCAAGATTTTTCGGGCGATACAATCATCCTGAATTACGAACTGCATGGCAAGCAGGAAGAAGTCAGTTCCACAGAATTAGCGCCTTATCATAAAGACGTTGAAAAGGTCCTTGACAACCTAGGATACACAATTTACTGGACGCCAGGAGTGGAAGTCGCTTCCAGCCAGCTGAATGTTTCGCTGATCGTGATCTCCCTTCTTTTTATTCTGCTCTTTGCAGTGAGTGCCAGGAAGGTGTATAAGCTGTCGCTATATACAGGTACTGCGATGTCGCTGCAGCCTATTGGAGGCTGGCTGATACTTATTGCTATCGGATTAATCGTCACCCCTCCGCGCGTCTTGTATTTCATGATCTCAAACAACTTGTTTGACCAAACCGTCTGGAATGCGTTGATGGATCCCGGCAGCGGGATGTATCATTCGTTATGGCCAACAGCAATCATCTACGAGTTGCTTTCAAACTTATTTATGTGCGGAATGGCCGTCTTCTGTTTGGTGTTATTATATAATAAGCGTGATATTTTTCCCCGTGTGATGATCGTATACCTGGCTTCCAACGTGCTGTTGCAGCTTGGCGATTATCTTGTAACTTCAGGAATACCTGCTGTGGATCACAACGACAATGAATCAGCCATGGAATTTTTCCGGTCTGTGATTGCTTCTGCTATCTGGATTCCCTACATGCTGAAGTCTACGCGGGTGAAAGAAACTTTTGTCATTCCATATCGTCGCGAGGCGCTTAAGCCGCAACCTTTAGCGGAAGTGCAAGCATTTTTGCCTGCCGCAGAGGAACCATCAACCGCATCGAAGGATTAGCTGCTTCCTGCAGAATAAGTAAAAGGAAGAACGTCCTAAACGATCAAGTTTTGGTTATTTTGTTGTTATTCAAGAGAAAAATTCGCAGGGAGCAAACGGGGTTCACTAAGGCAATTCCGACCGCATATAAACTATATAATGACTTTTGCATCAATCGCATGCAATCCAATCTCCTTTTGCTTCCCTTTCAGCTTCATCGAGCTGATTGGCGTTGCAACATATTCCGAAGCCAGCGTTATTTTATCAAGCACATCCGCAGAGATTCTATGTTTAATGCCAAATTTATTATCTTTGATTACTCATTAAAATCAGAGCAGCTCTAAGCTAGCTCATAAGGGTTCGCGGAGGCGAA